>Ga0137403_10005749_pt1 | contig 14330 bp, 12 predicted proteins | sample CZOMad2_1_16fung_FD_122057 | JGI IMG/M metagenome (GOLD analysis project Ga0137403, IMG submission 122057) | Vadose zone soil fungal communities from Angelo Coast Range Reserve, California, USA - CZOMad2_1_16fungal (Hybrid Assembly) | ecosystem: Environmental > Terrestrial > Soil > Vadose zone... | reverse complement strand
CGTTCTGCTGCTACGGCTGCTGTATCGCCTACCAAATCAAGAGCGGCAGAACCGAGGAGTGGGAAGCTACTTGGCTGTTGATCCGGCTCGGTGTCGGCGGTTTTCTCTCCATGAATATCATGCTGTTCAGCCTGCTCCTATATACCGACGCCTTCAGCGGCGCGGATGCCGAGATGCTTCCCTGGATTCATCTCCTGCTCTGGCTGCTCGCCACGCCCGCGGTGATCATTCTCGGCGGACCATTTCTGCGCGAGACTTGGTTCCATGCCGTGCAGGGCCGCTTGACGTCCTCGGCGCTCATCGTGCTCGGTGTGGGCGCCGCCTATCTCTATTCCGCTTTCGCCGTCATCGAGCACAGCCCCAAGGTCTACTTCGACACCGCAAGCATGGTGCTGATGCTGTTCACCGTGGGCTACTATCTCGATGCCGCCGGGCGTGCACGGGCGGCGCGTGACCTCCAGCCGCTATTGGCGGCGGAAAGCGAGTGGGCCACAGTTGTCAACGGCGACGGGGAGTACCGTCGGCCGGTGCGCGAGGTTGGCCGCGGCATGTTGGTGCGGGTTCGGCCGGGAGAGCGCATTCCCGTCGACGGCGTGATCAAAGAGGGCGAATCGCACATCGACGAGGCCGTGATCACCGGCGAAAGCCGGCAGATCGCCAAGGGCGTCGGTTCGGATGTGATCGCCGGCAGCATCAATCTTGACGGCCCGCTCCTGATCCAAAGCAGCGGCGTGGCAGACGCGACCCGGTGGGCGCAGATCTGTCAATCGGTGCGGGATGCATTGAGCCGACGCAGCCCGAGCCAGCGCCTTGCCGACACCATTGTCAGCATCTTCGTGCCGATCATCCTCGTGCTGGGCGTCGGAACGTCGGTGTACTGGGCGCAGCACCTGCCGTTCGACCGCGCGCTGTTGATCGGCCTTGCGGTGCTGGTGGTGGCCTGTCCCTGCGCGGTGGGGCTGGCGGCACCGATGGCCACCTCGCTTGGTATCGGACGGCTGGCCCGGCACGGCTGCCTGGTGCGCGACCCCGCCACGCTCGAGGTGCTCGCGCGCATGCGACTGATCGCCTTCGACAAGACCGGCACGCTCACCTCGGGTCGGGCGCGCGTTGTCGCCATTGACAGTGACGGCACCAATGCCGACGAGGTGCTCGCGCGCGCCGCCGGGCTGGAACGCCACTCCGAACACGGCTTGGCCCGCGCCGTCACTGCAGCTGCCGCTGCGCGCGGACTCCAGCCGGTCGCCATCCGCGACGTTCGGGTCGTGGCGGGCCGCGGCATCCGTGGCAGCTCGGACGGTCGGACGGTAGCGGCCGGCAGCGCCGCCTTGATGCACGAGTTGGGCTGGTCGCTGGTGCCAGATCTGGCCGAGCGCGGGCGATCGCGCGAAGCGAGCGGCCATTCGGTGATCTATGTCGGCTGGGGCGAGCGGGTGCATGCCGTGCTGTCGCTTGACGATACGCCGCTGCCAGAGGCGCGCGCGACGGTCGAAGCTTTGCGTTGCCGCAAGGTGCGCGCGATACTGTTGACCGGCGACCTTCAGGCGGCCGCGCAACGAATTGCCACAGCAGTCGGGATCGATAGCGACGATATCGAGGCAGGCCTATTGCCCGCGGCCAAACGCGCGGCGCTGGAACGGCGCCGGGGTAACCATGACATGGTCGCGATGGTCGGTGACGGCCTCAATGATGCGCCGGTGTTGGCCGGAGCCGATGTCGGGATCGCCGTTGGTTCGGCGACGGATCTTGCCCGCGAGGCCGCCGCGGTCGTGCTCCCTCCGGGAGCGCTATGGATGCTGCCATGGGCGATCGATGTCGCTCGCGCCGTCCGCGCGATCATTCTCACCAACCTGGCGTGGGCGTTCGGTTACAATCTCATTGCCGTGGGGTTGGCGATGGCTGGAGTACTCCAGCCGGTGCTGGCGGCGGCAGTGATGGCCGGGTCGAGCATCGTCGTGGTCCTGAATTCGCTGCGGTTGGAGCGACTGCCCGAACCTGCTGCATCGCCGGTCCCCGAGCAATGTTCGGTACTCGCGACTCAGATCGCTCCCGAACCTCGCAGCACGGCCGTTCCCATCAACAACAAAGCCCTGCAAGCGGGCTGACCCGACTGGTACCCGCTTTCCGAAGTTCGTGATACATTGCGGCAGCCTCCCAAGTAATGCGAATTTCGGATTCGGGACACTAGCCGAACGTGTCACGCGTAAAGGCAGCGTACCAGCTTTGCGCCTCGCGTGCGGCCCGGCGGCGGGTTTCGGCGCTTTCCTGCACCTGGCTGACGAAGTTGTCGACGATCTTGATCGTTCCGGCCGCGGGCTTGAAGCTGACAGCATTGCTCACCGCATCGTCGGGACTAAGAAAAGTATAGCAACTGTTGAACAAATGAGGCGGTGGGCGCTCGGACCCGGTCAGCACCGCGGCGATGGCAAACGCACAGGCCTTGGCCTGGCTATTCGCAACGAACGCCGATTTCGGCATGTCGCCGGCACTGGTCGCATCGCCCACGACGTGGATTCCCGGCTGTAGCTTCGATTCGAACGTTATGGGATCGACCGGACACCACCCAGATTGATCCACGAGGCCGATTTGCTGCGCGAGCTGGCCAGCCATTTGCGGGGGTATGACATTTACGACGGCGGCCTTGAATGTGTCGCTCGCTGTTCTGACGGATCGCTCCTTCACGTCGATTGCCTTCACTCCACCGGTGAATTGGGCAGGTAGCCATTCGATCATGCCCCGATAGTGGCGTTCCCAGGCATCCAGAAATAGATCTTGCGCGTTGAAGTTGTCTTTTGCATCAAGGATCAGGATCCTCGAGTGCGGCTTGTACTGTTTGAAATAATAAGCAACCAGAGAGGCACGTTCGTATGGGGCGGGCGGGCAGCGGAACGGGTTGGGGGGCGCGACAAGTACGAAGACGCCGCCATCCTCCATGCTTTCGAGTTGCCGTCGCAGCAGCTGCGTCTGTGGGCCCGCGTTCCAGGCGTGCGGGATGACCTGCGTTGCCGCCTCGTCATATCCCGCGAGGGCGTCGTAATTGAAAGCGATCCCAGGGGCAACGACGACGCGGTCGTAAGGCAATTTTGAACCACTCTTGAGCCCGACGGTTTTTGCGACCGGATCAACCGATGTCACGGAGTCATGAATGACATTGATGCCGTATCGTTGCGCGAGCGTCTCGTACCCATGCGTAAGCGACTCGAGCGAGCATAGCCCGGCGAGATAGAGGTTGCTGAAAAAGCAAGTCGTATAGTTCGGCTTTGGCTCAACCAGCGTGACCTCGATCGTTGGCGCGCTGACGGCCAAGTACTGGGCGGCCGTGGCACCGCCGATGCCGCCACCGACGACGGCAACCTTCGCCTTGGCCTGGCTTGCTCCCAATCGAGGGCCGAGTGCCGCGAGGGCCATCCCTCCCGTCAAGCAGCCGAACTCTCGACGCGTTCGGGACTTCATGGCCTGACCTACTTGTTCAGCGCTGCGAGATAGCGCGCCACCGTCGCGATTTCTTCATCATTGAGCGACAGGGCGACGGCGCGCATGATATGGCTCGGGCGCTCACGCGATCTGTATGCAAGCATTGCGCGGGTGAGCATCTCCGGACTCATGCCGAGGATCGTCGGAATACCACCATCGCCACCATCCAGACGATGGCAGGACGTGCACATCGCGGCGAGTTGGGCTCCACCATCGCGGTCCGCTGCCTGGCTGCGATCGGCGAGAATAATGAATGAGCTTGCAGCAATGGAAACGGCGATGATTTTACGCATTCTCAGACCGGCTCCATCCCGGTGTTTGCGATCGCCGATCCCTTTGTCCACGACGCGAAGGAGCGTAGCAGCTTCGATACGGCATCATTGAGCGACAGTCAGGTCGTGCTGCAACATATAGCTGCCGCTACCATCCTCTTCCCAAACGAACTCGAGCCGACCGCTCTGTGTCGCGCGCAAGTAGAACTCGATAAAAGGATTCGCCGCCATGGCTTCATGGAGATCGACGCTGAACACCACGACGCCATTGTGGCGGCAAGTAAACTTGTTGACGATCTTGCGCGGGATGACGTTGCCTTGGTCATCGTGCCGCAGCCCTGTCTCCATCGGATGGCTGATCAGGGTTTTAACCGAAAACACTTCACCGCTCGCTGCGGCGCTTGGCACTTGTACACGGGGTGTCGGAGCGAACATTCCGCACCTCCTTCCGGGATGTCATTTGCATCCGTTGGTGGCGACCTCGACCCAGGTTTCGGTCATCAGCAACGTGCCGTCGTTCATCTCCGCCACCGCGAGGACATATTGCGGTTCGGCAAGGCGAATGCGCGTCGACACACGGGGCTCGCTGCGTTGCGGGACGAAATGAAACGTGGCGACCTCGATTAGCGGGTTTCGTGGCGCCAGCACAGAAACGTGCCTGACGTGATCGGCTTCCGTCATGGGACTATCGATCGCGAGCGTAAGCGGCACCGTGTATCCATTCGGAAAGGTTCGCGGCATCACCAGATGCAGACGATCGGATGCGGTCGGGGTTTTTCCGGTCAGTTGCTTAACGAGATCCACCGCGTCATCGTTCGGGGGCGGTGATAAGGCGAGAGCGGCGCTTGCAAAGCCGGTGCTCCCCGCAACGGCGGCGGTCAAGACGGTTCGGCGCGTAACGCCAAGTGGCTTTGTCTTCTCCAACGCGAGATCCTCCCTATCGACAGGCGGAACTCTCCAAGCGAGCGCTCGATATTTCTGGCGTTGAGATCTTACCATGGGTGCTCTCACAAGACGACTCCTCCTCGCGGGGCGGGCCGTCGGCGCGGCCGAGGGAGGCCGTGTGCGCGATCGCGATCGGCTCAGAATTCCATGTCGCTGCGATGGTGGTCGTGGTCATGGCCCGGCAAAGGTGGTGGCGGCGGCGTCGGCAGCTCGGTAACCATGGCCTCAGTGGTGATGAGCAGCCCGGCGACCGAGACCGCGTCCTGCAGCGCGGTGCGCACCACCTTGGTTGGATCGATGATGCCCTTGGAGACCAGGTCGCCGTACTCGCCGGTCTGGGCATCATAACCCCAGTGGTACTGCTCCTTCTCCAGGATCTTTCCGACCACAACCGAGGCGTCGTCGCCGGCGTTTAGTGCTATCTGGCGCGCTGGCCAACTGATTGCCTTCTTGACGATGTCAACGCCGTGCTTCTGGTCCTCGTTGACTGGCTTCACCCGGTCGAGCACCTTGGCGGCGCGCAGCAGCGCCACGCCGCCGCCCGGCAAAATACCTTCCTCGACCGCGGCGCGCGTCGCATGCATCGCGTCGTCGACGCGATCCTTGCGCTCCCGCGCGTCGATCTCGGTGGCCCCGCCGACATGGATCACTGCCACCCCGCCGGTGAGCTTGGCGAGCCGCTCCTCCAGCTTCTCGCGGTCATAGTCGGAGGTGGTCTCCGCGATGTGCTGCTTGATCTGGTTGATGCGGGCCTCGATGTCCCCCTTCTTGCCGGCGCCGCCGACAATCGTGGTGCTCTCCTTGTCGATCATTACCGTTCTGGCTCGGCCGAGCATGTCGAGCGTGGCGTTCTCAAGCTTGACGCCGAGGTCTTCCAAGATGGCGGTACCACCCGTGAGGATGGCGACATCTTGCAGCATCGCCTTGCGGCGATCGCCAAAGCCGGGCGCTTTCACCGCCGCGACCTTGAGGCCGCCGCGCAGCTTGTTGACCACGAGGGTGGCGAGTGCCTCGCCTTCGATGTCTTCGGCAATAATGAGCAGCGGCTTACCGGTCTGCGCCAGGGCTTCCAACAGCGGCAGCAGTTCCCGCAAGTCCGAAAGCTTTTTATCATACACGAGGACGTAGGGATTCTCCATCTCCACCCGCATCTTGTCGGCATTGGTAATGAAGTAGGGCGAGACATAGCCCCGATCGAACTGCATGCCCTCGACCACGTCGAGCTCAGTCTCAAGCGACTTCGCTTCTTCGGCCGTGATCACGCCCTCGTTGCCTACCTTCTTCATGGCCTCGGCGAGCAACCTGCCGATTTCGGCATCGCCATTGGCGGAGATGGTGCCGACCTGCGCGATCTCGTCGTTGGAGGTGATCTTCTTCGAGTTCCTCTTGAGATCCTCGACGACAGCGTTTACCGCAAGGTCGATGCCGCGCTTCAGGTCCATCGGATTCATGCCGGCGGCGACTGCCTTGGTGCCTTCGCGAACGAGGGAAGCCGCCAGCACGATTGCAGTGGTTGTGCCGTCACCGGCGACATAGGAGGTCTTGCTCGCGACCTCGCGCACGAGCCGCGCCCCCATGTTCTCGAATTTGTCCTCGAGCTCGATATCTCCGGCGACCGTCACACCGTCCTTGGTAATGCGGGGTGCGCCAAACGACTTGTCCAGTACGACGTTGCGCCCCTTGGGCCCAAGTGTCACCCGCACCGCGTTGGCGAGAATGTCGACACCGCGCAGCATGCTTTCACGCGCCCTGCCGGAAAATGCGACTTGCCTTGCTACCATGGATGCTTCCCGTGCACGTGCGGCGCGCTGAGATCGACCGTTTTTTGTCACGACCTCGTGTCAATGTAGATTTCACTGCTCCGGCATTATCGTTTGCCGTTTCTGGGTCGCGTCTCAATCCATGATCAGCACTTCCGCGTGCATTCCACCGGGACGAGCTTCCCCTCCCAGCGGGCGCTGGTGATTTCAACTCACAGATTCCCAAACTTTTGCGGTTCCCATTTTTTTTTGGCTGGTGCCAAAAAGCCAATCAAATTGCGTTGCCGCGGCATTAAGAATATCTTATCGGCGTGATCACCATCCGGCAGCTGTGTTATCTGGACGCACTTGCCCGTCATCAACATTTTGGACGGGCCGCGGCGGAGTGTTGTGTCAGCCAGCCCGCTCTTTCAATGCAGATCCACGAGCTGGAAGGGCTTCTCGGCATAGAGTTGATTGAGCGGCGCCCGGGCGCGCCGATGTTCACCGAGCTTGGTATCGAGATCGCGCAATGCGCCGGAGCGATCCTCGGTGCAGTGCGCGACCTGACAGACCGGGCTCAACATGGAGCCAAGGTCCTGAGCGGAACGTTGCGCCTTGGCGTCATCCCCACGCTGGCGCCGTATCTCTTGCCGCGGTTGCTACCGCAACTGGAGCTCGGGTATCCTGATCTGCGCCTTGATTTGGTGGAAGCGCAGACCAAGGTGCTGCTCGCAGATCTCGAGCGGGGCGCTCTCGAAGTATTGTTGTTGGCGTTGCCGCTCAAGACCGCCGCGGTTGAAGTTTTCCATCTTGTGACAGACCGCTTCCTCCTTGCTGTACCCGCCGACGACCCTCTTCCGGAAACGGCACGCGTGACGCCCTGCGAGGTGAAGAAGCGTAAGCTCATTCTGCTGGAGGAAGGCCATTGTCTGCGGGATCAAGCGCTCGACTATTGCGCCAAGGGGCGTTGGAATGTCGCCTCGAGCCTCAGTGCAACGAGTCTTCCAACGGTCATGCAGATGGTGGCGAGCGGATACGGCGCCACGCTACTTCCAGAAGTCGCGGCCGATGCCGAGTTGCGCGACGACCGAGTGAAGCTCCTTCGTTTTGCCGAACCGCAGCCGGGCCGCAGTATCGGGCTGGCGTGGCGCCGGACGTCTCCACGCAAGGGCGACTTCCTGGCGCTTGGTCAAATGGTGAAGAACGCGCTGAACGCACCCGCCCGGCCGCAATGTATCCGCCACGAGCGCGCGGCTCTGCGAACGGAAATCTAGTAGAAAGCAGTCGGGGTCTCCAGTGGAACCGAGGAAGTTGCTGTCACCGTGCTGTCGCTGCCGAGCAGAACAGCGATTTTTCCCGCTGTGCTACGTCGTCCCTTCGTCCAACAAATAGCGGAACGGCTAGTGCTTTTATTTGTGGTGGCCGCCTGTGGCGCAAAGCGGACTAATCAGTAAGCGCCGACACGGTGGTGAGCCGTCCGCCGAAAGAACCATCCGGTGCTGGCCATGCATTTGATAAACATACACTAAATCGACCGGGAGGACGCCTTGCCGGTACTGGAGCCGTTGCAGCAGCACGCCTCGATGGCGGAGGTCTGCCCGATCATCGTTCGATGAGTCCGAAATTGCTGCAACATCGATTCCCTCCGTAAGCAGGTCCTGCCGACGATCCACGAGCATCAGATCGACGCGCAAGGCCGGATGACGGTCCTGATCTTGATCAAGTTTGGTGACGTTTTGCGCATCCCAGCGCGCCGCACTGCAGCATTCTGCTCTCGCAAACCGACCGTCCCAGCCTCGCGCCTTTTGACGATCAGGGCTATCCTTTCTCCCTGATCGTGGTTTCGGCAAACCGCATGAAGCTTGGCTTCGGTAGCGGCTCCCGGGTGCAAGAAATGAGCCGCACAGCTTTCGCTGGTGATCAAATGACGCATGGCGGCCAAAAGGGTTTCGGCATGACCAAGCACGGCCGATCGGGGCACGCGACCCGATCGCCGCGTTTCCTTTTCCTGCAGAAGCTCGAAGCACAGAAGAACGATCGCAAGGACCGCTCTCGGATCGAGGACCCGAAACAGTCCGTCGAAGAGCTATTCCATCCGAAGTCAACACGAACCTGACGAACTATCCTTGGATGAGCTCCGGGGGCAGGCACATTCGGAAGTTCGGGTGCTTGTGCTTAGTACGCGAACGGAGCTGAAGGACCGATGCCATTAATCGCTGGCGCGTCAATGACCTTGATACCAAACATGACCTTATCCTGGCCGGCGGTCACGGGAGTAGGCGAACCTTCCTTGTCACCGTCGAACAGGATGAGCACGCCCAAGTCTGAGGCCTTCCTCTCGAGCAGCAGCAGACCCTCAGGCTTCCGCGATAGATCGAAGGCAAGCTCGGCGAGCAGGTTGACCTGTTCGCTTTCGCCATCCTAGGAGAGGATGGCTAGTTTCCCGGGAGCGATTTTCGTCAGCGTCGATGTGGAAGACGTTTCGCCATCTTGGGTGACCCGAGCCGCTTGGTGAGCAGGCACAGCCCGTTGCCGTCCCAGAACAGGATCTTGACGATCTGCGCTCGTTTGCCCCGGAAGGCGAAGAGATGGCCGCAGAACGGATCCTTCTTCAGCGTCTCCTGGACCAGCATAGCCAACCAATCCATGCCTTTCCTCTTGTCGGTGTAACCCAGCGCCAGGTGCAACCTTCACGCCGGCCGGAACGATCATCATCGTGCAGCCTCCCGGTCGAGAACATGCTGGCGAACCGCATCCGGATCGCTGCCTTCAGGTGCAAAGACGCGCCGCCCATCGGACAATTGCACGGGCGTCATCCCGTCTGGGGCCTGCAACGGATCGTGCAGCACCGCGGGGGTGGACGATCCCCCAATGCCGGCTCCCGGCAGCGCAACCGTGGCCAGCTTCGCGGCCTTCTTGCCCGCAAAGCCGAACTGGACGCGCCAACGGAATACCATGCTCGTGACGATGCCATGGCGGCGGCAGACCTCCGCCACACTCACGCCGGGCTGCTCCGATTCCAAAACGATGGCGAGCTTTTCTTTATCCGTGAAGCTGCGCCGGCTCGAGCGTTCGTCCCGCGTCGGTTCCGCATTCCGCGCCGTTGTCAAGTCGTTTTCGGGCGAGCATTTCTTAGCAGCGCTGCTAGCACCAGTGCTTATTCGCGGGCGCGCACTCGGATGAACATGCGCTCGCCAGTCGATCTCCACCTCACCGTCATCAAACCGGTCGCGCCATTTGCGCAGGCTTGTCGGCGAAAGCTGCAAGCTGGCGGCATACTCGCGAACAGCCATGCCGCTCCAGTTCATTGCTTCCACATGCATCGCCCAGAACGCCTGGATTGCACGCGAACGGATGTCTGTGCTCACCGCATAGCGCCGCCTCTGACGCCTTTTGCCGTTCTTTCCCCGCTGCTGGCGCCGCTCTTCCCGACGCAATTCAAGCAGGTATTCCGCATGCTTACGGGCTTCTTCCTTGCTGATGAGATGCTTCATCCAGCGGCCGAACGTCTTAGTCGAGAGTCCGTGCTGGCGGCAATAAACCGCGCGATCCATCCCGCTTTGACGCCACGCCTCGACGTGCAGCGACCAATAAGGGCTGTGTGCTTTTTCCCAGGACCGAGATGCCACCGGAGATCCTCCCATGTACGAGAGAACCCGATATGGAGCGACGCTGCACTTTCAGAAAGTCGTGCAAGGTTCGGACGCTTACTAAGGGTCTGGGATTGACGGCAAGATAAAGCGAGATTCCTCGCTGCCGGAACTTCGTTCCTAAGTTTTTGTCTGCACATTGTTTTTGCGGGGCTCGCTCTTGGTGCGGTGGGCAATATCGAGCGCGCCGAGCAACCGCTGTTCAGCGCGCGCTTTGTCGCGCTCGACGCCGAATGGTCGGTTCTCGACTACGCCAAGCTCACGGCGGAACAGCCGATGGAGACGGAGACGGCGAGCGGCGCCGCGCTGGTCGGAGTTTCGCACGAGGTTGTCACCGCTGGGCCGCCTTCCGCCGACAGCGGGGAGCACCTGCCGCTCCTCTTGGTCGAAATCTCCGGTGAGAGTTATGCGATACCGATCGCGGAAATCGTCGAAATCATCGTACCCGGCGTGATCCGTTCGATGCCGGCGGCGCCGGACTGGGTCGCCGGCCTGATCGACCGGCGCGGCGCTCCGCTTCTTGTTGTTTCCGGCGCGGCACTGCTCGGGCGCCCATCGCGGCGCGAATTCAACACCGTTCCGGTGATCGAGATACCCGGGGCCGGCGAAATCGGCATCGCCATCGATCGCGCCGTCGGCATCGAGCGCGTCCATCAGGCGGATATCCACGCCGTGACGCAGGAGATGCCCGGCGTGACGCGCTATTTCGTGTTCGCACGGGAGCATATCATCGGCATCATCGATCCGGCTGCGCTGATCGGACAGGTCCGCGACACGATCGGCGCGCTGGTGCCGCGCCCGGAGCGGCCGGCTGACGAAGCGCCGGCGACAGAGGTGACCAGATCGTCGCGCAGGCTGCTTTCCGTGCGCGTGGGCCGCGAGCTTCTTGCGCTGCCGCTGGAGCGGGTCGAACGTATCCAGGCGGCGGTGTTGCTGACCCCGCTGCCGCAGCCCGGGACCGGCTTTCACGCCATGACCGACGTCGGCGATGCCACCGTCCCGGTGCTCGACCTGCGCCGGCATATCGCCGACGCCGGCACGGCTGCGACGCCGCCATGCACGCTGGTGCAGATCGAAGGGGCGCTCGCGGGCCTTGCGGTCGATCAGGTGCTGCGGATCGAAGATATCCTGGATAGCGACGTCGAAGATGTCGCAACCCATCCGCTGCTTCCGGTCTCGCACGTCGCCCGGTCCGGCGACCATCTGTTGTCCGTGTTGATCATCGACCGCGTGCTGCCGCCGATCGACGATGTGATTTTAAATAATTCGCGAAACCAAACTAACGGCACGGGTGCCCAGGGCACGAAGCCTCCAAATCCCGCCCCCGCAACCAACTTTCTCATAGTCGTTCAATAGGTCAGCCCGTCCTTGGGTGAGGTTCTTCCTGCTCCGATATGCCGTGCTCTTTGAGTAACCCACGATGGCGACATGGTCCTGATCGAGAGTTCAGGGCGGCCGGACAGTTGAGGACCTTCTGTGCAGCGGGATCACCCTGTCCTCGGTAATGCATCAGCCAAGTCTCTTGATTGGCGTCGCGATCGCGGCGGCGTTGAGGGTGGGCGCGGTGGCGGAGCGACTTTTGGCAGCTATTTCCGTATCGATGTGCCCCTATTGTGCCCCGGCTTTTTTGGGGCACGCCGCGAGGGAATTAAGCCGTTAAGTCATTGAAATCTAAGTGGCCAATGGTGGGCGCACAAGGGATCGAACCTTGGACCTCTCCCGTGTGAAGGGAACGCTCTCCCGCTGAGCTATGCGCCCGGGATGTCGGTGCATCGCTTGAGGTGGAAACCTCGATCGACGATGCACGTCGTCAGAGCCCGCGATTTACGAAGTGCGGGCCGCAAGTGTCAAGCGATCAGATGCCCGAAACGGCCGGATCACGCGCCCTGCTGGCGGGCGCGGGAGGCATGCGACTGCAGGGCCCGGATCCGTTCGGCGAGCGTTCCGCCCTGGGGGACGGTGCCTGTGGGGCTGACGCCGTTGGCGGCGGCCCCGTTGGCCGACCGCGGCTGCCTGGCCGGGGGGGCCTCGGAAGCCAGCATGGCCTCGATCGGCGAATTCGGCCCTTCAAGCTGCATGGCGAGCTTGGCGACTTCGGCGGCGATATCGTTGATGCGCTCGCGCAGCAGCGCGTTTTCCATCCGCTCGGTCGCCCAGGAGCTCTCGGCCTGCTGCTGGATCGCGTGCACGTCGCGCTGCAGCTTGGCGCGCTCGTCGCGTGCGATGCGAAGCTGCTCCTCGGCCGCGGCTTTCTCGGCCTTGAGTTTTTCCAGCGCGGGAAACCGGCCGCTGCCGGAGAGATTGAGCTCCTCGCGCAACTCCTTCACGGTGCGCTCCGCCGTCTGGTTGGCCTGGCGCAGCTGATTGTTTTCAAAGTCGCGTTCGGCCAGCAGCTTGCCTTGCGTGGCAAGGCGGCCTTCCAGGTCGGTGACGCGGTTGCCGAGCATTTCGGCTTCCTTGATCTGGACGATGAGCTGGCGGTCGAGATCGGTCACGCGCTGGCTCAGATTCTCCACCCGGCTGCGCGCTTCCAAAAGCTCGCGCGTCGCGGCTTCCGATTCGCCGCGCTCCTGCGTCAGGCGGGACTGGGTCGCCGCGAAATCGCGCTCGGCATCGCCGACCCGGCTTCGCAATTCCTCGATGTGGGCACGCACGGCGACAAGCTCGACCTGGCGGCTTTCCGCCACCGTCGAGCGGTCGTTGAGATCGGTGTTCATCTTGGCAAGCTCGCTCTGCCTGTCGCCGAGCGCCTGCTCGGCGGAGCGCAGCGCATCGGTCTTGGCGGCGAATTCCTCTTCGGTGGCGCGCAGCTGTTCCTTCACGGCCTTCTCGCGCGCCTCCAGCGCGAAGATCGTGGCGTTCTTTTCGCCGAGCTCGATCTTCATGCGATTGATCGCGTCGGTCTTCTTGCCGAGTTCGGCGAGCTGGCTGGTGGTTCTGTTTTTGAGCTGCTCGACATTCATCTCGAGCCGGCGCGCCGACATCGCAAACTCCGCGCGCAACTGATCCTTGTCGGCCTGGATCTCGGCCATCGACAACGGGGTTGCCGCCTCAAGCCGGCGCGTCGTCAGCCGCACCGCGCGGTTATGCACCAGCGGTACGATCATGAGGCCGCACAGCATCGAGAGCAGAAAACCGATCGCCAGATACATGATCGGTTCGATCATGAAGCGCTACTCCCCGCGAAGTATGTGTGCGGATCACCATGCCATGGCGGCAGGGCAAAACGCCAGCCCGTTGCGGGGTTAACGTGAATCCGCAACGCGAGGCGTGGCCTTTGTGTCAGCAAGCTGCCTCATGGCCGATCAGAACGGGTTCCACGTCGCGCTCGGCGTGTATTTGAGATAGCCGATGTTGGCGCCGAGCCGCAGACCGAGGCCGGAGCGAATCGGCACCAGCACGATGTTGTTGGAGGTCAGCGCGGTCATGCCGAACCCGCCGACGATGTAAGCCGAGCCGTCGATGCCGGCGAAGCGCTGATAGATCGCGGCGGTCGCCGGGAGGTTGTAGACCAGCGTCATGGTGCGCGCGCCGTCGCCGCCCCAGTCGAAGCCGACCGACGGTCCCTGCCAGTAGACCCGCAAGTCACCGGCATTCTTGGTGTAGAGCGTGCCTTCGCCGTAACGAAGCCCGGCGACAAAGGCGCCGGAGCCTTCCTCGCCGAGCACGTAGCCATTGGGCAGGCCCCATTGGCTGACCGCGCGCTCGATGACCGCGGCAAGGCCACGCGAGACGTTGCCGAAGAACTTGTGCCCGGCATTGACCAGCTCGTCCGGCCCGAAGGGTGCGGGGCCCTGCTGTTGCGGTGGCGGCAAAGGTTGCGCCTGCTGCGCCGAGGCCGGCACAGTCCAGCACATCAGCGCGGCTACCGTCACCGCGGCAAGACGTGAAGCAAAAATCATCAAAGAACCCCTGGTATCGAAATTCTGGCCGCGTTCCTTAACCTGACGCCAACATGCACGGCTCTAGGTTGCGTCCAGTGTCCCCTCGACTCGATTGTTATCGGCATCAACTATGACGGCACAACGGCAGGAAAGATACGGTTGGCCCCCCGGAGTGGCCTTTTTTGCCCTGTTGGCGGGCTTTTTGGCTGCTTTCGGCGTTGATTTCGCCGCTGACGCCGCGACCACCGAACGGGTCGTGGTGAACCGCTATTCGGGTCTGGCGATCGGGGGTTTTGACCCCGTGGCCTATTTCACCGAATCGCTGGCCACCCAGGGACTGCCCGATTTCGAGGCCGCCGGGTC
>Ga0137403_10005748_pt1 | contig 14331 bp, 14 predicted proteins | sample CZOMad2_1_16fung_FD_122057 | JGI IMG/M metagenome (GOLD analysis project Ga0137403, IMG submission 122057) | Vadose zone soil fungal communities from Angelo Coast Range Reserve, California, USA - CZOMad2_1_16fungal (Hybrid Assembly) | ecosystem: Environmental > Terrestrial > Soil > Vadose zone... | reverse complement strand
GGTTCTTTCGCGAGTTATGAAGCGGCGCCTCGCCCTGGCAGCCGTTCTCGCGTCGCAGGTCCTTGCCGCCTGCACGAGCGATCAGTTGTCGCGCGGAATCTATGAGGGCGGCAGGGCCTACGAGAAGTCGATCAAGTCGACGCCTCTCGAAAAGTCGAAGAGCGAGCTCCCGAGCTACGACCAGTATGAGAAGGAGCGGCGCGACCGAGCTTCGCCTTGAGGGTCCTCGCTCTCCTCGTCGCGGCTCTCGCTTCCGCCGTAGCCTCGGCCTCGGTCACCTACTCCTTCGACTGGTATTGCTCGGGCTGCGCGAAGCTCGGCGTGGGCAGCAACGGCAGGGAAGGCCCCTACGGGTCGGGGTCGGCTTGCGAAGGGGCGCGCACCTCCATGGCGGGAAGCCTGGCCTCGCGCGGCTGCGGTGCAGGACGCTGCTTCAACGCACAGCCCTGCGTTGCCTCCGGGCAGCCGGACCTGCCGCCTTCGCCCGCGGCCATCCCGGCGCCGGCCGGGATCACGCCGGCCTCGACAAGGGTTGCGCCGATCTACGATCCGCGGCCCGATCGCGCGCGGCGTGCCGATGAAGTCAAGCCGCTGGAGGAGGGGCCGGACGCGATTTCCGGCAGGTGGCGCAACAGCTTCAGCTGGTACGAGGTGCGGATTTCGAAAGACGCGATCCAGGTCGCGCTCGTGGAAACCTGCCGGACTCCGGATTGCCTGCGCCGGGAGTATCCGAACCGGCCGGTATTTCTCGGCAGGCTCGAAGGTAACCGGCTCGTGGGCGTGGTGCCGATCCGAAGCGCGATCGAATCCGATCAGAACGGCAGGCGCTGCGGCACGCCGGCCGGAGAATTCCCTGTCGAGGGCCGCGTGTCCGAAGACCGGAGCGCGATCATCTGGAAGAACGCGCAGCTGCCGGTCGGCGAGGGCTGCGCGCCGGTGTCGATCTCGCTTGGAACCTGGCGCCGCGGATAGCGGGGTCCGGACCTATCGGGGCGGAGCGGCCAGTACCCCGCGCAGGTAGGCCACCAGCCTGTCGCGCTGAGCGGGATCCCTCATGGTCTGGATGTGCCCGGCGCCGGGAACGATCCACAGCTGCTTGGGCTCCAGGGCGGCCTCGTACAGGCGCATGCCATGCTGCGCGGGCACGACTCGATCCTGGTCGCCGTGGAGGACGAGCAGGGGTATCGGGCTGATCTGTGCCATCACCGGCAGCGGACTGAACCGGTCGTCCACCGTGAGGTAGGGCAGCCATTGGAACGGCCAGGTAATCCAATGGTCGGCAAATTTTTCCCGGGCGATTTCCACGTAGCCCGAAAACGCGCTTTCGATGACGAGAGCGCGAATCCGGCCGCGATATGTCGAATGTGCGACATAGTACGCGCCGAGTGCCCCTCCCAGGCTCTGGCCGTAGACCACGATGCGGTCCTTGTCGATATCGGCGCGCGCGAGCAGCGTCTGCATTGCCGCGTCGATGTCCAGCTGCGCGCCTTCCAGCGAAGGTGTGCCCTCGGAAGCCCCGTAGCCGCGATAGTCGAAGATGAACACGTTGAAGCCGCGCTCTGGCATCCAGGCGAGGCTCGCGAAATGGGTGCTGATGTTTTCCGCGTTGCCGTGCAGCTGCAAGACCGTGCCCAGAGCGGGGCCTTTCGCCGGGAGCAGCCAGCCCAGCAACTCGAGCCCGTCGCGGGTCTTGAAGGTCACTTCCTGGTACGCGAGCCCGAGCTCGCTCGGTGCCGTCACCCGATGGCGGTGCGGCTGAAAAAATACGCCCGTGCAGGCCGCGAGCGCGAATGCCGCGATGACCGGGGCCAGGCGGGCGCGCATCTTCAGAAGTAATGGTGCAGGGAAAGCAGCACGGTGTTCCAGTACTGCTTTTCCTGGCGTTCGCGCGATAGGTCGAGACGCAGCGCCCAGTCCCGATCGAGGGTGTAGCGCTGCCGCAGACCCGCGATCCACGGGGTGTCGGTGTCGCCGGCGAAGAACCATTGTCCTTTGACATAGGGCTCGGCCCGCCAGCGCCCGCTGAAATCGACCAGCGCGCCGATGTTGGGCCCGATGCCCAGCGCGTAGTTCTTCTCCAGCCGCGTGTCGGCCTGGAGCGTGGATTCGAGGAAGGCGTAGACCATGGTCTTGCTGCGCAGCGTGTCGGGAACGGTCCAGGCGAGGCCGGGGCCTCCTTGCACTCCGAACACGAGCGGCTCGGCGCCGTCGGCCAGGCGGCGGCGCGCCCAGCCGACGTCGATTTTCCACGAAAGGGGCTCAAAGAACTCGTTTCTCGGGGCGATGGAAACGATCCTCAGGGGAGTGAAGTCTTCCACCCTCGCCCCAACGCCGCCCGAGTAATCGCGCACTGCGAAGTCGAAGAATTCGGTCTGCGCACCGGGGACATAGCCGCCCTCCGGATCCATCAAGTCGTGATAGGTGGGCCGCCCGCGCAACTCGATGAAGTTCAGGCCGTCGCGGCGCCCGCCGCCGATTCCGAGGAGGGACGTCCCATGGCCCTGGTCATGGCGCACCGCTGGCACGGGAACCGGGGGATCGTTCGCGCTCGCGCCGACTCGGCTGCGCTCGAGGAGCAGATTGCGCGCCAACTCGTCGGGGTGTTCCACCGAGCTCTTGCCGCTCGCACGCAGGTAGCTCAGATAATCGTAGCTCACCTCGAGCACGCGGGCCTGGGATTCCGCGGGAAGGCCGGTGAAAGCCGCGTCCGTGGTCGTGGCGCGCCCGCGGGCGAGCGGGTTGACCAGTGCGCGCTCGTCCGGACTCATCAACTCCAACCGGTGGTGGATCACGGTGGCATTCGACGGACGATACACCGTCCGCTTCACGAGTCCCTTCTGCTTGACTACTTCGCGCACGGTATCGGAAGGTATCGCCCACCAGCGAAACGGGCTCGTGAGATCCAGATCGGGGCGCGCGGTCTCGAGAAGCTCGAGCAGATAGTACGAGCAGTTCTCGTCGAAGAAGTAGTAGTCGAAATAGACCGGTCCGAGTTCCCAGACGTGCATGAGCACGAGATCGATCTGCGCCGGCGTGAGGTTGAGTTCGTATTCCCAGACGTCCCGGTTTTCCATGTCGGTGTACTCCCTCACCTTCAGGTAGTACGGCATGATCGAGAACATTCCGGGATACCCGCCGAGCAGGCCGTTGATCGCGAAGGCGATCCCGTTCGTCTCGTTGGTGTTCGCGGCGTAGTTGATCGCGTAGGCGAGCAGCCGGGTCTTCTCGTTCTGGTCCTTGGCGTCGATGCGCAGCAGCGTGTGCCCGTACATCGACGAGGGGTTATTGAGGGAGGCCGCCGGGAAAATCAGCGTGATCCCGTGCGGATTCAAGGTCTCGCGCCACTCGTTGAAGCGCTTGCACGTCTGCTTCGTCATGCGCGCCGGATCGAAGGCCAGCTCCCGGTCGAGCCAGGCGTAGCGGGAGATGAAGGCGCACTGGGGGTTCTGCGTTTCCTGGGTCTCCTGGGCGTCGGAGAAAAAGGCGGCGAGGGTCGCCTCGAGCTCATCTTGCGGGTTGGTCTTTCCGTCGGGTGCGAGAAAAAACCGGCGCGCATCGGCGAGGCTGTGAACCCCGGGCGTGATCAAGTTGCGCGTGTAGTGCATCAGGCGATGCCATTCGCGGCGCTCGGAAAGGCGCAGCTCCCGGGACCGCCCGACTAGTTCATCCAGATAGCCCGCGGCTTGGGCGGCGCCGGGCGCAAGCAGGCAGAGGAGGCACAGGAAGGCCCACCAGCGTCGGGTCGGGAAGGGCATAGGACCAAAAAAAACACCCAGTGGCAAGCCACTGGGTGTTCCTTTGAGACTAGGTGCTGTGTTAGATCGAGGCCGCGTACTGCGCCAGCTCGCGATCCGAGCGCAGAACCTGCTTCAGCGCCACGACGCTGTCGTCGGTCGTGCTGCCCGTGGGGAAGATGACCGAGACATTCGCTTGCATGACGCGGCCGAAGGCTGCGCGGTCTTCTTCACGCACGCCGACCAGGTGAGCGAGGGAGTCCAGCGTCTCGCCGTTCCCGATGGACATGTCGCGGGCCAGGCGGTCCTTGTTGCCGTCGATGAACATGGCCGTCTTCCAGGTCGACCTCACGACGCCGTCCTGGGTGCAGCCCGAGGTGCCGGTGGTGATGCCGAAGGTCTGGTTCCCCGAGGTGCCGTTGGTGGTTACGGCGAGAACCTGGGGCACTAGGCCGCTTTGACCGTCAAACAGCTTCGCACCCCAACCGCAGGTGCCGATGTTGTTCTGCTGGGCAAACGCAAACGCGGGTACCGCGGATATGACAACAGCGATCAGGATTTTTTTCATCTAAACCTCGCAAAAGATTGAGGAAAGAACCTTAGCTTCGGGAGCTCCCCTGAGCTGGTCTTTCTTATACGTTTGTCATGCGGCCTTGTCAACTCAAAGATCGACGGTCAGGTCAGGACGGAACCCGGTGGGCTCTCCCGGGTAGCCGCGCGGGTTGCAAATGACACGGGTACCGCGCACGCGGTAGTCGAAGAACGTGTGAGTGTGCCCGTGTATCCACAGTGCGGCTCTGTCCATCGCCTCGTCGAGGTCGACCACGAAGGCGGGGTTGGCGCGGTGGTTCGTGTAGGCGGGTGCGATGGAGCCCGAATGGGGAGCAAAATGCGTGATCACCACCGTCGTGCCGGAGTAGGGGCGCGCGAGCTCGGCGGCGAGCCAGGTACGGTGTCGGGTACACAGGGCGATCGAGTCCTCGGGGGCGAACGCGCGTGAGCCGTAGCGGATCAACTGATAGTCCGGGTTGAGCTTGCGCGCGTCGTCGATAACCGTCGCGCGCTCGCTCTCGCGCGCGAGCGTGTAATCGGTCCAAAGGGTGCAGCCGAGAAAGCGCACGCCGCCGATGACGGTCTGCGTGCAATCCAGCAGCTCGACCCGGCCGCCGGAGGCCGCCCGCATCGCGGCTTGCACCGATTCGAATTCGCCCTCGTAGTACTCGTGATTGCCGGCGAGGTAGAGCACGGGGGTGCGGAACGCTTCCTTCGCCCATTCGATTCCCGCGGCCCCGTTCGCGATGTCCCCGGCGAGCACGACCACGTCCGCGTCGTTCTCGGGAGGCGCGAAGGGCGCGTATTCGAGGTGAATGTCGGAGTAGATGCGGATGCGCACGGGCGTGCCTGTGCCCAACGAGTCAGCGCCGCTTCCTCTTTCTCAGGTTCGCGGCGATGCGCATGCGCAGGGCGTTCAGCCGGATGAATCCCGAGGCGTCGGCCTGGTCGTAGGCGCCGCGGTCGTCCTCGAAGGTCGAGATCGCGGGGTCGAAGAGCGAGTCGGTCTTCGACGCCCGGCCGACGGTCGTGACCGTGCCCTTGTACAGCTTGACGCGCACCGTGCCGTTGACGTTCTTCTGCGACTCGTCGATCAGTCCCTGCAGCAGCGTGCGCTCGGGACTGTACCAGTAGCCGTTGTAGATCATGCGCGCGTAGCGCGGCATGAGGTCGTCCTTGAGCGCGAGCACCTCGCGATCGAGCGTGATCGACTCCATCGCGCGGTGGGCCCGCAGCATGATCGTGCCGCCGGGCGTCTCGTAGCAGCCGCGCGACTTCATCCCGACGTAGCGGTTCTCGACCATGTCGAGGCGCCCGACGCCGTGACGGCCGCCGAGCTCGTTCAGCCTGGCGAGCACCCTCGCTGCCGTCAGGCGCTTGCCGTCGATGGAAACGATATCGCCTTTTTCGTAGCCGAGCTCCACGTATTGCGGGCGGCCCGGCGCCTTTTCCGGGCTGACGGTGATGCGCCACATCGACTCCTCGGGCTCGTAGCCCGGGTCCTCGAGAATGCCGCCCTCATAGGAGATGTGCAGCAGATTGGCGTCCATCGAATAGGGCGCCTTGCCCTTCTTCTTCTTGTAGTCGACCGGGATGCCGTGTTTCTCGGCGTAGTGGAGCAGCTTCTCGCGCGAGAGCAGATCCCACTCCCGCCACGGCGCGATGACGCGGACGTTGGGCATGAGTGCGTACGCGCCGAGCTCGAAACGGACCTGGTCGTTGCCCTTGCCGGTCGCGCCGTGGGAAATCGCGTCGGCCCCGGTCTTCCGCGCGATGTCGACGAGGTGCTTGGCGATCAGGGGGCGTGCGATCGAGGTGCCGAGCAGGTATTCGCCTTCGTACACGGCGTTGGCGCGGAACATCGGAAACACGAAATCGCGCACGAATTCCTCGCGCAGGTCCTCGATGAAAATCTGCTTCACGCCGGCCATCTTCGCTTTTTTCCGCGCCGGTTCGACCTCCTCGCCCTGGCCGATGTCGGCGGTGAAAGTCACCACCTCGCAGCGGTACACGTCCTGAAGCCACCTGAGTATGACCGACGTGTCCAGTCCACCCGAATACGCGAGGACGACCTTCTTCACATTGTCTTTCGCCTTCACTTCTTTACCTTTCTCACTTCTTCACCTTTCCGAGGAGGAGAAACTCCATCAACGCCTTCTGCGTGTGCAGCCGGTTCTCGGCTTCGTCCCAGACCACGCTCTGCGGCCCGTCGATCACCTCGGCGGCGACCTCCTCGCCGCGGTGCGCGGGCAGGCAGTGCATGAAAAGCGCGTTCTTCTTCGCGGCCTTCATCATATCGGCGTCCACCTGCCAGTCCTCGAAGGCGCGCTTGCGCTCCTCGTTCTCGGCCTCGAAGCCCATGCTAGTCCAGACGTCGGTGGTGACGAGATCGGCGCCGCGCGCTGCCCCCATGGGGTCGGCGAAGCTCTCGTAGTGATCGTCGTTGTAGACGCCGGCGCGCTCGGGCTCGACCTCGTAGCCAGGAGGGGTCGACACGTGAACGTTGAAATCGAACACCGTCGCCGCCTGCAGCCAGGTGTTGCACACGTTGTTCGAATCGCCGATCCACGCCACCGTCTTGCCCTTGATCTGGCCGCGGCGCTCGATGTACGTGTAGATGTCGGCGAGCACCTGGCAGGGATGGTATTCGTTGGTCAGGCCGTTGATCACCGGCACGCGCGAATTCGCGGCGAAGCGCTCGATGATGTCCTGCTCGAAGGTGCGGATCATGACGATGTCGCACATGCGCGAGATCACCTGGCCGGCGTCCTCGACCGGCTCGCCGCGACCGAGCTGCGTGTCGCGCGTGTACAGGTAAATCGCCGCCCCGCCGAGCTGGTGCATGCCGGCCTCGAAAGACAGGCGCGTGCGGGTCGAGGGCTTCTCGAAGATCATGGCGAGGGTGCGGTCCTCGAGCGGCCAGTAGCGCCGGTAGCGCTTGAACTGATCCTTGATCCAGCGCGTGCGCGCGAACAGATGCTCGTAGTCGGCGCGCGCGAAGTCCTTGAACTGCAGGTAGTGCCGCAGCCGGGCCGGCGCCTTTTTCATGCGCGCGCGGCGACCGCCGCGGGAGCTTGCGCGAGAAAATCGCGCATCAGCGGCAGCAGGATCGAAAGCACTTCGCGCGCCTCCCTTTCCTTCATGACGAGGGGCGGCAGCAGGCGCACGACATTGTCCATGGTGACGTTGATCAGCAGCCTCGCGTCGAGCGCGCGCTTCACCAACTCTCCGCAGGGCCGGTCGAGCTCGACCCCGATCATGAGCCCCTGGCCACGGATCTCGGTAACGCCGGCCACCCCGCGGAGCTCTTCGCGCAGCCCGGAGAGGATCAGGCCGCCGACTCGTTCCGCGTTCTTCATCAGATTTTCCTCCTCGATCGCCTCGAGGGTCGCCAGCGCGGCGGCGCAGGCGAGAGGATTGCCCCCGAAGGTGGAGCCGTGCGTCCCCGGCTTGAACACCGCGGCCGCCGCTCCGCGGGCGAGGCAGGCGCCGATCGGAACGCCCGAGGCGAGGCCTTTGGCGAGGAGCACGACATCCGGTTCGATTCCGGCGTGCTGGTAGACAAACCACCGGCCGGTGCGGCCGAGGCCGCACTGGACCTCGTCCACCATCAGGAGCCAGCCCTGCCGGTCGCAGAGCTCGCGCAGCTCGCGCAGGTATTGCATGGTGGTGAGGTTGATCCCGCCTTCTCCCTGGATGGGCTCGACCAGCACGGCGACCACACTCTTGTCCTGCGCCGCGACCCGGCGCACCGCCTCGATATCGTTCAGCGGAACGCGCACGAATCCCGGCACCAGAGGCTCGAACCCCGCCTGCACCTTGGTGTTGCCCGTGGCTGAGAGCGTCGCGAGGGTCCGGCCGTGGAAGGCCTTGTCCATCACGACGATGTCCGGGCTTTCGACCCCTTTGCCGTGGCCGTGGAGGCGCGCGAGCTTGATCGCAGCCTCGTTCGCCTCGCAACCGGAGTTGCAGAAGAACACCGCGTCGGTGCCGCTGATCTTTGCGAGCTTCTCGGCGAGTCGCTCCTGCTCCTCGATGACATACAGATTCGAAGCGTGGATCAGGCGAGAGCTTTGCTCGGCGATCGCGCGCGTCAGCTTGGGGTGCGCGTGGCCGAGCGTGTTCACCGCGATTCCCGCGAGCGCATCGAGGTACTTCTTTCCGGACTGGTCCCACACCCAGACGCCTTCGCCGTGGGTGAACGCGACGGGGATCCGGGAATACGTGTTCATCGAATAAGACATGAGTTCAACCGTTCAAATTTTTTGCGGCGCAAAGCAGGGACTTTGCGCCAAAACGTTTCGGAACGCGCCGCGAGGCGCGAGAAATTGCGCGTAGTCTTAAGCCCGGCGTCGTCGCGAGTCGGGCCGGGTGGGCGATGGCGCGGTGCCTGTACGGCGGCTGGGCCGGAAGAAGGTCATCGTGTCGCCCTGTGCGATAATGAATTTCTCTGAGGAGCCAATAGCTTAGCACAAGAAAATCGGTCATGGGAACGCGGCTCACGGTCTTCAACCAAAAGGGCGGGGTCGGCAAGACCACCACCGTGCTCAATCTGGGTGCGGCACTGGCGCGCCGGGGACTCGTGCCGCTGCTCGTCGATCTCGATGCGCAGTCCCACCTGAGCTCGATTCTCAACCCTGGAGCCTCGAGCGGCGAGAGCCTGTTCGCGTATTTCAGCGCGGGCAGGCCCCTGAAGGAGGTGGTCCGGCCGATCCGCTTCGGCGGCGCGCTCATTCCCGCGCACGCCGAGCTGATGAAGGTGGACGCCCTGTACGGCAAGGGTCCGGACATACTCAACAAGCTCAAGAACGGGCTGGAGGCGGGTTGGGACGGCACGTGCCCGGTGCTGATCGACTGCTGTCCGATGCTGGGGGTGCTCTCCCTTTCGGGGATCTTCGCTTCCGAAAGAGTCTTGATCCCGATCTCGACCGACTACCTTGCCCTGAGGGGGGCGGTCGCCCTCGACAACACGCTGCGGGCGCTGGAGCACGTGCTGAAGCACCGCGTCGAGCGCCGCTATCTGCTCACCCGCTTTGACGCGCGCCGCCGCATGTCGCACGACATCGCCTCGCAGCTGAGCACACGGTTCGGCGCCGAGGTGTGCGAGACGCGCATCAATGAAACGGTCGGCATCGCGGAGAGCCCGGCGCTGGGCAAGGACATCTTCAGCCACGCCCCGGACAGCCGCGGGGCGCAGGACTACGAGAGCCTGCTTCAGGAACTGCTGTCGTCGGGATTTCTCGAGACCGGGGCGAAGCCCGAGGCGCCGGTCCCGGTCCCGGTTCCGGTCCCGGTGTAGCTACTTGGTGATCAGAGAAACGATCTCTTCGAAGGAGGTTCCGACGCCGTTCGCCGGGGAGGAGGCCAGGCTCGGTTGCATCATCGCGGGCTGCATGACGCTGCGCTCGAGGATCTCGCAATGCAGGTACATCTGGCGAAGCTTGCGCTCGGCATCGGCTTCGTCGCGTCCGTGGATCATGAGGTGTTCGACGATCAGTCCCTGGCGCGTGCGGATTCGAAACCCGAACTTCGTGGTGTTCAAGGACGGTGTCATATTCCCCCCGGAACTGTCTGTATAACATAATGTTTTTCGTGTGGCAAGGCCGATCGGCTTAGGCCCGCTTCGGGCGGATCAGCCGATGCTTCGCAGACCTCTTTCCTCGGCGGGCTTCAGTACCCGCAGGCAGGGCAGGTAGCCGTCGTACACGATGCCGTGCAGCTCCACGCGTTTCTGCGACCGCAGCAGGCCGATCAGGTATTGCAGGATCTCGCGCGTGATGACCTGACCGGGCACGAGGACCGGGATTCCGGGGGGGTAGGGCACGATCTGGTCGGCGCAGACCCGGCCGAGCAGCTCGCGCCGGAGGTTGTCCTTCTCGTTCACCAGGGGAACCAGCTCTCCGCCGCAATAGAACGCGTCGCGCGGCAGGTAGCGCAGCTTGGTGAATCCGGGGATCTCGGGAAACCGGTAAAGGCGCCGCGGCGCACGGCGCTCGCGGGCGATGCGCATCAGCGCATCGTACAGTCGCGAGACCTTGCTGCGGGTCGTGCCCAAGGTAAGCAGCAGCGTGAGCGTGTTGAACGTGGATTTCTCGACCTGGATGTTGTAGCGGTCGAACAGCTCGCGCTGCAGGTCCTCCACCGTGTAGCCGCAGCTCGAGATGTCGACGGTCACCTTGGTCGGGTCGAGGAGGATGTTGTCGCGCTTCACCTCCTCCGGAAGGAGCTCCTCCAGCTCGAGCACCCGGAAAACGCCGCTCGAGTTGATCTGCGCGCGCAGCTCCTGCGAGAGCGCGAGCGTGCGCGAGAGCAGCTTGTAGCCCTCCATCACCGCCTGCTTCCTCGCCACGTCGAGGCTTGCGATCATGCTGTACTGCGGGCTGGTGGAGGTGTGCATGTTGAAGTTTTCCCGGAACAGATGCTCGTTGAACCCGGGGTCGTTCACATGGATCATCGACGCCTGCGAGAAGGCCGAAAGCACCTTGTGCGTGCTTTGCGTGGCGTAGTCTGCGCCCGCCTCGAGCGCGGTCGGCCGGAACGCGGGGTGAAAGCGCGCGAATCCGTACCAGGCCTCGTCGACGATCACCTTGATGCCCTTGCCGTGCGCCGCTTCGACGATGGGCGCGAGGTCGTAACGCAGGCCGTCGTAGGTACAGGAGGTGAGGATGAGGGCTTGGGCGTCCGGGTGCTTGCGAATCGCCGACAGGATGGTCTTCTTCGGCACCGGCCCGTACAGGCTGTACTTGGCATTGACCGAAGAATCGAGGTAGATCGGGTGGCCGCCCGAGAGCACCACCCCGTGGTGGACGGACTTGTGGCAGTTGCGGTCGAGGAGCAGCTTCTCGCCGGGCGCGAGCAGCGTCTGGAAGATGACCTTGTTCGCGGTCGAGGTGCCGTTGGTGGCGAAGAAGGTGCGCCGCGCGCCGAAGGCCTTGGCGGCGATGGTCTGCGCCTCGGCGATCACCCCCGTGGGCTCCATGAGCGAGTCGAGCATCTTCACCGACACCGAGAGGTCGGCGTCGAACACGTGCTCGCCCATGAAGTCGTAGAAATCGTTGACCCACGGGCTGTCGCGCAGCGACTCGCCGGACGAATGCCCGGGCGTGTGCCAGGAGTCTTTCGCCATCCAGACGTAGTTCTTCAGCTGGTCGTAGAAGGGCGTGCGCGATCGCTCCTGGATCTGCGCGTTGAGGATCCGGTACATGCCGCGGTAGTCGCGCTCCTCGCGGTAGAAGTAGCCGTCGACCGCCTCGGCGAACAGCGCGTCGACGATCTCGTCCTCGTGCTCCTGCGCGATCAGGATGTAGACGTCGAGCTCGGGACGGAAGCGCGTGACCCGCTTCACCAGCTCGAGCGCCGACATCTCCTTCTTCGCGCTTTTCTGGTTCAGCGTGTAGAGCTTGTCGTCGACCACCACCGCCTGCAGGTCGCCGTCCTCGATCGCCGCGAGCGCGTCGCGCGCGGTGGTGACGCCGGTGAAGGTGATGCCGAGCGGATTGTCGAGCGACCTCGCCGCCGCGTTCAATCCCTTGACGAACTCCTTGAGGACGAGAGGCTCGTCGTTGATGATCAGGACCCGGCTGAGCGGTTTTTTCATTAGCGGATTGTTGCGGCAAGCGGGCGGATGCGCAAGGAGGGGGTGCTATACTTTTTGCCTCCCGGAGGAATCGATCACGGGCCGCGCTTCCGCCCGGACGAGATGAGCTCGCGCAGCGACGAATTCGTGATCAGAGGAGTGACGCTCGGAGGCAAGCCGTTCCGGCCGAGCGATTGGGCAGAGCGGTTGTGTGGAGTGATGTCGGCGTTCGGCTCCGACGGCCGCATGCAATACTCGCCGTACGTCTATCCCATCACGTCGGCAGGATTGAAATGCGTGGTCGTGGACGTCCGCCTTAAGGACGTCGAGCCGATGGCCTACAGTTTTCTCTTGAGCTTCGCCAAGGACAACGAGCTGGAAACGCGGTACGGGCGCGGCGAGGAGCGCCCGAAAAGCGAATAGCCTATCCGGCCATCGCCTTCAACTTCAGCGCGAGCCGGCTCTTGTGCCGCGCCGCCTTGTTCTTGTGGATGATGTGCTTGTCGGCGATGCGGTCGATGACGCCGCTCGCTACGCTGAGCGCCTTGCGCGCGGCCGCCTTGTCGCCGGCCTTGATCGCCTTGGCGACGCTCTTGATCGCGCTGCCCAGCGTCGAGCTCAGGCTCGCGTTGTGCCTGCGCCGCTTCTGGGCCTGGCGCGCCGCCTTGCGCGCGCCCTTCGTGTTTGCCATGTGACCACCCGGGACAGAAAGGGCGAAATTGTAGTCGCTGTACCCTGGCGGCGCAAGGTTTTCCGCCCGCGAAAGCTATAATTCGCGCATGAACCTGCTCAGAGCGCTCGCGACGGTGAGCAGCATGACGCTCGTGTCGCGCATCCTCGGGTTCATCAGGGACATGTTGATCGCGCGGCTGTTCGGAGCTGGAGTCGCGACCGACGCGTTCTTCGTCGCTTTCCGCATCCCCAATCTTCTGCGGCGCCTGTTCGCCGAGGGCGCGTTCTCGCAGGCCTTCGTTCCGGTGCTGTCGGAGCTCAGAACCCGCCGGGGCGATTCGGAAACCAAGCTGCTGGTCGACCGCACGGCCACGGTCCTCGCTCTCGCTCTTGTCGTCGTCACCGTCCTCGGCGTCGTCGGCGCGCCGGCCGTCATCTACGTGAGCGCGCCCGGTTTCGCGGCGACGCCGGGAAAGTTCGATCTGACGGTGGCGATGCTGCGGGTCACGTTTCCCTACATCCTGTTCATCTCGCTCGTCTCGTTCGCTGGTGGCGTCCTCAACACCTGGAGCCGCTTCGCGATACCCGCGCTCACGCCCACGCTCCTGAACCTGTCCTTCATTTTCGCCGCCTTGTTCGGGGCGCCCTATTTCGACACGCCCGCGATGGTGCTGGCCTGGGCGGTACTGGCGGGCGGAGTCCTCCAGCTCGCGCTGCAGGTCCCGGCGCTCGCGAGAATCGGAATGCTGCCCCGGCCGAGGCTCGATTTTTGGGAGCCCGGCGTGAAGCGGATTCTCTTCCTCATGGGGCCGGCGGTGCTCGGTGTGTCGGTCGCCCAGATCAGCCTGCTCATCAACACCATCATCGCGTCCTACCTCGGCGACGGCCGCATTTCCTGGCTCGTCTATGCCGACCGCCTCATGGAGTTTCCGACCGGCCTCCTGGGCGTGGCGCTCGGCACGATATTGCTTCCCAGCCTGTCGAAATACCACGCCGAGTCCTCGGGGGGTGAATATTCGAAATTGCTCGACTGGGGATTGCGACTGACCCTCATGCTCGTCGCGCCCGCCGCGGTCGCGCTCGCCCTGCTGTCGGTGCCCCTGGTCACCACCCTGTTCCACTACGGGCAGTTCGGCGTGCACGACGTGTGGATGACCTGCCAGGCGGTGGTCGCCTACAGCGTGGGCCTGCTCGGATTGATCCTGGTCAAAGTGCTGGCGCCGGGTTTCTATGCGCGGCAGAATATCGCTACACCGGTCCGGATCGCCATCGTGACCCTGATAGCCACCCAAGCCCTGAACGGACTGTTCGTGCTGTCGCTCACCCGGGGCGGCCTCGAGCTCAGGACCGGAATCGGGCCGCACGCGGGACTGGCGCTCGCGATCGGCCTGGGTGCCTGCCTGAACGCCGCTCTCCTGTACCGCAAGCTGAGGCAGCACGGAATCTATGTTCCGGAGCCCGGATGGGGGGGATTCACGCTCAAGGTCTGCGCGGCGCTCGCGGTGACGATCCGCGACGCGATCCGCCGCGAGCTGTCCCCGCGACATGTCCCGGACGAGGTCGTGGTCGCGCCGGTGATCCCGCGGACGCTGACCGGCAAGAAGCTCGAGGTGCCGGTCAAGCGGATCCTCACCGGCGCCCCTGTCGATGTCGCCGCCGCCACCGGGGCGCTGGCCAACCCTGAAGCCCTCGAGGCCATCGCCGCGCTGGCGGCCACGATCCGGGAGGCGCCATGTCCCTGACCACCAAAGAAATCAAGGAGATCCTGGAGATCCTCGAGGCCTCCGGGTGGGACGA
>Ga0137403_10005747_pt1 | contig 14334 bp, 10 predicted proteins | sample CZOMad2_1_16fung_FD_122057 | JGI IMG/M metagenome (GOLD analysis project Ga0137403, IMG submission 122057) | Vadose zone soil fungal communities from Angelo Coast Range Reserve, California, USA - CZOMad2_1_16fungal (Hybrid Assembly) | ecosystem: Environmental > Terrestrial > Soil > Vadose zone... | reverse complement strand
GATTCAATTCGCGCATCCAGATCCAGAAAGTCCCAGCGCAGGCGGCGAGCGAGTTCTTGCCCAACGCTGCTCTTACCCGAGCCCATGAATCCCACTAGAAAGATAGCGCGCACTCCCATGGTGCTCCGTGAAACGAAAAGGCGTGCCCGAGGCACACCTTCCGCGTTCCTGTGCTCTCCGTTTGTTGTTCTGATTTTTCAGCGTCGCTTGAGGCGGATTTTACCACTGATCGACGTGAATACGACCTCGGATGAAGCCTTGCCGACCGTGCCCGCGAAGGAATTTGAATTGATTGGGAACTTGGGACGTTCGTTGGGAGCGAGTGGAAGGTCGCTCTGGACCTGTCCGTGCACGGAACGAGCGTTGAAATCCGCAGAAGCGGAGGCCGCTACCAGTGCCTCGATGTCCCCGGTGTGGGTCGTGAAGGTATAGTCGCCGTCCGATCCGAAATCGCCATCGTAAGAGATGCTCCCACTACCGGACTTGACCTGCACAAAGGGTCCGCTCACCGAGTTCAGGCGAATATTTCCACTGATGGAAGTAAGCTCGATGTGTGCACTGCGAACCTCGGTCAAAGTAATCGTACCCTTCATCGTGTTGATATGAACGTGACCTCCACCGGAGTTCCGTACCTCGATAGGCGCATCCGCGCCCTCCAGGCTGAGATCTCCATGCAAACGCTCGATCGTAAGGGGACCCGTAGTAGAGCGAAGGCTGACGGTGGCGTTGGGGGGAACGGTCAACTCATAATCCACACGGCCGCTGCGGCCATCTGCCCCTGGAAGGAGATGGGACTCAATTTCGATGCGGTTGCCCTTCTGCAAGTGGTCGATGTCGGCCTTCGACTCTTGTACTGCCAGTATCACGACCTGATTGCCGTATCCGGGTTTGACCGTGATGGAACCATACTGGGTGTCCACTGAAATATTGGCCTTGGCCTTGGGGTGCACGGTAAAGCGAAACTCTTTCCTGGTCTCCGCGATCGCCACCGACATCAGGCAGGCAAGAACCAAACCTACGGCTGTCGCGCGCTGCATGGTTTCCATAAACGCCCCTGAGATCGCGCTGCTAACGTTGCTATTGAACATGATCCAACGCCATTTGGTACAGCATTGATTTCTGATCATAGGCGTCCATCAAGTGTTGCCGGGCATCATCGTCCCCGGGATTCTGCTCCGCATATGCCTGGGCGTCCCGGATGTAGGAATTAACTGAGTGCAACTGATTCTCGTATGCAGCCCTCATCATGGGGGCGCTCCGAGAGACTTCATCGAGGAATTGCTGATCTTCCCGATCGGAATTTTTCGGCAAAGGAATCGTCACGGGAGGCTTTTTCACTGCCGTCAATTGCGGAGTCGCGGGCGGGTTGGCTGTGGGATTCTCTTTGGCCGCCTGCTGAGTCGTTGGGGGGGCTACCACTGCCGGATTCGTCGCCACCTGGGGCGCCGGCTTCGATTTCATGAAATAGGCGCCAGCCGTCACCAGTGCTGCTGCGACCGGTATAAGCCACCAGGCATTCCAGCGCCGTGCGGCGCTGGTCACGAGAGCCGGTCGTGCCGATGCAGCTTCCGGCTCCCGAATGAGGCCTTCTGAGCGCAACTCGGCTGCGATTTTTACCCAGACTCTGGGCGCCGGTTCGTCGGTTTCCGCCAACTGCCGCGCCTCGCTGGCAATCAATGTCAGATCCGACACCAGTTCCGAGCAGACGGGACACGACTTCAAGTGGGCCTGAAATTCGGTGTCCTGGCTACCGTCGATAATCTCCGGCAGAACTTGCTGAACATCTTCACATTTCATACTTCCTCTCTCCCCAATACCGCGACTGCCTCACGTGTTCTCGGCCTTTTCGGCTCTCATGAACTTCAGATAATCGCGCAGCTTCAATCTTGCCTTATGGAGCTGCGACTTGCTGTTGCCAATCGAGCACCCGACCATTTCCGCAATTTCGTTGTGCTCGAACCCTTCCACATCGTGCAACACAAAAACCGTTTTGTACCCCGGCGGTAGCTTGTCGATCGCCCGTTGCAGCTGGAGGCGGTCAATTGAGCCGGTGAGCTTCATGTCCTGCGCTCCCAGTTCCTTCCGCGGGGACTCTTCGTCGGTCTCCATGGTTTCTTCCAGCGAAACCAGCGGCAGACCCTTCTTTCGCAAGTTCATCAGGACGACGTTGACTGTCATCCGATGCAGCCAGGTCGAAAAAGCGGACTCGCCCCGAAACGTGCCGATCTTCCGAAAAAGCTGAAGAAACGCTTCCTGGGCCAAGTCTTCGGCCTGCGCCGGATTGGAAACCATGCGCAAACATAGCGAGTACACGCGCCGCTTGTGCAGGTGATACAAGACCTCAAAAGCTGCCTCGTCTCCCTGCTTAGCTCGCTCAATCGCCTGTGCTTCTGTAGCTTTTGCTTGTTTCGGGTCGGTCAAGTCACCTTTTCCGGCCGCTTATTATGTCAGATGCGGCTTCAAACTCTTTTCGTTGTACGCTTTGCGGACAGAGCTGCCGGCGGCAACCCCTACCCGAGAGCCACCAGAATACCAAAAACCATTACTTCCCGAGGGGTTATGAACTTTCCTGGTTTCAGGATCCCCAGGCCGGTCACCTTCGTAACGCCCCAAAAAGCTAAAAATCTAGCTGCCGACACGGATTGTCTCCAACCCATGCCCCTCGGATCCGGTTTCGCGTTTCCGCAACAGAATCGCGAGAGTCACTCCCACAAATCCCAGAATCGAGAAAATCCACATCCCGAGCGCATATCCACCGGGGTTATCTGGTCCCGCGTGGGCGAAATCATTGGCTTTACCAATCAGCAGGTTCATGATGAAAAAACCGATCTGCTGGATCAAGGTCATCAGGGCATAGGCGGTCCCCAGACGAGATTCGTCGACGATATATGCTACCGAGGGCCACATCACCGCTGGGATCAGTGAGAACGCCATCCCCATTAGGATCACCGGGACGTATAGGGAAATGTGGCCGTAAGCCATCATCAGGTAAACCGGCATCAGCAGGATCGAGCCGAAAGTCATAAACAATGCCCGTTTGCCGACCTTGTCAACCAGTAGCCCGAAGAGCGGAGTCGCAATCATTGCTGAAAAGGGAAGCAGGCTATTCAGCTGTCCCGCCTGCTGCAAGGCTGAAAGGTGAACCGCGTCCGAAGCGGATGCGCCTCCGTGCGCGGCCAAGAGCTTGTTCGTAAAGAGGTCAATGGCGAAGGTGCGAAACGGAAAAATCGCGGAATAAAAAGTGAAGCACAATCCCACTACGTACCAGTAGGATTTGTCGAAACGCAGGATCTGGCTGAATTCGAGCTTGTCGACCGATCCGCCCTTGCCCAGTTCGTAGTGGCGTTCTGCTTGAGTCTCCAGCAACCAATAGGCTAAAGAACAAACCAGAGCGAGCACTCCTGCCCCGACGGCAATAAAAAGAGGGCTCTGCCAGCTCGGCTCTCCGTTGGGTCCGTGGGGATAGAAAGCACGGTTGGCCCAGGTCGGAGAGTTGTCAGCGGCGACCGACGCCAGTCGAGCGATCGTCAGGTTGATCCCAAACGCGAAACTCAATTCTTTGCCCTTGAACCACTTCGCCAGGGCCACAGTGACGGCGACGATCATGGACTCCGCACCCAAGCCCAACACGGTGCGGCCCGTAATCATCAGAGGGACATTTCCTCTAGCCGCGGTAAGAATGGCGCCTGCCAGACATAGCAGAGCAAAGAAGGCGAGCGCTTTCTTAGTTCCGATTCTATCAATGATGATTCCGCCGATCAGTAGGGTCAGAACCGCAGCCACACTGTAGCTTGCGTTCAGCCATCCGAAAGCGGTGGCAGAAAACCCGAGCTTATCGATGAAAATGCGCTCCAGCGGATTGATGCTGTCGTAAATGTAGTAGTTCCCGCCTTGGGCGAGACTGATAAATAGCAGCACGATCCAGCGGTAAATACGGGACGGCTCAGGACGGGCAATCTCACCCATGGAGGTACTCATCCTCGGCGCACGACAGCGCCTGCGTCGGTAGTATGCAGAGAATCAACCGCACGAAGATAGCAGATCGGGGAAGGGAATTGCTGGGAAAGGGTAATTCGAATTTGGAAAGAAAAGCTCCCGGCGGCGGCGTAACACCGCAGCCGGGAGCTCAAGTTTCGGTTTCGGAAGCGACCACTTACAGCTTTTCCGATTTGCCTTTCATCTTCACGTTCCCGTTGTTCTGGTTCTGGCGCTCGACGTCGTCGTTGGTATAGGTGCGAGCAGCTTTCTTGACGCTCTTTGCGGCAGCCGCGGCTCCCATTCCGTTGACCGTGTGCTCGGAGCCGCTGAAATAAATCCACTCAGCACGCGCTTCTTCCTTAGGACCATGACCTTCACGCATCTCCTTCATCGCATGCATGGGGTGTCCAACCGACTCCGGCCAGAGGTGTACGGCTGAGGTCATCAGCGGAGCGCCGCCGCCCTCATACCAGACTGGCTGGGTGTAGACCGAACTGGTGTCTCCGGAGACTTGCGAGAGGGTCGAGTTGGTTGCTCCGGCGATCAGGCCGGTGGTGGCGTTTGAGGCGCCGACCGGATTGGGAGAAACCTGTTGCAACGACACCATAGGGGTCGTTACGAGCGGGACAAACGGGCCGCATCCGAGGATGCAGGGGCCATAAATCCGAGGCGGAACGGGTTGTTGCCCGAAAGCCGCTACCGCGATCAGAACCACAACACACAAAACCAAATAGGGTCGCATACAGCCTCCACAGAGGGTCACAGATCAGTAGTAGCTGTGCAGTTTGCGGGCCAGTGTGTGTGACACCGCCAGGGTCCAGGATGTTCGGAGATTTACGGCGCTGTCGGCTAAAAAGCGGAAATAGTCAGAGAGCGCCGGAGGGAAGGGGTGCAAGCTTATGCGCAAAACCGCAAGCGCGTTGCGCATCTCAACTGCCGATGTAGCGAGCGTAGAGGCTCCGTGCCATGGCCGCATCGGTCGTTCCTTTGATGATGGCCCTTCCATCGGGAAAGAGGGTCATCTCGTAGGGTTCGTGCCAGAATTTCAGGACGAACTCGTTATGGCGCACGGTGCCGTGGGGACGTAAGCGGGTGGTCATCTCGGCGAAGTCCACCGGGCGTTGCTGCTCGTGAATCTGCACGGAATTTCTGCCACAGAGAGTGATGTGAGGCCGGCCCTCTCCCGCGAGGTGGACGAAATTTCGTTCCCCGCAAGCGCGGCATCCAGGGCGGGGTCGGGCCGCGGACACTTCCGCGCGCTCGCTAGTCCAGACGTCCCAGGAGAGCAAGGTCCGCCGCACCTTCGATCGGGCGCCCATTGATCGCGCGCCCACCAGAAATTTCAAAGCCTCCGCAGCCGCAATCGACGCCACCAGGTTGACGGCGGAGTTCAGGATGCCAGCCGTTTCGCAGGTTTCGACCGTCCCGCGGGGAGGATCGGGGAAGACGCAGGCCAGGCAAGCCGTTTCGCCAGGCAGGATATTCAAAGTCGCTGCATAGCTCCCCACGGCCGCCGCATAGATCCAGGCCACCGAATTCTTCACCGCGTAGTCATTTACGAGGTAACGGGTCTCGAAATTATCGGTGCCGTCAAGAATGAGATCTACGCCGCCCAGCAGATTGTCAACATTTTCCGGGGTCAGATCGGCTACCTGCGGCTCAGCCAGGATCTGCGAGTTGAAGCGCGCTATCTGCCGGGCCGCAGCAACTGCTTTGGGAAGAGACTCCCGTGCGTCGTTTTCGTCGAAAAGGGATTGCCGTTGCAGATTACTTGGTTCGACGTAATCTCGGTCCAGAATCCGCAGCATCCCTACGCCCGATCGGGCCAGGGATGAGGCCAGCGCAGACCCGGTTGCTCCGCATCCGACGATGCCCACGCGCGAGCGCGCGAGCTGTTTCTGGCCTTCCGAACCAATCTCGGCGAACAGCACCTGACGAGAGTAACGGTCCTCTGGTTCCAAAGACATTACCTGTTCCGACCTTTCCAGCCAGTATTATAGGTGCCGGTCATCAAACTTCTGTGTGCCGAGCAACATGTGACGGTTCGCTATCCATCGAAACCAGAAAGTTCTGCCGGCAGTCACCTGAAACTCGGGGAGGTCCTTTTGCGGCTAACCGGCGCCGCCTTGGTTGTACTGATGATAGTAGCGACGCCTCGTTCCGGATGGGCAGCCGGTCCGCCACCTCCTGCTCAACAGGGGGCGGAACCGCCATCGCAGTTAGGAACGATCGCTCCCTACGTGGGTATGCCCATCACCGAGATCGAGTTGCCAGGCGTCCCGGCGGAGGAAGCGGCTCACCTATTGGCAGGCACTCCCCTCAAGCTTGGAGAGCCGCTTACCCGCCAGGCGTTGCACGACGCCATGCAGTCGATGTTCGCGACTGGCCGCTTTGCTGACATCCAGGCAGAAGCCGAGCGCAGTACCGCGGGAGTCCGGTTACGCTTCCTGACGGTCCCCAACTATTTCATCGGCCAGATTACGGCGGAAGGTGTCTCCGGCAATCCCTCCACCAACCAGTTGGTCAGCGGCAGCCGTTTGCAACTTGGGGAGCTCTACTCGCAAGAAAAGCTCGAGCGGGCGCTGGCGAACCTGCAACGGATACTCGATGAAAATGGATTTCACCAGGCGAAGGTAAAAGTCTCCGAGCAGCGCATCGCGGAGCAACACCAGGTCGACCTCGCTTTTCGAGTCGAACCAGGGCCGCGGGCGGTCGTCGGACAGATCGTGGTGGAAGGGGATGCAGGTTACTCGAAGGATGAGATTGAGCAGATCGCGAAGTTCCATCCCGGCCAGGGAGTGGTGTCAACCCGCCTCACGCACGCTTTGCAGCGCATACGCGCGAGGTATCAGAAACAGGATCGTCTTCTTGCCCAGGTGTCGGCAGCCGGTAGCTACCGTCCTGCGACCAACACAGTGGACTATACCTTCAAGGTGGAGCGCGGGCCGGTGGTGGAGATTGCCGCTGAAGGATTCAAGATCAGGCAGAGCCAACTTCGAAAACTGGTGCCCATATACGAAGAAGGCGCAGTGGACGACGACCTGCTCAACGAGGGCCGCCGTAACCTGCAGAACCACCTCCAGGCGCTCGGTTACTTTGCCGCCACCGTTAATGTAAGCCAGCACGGTGTACTGGACGGCAAAGGCCTGCGGGTGTTTTACGTTATCACTCCGGGGGAACGCCACAAACTCGCGGCTATTCGGATTTCCGGAAATCAGTTCTTCGAGGAGGAACTGGTGCGAGGAAGAATGCTCTGCCAACCGGGGGGGCGTTTGATCAGCCATGGGCGCTATAGTGAGGCCCTGTTGATGGAGGACGTGCGCAGCATCCAGGACATGTATCGCTCGAACGGTTTCCGGCAAGCGCAAGTCGCCGGCAAACTCGTGGAGAAATATCAGGGGGATCCCTCTCAGCTGGCCATCGAAATTGACATCAAAGAAGGGCCGCAGACGCGCGTGGCCTCGGTGAGTATCGCAGGAAACTACAACATCCCTGCCGAGCAATTGACGCCGAGGCTGTCGACGGAAGAGGGCCAGGGTTTTAGCGAATCGAGCCTAGCGGACGATCGCGACACGATACTGGAGAAGTACTTCGATAATGGCTTCACAAATGCCACGATTGATGTGGCCTACGTTCCCGACAGTTCATCACCGCCGGAATCGCCTCGTGTGGGCGTGGTCTTCACCATCCATGAAGGCGAGCAATTTTTTGTCAGCAATGTTTTTCTGAACGGGCTTCACTTTACTCGCCCTGGAATCGCCCGCCGCGAAGTACAAGTGCAACCCAGCACGCCCCTGAGCCAGCAGGACATGCTCGAATCCCAACGCAAACTCTACAACCTGGGCTTGTTTAGCGAAGTGGACACGGCCATTCAAAATCCGGAGGGCACCGAATCCCGCAAGAATGTGCTGGTCGGGGTCCGCGAGACCAGGCGTTACACCTTCGACTACGGAATCGGTTTTGAGTTTCAAACCGGACAACCATCGGTTGGCACCAACCAGCCGCTGGGTCAGACAGGAGCCAGTCCGAGGGTTTCGTTTGGCGTCAGCCGCATCAATTTAGGCGGACGTCAGCAGACGATCAGTATGAAGACCAACCTGAGCCGCCTGCAGCAGCGAGGACTGATCAGTTTCGAAGCGCCCAAATTGCTAAATCGCGAGCTGCGCTTTTCAATCCGGCTGCTCTACGACAACACAGTTGACGTCTCTACTTTCACATCGCTGCGTACGGAAGCAACCCTGCAAACCGTCCAGCTGCTGAAAAAAGTGGAAGATCGAGAACTGGACAGCATCGCCTACCGCTTTTCCTACCGGCGCGTGCAGGCCAGCAACATCCAGGTGAGCGACAACCTGGTCCCATTGCTCTCCAAACCGACGCGGGTGGGCGAGCCCAATTTTTCCTACATCCGCAACCGTCGCGACAACGATCTGGAAACCAACCATGGGAGCTACACCACGGTCGAGGGTGGCGTGGCCGCCAGCTATTTCGGCTCCGAAGCCGATTTCAGCCGGGTGCTGATCAAGAATTCAACGTATTACCCATTCTTCCGCAATCGCCGGACCGGCGTGGGTTTCGTTTTCGCACGTTCCACTAGCGTGGGTCTGGAAAATCCTTTCGGCAACACCGTGCTGCTCGAACCCGGGGCCGATGTCCCCATTAACCACTCTTTGATTCCACTGCCCGAGCGCTTCTATATGGGCGGCGGCAGTTCGCATCGTGGCTTCGGGTTGAATCAGGCGGGGCCGCGCGATCCCTTCACTGGATTTCCCGTGGGGGGCAGCGCGCTGTTCCTTAACAATCTGGAATTGCGCTTTCCCAACATAACCGTGCCCTACTTGCATGACAATATCGGATTCACCGTTTTCCATGACATGGGAAACGTATTCGCTACCCCGCAAGACATGACACGTAGCTTGGGAGTCTGGCATCAACCCCATCCCGAGGTCTGCCAGGAGGAGCTTGACCACAAGACGTGCAATTACAATTATCTCTCCCACGCCATCGGGCTGGGGGTGCGCTATCAGACACCCATCGGCCCGTTGCGTCTGGACTTCGGCTACAATTTGAATCCGCCGTTCTTTCCCAGTTACACCAATATCGTGACCAACTCGGAGAACGGTATACCCACCGGGCAGTTTGGATTTCAGCGCGCCGGTCATTTGAATTTCTCGTTCAGCATCGGGCAGTCGTTCTGATGAATGTCTGGAAACAATGCGCGTTCTGGTTGCTGCTATGCGCCGCGCTGGCAACACCCTCTGGCGCCGGCCAGATCGTGGACCGGATGGTCGCCAATGTAAACGGCCACGTCCTGCTTCAAAGCGATTGGGAAGAGGAGTTGACGTTCGAGGCCTTTATGGATGCCCGTTCTCCCGATTCCTTTTCTCCCGACGAGCGTAAAGCTGCGCTTGACCGCCTGATCGACCAGGAACTGCTGCGTGAAGAGGTCCGGCCTTCCGAAGGTACTCCGGCCGATCAGATCGCCGCTCGCGTTGCCGAAGTACGCAAACTTCACCCCGAGGCCGCTACCGATGAAGGATGGCGCGCCGCATTGCAGCGCTATGGGCTCACGCAGGAAGTGTTGGAGAAAAGACTGGGCAAGAGTATCCAGCTGATGCGGCTCGTAGAAGCTCGTCTGCGCCCTTCCATCCAGATTGATCAAAAAGCGGTGGAGTCCTATTACCAGGAGCAGTTGCTTCCGGAGCTGAAGAAGGCCGGCAGCCGGGAAGTGGCTCTGCCTGAGGTGTTCGGCCAAATCCGAGATCTGCTTGCCGAGCAGAGACTGAACCAGCTTCTCCACGGCTGGCTGGCGAGTTTGCGTTCCGCGAGCCGCATCCAGACGCCTGCATTTAGCGGCGGAGATCAGAACCGTTGAGTGAGCCGACTCCTGTCCGGCGCCGCAGTTGGTGGAAGCTCTTCGGGCTGTTCTGTATCGTCAGTGTCGTTGTCCTGAGCCTGCTGGGCTGGTATGTCACCACCGATTCCTTTCAGCAAGCAGTCCGCCGTCGCGTCGTCGCGGCGCTCGAGAAAGTCACGGGCGGCCGCGTCGAGATCGGTCAATTGCATTCCATACCTTTCCGGCTGCGGGTAGACGTTCGCGATCTGATCATTCACGGACGAGAGGCCGCCGATCAGGCCCCTTATCTGCGCATCGACCGCCTCCAGGCAGAAGTCAAAATCATTTCTATTCTTAGCACGGAGATCGGGCTGCATTCGCTCGTACTGGAGCATCCCGTAGTACACATCATTGTTTATCCGGATGGCTCGACGAACCAGCCCGCGCCGGCAGTCAGCCGATCTCCCGGGAAGAACACAACGGAAGAGCTCTTCTCGCTGTCTGTTTCCCACATCGAAGTACAGCATGGCGAGTTGCTATGGGAGGAGAAAAGAATTCCTCTTGAGCTCGACGCGCGCGATATTGCGCTGATGTTGCGCTACTCCTTTCTGCGCCGCCAATACCAGACCAGTCTGGTGGTGGGGAGCGCAAGGACGCGCTTTCGCCAATATGCGCCGTTCACCTGGCGAGCGGAGGCTTCTCTGGTTCTGGCCCGCGATCATGCTGACGTTAGCGTGCTGAACGTGGCTTCGGGAAAGTCTGAAATTCATTTTTCCGGCCACTTGCAAGACTTCCGCAATCCCCAGGTTAGTAGTGATTATCACGGCGCGCTTGACCTCGCTGAAGTGGCTGCCCTGGTCCGGCAGAAGGAAGTCCGCAAAGGCACGGCCCGCATCGAAGGCAAGGGCTCCTGGAATCTTCGGGATTTCTCCATTCAGGGAACTCTTTTGGCGAGAGATATCGAGTGGTCCAACGGCCGGCTTAAAACGGAGAACGGCCGCGTTGGGGCCGCCTTCTCGGTAACGTCCGAGCGCCTGCACGTCTCCTCGATCAAAGCCAGCCTTTTCGGTGGCGAGTTGCAGGGAGAGGCGGACGTGACCAACTGGCAAGCCTCCCCACAGCCCCACCCGCTTCCGAGTCGGCCCCGCATGGCTGGGCAGGTTTCAAACACAGGTCCGCAACGCGGCTCGGTGCGTCTCCTGTTAGCCGGCTTCCCGTTAGCCCCGGCCATCACGGTTGTGAGCGCCAGTAAGGTTCCTCTCGACCAGCTGAATTTGTCGGGATTTGCCAGCGGTAATCTCGAGATGCTCTGGGTCGGCCCGATTCGCAGCGCCGAAACCCGTGTGAACCTGAACATCGTTCCGCCCAAGCAGCCCGCGCCCGGCCAGCTCGCGGTGCGTGGCCAAATTGCGGGTGTCTATCGTGGATCGCGCGATGAGTTGCAACTGGATCAGTTCCACCTGAACACGCCCGCTTCCGAAATCACCGCGAGTGGCAATCTCTCTTCGACGTCCTCATTGAAGGTCGCGGCCACCAGTCACGACATGAAGGAATGGGCGCCATTGTTGCAAGCGGCCTACGGATCTGGCGACCTGCCCTTCACCATCCACGGCTGGGCGAACTTCAACGGCCTGGTCACGGGCCGGCTGTCGTTCATGCAGGTGAATGGGAATCTCGAAGTGTATGACTTCGAGACTGCGCTCCCGGCAAATGATCACCGCCCGTCGCAGATGATTCATTGGGATGCGCTCACGACCACTGTGCAGTATTCCAGCAAAAATTTTAGCGCGCGCAATGGCACCCTGATCCATGGCCGCACTACTGTGCGCTTCGACGCCAGTTCGACGATGGTTGCGGGCGTGTCCCAGGCCAGCTCTCCAATTGCATTGCGTCTCGATCTTCGCAACGCCGACGTGGCAGAAATCGCGCATCTGGCCGGATCCAGCCGGCCGTTAGCTGGAGTCGCCGATCTTACATTCAACGCGTCCGGCACCCGAGCTCAGCCCCACGGCGAAGGCCGGATTGAAATCCGCGACGCCACGATTTACGGGGCGCCGGTCCCATTCGTACGAAGCGATCTCCGCCTGTCCGATAACGAACTTCAGTTCAGCAACGTTGCGGCCAGTGTGTACGATGCTCCCCTGAGCGGCTCCGCCGCCGTGAATATTTCCAGCAAAGAGTTTCGGTTGAATCTCTCCGGACGCGATCTGGATCTCGTCCATTTCCCCAAACTACAGACCAGCCGGTTCACGGTGGAGGGCCGCGTCGATTTTACGGCCAAAGCCGGCGGTACACCGGAGCAGCCTTCGGTCGAAGCGCACATTCATCTCCGCGATCTCGTTTTCAACAAGGAACGCGCCGGAGACCTCTACCTCGATGCGGTGACTCGCGGCCGCCAGCTGAGCATTGATGGACACACCAATTTTGAGAAGGCGGACTTAAAAATCCAGGGCACGGTCGGGATGGAGAACGATTTCCCCGCCGACCTGGATCTTTCATTCCAGCATCTGGACGTCGACGCCTTGCTCAATATCTACCTGCCAGGAAAAATCACGGGCCATTCGACTCTGGCGGGGACGCTCGCTCTTCATGGACCTCTGCGCAATCCGCGGCAAATGAAAATGTCTGCCAATTTCGATTCCTTCGATGCGGAGATTGCGCATGTGCGCCTGCAGAATGCCGAGCCGGTTCGCTTCGAGGTGGCAGACCAGGTTCTCCGGATCGAAAACTTCCACCTCTCTGGAAGCGGGACCGACTTCACGGCGCACGGCCGGGCGCAGTTCGCCGAGCCGCGCGTTCTGGACATTCGGCTCGACGGTACCGTCAACATGGCGCTGCTGCAAACTATCAATCCCAAGATTTCTGCGCGCGGCATGTTGGGCCTGAACCTCACCGCGGGTGGAACAGTCTCGGCGCCGGTGTTGCAAGGACGTCTCGAAGTCAAGAACACCTTCGTCAGCCACAATGATTTTCCCAGCGGCCTGAGCGATCTGAACGGCATTCTGTTGTTTGATCAGAACCGCGTCCAGATCGAGAACCTGAACGGCACGACCGGCGGCGGGACGATCGCGTTGACGGGCTTCGGCAGCTACCAGAACGGCGTGGTCCTGATGGACATGGGCGCAACGGCGAACGGCGTTCGGCTTCGCTACCCGCCGGGCGTGAGCTCAACGGCTAACGCCAGTCTCCGCCTGGCCGGTTCTTCCAACTCGGCGCTCCTCAGCGGGGAAGTGGTCGTGACCAAGCTGGGGGTTACGCCTGGGTTCGATTTCGGAGCCTACCTGGAGAGGAGCAAGCGCTCGATCGCGGTGACGGGCGCCGATAACTTGGAGAGCCGTCTCCGGCTCGACGTGCACGTGGTCACTACGCCCGAACTGCAAATGCAAACCGCGATCGCCAAGCTTACCGGCAACGCCGATCTTCGAATCCGGGGCACCGCCGACCGGCCGGTAGCCGTGGGCCGCGTGAGCGCAAACGAGGGGGGTGAGATTTCCTTCAATGGGACGAAGTATCACCTGGAACGCGGTGAGGTGACGTTCTCGAATCCGGCCAAGACGGAGCCGATCATTGACGTTCAGGCCGCCACCCGCGTGCGCGATTATGACATCACCGTCAACATCAGCGGCGATGTGACCAAATCCAACGGGTTGAAGGCCACCTGGCATTCCGAGCCTCCGCTGCCCGAGGCGGACGTCATCGCCCTTCTGGCGCTGGGCCGCACGCGCGAGGAGTCAGCGGCGTTACAGGGTGGCGGGGCCTCCGGATTCGGCGGACAAGCTTCGAATTTGCTGATCAACGAGGCCCTCAATACCGCTGTCAGCAGTCGTGTACAACGTTTGTTCGGCGTCAGCCGGATCAAGATCGATCCCCAGGGCCTGACCAGTCAAACCAATATAGTTCGCGGCCCGCAGGTCACAATCGAGCAACAGGTCGCCAGCAACCTGACGATCACCTACAGCACCAATGTGTCGGTGGCCTCGCAGCAGATCATTCAGGTGGAATACAACATCACGCGAAATGTCTCGATCGTGGCCTTGCGCGACCAAAACGGCGTGGTTAGTTTCGATCTCAAGATCCGCCGGCGGAAGCGGTGACCAGCGCTAGTTCTCAGTCCCCGGTTCTCAGTTCTCAGACTCAGCTGCGAGTGCGTACACCTAGTACCGACATTGTTCGAGGGAATGGCTGTTGAATTTGACACAAGTCCCTTTCGGAGTCTGTGTCACAACTATTCTTTCGCCCCCTTCGGGGCTGAATCAGGTCCCACCCATTACCCACGGCTTGCGCCGTGGGCTGTAATCTTTGCGCCGCTTCGCGGCTATTTCGAGGCTCTTATCCCGCTTTCGAACTCGCGCTCGAGTTTGCGACACAGTCTCCGACGGCTGAGAACTGAGAACCGGGAACTGAGAACTGCCGCTTAGGTGACGTAACGTTGATTGTGTAAAAGGCAAGAGGGTGTAAGTTGGCTTTGGCCTCGCAAGCTAAAGCCGATCCTGAAAAAGGAGACCTACACCCAATGGCGAAGA
>Ga0137403_10005746_pt1 | contig 14334 bp, 16 predicted proteins | sample CZOMad2_1_16fung_FD_122057 | JGI IMG/M metagenome (GOLD analysis project Ga0137403, IMG submission 122057) | Vadose zone soil fungal communities from Angelo Coast Range Reserve, California, USA - CZOMad2_1_16fungal (Hybrid Assembly) | ecosystem: Environmental > Terrestrial > Soil > Vadose zone... | reverse complement strand
AGGCCGTCTCTGGCGCAAAATTGCGAATCACTTTTCTTCCGTACTCGCACTGCATCCGGCGTCCCGCCCGCTGAATATTCCGCATGGAAATCCGTCGAGATCCAATCACGCAAAGTTGGGTAGTCCTGGGACAGCGGGAGCATTTAGGCGATGCCGCCGAGCCCTGCCCCTTCGACGGCGGCATTGTGGAAAAGCAGCCCGCAATTCTCACCTGGCCAGCGGAGGGCCCGTGGCAGGTGCGTGTGCTTCCGCATCCCGATCCGCTGTACCGCATCGAGGGCGAACCCGGCCGCCTGGCCGAAGGCATGTACGACAAGATGGGCGCGCTCGGGGCCCACGAAGTGGTCGTGGAAACACCCCATCATGACAAGCGTATGTCGCAATTCAGTGATGAGGAGATCGAGCGGGTTCTGTGGGTTTGGGCCGCCCGGATCGCCGACCTGAAGAAGGATTCCCGATTCAAGTACGTGGCGGTCTTCAAGAATCAGGGCACCCTCGCCGGTGACGAATGGTCGCATGCCCATTCCCAAATTACCGCGACGATTTTTGTGCCGAGGCGCATCAAGTACGAACTAAGCTCCGCGAGCGAGTGGTACCGCGAACGCGAGCGCTGCATCTTCTGCGATGTTGTGCGCCAGGATGAAAAGCAAGGCAAGCGCATCGTGGACGTGCAAGGCGAATACTACGCGCTCTGCCCCTATTCTTCCCGTGTTCCGTATGAAATGTGGTTGATGCACCGCAAGCACAATCACTTGTTTGAACAACCCCGGCCAGGCTCGAACCGCAAGCAACTGGCTGCGTTACTCGGCCGTATCTTGCGGCGACTCGAAAAAGTGGCACCCGCCTTTCATCTGGTGGTTCATACCGCGCCCAACACCCGCAATAAAAAAGGTGAACTTGCGGGCTATTGGAAAACCCTCGCCGAAGATTTTCATTGGCACATCGAGATCCTTCCCATACTGGAAAAGCGCAGCAAGTCCTACAGCATCAAAGAGGTCTACTTTAATTCGCTGCTTCCAGAACAAGCCGCCGAACAGTTGCGCTCCCTGGATCCTAATTCATGAGGCCGCATCCTCGCGCCTACCGCCGGCGGGGCGAGTCCGGTGGAATTATTACGTCGCTCCTCTCGCTCCTTTTTGTCGTGGTCTTCTGCGCGGTGTTGTATTTTGCGCGCGGTCCGATCTTGCGGTTCGCGGGAGAGAGCTGGATCGTCGAAGATTCCCTCGATAGGGCCGACGCCATCATCGTCCTTAGTGACGACAATTTCTACGCCGACCGTGCTACCCGCGCGGCCGATTTGTACCGACACAACATGGCGCCGGTGGTGGTCGCCAGTGGACGCAAGCTGCGACCCTATGCGGGTATCGCAGAACTGATGGAGCATGACCTGATCGAGCGTGGCGTGCCAAAAGAGAAAATCGTACGCGTAGCCCACAACGCGGAGAACACCCGGGAAGAGGCCCAAGCGCTGGTGCAGCAAGCCCTTGAGCACAAATGGCGAAGCGTGATTGTGGTCACCTCCAACTACCACACCCGGCGCGCCCGCTATATCTTCCAGCGCGTGTTCCCCGCCCAATTCCAAGTTCGGGTCACTGGCGCTCACGACGGCGATTTCGATCCCGAGCATTGGTGGCAGACACGCAAGTCCGTGAAAGAACTAACCCGCGAGTTTGCCGGTATGATCGTGGCGATGTGGGAACTGCGCGGCCAATCCAGGGCCAGCGCCAGCACACCAGCCGTTGTGGGATGGTGCGCACCGACCCCACTACATCTAGTGTAGCGCGTGACGTAACAACCCAGATTTGCCGCCTCCCATTTTCCTTTACACTCGTTAAGCCCTGTACTATCTTCGCCATTCTGAGTCGCGGCGCCCAACACAGCCGACGAAATGCGACTTCGAAGATCAAAATCTTTCGTCGAGGTGTCCCAAATGTGGAAGAAAGAAGACGCAAAACCGCAGGGAGCTCTGGAGAATTTCTCCAGTCCCAACGCGCCGCCGCTCGCCCCTGCTGGCGGTCCTGCCCCCAGCAGTCGTGATGCTTCAGCGCCGCCCGTTTCTTCCCGCGCCGCCGCCTGCATCAGCCAGGGCATCCGCATCAAAGGTGAAGTCACCGGCAGCGAGGATCTTTTTATAGACGGCCCGATCGAAGGCAAACTCACGTTAGCCAATAACAGCCTGACTGTAGGCCCCAATGGCACCGTGAAAGCTGACGTCGTTGCTCGTGAAGTCATCGTCCGCGGGCGCGTCGAGGGCAAGATACAGGGTCGCGAGCGCGTTCAGTTGTGGAACACTGCACAAGTCATCGGCGAAGTTCAAACGCAGCGCTTGGCCATTGAAGACGGAGCCGTGCTCCGTGGTAAAGTGGAAGCGGGCAAGCCGATCGACAAAGCCGCCGACAATCGCAGTTCCGCGGTGGCCATGGCTGGAAAATCATCGGTGCCAGCTGGAACCGCGACGATCTAGATCATGAGTTTTCTCAACAAGTTTGGTATTGGACCCGGCAACGGGCCCAGCCGCGACGTTTCCCACCCAGTGGCCTCCGCCGCGGGCGCTGGCGACAAATCGCGCTCCAAGAGTGTTCTGCCGGCCACAGCTGTCGGAACCGCTCGCGGGCCTGCTTCCGGCGAATCTTCGCGTGTTTCGAATGGCTTGAAAGAGCTGCTGTGGAATTTGGACGGCCTCGGACGGGGCACGTTGCTGGATTTGGGCTCCGCGTGGCAAACCACACTCAGTTTCTTTATCGAGAAGGGCTTTCGTGTCACCGCCGACGACCTGCTCCGTTCGTGGAAACAGTTTCTGGACCAGGAAGAAAAGAGCCTCCGGGAAGCGGGGAACTCCCCCGACACGTCGATGGACATGACGCCCGCAGGAAGGGCAGCGCGATTTCTCGAAGCAAATCTAAGTTATCCGGCCGCGTCTTTTGACGCCGTCCTGATGTGGGACTTGTTGGACTATCTGGAGCCGCAGATCGCAAACAGGACGGTCGCCAGCATTACCGAACTTTTGCGTCCGGGAGGCGTGGTTTTCGCGATGTTTCACAGCAAGAAGCCGGAAGGCTTCCAACGTTATCGCGTGGTGGATTCGAACACCTTGCAGGTGATTTCGAGCCCGGTGCTTTGCCCTGCTCAGCGCGTCTACCAGAACCGCGAGATCCAGGATCTGTTCGCGCGATACCGCACCACAAAATCATTCATCGCCCGTGATCAGCTTCGCGAAACCCTCTTTATCAAGTAACCCAAACTAACTGACTCGAATAGCTTTCGCCATTTTCCACAGTGGCAAATACTCCACCTCTCTATTTCCCATTTGTTCGCTTGCATTTAACGAATTCCAGGCGTACATCAGAGGAGTGAGCTCGACGAGCTCCGGAGGGGAGCATGACTCCACCGGGCTTAGAGCGAAGCACAAGCTGATCACACCGCTCTTGCGGTGCGCGTCGCCCAGAAACACCACGAGCAACTTGCGGCGCTTCCGAGACGACACCAGCAAAAAAGCAGACGGGGAGCCTGACGGCTCCCCGTTTTCGCGTAATGGCTACTGAGTTCGAGTAGTGGCGTGCTGGCCTGCGTGGTGGTGCGTCGCAGCGTGTCCCTTGCGCCCATGATGGCGATGATGATGCTTGGGGCGCGCGGCATGTGCGGCGCTTGCAACGGTCATGGCCAGAAACACCGGCACGGCTGCCAGTAGAAAAATCCTAAAAATCTGTTTCATGGTAAATCCCCCGAGATGCCAAAACGTTCTGCGTGGCTATTGAATCACAAGTTTTCGGCAAAAGTCGCTAAAAAATCTGTTTGCGATGCGTCAAAATGCAAACTCGCGTCGCAAAGGGTCTACGAACTTCTCACCAACTTCAGCACTCGACAAAGCGTTCCCAAGCGAACGCCACAGGTTTCGTCGACGATCAGCCACCGAACTTAAGAGTCTCCAGCCACTTGATGTCTTCGCGTTGATTGGCAATGATCTGTGCCTGCCAGATTAAGGCCACGCACATCACGGACATGACCACCATACAAACCGCCAGAACCAAGCCTTTTTGTGATTCCGAAGCTGCCGAGGTGAACTTCAGCCTAGACCACACCATAGTTATGGGTCTCCCAGTACTATTTATTAATGCTAGGGACAACGGCATCTATAGCAGTGCGGTCTGCTCTCTTAGTGAATGGCAATTTGCCTGCCAGGGCAAAGAGCGGCTCGGGAGAGGCGTATCACCACAAGAACAAAGGGATTGGACGCCGCGATTTTCTCCGCCAGACTTCCCAGGATGACAGAGTTATGCAAACCGTCAGGCTTTAGAGACATTTCGTTCCGTTGGCGAGCCCCGTGAGGTGACGCCGGATAGCACCAAGTCCCAAACATCCGGCGAGTTCAGCGGCAGTACCTTGTTCTTGGAGCCGCGGGAAGCGGCGGAAAGGGAAGCGATCTCCGGCTGTTTTGCCAGCAGCAGGCCGCGGTCACACGCGGACAAGAAACCCTCGGCTTCCGCCGGAGTCGCGATCCCGACGATTGTCGGATGGGACCGCAGCGCCCGCTCGTAGAGCTTTGATAGATCGCGAATGCACTGGCTTAGGTTGGCCCCCACGGCAAGGGACCACAGCACGCCATGCTGGCGCAGCACGACGTTGCGGAGCGTAGCCTCGGCGCCGAACCGCTCCACATCCGGGGGCGTGGCTCCCGCAAAGAAGAACAGCTCGTCGAAGTCCCGTTGGCGGGCGAATTCGGCATCGCGCGCCGGCAAGCCCGTGTTCTGTTCCAATTCCCGTGGCGCCAGCGAGCGCAACGGAACGACGGAAACTCCAGTCGCCTCGGACAGCGATTCCAGCGCCTCAGAAGCCGCGGGCTGGGTTTCCGCCACGGGTACGCACGTGAAGCGTCCCATGCGGACCGTTTTCGCGGGACGCAGGTGAAAATAATCTTCCGGAAGGAAAATACCGCAGCCATCTTCTCCAATGAATGGGTGCTGGTGCCCAAATTTGCGGCGCGGCTCATCCATTTGGGCCCGCGACCGAATGGTGACCCAAACCATGGGGAGCCCGGTATGATCCAATTGGGCGCCGAATTCCTCGAATCCCGGAAGCGATTTCCCACGCACCGGCACGATGGTATCAATCGCGCAGAACACAACCGCAGACGTTTGGCGCAAGCAAGAGACTCCAGATATCGCACGCCATTTTAGCCTGTATTCTTGAATTTAGTACGGGTATCAAAGGCTGAGCTTAGGCGCTGAGCTTAGGCCAAAAGAGGTTGAAGTAGAAAAAGCGGAATGTATGCATCAGGACATGCTGAGAATGCGGAATTGTGAAATCTGCGGGAGAGCCGTGCGTCGAAAAAAAGAAAAGGCGAGCAGTCAGAACTGCCCGCCTTTCCGTGGACTTCCGCCAGATGATCGGTTGCCTAGTTTCCGGAACTGGAAGTCGCGGCCGGCTGTGCGTTTGCCTTCGGGATGCTGACATAGCCGCTGACGACATTCTTTCCGACTTTATTGACGACCATCTCTTCGGGATAACGCGCGCCCGAAGTGTAGAAGAAGATGGGCTCGTTCATGGCGCGGTTCTTCTTTTCAAACTTCTTGTCTTCTACTGTCATCGCCACCGTGAAGCGGTTGTTCTTTTCGTTGACGTTCTTGAGTTCGACGGTCACGTTGCCAACCTTGACCGGCTTGTTCTTGCCGTCAACCTTGAATTCGACGTAGTCGCGCTCGCCGAGGCGGCGGAGCTGGTCGATTTCATCATGGTTGCGCGCGATGAGGGTGCCCATCTCACTGCGCGCCATCTTCAGGTCTTCTTTCGTGGTGTTCAAGTCGGTCTGTACACCACCAACCTTGGTGTCCACGGTCTTCACGTCATCGCTGGTAGCCTTGGTCGCGAGTTCCGTGTGTACCGAGGTGTCGAGGGCGGTCAGCTTCTGCGTGGTCGCGTCGTTCAACTTGGTCGTTTCTTCGCGAGCGACCTTGAGCTGGCCCTGGGTAATCTTGAGTTTCTTGGTAACAACGGTGAGGTCGCCCTGCAAGTCCGCATTGGCCTTTTCATCCTGCGCCAGACGGTCTTTCAAGGACGATACGTCTTGCTGCACGGCTTGTTCAGACGTCTTGATTTGCGCCGTCATCGAAGCCTGGGTGCTGTCCAGCTTGGAAGACGCGTTCCATCCAAACCACAACCCGCCGATGGCGATGAGCCCGAGTACGATCATCGCGGGCAGGTGCCAAGACGGTGATTCTCGTTCAATGATTTCTGACATAGAATGTTTCTCCTCACCCCTGATTGGGCGAAATCTATTTAGCGGAAGTTAATCGGCCCGTAAGACAAAGGGAGCATGCGTCGCACCAAAGCGCCAAAACGAGCCGCAGAGCGGATTTGTCTGTAAGTAATTGTTCTGATTAGACTTGCCAGGAGCTACAAAACTCACCGGAACTATGGGCAAGTACTAGTCCGGGGAAAGATTACGCGGTCTTTCGTTTTGCTAATGCAGCTTTGGCAGGGTGCGCTCTAGAAGGCGTTAAGGAAGCTCGATTCCCAGGTTCTTGAGCCCTTGCGTCAGGCTTTCCGGTGACTGGTAGTGGATCCCCGCCATACCCAGGCCTCGGGCGGCCTCGACGTACGCCGAGATATCATCTATATAGACAGCCTCACTGGATTGTACCTTCAGGGCACGCAACGCCTCTAAGTACACAATCGGGCTGGGTTTACTGGCGCCGACGGTGCAGGAATAAATCCGCGCCGGAAAGAACCGGAAGAAGTCGTAAGTCGCCTCCATAAAAGCGACATGAATGGGATCGGTATTGGAAAGCAAAGCGAGCCGGTAGGTCTTCGACAGCGTCTCGAACAGGCTGTTGTCCTGGATCGGCTGTGGATCGAGCACGCGGTTCCAGACTTCGATGAATTGCTCAAAGCTGGGCGTGGTGCCCAGGCGCCTGGACAGGTGCAGATGCCAATCGCGGGCGGTCATGCGACCCTCTTGCCAGTCGGGCCAGCGAGGATCATTCTCGATGGCGCGCCACAGTTCGTCAGGCGAAAGAGAGAGACCAGCAGCCAGACCGGTCATCGCCCGAGCCACATCGATTCGAATCAAAACCCGCCCGATGTCGAAGATGACCGCTCGTAACTTCCGTAACGCCATGGGTTCGGTTCCCTTTATCCGCCGTGTTTCTTGCGAGACCGCAGGATACTGATCACTGCGGGCAGAATGGACAACACGATCACCACGAGAATGACATAGTGAATGCGCTCGCTAATGTTGGGAACCGTGCGTCCCAGAAAAAATCCACCCAGGATAGTGGCGCTGACCCAGGCAATGCCGCCGACGATATCGAATAGGAGGTAGCGCGGATACGGCATCTTGGCGGCGCCTGCCACCGGGGGGCAAAAGGTGCGCACAATCGGAATAAAACGCGCCAGGATTACGGCGCGGCCGCCATACTTCTCATAAAAGTCGTGCGCCCGCTGCAGATGGCTTCGACGGAACAGCAGCGAATCTTCGCGGCGATACAAGGCGGGCCCGGCGGTGCGGCCGATCCAGTAGCCTATCTGATCACCGACGATGGCGCAGGCCATCACCGGCAATAAAAGCCAGCGTAGGGGCAGCACATCGGCCGCCGCGAAGATACCCGCGGTGATCAGCAGGGAATCGCCGGGAAGGAAGAAACCCACGAAAAATCCAGTTTCAATGAAAACGATGCAACAAACCAGGGGAGCACCGCCCCAGCGGATCAGTTCCTTGAGTCCATTAGGGTCGTAGAGAGAGCGGAGCAGGTGAACGAAAGATTCGAGCACGCGTTATTGTTCCTTGTAGAACTTCGAGTGATGGCTTGCGATACAGGTGCGAGCTCGAGAGCGCGCGAACGAACTGCGGTGAAAGCACCGCAACCAATACGGTAACAGAAAAGCGCAAAATCATCGCCGCATTCGTACCAGAGGATGCCAAAAGCGCCGAATAGGGCGATCCATGCGTTGATGCGGCTCATCGTACGGCCTCCGCCAGCATCAGTACGCTTTGTAAATCCGCTTCGAGACCTGCGCTGCCGGCTTCGGCACGGTCCAGATATTTCTGGATGCGTGGCAAAGCGCGGCGGGCGACGGCTGCGCCCGCTTCAATGGCTTCGTCGGCCCGGTCGAAGGCGTCCCATGCGAAAGATTGTACGTCGGGCCGCAGCACCAGGTCGGCGTGGCGTTCCCACACCTCCAGCTGATGTTTCTGTGCGGCGCTGACGGCCCGCGCCACAACCTGAAAGATATTGGATGGCGTTCCGCGATCTCCATCCTGGATTCCTACGGACACGCCCAGGACAAATTCCGCACCCAAGTCGCGCGCCGCTCGGGTGGGCACCGGGGCCACGAGCCCGCCATCGGCAAGGCACCGGGTACCGATTTTGACGGGCTCAAACAATCCGGGAAAAGCACAGCTAGCGCGAATGGCGTCAACGAGGTTGCCGTGCGTCAGCACCACGGGTTCACCTGTATTAAGGTCCGTGGCTACGACTGCCATGGGTATTTGTAGATCTTCGAACTGTTTTGAGTCGAAGACTTGCGCGATCAGGTCACCGAGGCGGTGGTTGCTGGCTAGCCCCAAACGCGAGACGCGCCAGCTGCCGATATCGCGAAACCTCAAAGTTCTGCAGGTAGCGATAATACGCGCCAGGGGCGCGCCGCTGGCGTAGGCGGCGCCAAGAATGCTTCCCACGCTGGTGCCTGCGATACAGGCGATGGGAATGTGATTCTGCTCGAGGACTTGTAGCACGCCCAAATGCGCGAAACCCCGCGCGAACCCGCCTCCCAGGGCGAGGCCGATACCTGCCCGGCTGGCCGGGACTGGACCGCTGCCCAGCCCGGCTTGGTTATCTCGCATCATTGGTTATCACGCGACACCGAATAAGGATGCCAATTCGAGGTGCGGGCACCAATGGGCCTGGCGTCCTGAAGAGGCAGTACGTTTGTACTTCGCCGGGAACTGCAAGGCGTTCACATGTCCAAGTGGCAAACAGTACGTTCTTACTACTCCGGTGCCCTCGCTGTACCATTGGCGGCTTCGCAGCCGTGCGCGATTCTGCTTGCGTCAGGAACATCGAACTGAGGGGGCTGAGATGGACAGGGCATACGCATCATGGGTTGGGCTTCCGGTGGTTCTGAGAGTGGCCCTTGGAGACATCAAGGTGCCGCTGCGGGGCAAGATGCTGAAGGATGGCGGAGATACGGTCCGGATGAGGATTGATGGGTGGGACATCGATATCTACAAGACGATGATTTTGGCGGTGGAAGAAGACGCGATGGTGCTGCTCCCAGCTTGAGGAGGCACATTATGAACAATCAAGTTCCTAAGTACGTGACCCAAGGACGCGCCGCTCTGTTGCTGGGAATCGAAGAAGAGGAGTTGCGGCGCATCTCCAGCGAATCGGGGTTAGGACATACCGAAAGCGCCGGGGAAGAGAAAGAGACTTTTTTCACCTACGACGAGTTGCGGCAGATTTGCCTGCTCTCGACACAACAGGTGCACTAACCAAAATTTAAGACAAGTTTCCTCCGGCCCCCCTCAAGCAGTAACCCCCAACCCCGGGTCTTCTCCCCCCAGAAGACCCGGGGTTTCCCTTTTCCGCCGAGTTCAATAGACTTACCGCCCACAGGATTCCCTGGGGACGTACGAATGTTTTTCCAAAGGTTTGTGTTCGACCGGACCGTCGCCACCGCAGCACTGGCCCTGCTTCTGGTGTTCGCATTTGCTCGCGCTGCGGAAAGTGGCGCCTCCGGCGAGACCTACGATCTGGTGATCGCCAACGGCCGGGTGATGGACCCTGAATCAGGCCTGGACGGGGTGCGCAGCATAGGTATCCGCGGAGGCAAGGTTGCGGCTGTCTCGGAAAAACCGCTGACCGCGAACGCTACGATCGACGCCAAGGGACTAGTGGTCGCACCGGGATTTATCGATCTGCACGAACACGGGCAGGAGCCGCGCAACTATCAATTTCAGGCGCACGACGGAGTGACCACCTCGCTGGAACTGGAGGCCGGCACGGATGACGTCGCCAAGTGGTATGGCGCGCGAGAAGGGAAGTCGCTGATCAACTTCGGAGTCAGTATTGGGCACATTCCAGTGCGGATGAAGGTGATGCACGATCCTGGGACGTTCCTGCCGACGGGCGATGCGGCGCATCGTGCAGCCACTTCCGAAGAGATTACCGAGATGATCGCCGCCATCGACCGAGGGTTTCGAGGAGGGGCGCTTGCGGAAGGGATGGGCGTGAACTATACGGCCGCGGCGTCGCACGCGGAAATCGTGGAGATGTTCCGAATGGCGGCAAAGTACGGTGCTTCCGTACATGTGCACTTGCGATATGCGGGACTGAAGGAGCCGACGACCGGGCTCGCTGCGTTGGAAGAGGTTGTCGCGGCATCCGCCGCCACCGGAGCGGCGCTGCACGTCGTACACATCACCAGCATGGGATTGAAGTACACGCCGGATTTGATCGCTATGGTTGCCGGAGCACAGCGTCACGGGCTAGACGTGACCACCGAATGCTATCCCTATACGGCCGGCAGCACGGCTCTGCAATCGGCAATTTTCGATCCCGGCTGGCAGGAGGCTATGGGAATCACCTATAAAGACATTCAGTGGGCGGAAACCGGGGAACGGTTGACGGCGGAGACCTTCGAGAAATATCGCAAGCAAGGCGGGATCGTGGTGATCCATTCGATTCCGGAAGAGGCTGCCCGAACGGCGGTGGCCAATCCCCTGGTGATGATCGCCAGCGACGGAATGATGATTACCGGAGCGAAGGTGCATCCGCGAGGGCAAGGGACATTTTCGCGAGTGCTCGGCCACTACGTTCGCGAGGAAAAAACTCTCGACCTTATGACAGCGCTGCGCAAGATGACGTTGATGCCGGCGCAGCGCTTAGAGAAACGCGCGCCTGGCTTCCGCAACAAGGGGCGTATTCGCGTGGGAGCGGATGCCGATATCACGGTATTCGACGCGAATCGTGTCATCGACAAGGCCACCTACGAAGATCCACTGGAGTATTCCCAGGGTATTCAGTTTGTGCTTGTAAACGGCGTGCCGGTCGTCAAAGATGGGCAACTCGTTGAGGGTATATTTCCGGGCCGAGGCGCTCGCGCACCGATTTCTCAGTGACTACCGCGACCGAAAAAACCGCAGCGCGCTATGCCGTGACCGCCGGATTTCTCGGCTGGACGCTGGACGCCTTTGATTTTTTCATACTGACCTTCGTTTTCGCTCCGATTGCGAAAGAGTTTGGCACCTCGATTTCGGCCATCGCTCTTACGGTCACGGCGAGTCTGGCCACACGTTGGATAGGCGCTATTTTATTTGGTTTGCTGGCTGACCGCTACGGCCGGCGCATTCCTCTGATCGTCAACATTTTGTACTACTCGCTGATCGAGGTGCTTTCCGGGTTGGCGCCGAATTACCGGACATTTCTGGTATTGCGCTTACTCTACGGCATCGGAATGGGCGGCGAGTGGGGGGTCGGCGCGTCGTTGACGATGGAAGCCGTCCCAGTAAAGTGGCGCGGAGTTCTTTCTGGCTTGCTGCAGGAGGGCTACGCGCTCGGATTTTTGCTGGCTGCGGGCGCTTATCGTTTTGTTTTTCCGCACTGGGGCTGGCGACCTCTGTTTTTTGTCGGCGGCCTGCCCGCGCTGCTTACCCTTTTTATTCGTGCGAAGGTAACCGAGACCGAAGCCTGGAAGCGATCGCGCACGGATTGGCAAACCTATCGCCGCGCAATTTTTAGCAATTGGCCACGATTTGCCTACCTTGTCGTGTTGATGGCCATGGTGAATTTTATCTCGCACGGCACGCAAGATATGTATCCCACTTATTTGCAGCAGCAAAAGGGTTTCAGTCCGCACAGAACGTCGGACTTTACGGCGTTCTCGATGGTCGGCGCGATCCTGGGCGGACTTACCTTCGGACATCTTTCCGATCGCTACGGACGGCGCCGCGCGATGGTGACGGCGATCTTGCTAGGCGTGTTGATCATTCCGCTGTGGATGTTCGCTCCCAGTTTGCCGCTGATTCTCGCGGGTGGATTTTTGATGCAATTCATGGTGCAAGGCGCATGGGGCGTCATTCCTGCGCACATCAACGAGCTTTCGCCAGACCAGTTGCGTGGATTTTTCCCGGGGTTGGCGTACCAGTTTGGAGTGTTACTGGCGGCTGGCAGCCCCTACATCCAGGCGCGGCTCGCGGTGCACATGAGCTATGCGCAAGCGATGGGAGCATTTGCTTTTGTGGTGTTTTTGGTGGGCGCGGTGGTCATCGGCCTCGGACCTGAAGCGAAGGGAGCGCAATTTGGACAAGGTCCTCCGTAGCAGCGTCGAGCGAATGTTGGCAGCTAGAGGAACGCCGCGAAGCTGTGTTAATATTTCAAAACTGTGCGCCCGTAGCTCAGCTGGATAGAGCGTCTGGCTACGAACCAGAAGGTCGGGAGTTCGAATCCCCCCGGGCGCACCACCTTAAACCTTCCTCAATCAATCTGTTACTCCGCTTTTTCTATTTGTGTCTCAACCAGCAGGTGCTCTGTTCCGACATGCCGGTGGCCGAGTCTATCGGCTTCCTCCGCAGCGAAGGTCAGAACCGTCTTGCACTCGTCCGTTAGTGGCATCTCGACGGATATGGAGATGCGCTCACGCCGAGCAATTTGCCTGTCGATCTCTGTGCGAATATCTACCGCGATTGTTCTTGACCCCACGAACCGACTTAGAGATCGCATCCGCGATGAAACTGGCGGTTACACGGTCGCTGACGTTCAGGGTGAACCACAGATGGAAGGGGCCGGAAATCCTGGCCCCTTTTTCGCACTGTCTTTCTCATATTTGGGCTTTGTTAGCCACACTGTCAGCGTCCCGCAGCCGCAGCTTTTGATTGAACATGCCCACTCCCGATCGCAATCTGCCGACGCTTCGTCTCGGACTCCGGTACCGGAATGTTGATTTCGAGCACTCCATTGTTAAAGCTGGCGTTTGCCTCATCAACCTTAGCGCCTTCCGGCAGGAGTATGAGCCTAGAGAAGCGCCCGTATGTTCGCTCGGAGAAATGCACTCCGCCTTCCCCGCCGGAATGTTCTTGGTTGCGCTCACCCTCGATGAGCAAGCCGTCATCGGTCGCTTCCACCTTCACGTCTTTTTCCGACAGGCCCGGCAAGTCCGCACGAATGATTATTGAGTCCCGCATAATATAGCGATCCATTTTGGGGTATCCTGCGTCTAATGGGACATGGGAAACCCTGCTGGAGTACCTCGCGATTTTGAAGCCTTAGAGAAACGACGCTTTCAAGCGGTTCAGCTGTTGCAACGCGGACTGCGTCAAGCCGAGATTGCTCGACAACTCCGGGTGGTCCCGCAGACGGTGGCTCGTTGGGTGCACGACTATCGCACCCACGGCAAGTCCGCACTCCGGAAAGCGGGACGTGCCGGCCGCAAGCCCCGCATGAGTGAGAAGCAGCGACGACAACTAGAGAAGTTACTGATCGCAGGTCCCGAGCGACTTGGCTATGAGACCCCGCTGTGGACCTGCCCCCGTGTGGCTCATTTGATTGAGCAGGAGTTTGCCGTTCGCTATCACGAAGGCCATGTCTGGAAGGTTCTGGTCGGCCTGGGCTGGAGCCCGCAGCGACCGCAGGGGCGAGCACGAGAACGCAATGAAGAGCAGATCCTCAATTGGAAAAAGAACGTGTGGCCGGAGCTAAAAAAAAAGCGCGCCGGGAGAAGCGTATCCTCGTCTTCATCGACGAAAGCGGACTGAGTCAGCGACCGCATCGTTGCCGTACCTGGGCACCCCGCGGACAGACCCCCATCCTGCAATACAACTTCAGCTGGAAGACTCTTTCGGTAGCTGCGGGACTCACGTTGTGGAACTTCTACTTTCGCATCTATGAGGGGGCCATCAAGAAAGCACAGGTGGTGGACTTTCTCAAGGCTTTGGTGCGTCACCTTGGTCAGCCGTTGTTGATCGTGTGGGATCGTTTGCCGGGACACCGCAGCCGGCTGGTACAAGAGTACATTGCTGGTTTGCAGGGCTGGATTTCCACTGCCTATCTTCCACCCTACGCGCCGGAACTGAACCCCGTCGAGTACATCTGGGGTTACTGGAAGCAACATGAGTTGCCGAATGTCTGCCCCAAGGACTACTGGCACCTGAGCGAAGCAGCGCGACGAACGCTCCGTCGCATGCGCCGCCGTCCGCGACTGATCACCGCCTTCTGGAAGCAATCTTCTCTATGGCCAGAATAGCTCTATATTATGCGAGATTCAGTAGGACGTCTTCGCGAATGCGCCAGTCCTCCGCTGGCTGCAAGTCGAGATACTGCCTCGCGCTCCGAAATTGAGCCG
>Ga0137403_10004396_pt1 | contig 14336 bp, 11 predicted proteins | sample CZOMad2_1_16fung_FD_122057 | JGI IMG/M metagenome (GOLD analysis project Ga0137403, IMG submission 122057) | Vadose zone soil fungal communities from Angelo Coast Range Reserve, California, USA - CZOMad2_1_16fungal (Hybrid Assembly) | ecosystem: Environmental > Terrestrial > Soil > Vadose zone... | reverse complement strand
TCGACGCCCACGCTCTGCACCGGCGAAATGGCGGTCGCGGCACGCAGCCCCTCGAGGACCCGGGCCTCGATGGCGTCGAGGTCCCAGCACTGGTAGCCGCTCTCGCGATCCCGGCATAGGGGCGTCTCGAAGCGCAGCGCCTCGCGGAGGGAGAGGTGGTCGCCGTCGCACTCGGCGACGACGACCCGGCCGCTTCCCGCCCCGAGGTCCACTGCTGCGCAACGCGTGGCCGTCATGCTCGACGCCGTTTCGGCCTCAGAAGTCGAAGCCGTTGATGTTGCTCTTGGTGAAGACGAAGGGCGGACCCAGCAGGATCTCGCTGCCGTTGATGACTTGAAGGTCGCCCAGCTTGCCAGCCTTGACCGAGGTGGCGCCGGGCTTGAGCGTCCCGTCGGCGACCGCACGCAGGACGTGGGTCGCCGCGTAGCCGAGGTCCACGGGATTCCAGAGCACGACGGACTTCACGCAGTCCTTGTTGACGTAGGGCTTCATGGCGTTGGGCGTCGCGAGGCCAATGACGGCGACCTGGCCACACTTCTTCGCCTGCGTGACAGCTTCCGCGGCGGCGGGCGTAGCGACGCTGGTCATTCCGAAGAGTCCCTTGAGATCGCCACCGTGCTTGTTGATGAGCGTAGTGGCCTGGTTGAAGGAAAGGACGTTGTCCTCCTGGGCCTCGACGGTTTCCAGCCACTTCATCTTGGGGTGGCACTTGGCGGCGTAGGCCGCCATCTCGGCGATCCAGCGAGCCTGGTTGGGCGTCGTGAACGTCGACGTGACGATGGCGAAGCTTCCGGTCTCGCCGATCTCCTTGGCCATGCTGTCCATCAGCGACTTGGCGATGCCGTTGAACTGGGCCTGGTTCACGAACCACTGGCGCGCCTCCGGGGTGGAGTTCGCGTCGTAGCCGACCACCAGGATGCCTTTGGACAGCGCCTTCTTCAGCACCGGCGAGATGGCAACCGGATCGTTGGCGGCGAACAGGATTCCGTCCACCCCCTGCGTGATGTAGTTGTCGATGAAGGTGATCTGCTCGTCGATGTTGGCCTTGGTGGGGCCGTCGGTCTTGGCGGTGACGTTGCCGAGCTCCTTGGCGCCGTCGGCGATGCCCTTCGAGGTGGCGTTGAAGTACCCGATGCCGATGAGCTTGGGTACGTCGACCACGGTGATCTTCTTGCCCTTGCGGCCGGGCGGATTGGTCGGCGATCCGCCGTCATAGGGCTTGGCGGCCGCTTTGGCGGGGGTGGCGTCGCAGGCCAGCGGGCTGGTCGGCAGGTCGTCGCCACCCGTCCAGGCCGGCGCCGCCATGGCGGAGCTGGTTGCCAGCGAGAACGTCACTGCGAACAGGAACGCTGCACGTAGCATGATGGTCACTCCTTGTCTGGGACAGAAACCGGTTTTACTGCGGCGAGACATCCTCTCCGTTTCAGCCGTCGCCGTCACGGCCAAAGAGGTTGCTGACGAGAATGGCACCGATGAGCACGAGGCCGATGACCACGATCGTGCCGTCCCCCTTCACGCCGGCCAGGGACAGCCCGCTCCGGAGGGCCTGGATCAAGGCGAGTCCGAGGACGGTCCCCATGATGGTCCCCTTGCCGCCGAAGATGCTGGTCCCGCCGAGAACGACCGCGGTGATGACGTCGAGCTCGAGCCCGGTGCCCATGTCGGAGCGCGTGGTCGAGACGCGCGAGACGAAGATGACCGCCGCGAGCCCGGACATGAGACCGGAGGCGGTGTAGACGAGGAGCCGGGTGCGATCCACCGCGACCCCCGCGAAGCGGGCCGCGGTCTCGTTCGCGCCCACGGCGTAGGTGGCTCGTCCGAAGGTGGTGAAGCCGAGGATCGCGGCCGAGACGACGACCGCGACCAGCATGATCCACACCTGCACCGGCACCCCCGCGGCGTCGCGCTGGCCGAGCCCATAGAACCACTCCGGATAGCCCCGGACCGAGCGCGACTGGCTGATGCCTTCGGCGAGGCCCCGATAGAGCGCCAGCGTCGCCAGGGTCGCGATGAGCGGAGGGACTTTGAAGCGCGTGATGATGAGGCCGTTCACGAGGCCGGCCAGCCCTCCGGCGCCCACCGCGAGGACCATGGCGACGGGCAGGGCCAATCCCACGTTCTTCCAGAACACGCCCACCAGGATCGCCGAAAGACCCAGCATCGAGCCGACCGAGAGGTCGATGCCGCCCGTGACGATCACGAAGGTCATGGTCAGCGCCACCAGCCCCACCTCGGCCATCAGACGGCCCTGGTTGAGGAGGTTGTCCGCGGTGAAGAAGCGCTCCGACTGCGCCGCCAGAACGACCAGCGCGACGACGACCAGCACGGCCAGGATCGTCTCGTGTCGGAGCAGCCGGCGCAGGGACAGGGTCATGGGTCGCTCCTCAGAATGCCCTGCGGCGCCTGGCCATGTCGGCCAGCACCGTCACGAGGATCAGGAGCCCGAGGACCGCCTTCAGCCAGTAGGCGGAAACGTTCAGGAAGATGAGGGAGGAGCCGATGGCGGCGAAGAGGACTGCGGCGAGCGTCGAGCCGATGACCGTGCCAGTGCCGCCGAGGATCGAGACGCCGCCGATCACCGAGGCCGTGATCACGTTGAGCTCGAGGTTGGGCGGAACGGTCGACTGGATGACCTGCAGCTGGCTCGCGAACAGGATGGCCGCGATCCCGGCGAAGAAGCCGTGCAGCGCGAAGACGAACACGACGGTCGGCTTGGTCTGGATGCCGGCGGCGCGCGCGGCGTCCGGATTGCCGCCGATCGCGTAGATCGCCCGGCCCAGCGCGGAATAGCGCATCCACAGCGCCGCCACCACGGTGAGGACGGCGGCGAACCAGACCGGGGCAAGAATCCCGAAGAGGCGGAACTGGGCGAGAAGGAAACCCGGCGGCAGGTTGGTGATCCAGGCGCCCGAGGTCGCGCTGATGAGCCCGCCCTTCAGGATCGAGAGCATGCCCAGGGTCACGACGATGGCGGGGATGCGCGCATAGGCGACGAGCACGCCGTTGACGGCCTGGATGGCGATTCCGACCACGATGGGCGCGAGCCACGCCACCCAGATCGGATACTCGCGAACCGCGAGCGTGCCCGAGATGGTGGCGAGCACGCCGATGAGCGACCCCACCGAGACGTCGATGTGGCCGGCGATGATGACCATGGACATGCCGATCGCCGCGACGGCGACGTAGGCGTTTCCCGAGAAGATGCTGTTGAGGTTGTTCTCGCTGAGGAAGCGCGCGTTCACCGCTCCCGAGAGGGCCATGACCGCCAGCAGCGATCCGAGGACGACGAGCTCCTGGCCGTACGCCGCGAAGGTGCGCGCCAAGCGTCCATTCTTCGGGGCCGGAGTAGCGGTGGCGACGGCGTCCATCAGGCGACGTCCCGGCTCTCGCCGACATGGGTCATGGCGGCGCCGACGGCGTCCGGAGTTGCCTCCGCCCGCTCGAAGGCGGCGACGATGCGGCCGCCGCTCATCACCAGTACCCGGTCGGCCATCCCGAGGACCTCGGGCAACTCGCTGGAGATCATGACGATGCCGAGGCCCTGCTGGGCGAGCTTGCCCATGAGCGCGTGGATCTCGGCCTTGGCGCCCACGTCGATGCCGCGGGTCGGCTCGTCCATGATCAGGATGCGCGGCTCGGTCCCCAGCCACTTCGCCACCACCACCTTCTGCTGGTTCCCGCCCGAGAGCTGGCGTGCGATCTGCTCCGTCCCGCGCGCCCGGATCCCGAAGCGATCGATCGCCTCGCGCGCACGCCTCTCCTCCCCGCGGCGGTCGACGATGGTGGCCCACGAGATGCGGTCGAGGACGGGAAGCGAGACGTTCTCGCGCAGGCTCTGCGCGCGGATGAGTCCTTGCAGCCCGCGATCCTCCGGGATGTAGGCGATCCCGAGGTCGCGGGCCACCCGCGGGCCGTCGATCACCACGGGCTTCCCGTCGACCAGGATCTCCCCCGACGTCGCCGGCGTGATCCCGAAGATGGTGAGGGCCAGCTCGGTCCTTCCGGATCCGACGAGACCTGCGATGCCCAGGATCTCGCCCTGCTGCACGGTCAGGGACACGTGGCGGACGGCGCGCCGATAGGACAGGTTCCTGAGCTCCAGCAGCGTCCTGCCCCGCGGCGCGTCGACCTTGGGGAAGAGCTGGTCGATCGAGCGACCGACCATCATGGAGATGAGGGCGGCCTCCGTGACCTCGGAGATGGGCCGGGTCCCGATGCAGGCGCCGTCCCGGAGCACCGTGACGCGGTCCGCCAGCGCGAAGATCTCCCGAAGGCGGTGGCTCACATAGACGATTCCCACGCCACGCTCGCGCAAGCGCCGCACGATCGCCATGAGCCGGGAGACGTCGCCCTCCGCGAGCGACGTGGTGGGCTCGTCCATCACCAGCACGCGCGGATCCTGGGAGATCGCCTTGGCGATCTCGACGCGCTGGCGGCTGGCGACCGAGAGGCCACCAACCTTGGCGTCCACGTCGAGGTCGCGGCTGTCGAGCTCCTCGAGCAGGCCCCGGGCCTTCGCCCGCATGGCCGCCCAGTCAATCCGGCCCCACCGGGTCCGCGGCGCCTTTCCCAGGAAGATGTTCTCGGCCACGCTCAGCTCCGGGAAGAGCAGGAGCTCCTGGTAGACCGTGGCGATTCCGCGACGACGGGCGTCGCGGGGAGACGAGAGCCCCACCACCTCGCCGCCGATTCGAACCTCGCCCCGGTCTGGCGCGTGGACGCCGGAGATGATCCGGATGAGCGTCGACTTTCCGGCGCCGTTCTCTCCGAGCAGGGCATGGACCTCGCCGGCGCGCACGTCGAAGCTCACGTCCTTCAGCGCGGGGAACCCCGCGAAGGACTTGTGGATGCCGTGCAGCTCGACGATGCTCGTCATCAGACGACCCCCTTGCCAGATCGGCCCGCCAGCGCTGCGCAGGAAGGCATGGTGACACGGGACGACAGCGCAATGCGATAGCATCCATCGCTGGGGAGATGAACATGGCCTGGCAGCCCACCTGCGGCAGAGCCGGAGCATGGAAGGTGGCGGTGGCCTTCTGTGCCGTGCTGGGATGTTCGAATCGACCAGCGGAGCCAGCGACGGTGCAGGCCATTTCCACCAACGGCTGCCTCCGCGAGCGCGGGTGCTCTCCGCCGCAGCCGCAACCGCGCCAGTGTGAGGCCGCGATCACGGCAATTCCGGTGGAGCAGGTATTGAAGGCTCCCGACCCGCTGCTCGGGCGTCAGGTGGCGCTGCGAGGAGCGCTGCAGGTCGGAGGGACGATCATGACCTTGATGATGTGCCACCGCGAAGCGCCGTGCTGCAATCGGAGCTCCGCTGAGCTGGTGATCGGCGCGCCCGGGGAGAAATCTCTGGGCCGCATGGTGGTCCTGGAGAATGAGCAAGCGCCGCGCCGGTTTTCCTGCGCGGGAGACGACTCGATGGTGTGCTGCGCGCTGGACGCTCGCGGCCAGGAAGTGATCGCGTCTGGCCTCCTGACCCGCGGCGGCGCGCCCCCGACACTCCGACTGGCGAGCGCCACCGTCTGCGCTCCGTGACCGGACGATGAACCTCGAGGATACCGGATCTCGTCTACCCGGTGGCGTCTGCTAGCTGCACCTCCGAAACGATCTGGTCCCTCGGTGCGGGGGGCGTGAAGTATCCAGCCAATCCCACGAGCAACGTAGTGATCGCTCCCTGCACCGTATTGTCGAGTTGACCCTCCGGCGGCAGAAGAAACATGTTCAAGATCCACACGAGAAGTGTTCCCACTGCCGCCGCAACGGTCGCTGCCGTCACCTTGGCGACAGGCCTTGCTGTCATCATCGCTGGCCAAGGTGGTGCCGGCACCGTAGGCGCACGGCGAGCGCCTACGGAAGCGAATGCTGAGGAGATCCGACCTCATCCGTACGATTTGACAAGGAGCGGCACGGTGCATCGTTTCTTTCAGGGTCGCACGTAACGCTCGCTGCCTTGACATCGCAATTGGGCCACCCGTACAGCGGTGCGCACCAGGGAGCCGGCACGATCGCCGCTGGCTCCTGCCGCCTCAAGGAGGCCCTCCCGTGATGCGAAACACCTTTGCCTCGCTGGCCGTGGCCACGACGCTGGTGGCTCAAGGAGCCGCAGAGGCCCGCGTCGTCCGGTTCGTCGTCACGCAAACCCGGACCTTCGCCGACGGCACGAGTTTCGGGACGGTCGGACAGTATCAGCGACTCGACGGTACCGCCTCCTTCGAGGTGGATCCGCTGGATCCGCACAATGCGCTCATCGTGAACCTCGACAAGGCGCCCCGGAACGCCCGCGGCATGGTCGAGTTCTCGACCACCTTCTTCATCCTCAAGCCGACCATCCAATCGCGCGGGAATGGCAAGATCTACTACGTGGTGAACAACCGCGGAAACAAGCAGGCGCTGCCAAAGTACAACTACGTGCCGGCTACCCAGAACGCCAACGACCCGATCAGCGTCGCCGACGCCGGCGATGGCTTCCTGATGCGGCTCGGCTACACCGTCGTAGACGCAGGCTGGCAGGGCGACGTGGCGCCCGGCAACTCGCGGCTCTTTCCCAACCTCCCGGTGGCGACGCAGCCCGACGGCACCCCGATCGTGGAGCGGGTCCGGATCGAGTACAGCGATCGCACCATCCCGGCAACGGGGACGTTCACCTTGACGCTCGAAGGCAGCGCAAGCTTCCGCTCCTACGAAACCGCCGACTTGAACACCGCGCACTCATCGCTTTCGGTTCGCGACACGGTCTCCGGCACCGGCGCAGCGATCGCTCCTTCGCGCTGGGCTTTCGGCAGGTGCCCTGCCGGCCCCGCCAGCCTGGTCCCTTCGATGACGGACATCTGCCTGTTCGACGGCTTCCGGGCCGACAAGCTCTACCAGCTCATCTACCCGGCCAGGAACCCGATGGTGATGGGCCTCGGGTATGCGGTGACTCGCGATCTCGGATCCTTTCTGCGCTACCAGGCGATGGACGAATTCGGGAACGCCAACCCGCTCGCGCTGAGCGCCTCGCAAGTGGGAATCCGCCGATCCTACGGGTTCGGCAGCTCTTCCACGGGCATGTACATGCGCGACTGGCTCTACCTCGGCTTCAATGAGGACGAGGCGGGAAAAAAGGTGTTCGACGCGATCAACGTGCACATCGGCGGAACTCACCGGTTGTTCGCGAACGTCGAATTCGCTGATCCGAACACGTACTCGCGGCAGGATGACCGGCAGGACTTCCTCTCCACCTCCGTCACGCCGCTCACCTATGGTGTCACGACCGACCCGATCACGGGCCGGCGCGACGGCATCCTCAAGCGACCGGAGAGCGATCCGCTGGTCATCGACACGCACACCGAGCTCGAGCATTACCAGTTCCGCGCCTCGCTCAACCTGCATGACGGGCTCGGTCGCGAGCTGGAGCTGCCGGACAACCTGCGCATGTACACGCTCTCCAACTTCCAGCACGGCGGCGGGAACCCGCCCGCCAGGTTCCCGGAGCCGTCCGCGCTCTGCGCGTATCCGACCAACCCGAACTATCACGGCCCCACTCACCGCGCCCTCCTCATCGCCATGGACTTGTGGGCCGACCGCGGGATCGAGCCGCCCAGGAGCCGCGTCCACAGCGTGGAGGATGGAACGCTCGTTACGCTCGCCGAGGCCAGGATGCATTTCCCCAGAATTCCCGGGGTGCTGTTCCCGCCCTTCCTGAACGAGCTCAACGTGCTGGACTTTGGACCGCTCTTCAATTCCCGGGGCGGCGTTCTCACGGTGCTTCCCCCGCTCCGTGGAGCCGCGTACCAGGTGCGCGTGCCCAGGACCGACGAGGACGGCCTGGACCTCGCGGGGATCAGGCCGATGGAGGTTCGCGCGCCGCTCGGGACCAACACGGGCTGGAACATCCGTGCGGTGGGCAGCCGGGCGCCCAATCTCTGCGGGCTGAGCGGCTCCTACTTCCCGTTTGCGACCACCAAAGCGGAGCGGGTCGCCGCGGGAGATCCGCGCAAGTCGCTGCAGGAGCGCTACCACGACCACGAGGGGTACGTTCGCGCCGTGGAGAAGGCAGCCCGCGACCTCATTCGGGAGCGTTTGCTCTTGCAGGAGGATGCGGACCGGTTCATCGACGCCGCGCAGGCGAGCAGCGTGCTTCGGTAACCTCGCCCGCCGCAGCGCCCCTCTCCAGGCCGGAACAACTGTTCGCGGTCTGACTCCGACGCCCTTCGGTCGTCGCGACGCATGCGGAGCGTCTGGCATCTCCCTGTCGCCGTCGTCCGAACGGCCGGCAAGATCCAGTCAAAGTCGTTTCGTAGCCGCCGCCGCGCGGCATTGCTGCCAGAGGAGAACACATGAAGGATTCTTACCCGCGCGGTTCGCTACTGCTTGCGGTTGCGTTGCTCGGCTCGCCGACCGTCGGCCACGCCAAAGGCAGCAGTGACTTTCACCTGGTCGAGACCACCATCTCCGACATCCAGGCCGCATACCGATCCGGGACGCTGAGCCCCGGGGATCTGGTGCAGATGTATCTCGAGCGGATCGGGAAATACGACCAGAGCAACCTTCCACAACCGCTCCGGCCGTTGGACGGTCCGCAGCCGCTCAACAGCTTCATGCACGTCAACGAGCGCGCCGCTGCCGACGCGCGCCGTTTGGACCTCGACGATCTGGACGGCGAGGACTCCGAGAATGATGACGGGGCCCGGAGACCGTTGTTCGGAATCCCGGTCATCCTGAAGGACAACATCGCCACCAAGGACATGCCGACCACGGCGGGATCCGTGGCTTTGGGCGGATCGAGGCCGAAGAAGGATGCGTTCATCGTCAGGAAGCTGCGCCGGGCCGGCGCCATCATCCTCGGTAAGGGCACCTTGACCGAGTTTGCCAATTTCATCGCCTTGACCATGCCGACGGGCTTCAGCTCGCAGCTCCGGTTCCAGCTTTTTCAGGCTCCGGGCGCCGACCTGGCCCTGGTGGGTTATGGGTTCAATCCTTACGACCCTCGCATCGATCCGAGAACGACGCCGCCGGTGAATGACGGCCGCCCCGTGCTGCAAACCGGGGGCTCCAGCTCCGGTCCGGGCATCGCCGTGGCCGCGAACCTCGCGACCGTCGGGGTGGGCACCGAGACGTCCGGATCGATCTTGAGTCCATCGGGTCAGAACAGCCTCGTCGGCATCAAGCCAACGCTGGGCCTGGTGAGCCGGACGGGGATCGTTCCGATCACCGCCGATCAGGACACGGCAGGGCCGATGGCGCGGACGGTGACCGACGCGGCGAAGCTCCTCGGAGCGCTGGCGGGATTCGATGAAAAGGACCCCGCCACCCGCGCCTGCCTCACGCCTGGGAACTGCTTCCGCGACTACACGCGGTTCCTGAACAAGAACGCGCTTCATGGAGCACGCATCGCGGTCCCACGCTCGCCCTATTGGGTCGGCCTCACCGCCGCCCAGCAGGGGCTGATGGAGGACGCCATTGCGCTCTTGCGGGTCCAGGGCGCGACGGTCGATCTCGACGTCGAGCTTCCCGACCAGGCGAAGCTCAGCAGCTTCGGCAGCTGTGTCACCGTGGATCAGGTCCGCGCCAGGAGGGCCAGCCCGCCTCGATCGTCCGAGCAGTGCGTCGTGACGCAGAGTTGCACGACGGTCCTGGTGTTCGGCTTCAAGCGCGATCTCAACGCTTATCTGGCGAACGACGATTTCGGTCCCGGGGTGAGTGCTTCGAATGCCGGGATCCCGGTCCGAACGGTGCAAACGCTTGAAGACGTGATCGCCTTCAACAGCGCGCACGGAGACGTAGCGCTCAAGTACCTCCAGCAGATCGCCGAAGCCGCGCAGGAGCTCAACACCGGGCCGGGCGACGACCTGAGGAATTACCAAGACGACCGCAAGAAGGATCTCGAGTTGTCGAGGACCTGCGGGCTCGATCCCATCTACAAGAACGCGGACGGTACGAACAGATACGATGCCGTGCTCTTCCCCGCCAATCGCGGCGCCAACGCACCCGCGCGTGCAGGTTATCCCAGCGTCATCGTACCGGGGGGGTTCATTCCGAACCCGGCGACCCTCCCCGCCCAATTCGGCGCAAAGCGCTCGCCCTTCGGTGTGACCTTCTCCGGGCCGGCATTCAGCGAGCCGAGATTGATCGGCTTCGCTTATGCCTTCGAGCAGGCCACGCTGCATCGGCAGATGCCCGAGAGCACGCCGCCGCTGACCAGCGATGTGGTCCGGCGGTAGGGACTTGACCAGGCGGATCCTGTCCACCAACCGGCGCCGGCTCGAGATCTGAACCGGTTCGACGCGCTGCTCGCCCACGCATGCCACGCGCATTCCGGGCCGCCGAACCTCAAGGGGCCAATTTCTAGGCGCTCGTCGACGCGAGACGGTCTCCGGTCGGATCCGACGCGGCAAGTGGGCTCCCGGCTCCTAGGCTTCCGACAGTCGAAGACACCAGGGCATATCGCTCTGAAGTCCGAAAGGGAGAAACCAATGAAATGGATGATGGTCGGAACAATGATTGCGGCCGGATCGCTGGCCACGACGGCAGCGCGGGCCCAGGAAATGAACGCAGGAACGGGAGCTCCGGCGACCGGGCAGAGCGCAAAGACCGTGCAGTCGAATCCGCACCGCTACGGGTTGTACTTCAACGGGCCAGCCACGCCCGACGCCAACGGAGTTCCCGTGCCGAATCCGAATCCGTACTCCAGGTTCGAGGCCGAGGATCAGGGCGACGGTCTTCTCATCGAGAGGCCGCTGGTGGATCCGCCGACGGACAACTCGGGAACCGAAGCAGAGACGCATTGACGTCCAGCCGCTGCCTCTGCAAGACAGAAGAGGGCGGCTCCCATGGGGCCGCCTTGCGCCGGAGCGAACCGGGCGGGACCAGGGCCAGGTCCACGCGCCTGGCGTTTGTCATTCGATTGCGCTCCAGCAGCGCATCGAGTCCCGAGAGCACTCGCGCCAGCGTCAAGTATGGCGCTCGCGGCCTCCGTGAAACCCTGCGCCGGCTTCCTGAAGTCGCTTCAACGGGGAGCGTGTTGCTGCGAGAATCCTGGCCGTGAGCTCCCGCGCGTTTCCCCCGGACTTCCTCTGGGGCACTTCGACGTCCGCGCACCAGGTCGAGGGCGGGAACGACAACAACGACTGGTCCGAGTGGGAGGAGATTCCAGGACGGATCCACGACGGCACCAGAGCGGGCCGTGCATGCGCGTGGTGGGCGGGAATGGCTGAGGAAGATCTTGCCCTTGCCGCGCGTCTCGGACAGAACGCGCACCGGCTCGGGCTGGAGTGGAGCCGTCTCGAGCCCGAGGAGGGCCGTTTCGACGACGCCGCCTTCGCGCGATACGCGCGCATCCTCGATCGCATGCGCGAGCTCGGATTGCGCGCGATGGTCACGCTCAATCATTGCACCCTGCCGCGCTGGGTCGCGCGCGCCGGCGGGTGGGAATGTGGCGCCGCGGTCACCTGGTTCGCGCGGTTTGCGCGCAAGTGTCTCGAGGCGCTCGGCCCCCGGGTCCAGCTTTGGGTCACCTTGAACGAGCCCGCGGCAGTCGCGGGAGCTGGCTATGCGATGGCCGAGTGGCCGCCGGGTCGAGGCAATCTCTTCGCCGGCCTGCGGGCGCTCTCCATCATGCTGCGGGCCCACGCCGCCGCATATCGGACGATGAAGGACATCGATCCAAGGTGCACCGTCGGCATCGTCGTCAACGCTCCGCTCCTGGAGCCAGATCGCGCCCGGGTGGCGGACCGGATTGTGGCGCGTCTCCAGGACTGGTCGTTCCTGGGAGCCGTCATCCATGCGCTGGAAACCGGCGTGCTGCTGCCTCCCCTCCGGGCGGTTCCAAAGCGCATACCGTTCCTGCGGCGATCATTCGACTTCCTCGGTCTCAATTACTACGGCCGTTACGCCGTGCGATTCGATGCGCGCGAGCAGCAGCGGCTGTTTGGAAGGCACGTGCAGAGCCCGACGGTCCGGGGCGCCGTGGTTGATTGGGGACAGGTGTCGCCGTCGGGATTGACTCGGCAGCTCCTGCGACACGCGCGCCTGCGTGTTCCCTTGTACGTGACGGAGAACGGCATCGCGAATGGCCCGGACACAGTGCGGAGTGGCTTCGTGCGCGACCATGTCGCGGCGGTCCATGAGGCGATCCAGCAAGGCGCCGACGTTCGCGGGTACTTCCACTGGTCGCTGGTGGACAATTTCGAGTGGTCGGAGGGATGGGCGCCGCGATTCGGGCTGTTGTCCCTCGACCTGGCCACTCAGAAGCGCGAGCTGCGTCCCAGCGCGGACGCATATGCGGCGATCTGCCGCGCGAATGCGCTGGAGCCCTGATTACCGCCCGACGGGGCCTTCGAATTCCGCTGCAGACTTCGGCGAAGCCGCAGTGGTATTGTGCGCGCCTCTCTCCCTCCGGAGGACCCCTCATGCAGCTCTATCTCGTACGTCACGGCATCGCGGTGGACGGTGGCGAAGCAATTCCGGATGGCTCGCGAGGGTTGACCGACAAAGGCCGCCGTCGATTCCACAAGACCGCCCGCGCGTTCGGGAAGCTTGGCCACAAGCTGGACCTCATCCTCACCAGCCCGTTGGTGCGCGCCGTACAGACTGCGGAGATTCTCGCAGGCGCCACCAAGCACGGCGAAGTGTCCGTCCTGGAGGAGCTGGATCCGAAGTTCGACGTCGCCAGCTTGCGCGCCGCCGTCGCGAAGCGCGCCGGCAAGTCAGGAGCGGTCGCGCTCGTCGGTCACGAGCCTCAATTGTCTCTGGCCCTGGGCGCCCTTTCCGGCGTGTCGCCGGCGGACATCGTCCTAAAAAAGGGAACCATCGTTCGGGTCGACGCGTCCAAGCTCAGCGATGCGAAGCCGGTGGATGTGCGCTGGTGGCTCAAACCGAAGACGGGCGCCCAGGTCAAAGGACTGCCGTTGCAGAAGGACGCCGCAAAGAAGCTGCGCAAGGCGGCGAGAGCTGGCCCCGGCCAGAAGCGCAAGCGGGTCGCGAAAAAGGCAAGTCCGCGCAAGCGCGCCATGACGCCCCCACTGAACTCGCCAGGCCGTCCGACTGGTGCGACCGTCGCGGCGACCACGTGAAGGCGGCGTGAACGATTGCGAAGCCATTTTGTCATGGGCTGACAGATCGCCGGACTCGCTGTCAGTCCGATCCCTGCGCGAGGGGGCGTCCACGGAGAGGCGAGCAGCGGGCAGCGGTCCGGCACATCGCGTGCAGACGGACCCGGGGTGCTGCTCGCGCATCTGCTCGTCTCGGCACTGTCCGTGGCGCCCGCGCCTGTCCAACCGGTCGATCACAAGGAGGTGGGCAGGAACGCAAAGACGGTGCTGATGTCCTTCGACAGGCGCGACCTGGCTGAGGTGATCCAGTTCGTCAGCCAGTTCACGCAGCGTAACTTCATCCTGCCGGAGCGGCTCTCGGGAAAGGTCACCATCCTTTCCAACGTCCCCATTCCCGCGGACGAAGTCTGGAGCGTCTTTCTCGCGGCGCTCGATGCGAACAACTGGGCAGTGTATCCGGTCGGCCGCTACTGGAAGCTCGTCGAGAAGAAGCAGTCGTCGCGCGCCGTCATCCCGACCTATCTTGACAGCGGCCAGGAAGTGCCGGCGACCGAGCAGATGGTGACCAAGCTCTTCAAGCTCGGTTTCGTCGAGGCGGAGCAGATGCGCAACGTGCTCGCCCAGTTCACGTCGCGCGATTCCGATCTGCAGATTGTTCCGCCCAACACGCTCATCCTCTCGGATCTGGGCCTCAACATGCGGCGGTTGGAGAAGCTGATCGAGCAGCTCGATCAGCCCGGCGGTTCGCAGGAGATCCACATCGTCGCCGTGCAGCACGCCGGAGCCCAGGATCTGGCGCAGAAGCTGAGCGAGATCTTGCAGGCGCAGACGGGATCGAAGCAGGGGCCGCCGGGAGCGGTTGGAGGGCGCGGACCCAAGCTCATCGCCGACGAGCGAACGAACAAGCTCGTCGTGATCGCCGGCGACAATTCCTTCCAGTCGGTGCTCGATCTGGTGCGGCAACTCGACATTCCGACGGGCGACGGCGGCGTGCATGTCTACTATCTGGAAAATGCCAAGGCGGAGGACGTTGCCTCCACGCTGCAGTCGTTCGCCCAGGGACTCTCCGGAAAGCGCCGTGCTGGACCGCCGCCTGCGGCGCCGACTCCATCGGGGCCGCCGGCGGCGGACCTGCTCAACGGCGAGGTCAAGGTAACCGCGGACAAGAACACGAACTCGCTGGTGGTGATCGCGAGCCAGGCCGACTACCGCAACGTCGTGAAGTTGATCGAGCGACTCGACATCGCGCGGCGGCAGGTCTTCGTCGAGGCAGTGATCATGGAAGTCAACCTGGAGGATGAC
>Ga0137403_10005744_pt1 | contig 14337 bp, 11 predicted proteins | sample CZOMad2_1_16fung_FD_122057 | JGI IMG/M metagenome (GOLD analysis project Ga0137403, IMG submission 122057) | Vadose zone soil fungal communities from Angelo Coast Range Reserve, California, USA - CZOMad2_1_16fungal (Hybrid Assembly) | ecosystem: Environmental > Terrestrial > Soil > Vadose zone... | reverse complement strand
AGCCTAGCTGGGTCGTCATTGCCCCCAGCGTGAAACAAGAATGCAGAAATAAGGGGAACTTCCTTGCCGTCCAGATGACGGTGCGCCACATCTATTGATCTCGCAATGTGAACTACACTCACGATCACAGCCGCGCGCCCTGGCCACTTCACTCGTTTTCTTGCCTCATAAATAGTCCCGCCGTGAGTACATATCCACCTGAGACCCGATTTCCGTGTGTCACCCTGCGAGATCGTGTTCGTAGCAATAAAACCGAACGTCCCATCGTTCCGCAGCTTGGAAAACGCGCGTCGGAAGAAATGCGCCACTAGATCAGCATTACTAGTTGACTGTTCATGGAGAACTGAGAGCCAGGCCCGGTAGGAATCGCCGTGAATTGTGCTGATTCGCTTACCGCCTAGAAACGGCGGATTTCCGACAAAAACATCAAATCCGGGATTGTCGCGCCCAAAGACTTCAGGGAATTCAATTTCCCAATGAAACGGTCGCAAGCGAATGTGCTTTCCATGAAGGTCATCAAGGATTGCTGTTTCCTTCTCCAGATCTGGAAGATTTCCTCGTGATGCGCTCAAGAAAAGATCGCGATATTTCAGGCGCAAGTTGTCTCGATCTTTATCCTTCGCGGCACTAAAGAACGCCACACTGAGCAGATCTCCAGCACGGCGAACTGTTTCGAGAGTCTGGTCGGCGAGGCCTAGTTTTTCCTGTTTAAGCAAGATACTTGCCACACTGTCTTCCACCATGTCGAGTATTTCTTTTCTATATGCCGTGACCCGCTCAATCGCGTTTTCCAGATGCTCCTGCCCAAAGACTCGCGGGTGCGGACGAGACGTGTCCCAGTGAAATTGACCAATTTGGATTCGGTTGAATCCAACGAGTGAATCGCCGCTGCGAAGTGCATGATCCAAGAAAGTGAATGGATGCTCCTTGGCCAGCGTTGCTAACCACAGTGAGAGTTTGGCCAAGTCGACCGCAAAGGGATTCTTGTCCACACCGTATAGGCAGCGCTGGGCGACAAGCCGCCGAGCGTAAAGATTTGGGTCTTCGTCAGGAGGAATGGTCGGGAGTTCACGATAGTAATTCCAGGCCTCGACGAGCTTATCGCCAAGAAAACGGCACGCTTCGACCAGGAATGCACCGGAACCCATCGCTGGATCGCATATCTTCAGGTCAAGGATTTGCTGGGGCCGAGGATGTTCCCCCAGCCTCTCAAAAATGGGTCGGAGTGTTGTTCGAACGATTGGGTCGGTAAGAGAGCGAGGTGTGTAATCAGAGCCAGAACGACGTCGCTCGTCAGTTGGCTGGAGAAACATCCCTCCCCTCGGGACGACGTAGGGAGTAAGTCCAGATATCTTCTTGCCCAACGCCGTAAGAAAGTCTTCGGTTTTTGTCGCCAATTTGAGTTGTTCAAGCGCCTGACCGGTAAGCTCACATCCTGCGAATTCGCGTAACAATTTCTGACGATTCTCCGCTGCTGTCCGAAGCAATTCCGCGAGGTTTACGACGACGTTGTCTGGACGCAAGCCGACGCTGGGACCACTGGCCACTAAAAGCTCGTATCCCATCATCGCTTCGTAGACGGAACCAATCTGCTCCACGTCAAGCGTGCGGTACGAGAGTCGTTCCCCATCGAGAAGAAGCAAATTCGAAAGGACGCGATAAATCACACCATCGGAAACTCGAGGAGGTTTCAGAAAGTCTTCCATCTGCCTATTCGATCCGTAAGGCCGGCCTTCGAGAAAGGGGTATGCATCGGGATCGAAAAGCTTGCCCCGGCGCGCCGGGACACGAATCGAGCGATGCGCGCCGCCATCGTAAATCAGCCGGAAAAGAGTAAGGAGCTGCGCCCATCCTCCGTAGCGCTGGTCCATAGTGTCTGGGAAACGTGCGTTGTCCTCTCGGAGGCGCTGGAAAAGCCCAGCGACCGTGTAGTTGTTCACAAAGATCGGGTCGAGCGGAAGTAGCCCTCGGTCCTCAGCGTACAGAATAAATACCAATCTCATGAGGCTGGCGAGAAGTCCGCCATAAATGTGGGTAGGATCTTTTTGCAGGGCGTCTTTCAGCAACTCGCCCTGGGTTGCTTCATTCGCAGCCTGAAAACCACGTAGCAACTCGTTTAGCGCAGCGAGAACCTGCTCCGCCAGCTTTGTTGAGACTTGGTTCTGGTATTTGCGGCTTTCTCGAAGGATTGCGGGAAGCCGCTGAGCGGTGGGCACAGTGAATAGCCTGTCCGCAGACAACAGCATGTGAAGCGCCGCAGCTATGGGTCTACCGGCAACCTCACACATGGCCTGAACAGGAAAAGTCACACTGCCAGACGATTCGCCGCGTGGCGCGTATACCAGCCTGAGATGTGTTCCGTTACAAAGTAAGCCGACCGGAACTTCCGTTTCGCGAAGTAAGCGCTCGAATCTAGCCTGCGGGCTAGCGTGCCATTGACGACCATCTCGCTTTTCTGTGGCGTCGAAGTCTGTGCCGGTGTCGACGGTCTCAATCAGCAGAAGCCACTTCCCGTTGTTGTCGGGATCAGGGACTGCGTAATTCGGCCTTAGCGTTTCTCCATACTCTGCCAGGCCGACCTGGAGTGATTCAGGAATCTCAGCTTGACCTTCGGCCCCTGTAAGGTCTGAGGGCTGCCACCCAAGAAACTTGACGCAGAACTCGCAGAGGTCAGGTATGACCGACTGTTCAACGCGGTGTCGGTCCGGGCCGGCAGACGTTTTCTCGATTCGGACAAGATCGATCAAGACCTGCTGAACTGGAGCGATGTTCCGGTTGACATGAGCCTGTGCCGCGCACAGGGCTGGCGGAGACACTACCAGTCCCTCGGGCTGTAAGAACCCAATCCATTCTTGATGCCAGCGATACTCGGGGTCTGTGGCCATAGTATTCTTCAACCCGAGATCGGCCAGAGATATACCAAGCCGACTGGTTCGATTCGTCGCGCCTTAACAACATAGCTCTCGCGGATTCGTGCCGGCTCGCGTCGCAGTTCCTCTTCGCTTGCCTTCAGGCGCTTCTCCCAATGACGATGGTCAGCCTCAAGCTGACTTACTTCCATTGGATCCTTGAAACTCAGAACCAGCTGCGTGTCCGTATCGTACTTCTTTATCGCGTCTGAAATTCGTTTACGCTGCGCTTGGATAATCTGCGAAAGGTCCAGGGCTTCCTTTTCCCCTCTTGCTGTAAGCTTTTCCATCGCACGAGCAGCTAAATCTTCTGACCTCCGTTCTAAGAAGCTGAGCAGTTCCTTTACATCCCGCTCTGCGGAGTTCGCAAGATTGTGCTTCACTTGATCTTGGACATCATGGAGACGAGGGTCGACAAGCGATTCTTCTAACAGAATTAATGTCTTCTCTTCGGAATCTTCTGCATAAGGCTTGAGCGGTTCTTTCCTAGTCGTAGGATCTGTCCAACGGGCGGTTACGGCCACCAATTCATCATGCAATCTGGACGCGCGAGGGCCGTACATCGACAATCGCCCTAGAAGAATGACGCGGGGGATCGCGTCACGCGTCTGGCTCACGCATGCTCGTGATAGGTCGTCATGCACAAAGCCCTGAGTCAGAAATCGATTGAGGAGGCGCTGCGTCACGCGATGCTCAAGATGCAGAAGATCGATATTGCGGGGCTACAGCGGGCCTACGACGGCTGACTCCCAGTCGGCGGGATCCTGGTCCTGACGAAACAGCTTGTCCAAGTCCACGATCAAGTTGCCGCCGTCCTTTTTCAGGGCAAAGCGATCCATGCTGCGCGTCGCGCGGCCCGAGATAAAGACGCCGTCAGGCTGGTAGCGCGAGTGATGCTTGGGGCACTGGAACTGATTGTCCTCCGGGTGCCAGCGCAGCGCCGTGTTCTGATGGGGGCAGGACAGCGCGAACGCGTACGCCTTGCCCGCCGAGCGCACGACGATCACCTGGTTGTCCTTGTCGATCGTGGCGCCGTCGGTGTCGGGAATGGCATAGGTGTGAAACGTGTCGCGCACGGCAAGCGCACGACCGAACCGCAACGGCAGGGGCGCAATGAATGCCGCTGCAAGCCACGCACCGACGTCGCGCAGGAAGGCGCGCCGGCCGGCAATCGGGCATCGGTCGCAGTCGTGCACGGTCAACCCGACGTGACGAGCATGACACCGGCGAGCAGAATCACGAGCCACAGTACGAGGCTCGCGACGGACGTCCGGCGAAAGCGCCGCCGCGCCGCCTGCATGCCCGCCAGCACGGCCTGCTCGGCCCGCATCCGCACCCAGCCGTTGCCGATCAAGACCAGCGTCAGCCCCATCTTGATCCAAAACAGCGGCGCCGTGATGTAGGTGTGGAGGTCGGCGAACAACATCCCCAGGCCGCTCACTGTGATCACGGCGAGACTCACCACCACCCAGCGATGCACGTCGCGCCCGCCGAGGGGCGGCGTGTAGGGGACGTCACTCGCGGGCGCCATCCCAATGGCCGCACGATCGGCGGCGATCGCCACGCCGCCGCCCACCAGGATGCCGGCGAGGTGCGCGAACGTCACCGCGTCGCTTACCGCCTTGTGGTCGTTGTAGAGCCGGGCCCAGCGCTCGATCAGGGTTGCGACCACCACTACTTCCACACCAGCATCATGCCGTAGCCGCCGAGCGCCAGTCCCATCGACGTGATCGCCAACGTGCGGTGCAGGCGCTTCCTGCCCGGGTCCGTGAGGGCGTCGTCGTGTCCGGGGGCCGTCATCTCGGTCGCCACGAACCCCGCGTCGGAGATGAGCATCAGTGCAGCGTGCACGTAGCGGCGCGCCCGGCCGGGCGTACTGGCAGCAGCGGGTGGACTACGTCATCAAGGCCACACTCGACACGGTCGCGAAAGCGGTGAGCGGCGAAGAACAGATCACCTACACCAACAACTCGCCTGACACGCTGCGCTATCTCTGGCTCCAGGTCGATCAGAACCTCTTCACCGACTCGAGCGTGGGCGAGGCGCTGTTCCCCGAGTTCAGCGGCACCGACGGTGGGATCCGCATCGTCTGGGTCGGGCAGCCGGGCCGGCCGGCCGCCCGGGGCCGCAAGGCCGAGCCCGCGGCTCCGCTGCACTATTCGGTCAACGGCACGATGATGCGGGTGGACCTCGAGCGACCGTTGCCGCCGGGGGATCGGCAGGCGCTGGGCATCTCCTGGACCTTCCCCTTCGGCCCCCTCCGGAACCGGATGGGGATCGAGACCGCGGACGGCGCGACTACCTATGAAGTGGCACAGTGGTATCCCCGCCTAGCCGTGTACGACGACGTCCGCGGCTGGAATACCGAGCAGTACATCGGTCTGGGCGAGTTTTATCTCGAGTATGGCAGCTTCGACGTCAGTCTTACGCTGCCGGCCAACATGCTGGTGGCGGCGACCGGGACCCTGCGGAACCCGGAGCAGGTGTTGACTGCGCGGGAGCGCGCGCGGTTGGCCCAGGCGCGGCGCAGCGACCGGACCGTGATCATTCGGGGCAAGGACGAAATCGGGGGGCATGCGTCGGCGCCAGCGCCGGGCGGGCACCGCATCTGGCGGTTCACGGCAGACAGCGTGCGGGACTTTGCCTGGGCGGCTGCCCCGCATTTCATCTGGGACGCCGTCTCGGCCAACCAGGGCAAGGTACTGGTGATGAGCTTCTATCCGCCGTCAGCCGACTCGATCTGGAACCGCGCGTCGGAATACGGCAAGCTCGCCATCGAGCGGTACTCCAAGCAGTGGTTCCCCTTCCCCTATCCGAGCGCGGTGAACGTGAACGGGGTCGAAGGCGGCATGGAGTACCCCATGATCGTCTTCTGCCACGACCGCACGACCGCGCGGGGGCTGTACGGGGTAACCGACCACGAGTTCGGGCATACCTGGTTCCCCATGCTGGTCGGCAGCAACGAGCGGCTGTACGCCTGGATGGACGAAGGGTTCAACACCTTCATGAACTACTACAACTGGAAGCAACAGTACCCGGATGTTCCGACCCGGCGCGGCAGCGCGGAGAGCTACCTCGCCTACGCTCGGTCGGGTCACGAGCAGCCGATCATGACCCCTCCGGACCGGGTCCCCTACGAGGACCTGCACGAGGTCGGCTACAACAAGCCCGGCTTCGGCCTCCGCCTGCTCCGGGACCACATCCTGGGTCCCGATCGGTTCGATCCCGCGTTCCGGGAGTACATCCGGCGCTGGGCCTACAAGCACCCGACGCCGGCGGACTTCTTCCGCACCATCGAGGACGGGGCGGGAGAGGACCTGAGCTGGTTCTGGCGGGGCTGGTTCTACACCACCGCCACCGTCGACCAGGCGGTGGATTCCGTGGTGCTGTCCGACACGGCGGGGGTGGTATCCCGGATACATCTTCAGAACGTGGGAGCCATGCCGATGCCGGTCGAGCTGGCGGTGACCCTGCGCGGTGGCAAGACTCTACGAATCAGGCTCCCGGTGGAGGTCTGGTACCTGGGGAGGACCTACGTGGCGGCGGTTCCGGGAGACGTGACAGGGGTCCGGGTCGACCCGGACGAGGCACTCCCGGACCTGGATCGTTCCAATAACGTCTGGCCGCGCGGCGAGCCGGTGAGATCACCATAGGAGGACCCCATGTTCGTGGAACGGAGGACGCAGCGATTCCTGGACGCGCTCCGGGTCGCCGGCGGACCGAAGATCCACGAGCTGACCCCGGGAGAGGCCCGCCGGGTATGGGCCGCAACCCAGGCGGTCGAGGTGAGCAAGCTGCCGGCCGACATCGACGACCGGACCATCCCCGGCGGACCCACCGGCACGGTGTCGCTCCGCATCCTCCGCCCGCGCGACCGCACCCACCCCCTCCCGGCCCTGATGTACTTCCACGGCGGCGGATGGGTGGTCGGCGATCGGGACACCCACGACCGCCTCATCCGCGAGCTGGCGAACGGCGCCGATGTCGCGGTGGTCTTCGTGGATTTCACCCGGGCGCCCGAAGCCCAGTACCCGGTCGCAATCGAGCAGGCCTACAGCGCGACGCGATGGGTCGCCGAGATGGGCCGGGAGATCGGTCTCGATCCGACCCGGATCGCGGTGGCGGGAGACGACGCCGGCGGTAACCTGGCGGCGGCGGTGACGTTGCTCGCCAAGGAGCGACGGGCGCCCCAGATCGTCGCCCAGCTTCTCTTCTACCCGGTGACCGACGCGGACTTCGACACCGGCAGCTACCACCAGTTCGCCAATGACGTGTGGCTCACCCGGGAAACGATGAAGTGGTGCTGGAGCCGCTATCTGCCGGACGAATCCGCCCGCACCCGCCCCACCGCATCGCCGCTCCGTGCCTCGCTCGACCAGCTCGACGGGCTCCCGCCAGCGCTCGTGATCAGCGCCGAGAATGACGTGCTGCGCGACGAGGGGGAGGCCTACGCCCAGAAGCTCAGCATGGCCGGGGTCGAAGTGACCGCGGTCAGCTATCTGGGGACCATCCACGATTTCCTGTTGCTGAATCCCATTGCCGCCACTCCCGCCCCCCGGGCCGCGATCGCTCAGGCATGCGAGTTCCTTCGGAAGGTTCTGGGGACCGGCGTCGCCGACCCTCGGCAGGCGCCGGCGCTGGTGACCGCCCGGCGGTGAACCCCGCGCTCAGGGGGTCAGGTCGGTGACGTCGAATATCACGAGCGCCGGCGGCGGCGCGGCCTGCGGCCCCGGGTTGCGAGCCCCGAACACGTAGCGCCTGCCGCCTATGGTGGCAAAGGTGCCGGTATGGAGCCCGCCGCCCTGGTTGCCGACGCCGGGTACATTGGCAAAGGCAATGAGCGCGGGATTGGCCGGATTGGCCAACCCATAGAGATAGAGGCCCTTGGCCTCGTCCGCTCCCCGCTCGGTCACCGCGAGCAGATACTTGCCGTCGGACGACACCTCGTTGTCTCCCACATTGCCCGCCCCCGCGATGCTGACGGCGTTGGCCAGGGTGGGAGCGCCTGCCCCGGACAGCTGCCACACCTTGAGCTGGTTGCCCGAGTTGGCGCCGCGGGGAATGCTCCCCCACGTGCCGGTGTAGGCGTATCCGCCGGCGACCCAGAGATCGGCACTGTAGCGCTCCGGTACGTTGTTTCCCCCGCCGAGAATACCGAACGTGCCGGCGCCCCGATTGAGTCGCAGCTGCCACAGCCCGCTCAGCATGTCGGAGGCGTACAGGTCGCCGTTGTAGAGTTGCACGCCCCAGACGTAGGTGTTGCCGGGACCGCCCGGCTGCAGGTTGGCGATGAGGCGTGATGACAGATCGCCGGTGAGAGTGCCCGAGACGTCGAGCGCGACGACCCCGCCGTTGTAATAGGCGGCGTACAGGACTTGAGCCGGTTCGTCCACCCAGAAGTTGTGGGTGCCGGTCGAGGCGCCCGCGATCGGGCCCAAATGAAAGAACGCGACCTCCTGTGGAGCCGTCAGGTCGCTCACGTCCACCACATGGATGTCGCCCTGCGCGCTGGTCCCGACCGAGCCCGGTCCCTCCTGACCCACGAACACGTAGCGCTTCTCGGCCGACACCGGATTATGGAACCACCAGGAGTTGTGGACCTGGGGCCCGCCGGCGACGCCGTCGTCGCTGGTCACGATACGACCGAGCTCGACCGGGTTGGCGGGGCTGCCGCCGTGCCCGCCGCCGCCCACGTCCAGGATGATGAGGCCGGTGTTCCAGGCGCAGAGGAAGGCGATCCCATCGCGGACGTAGGTGTCGTGCGCGCCGTAGTTCGCCGGCACCTCGACCGTGCCGATGAGCGGTGGCGACGGGACCGCCGCCGTCGCCGTTGCGGTGAAGCTCACCGGAGACCCACTGGCATCGGCGAGAACCGCCCGGGCCGCCTGCCCGCCGCCTGCCGGGCCCAGCCGCCACGCGGTGCTCGCCACGCCGCTCCCGTCCGTGCTCGACGTCGCCGGATCGAGCGATCCTCCCGTCGTGGTCCAAGTCACTGCCTGGCCCGTTACCGGGTTGCCGCTGCCGTTGGTGACGAGCACGGCCAGCGCCGCGGCTAGCGGTCCGCCGGCCGGCCCGGACTGGTTCTGGCCCGCCTGGACGGCAATCGTGAGGCTCGAGGGTCCGGTGCCGCCGTCGCCGCCGCAGGCGCCGACGACTGCAGCAAGCGCGAGCAGCCGAGTGATGTCGCGCAGCGCGTGGGGGTTTCTCATTCGGGCCCGCTCATCGCATGCGAGTGCGCCATCCCCGACGCCGGCAACGCGGCCCCGTACCGGCCCATGCGGTGCATCCGCATGCCGATGGCGATGCGGGCGCCGACCGTCAGCGCCCAGAATGTGGTCTTGCCGTAGAACGACTCGGGATCGAACAGTCCCTCGAGCCGGGTCACCCGGCCCGCGGACAGCTCGGCGAGCGGCACCACCTCGGCCGGCAGCGCGTCGATCGGCAGCGAGAATGTGTAGCCCAAGGTATGCACCGTCCAGCGAGTGATGCCGAAAATCTGGTTGTCCAGATGGGGCCGCTCGGAGCGAAAGGGATCGAGCAGCCGTTCTTCCTCGGGTCTGGTGGTACGCTCCAGCCGGTAGGCGACGCGGTGGCGTCCAGGACTCCACGCCGCCTCGCCAAGCAGGCTGCTGAAGTGGAAGAACCCATCGGCCTCGTCGGTGCGGGCCCATTCGAGGAGCACATAGGCGGGGTGGTGCGCCACCGGCGGCGTGAGCCGGGCGGAGACGTCCCACTTCCGCTGCGTCAGGCCGGCCCCCGGCCGATGTTCCGGGCTCGCGACCGAGGCGTGCGAGCCCTGCAGCTCGACCGCCGCCGCCGGCCGCAGCGTAACCCGGGCCGACCACGAGTCTCCGAACCGCCCACCGAAGCGGGGCCATTGTCCCGGACGCTCCGGCTCGTCGCCGTCGAACAGCCCGGCCTCGATCGTGATCGGGCCCTTCCGCCAGGCGGCAAGGGCCACCCACCGCTCGAGAATCTGCGCCAGGTGGTGATTCACCGGAAAGCGCACGAACGGGCGACTCATCGGATCGTCGGTGCCGAAGGGGGCGAACCCCTTGCCGACCGCGAGCGAAAGCCGGTTCGAGCGGGCACCGGTCAAGTCGTCGGCCACGAGCAGGAGCTCGTGGGCGTAGGTGTGAGGATGGCGTCGATCCACGAAGCCCTCGCCCCAATCGCCCGGCGCCAACTCTCCGGCGGGCATGGTCAGCCCCTCGAGATCGAGAGTCCCGATAAAGTGGAGGCGCAGAGCCGGGAGCGCGGCATGGACCATGACCAGAGGCTGTACCAGCTTGAGCTCGGTGAGCGGACCTCCGCCCGGGACCGGGTCGGCGTGGTAGACCGCGGCTACCGCCTGCGCCCCGGCGTCGGCAGTGAGACTCTGGGCGCGCACGGCCACGGGCAGAACCAGCGCGCCGAAGACCAGGAGGCGCGTCAGGCCGGCCGGAACGTGAGCAACGCCCGCAAGTAGTCGCGATTCATGCGCGAGATGGTCTCGATGCCGATCTCTTTGGGGCAGGCGTCCTGACACTCGCCGAACAGGGTACAGCCGCCGAATCCTTCCGCATCCATCCGCAGCACCATGCCGAGCGCGCGCCGCTGCCGTTCGGGCTGGCCCTGAGGGAGCAGCGCCAGGTGGGTGATCTTGGCCGCGGTAAAGAGCGAGGCGGAGCCGTTGGGACAGGCGGCGACGCAGGCGCCGCAGCCGATGCACTGGGCGGCGTCCATCGCCTGCTCCACTGCGTCTTTCGGGATCGGGATCGCGTTGCCGTCGGGCGCGCTCCCGGTGTTGGCCGAAATGAAGCCGCCCGCCTGGATCACGCGGTCCAGGGCGCTCCGATCGACCACCAGGTCGCGGAGCACCGGAAAGGCACGAGCGCGCCACGGCTCGATGGTGATCACGTCGCCGTCGCGGAAGCGCCGCATGTGGAGCTGGCAGGTGGCCGTGCCCCGCTCGGGGCCGTGCGCCACCCCATTGATCATCATCCCGCAGGAGCCGCAGATCCCCTCGCGACAATCGTGATCGAACGCGATGGGCGTGTCGCCGGTCTCGATCAGCCGCTCGTTCACGATGTCGAGCATCTCGAGAAAGGAAGCGTCCTGGCTGATGCCGGGCGCCGGATACTCGACGAACCGGCCGGGAGCGCCCGGCCCGGGCTGGCGCCAGACCCGCAGCGTGAGGCTCAGTTCCATGGCTGACGGCGGATAGCGGTCACTTGTAGCTCCTCGTCGCCAGCTGCACGTCGTCGAACACCAGCGGCTCTCGAACCAGACACGGTTCCTGCCCGTCGCCGCGCCATTCCCACGCCGCGACGTACGCGAAGTGCTCGTCGTCCCGTCTGGCCTCGCCTTCCTCGGTCTGATGCTCGACCCGGAAGTGCCCGCCGCAGGACTCCTCCCGATGGAGCGCGTCGCGGCACATGAGCTCACCCAGCTCGAGGAAATCAGCTACCCGGCCGGCGCGCTCCAACCCCTGGTTCAGCTCGGCGTCGGTCCCGGGCACGTTCACGTTCTGCCAGAACTCCTCTCGCAGCGCGGGAATCTGCTGGATGGCTTCGCGCAGGCCATCGGCGCTCCGGGCCATCCCGCACTTATCCCACATGACCTTGCCCAGCTCGCGATGAAACGAGTCCACCGTACGGCGTCCCGGGATCGCCAGCAGCCGGAGCAGCCGCTCGTTGACTACCGCCTCGGTGCCGATGACGTCGGGATGGCTCGCGTCCGCCTTCTCCAGCTTGGCGTTGGCCAGGTAGTCGCCGATGGTGTAGGGCACGATGAAGTAGCCGTCGGCCAGACCCTGCATGAGTGCGCTCGCGCCCAGCCGGTTGGCGCCGTGGTCGGAGAAGTTGGCTTCGCCGATCACGAACAGGCCGGGAATCGTGCTCATCAGGTCGTAGTCGACCCAGAGGCCCCCCATGGTGTAGTGCACCGCCGGGAAGATCCGCATGGGCATCCGGTAGGGATTCTCGTCGGTGATGCGCTGGTACATCTCGAACAGGTTGGCGTAGCGTTCCCGGATCCGGTCCTCGCCCACCCGCTTGATCGCGTCGGCGAAATCGAGATACACCCCCAGCCCGCTCGGCCCCACCCCGCGGCCGTCGTCGCACACCTCTTTGGCGGCGCGGGAGGCGATATCGCGGGGAGCGAGGTTGCCGAAGCTGGGATACTTCCGCTCGAGATAGTAGTCGCGCTCGGCCTCGGGGATCTCGTGCGGAGCGCGCCGGTCGCCCCGCTGCTTCGGCACCCACACCCGCCCGTCGTTCCGCAGCGATTCGCTCATCAGAGTGAGCTTGGACTGGTACTCGCCGCTGACCGGAATGCAGGTGGGATGGATCTGGGTGTAGCACGCATTGCCGAACAGCGCGCCCCGCTTATGCGCCCGCCAGATCGCGGTGGCGTTCGAGCCCTTGGCATTGGTGGAGAGATGGAAGACGTTGCCGTAGCCGCCGGTGCCCAGCACCACTGCATCGGCCACGTAGGACTCCACCTTGCCGGTCACCATGTTTCGCGCGACGATGCCCCGCGCCCGCCCGTTGATCACGATGAGGTCGAGCATCTCCATCCGGGGCAGCATCGTGACCCCGCCCTTTGCCACCTCCTTCTCCAGCGCCTGGTAGGCGCCGAGCAGCAGCTGCTGGCCGGTCTGGCCGCGGGCATAGAAGGTCCGCGACACCTGCGCCCCGCCGAAGGAGCGGTTGGCCAGCAGCCCGCCGTATTCCCGGGCGAACGGCACGCCCTGGGCGACGCACTGGTCGATGATGTTCACGCTGATCTGCGCCAGGCGGTACACGTTGGCCTCGCGGGCCCGGAAGTCCCCGCCCTTCACCGTGTCGTAGAACAGGCGCCAGACACTGTCGCCGTCGTTCTGGTAGTTCTTGGCCGCGTTGATGCCGCCCTGCGCGGCGATGCTGTGCGCCCGCCGGGGCGAGTCCTGGAAACAGAAGCACTTCACCTGGTAGCCCAGCTCGCTCAGCGTCGCGGCGGCGCTGGCGCCGGCCAGCCCGCTCCCGACCACGACGACGCTGTATTTCCGCTTGTTGGCCGGGTTCACCAGCTTCAGCTCGAAGCGGTGGCGATCCCACTTTTCTTGAATGGGGCCGGATGGGATCCGCGAGTTGAGCTCCATGTACGCTCCGAAAGACGTGAAAAGTGAAAAGTAAAAAGTGAAAGGGGTGCTCCGATGAGATGCGGAGCTCCCTTTTCACTTTTCACTTTTCACTTTTTACGTTGTTTCATTTAACCAGCCCAAGGAACACGGCCAGCGGCACCAGGCAAAATCCCCCCGCCACCACCACCGCCAGGAATATCGCCACGGGACGATGGCGCAGGTCGCGGCTGGGAGCGGCGGCGCCGAGAGTCCGCACCGAGCTCCAGGCCCCGTGGTAGAGATGGAACCCGAGCGCCACCATGGCCGCGACATAGAACAGCGTCACCCACCAGAGCCGAAAGCTGCCGACGACGTTGCCGTATACGTCGCCCGGCACGAACGTCCCGGTGGGGCGGACGGTCCCGGTAGTGAAGTGGAGGATGTGGAGCACGATGAAGGCGAGCAGCAGCACCCCACCCCACCGCATGGTGCGCGCCGCGAGAGTGGAGACCTGCGGGCGCCGCACGCGATAGTCGGTGGGACGAGCGGCCCGGTCCCGCTGGGTGAGCTGCCAGGCAGCCACCACGTGCAGCACGACGGCCGCGAGCAGAATGGCGCGCGCGACCCAGAGGAGCTCGTTGAGCGGTCCGTGCAGCAGCGCGGCGTAGGCGTTGAGCCGCTCCGCCCCCTGAAACACCTGGAGATTGCCGACCATGTGCAGGCCCACGTAGCCGATCCCGATCAGACCGGTGACCGCCATGACGACCTTCTTGCCGACCGAGCTGTCCCAGAAGGCGCGGACGATCCGGCCCCGGCTGCCGCCGATCTGCTGGGTGCCCGCCGTCATACCGTGGCCTGGAGCGCCCGGACCGCCTCGGCCGACGCGTGCAGATCACGCCGCTCTGCGTCGGTGAGCGTCACCTCGACCACCTGCTGGAGGCCCTGACGGCCGAGCTTGCAGGGAACTCCGCAGAACACGTCGCGCAGTCCGAACTCGCCCTGGAGCCACGCGGCGCAGGGCAGGATCCGCTTCTTGTCCAGGGCGATCGCTTCGACCATCTGTACCGCCGCGGCGCTGGGCGCGTAGTAGGCCGATCCGCTCTTGAGGTGGGCCACGATCTCCGCGCCGCCGTTGCGGGTGCGCGCCACGATCGCGTCGAGCTTGTCCTTCGCCAGCAGCTGAGTCACCGGGATGCCGGAGACCGTGGTGTACGAGATCAACGGCACCATCGAGTCGCCGTGGCCGCCGAGGACCATCGCCTGGATGTCCTCGACCGAGACGTCCAGCGCTTCGGCCAGGAACATCCGGTAGCGCGCCGTATCCAGCACGCCCGCCATCCCGAT
>Ga0137403_10005742_pt1 | contig 14338 bp, 16 predicted proteins | sample CZOMad2_1_16fung_FD_122057 | JGI IMG/M metagenome (GOLD analysis project Ga0137403, IMG submission 122057) | Vadose zone soil fungal communities from Angelo Coast Range Reserve, California, USA - CZOMad2_1_16fungal (Hybrid Assembly) | ecosystem: Environmental > Terrestrial > Soil > Vadose zone... | reverse complement strand
TCCTTGTAGCGCTCCTCGAGCGACAGGCGCGGATCCTTGGCCGCCTCGCGCTCGGCCTTCGTCACCGCGAACGGCACGAACGTGCCGTCGCGATCGCAGAGCTCGCCCGCCAGCTCCGGCGCGCGGTAGAGGTTCCAGCCCGTGTGGGTCCCGAGGGGCGCCGCCACGCCCGGCAGGCGGATGCCCGTCATCTCGTTGCCGTCGGCGTCCACCTTCGTGACGAGCGTGACGTACGCCTTCGCGGCGGTGGGCTTCGGCTCGACCCAATCGCTGAACGGTCCGATGCGGTTGGCGGCGCGCGGCGCCTCCACACCGGGGATCACCGGAAAGCCGAGCTTCGCGGCGTCGACGAGGGTGCCGTCGCGCAGGAGCGGGATGCGGTTGCGGGGCGGCCGCGTGCCGTCGACGACCCAGGCGTCGAGCGACACCAGCAGCGCGCGGAGCGCCGGCGCCGCGCTGTGCGGGTTGCGCGCGAGACGGCAGTGGCCGGCGTCGGCACGCGCGTGCGCGCGACCCGCGTGCTGGGTGCCCGCCACCAGATAGACGCGCTCGCCCTCCGGCGGGGCCACGTCGTTCTTCCCGAGCGGATCGGTGTGCACCAGCGACGCGCCCTTCTGCCAGTACTCGGTGGAGGTGTTCACCTCCATCAGCTTCGGGTCCGCGTCGTCGCCGCGCAGCACAGAGAACGGCGGCGCGACTTCCGGGAAGAAATGATCCTCGTGCTGCGTGCTGGTCCGGTTCGGCTGGCCGAACTCCACGTTCATGAACATCTTGCCGGCGCCCGCGATGTGCGAGAGCACGCCGTCGAAGACGCGCCGGCCCGCCTCGTCGCGATTGAAGCCGCGCTCGACGTGCTCGCGCAGGTAACGCCCGGCCTGCGAGATGCCGATGGCCAGCGCCGCGCGGATGCCCGTCACGTCGGGACCGAGCGTCACCGGGTTCGGCGTCCCCACGCGGTCGGTCGCGTCGTGGCGGAGGAACGAGACGAGGTCGCGCGTGGCCGCGAAGCCGATGCCGAGCACCTTCGGGTCCTTCGCCGCGTAGCGGAAGTCGTAGATGAAGCCCGGCTTGAACGGCGTGCCCTCGGGCAGCAGCGCGATCGCGCGCGGCCCCTTGAAGGTCCACTCCGCGGCCGGCACCTCGACGGGCGGGTCGCTCTGGCGGGCGCGCACGGTCAGCCGCGCGCCCGTCTGCTCGAGGCTGACCGCCTCGTAGGACAGGGGCGCCGTCGGCGAGGCCGCGGGCAGCCGCGTGCCGAAAACGAACTCATCGCGGATCCTCCGCACGATCGGCTTGTCGCCGTCGGTGGCCACCGGGACCCGGATCCGCATGCCGCCGTTGGCGGCCGGCGCGGCGGGATCCCAGCCGCTCCAGACGAGCGTGTACCCCAGGCGAAGCGCGAAGCCGTTGCCGGCGTCCTCGGGGCGGCTCGGATCGTTCAGGGCGAGCGCCGACTCCTCGCTCGCGTCGTGGAGCCACGAGAAGAGCAGCTTGCGGCCGCGGTTGGTGACCTCGTAGAGGATCTTGCGGTTGCCGCGGTTCGGATCGGCGGGGCGCAGGATGTAGAAGTCGACGTCGTAGTCGACGCGGCCACGCTCGTTGCGCGGGGCGCGGTCGAGGTTGACGATGCCGCGATTGGCGGGTGCGGCGGGATCCAGCTCGCCGCGCGCGACGCCGACGACCTTGACGTACGCGCCGGTGGCCCCGAACGTCGCGCCCTCGGCGAACGACTCGGTACGTCGGATCTCGAGGGAGGTGATGGCCGCCGCCGCGGGCGAGGCCACGACGCCGACGGTGCAGAGGACGAACGCGAGCGAGCACACCCAGCGCATATACGGGCCCTAGAGGTCGGGGCGGCAGACGACCCGGAAGTTGCACCAGCGGCAGATCCGCAGCTCCTCGGTGCGCTCGAAGGCATCGATCACCGCGACGTTCGCGTCGGGTTCGGCGAGGTAGGCCTTCATGCCACGGATCGACAGGCGCAGCTGCTCGCGGATGTCGGCCAGCCTCGCTCCGTCCCAGCGGTGCGGGGTCACCGTTGGCTCGCGCAGGTTGACCTCGAGGAGATCCACCTTCTCCGGGTCCACGCCGAGCATGTCCCGAGCGTAGAGCGCGTAGCAGCCCAGCTGGAACGCGGCGGCGTCGGGATCGGCGGCGCCCGTCTTCCAGTCGATGAGGGCGAGGCGGCCCTCGTCGGTCCAGAAGCCGAAGTCGGGCGCGATCCAGATCGGCGTGCCCTCGAAGTCGAGCACCTTGGACCAGTGCTCGATCGACCAGTGCTCGGACGCCGTCTTGCGGATCTCCGCGAGCAGCGGCAGCCTGAAGAAGTTGCGCAGGCACGTGGTGACGTTGCGGCTGAGCGCCTGCCACACCTCGGGCTTGAGGTCCAGCGCGTACTCGTGCTCGAAGAGCGCGAGCGTCTTGGGGCTGTCGCGATAGCGGCCGTCGCGCGACGAGCGCCAGTCGCCGCGCATGCGCTGGACGACGTCGGCGATGAACGGCTCCACCGGCACGTCGCGCCCGGCCCCGAAGATGTGCAGCGCCATCTCGATCGCATCGTGCACGACGCGCCCCGCCCACATCTGCCGCGAGGCGAGCTGCTTGAGCACGTAGAGGCGGCGCACCTCTTCGGTGGCGCCGGCCTCCCAACCGCCCCAGGAGCCGTAGTAGTGGTAGAAGTACCGCCGCTTGCACTCCGAGAAGACGTTGTCGCGACTGCGGGACCAGGAGAAGTCGTTGGTGAGGTCGGGCATCGCTCCGCATTCTATGCTAGCCTCGGCGCGATGACGAAGGGCACGTTCATCGTCGAGTGTCCCTGCTGTCAGGCAAAGCTGACAGTGGACCCCGAGGTCCAGGCGGTCATCGCCCACGAGGAGCCGCCCCGCAAGCGCACGGTCGCCGATCTCGACACGGCATTCGGCGCGCTGGGCGCCAAGGCGGCCGAGCGCGAGGAGCGGTTCCGCCAGGCCAGGGCGTCGGAGGCGGACAAGGGCAAGCTGCTCGATCGCAAGTTCCAGGAAGGGCTCAAGAAGGCCAAGGACTCGCCGGACCCGCCGAAGCGCCCCTTCGACTACGAGTGACCGACCTCGTCGGTGACCTGCTTCGGCGGGTCAGCCGGAGCTTCTACCTCTCGCTCGCGATCCTGCCGCGTCCGCTGCGCGAGCCCATCGGCCTCGCCTACCTGCTGGCGCGCGCGAGCGACACCGTCGCCGACACGCGGCTGCTGCCGCGCGCCGAGCGCCTGCGCTACCTCGCGACGCTGAGCACGGCGTACGCCGGCGCCCCGGGGCCCGACCTGGGGGCGGTGGCGCGCGCCTGCGCGCCGCTCCAGAGCCACGCGGCCGAGCGCGAGCTGCTCGAGCGCGTGGCCGAGGCGCTGGCGCGGGTCGAGCGGCTGCCCGCGGGCGATCGCGCGCCGGTGCGCGCGGTGCTGGCGACGATCACCGAGGGGCAGCGCTTCGACCTCGAGCGCTTCCCCGGCGAGGACGCGGCCGGACTCGCCGCGCTCGACACGCTCGCCGACCTCGACCGCTATACCTATCTGGTCGCCGGCTGCGTCGGCGAGTTCTGGACGCGGCTGCACGTCGCCCACCGGCCGCGGCTCGGCGGCTGGGACGTCGCGGCCATGAGCGCCACCGGCGTGCGGTTCGGCAAGGCGCTGCAGCTCACGAACGTGCTGCGCGACGTGCCGGCGGACCTGCGTCACGGCCGCTGCTACCTGCCCGCGCGCGAGCTGGCGACGCTGGGACTCGGCCCCCGCGACCTGCTCGACGCGAAACGAACGCCCGCGGCGCGGCCGCTGCTCGAGCGCCTGCTGCGCGACGCGCTCGGGCACTACGACGCCGCGTGGCGCTACACGCTCGCGATCCCGCGCCCGGAGTGGCGGATGCGGCTGGCCTGCGCGTGGCCGCTGCTGATCGGCCTCGGCACGCTCGCGGCGATCGCGCGCCATCCGAACCCGCTCGCCGTCGAGCGGCCGATCAAGATTTCACGCGGCGCCGTGCGCGCGATTCTCGCGCGCTCGTCGTTGGCCGTGTGGTCCGACGCCGCGCTCCGTCGCGAGGCCGGCCGGCTGCGCGCCGCCGTGCGCGTCTGAGAATCCTCTTGCGCCCGACGGCGTGCCGTGTGCACCGTAGGGCGCAGCACGCATCCCATCCCCTGGAGGACGGCATGGAACGCATGATGGACGGCGGCAGCGGCGGCTACGGCAGCGATCCCATGACCCCCGGCTCCGAGATGGGCATGCCCCCCGAGGAGCGTCCCGCGCCCAAGCGGACGGCCCGCAAAGGCGGCAAGGCGCGGCGGAAGAAGGCGACGAAGTCCAAGGCGCGCGGGCGAAAGAAGGCGCGGCGGACCAGCCGCCCGCGGGCCCGAGCGCGCGGGAAGTCACGGAAGTCCTCGAAGCGGTCGAAGGCCCGGAAGCGGCGCTAATCCGCGAGTCGTAAGGCGAGGAGCGCGGCCGGATCGATGCGGGCGGCGCCGAGTTGGGCGCCGAAGTGCAGGTGCGGGCCCGTCGCCCGTCCGGTCGCGCCCACGGTGCCGAGCGTCTGACCGCGGTCCACCCGGTCGCCCTCGGTGACGGCGACCGAGTCGAGGTGGAAATAGAGCGTGTAGAGCCCGAGCCCATGGTCCAGCGCGACCAGGCGGCCCGGGAAGAAGTAGTCCCCTACGAGGGCCACCCGTCCCGCGTTGGCCGCGACGACGGGGGTGCCACGCGGCGCCGTGTAGTCGGCGCCGCTGTGCGGCGCCCGCGGCTTGCCGTTGATGATCCGGCGGGCGCCGAAGCCGCTTGGCGGCTCGGTGCCGGCGACCGGGCGGACGAAGGGGCCGCGCCACAGCCGCTCGGGCGAGACGGTCCGATAGAGCATCTGGAGCCGCTGTCCTTCCGACACCGCGCGCCGCTCCGTCTCGGGGTCGGGGTCCGCCATCCCCGGCGGCACGGTCAGCCGCTGGACCAGGAACTCCCGAGACGCCACGGTGACCTTGCCGGTGAGCGGCCGCGGGTCGAGGCCGGGCTCCAGCACGGCCAGGCGCCACGGCTGGGCCCCGGGCTTCACGTCGATGTCGAGGCCGACGAGCGCGGCGTGGCCGCCCGCGTACGAAAAGAACGCGAGCGGGCGGTTGCCGACCGAGCCCTCCACGACGGCCGTCTCCGAGGCGCCGCGGAGGTGGAGCCACGCGACGTCGCCGATGCGCGGCCGCGCGGGGTGCCAGGTCACGACGAGACGGTCGCCGGCGGCGGCCGTGAGCGGCAGGAGCGCCAGCGCGAGCAGGGCGGCCACGCGCGCGGCGCGGCGGCCGGTCACTCGGGACGCTGTTGCTGCCGCAGGAACTGCTCGATCTCCTCCACGAGCTCGGCCGCCGGCGGCAGGTCGCTCGCCTCGGCGGGCGTGGCCTCCTCCTCGACGTCGCGCGACTCCAGCTTGCGGATGTAGCCCGCGATCTTGTCGTTCTGCGCGACGATCTCGGTGAGGTTCTGGTCGAACTGGCGCCCGGCGTCCTCGAGGTCGCTCAGGTCGATTGTGGCGTTGAGCAGCACGAGCACGCGACGCACGAGGGCGAGCGCGGCCTTCGGGTTCTCGATGCCCGAGATGTAGTGCGGGACGTTGGCCCAGAGGCTCGCCGTCGCCAGGCCGTGTTCGCGGCACGCGGTGTTGAGGACACCCACGATGCCCGTCGGCCCCTCGTAGCGCGTCGGCTTGATCCCGAGGATCCGCGCGAGCTCGGGGTCCGCGGCGCCGCCCGACAGGCGTACGGGGCGCGTGTGGGGCACCTCGGCCAGAAGCGCGCCCAGGGTCAGGACGAGGGTGGCTTCGCAACGGCGCGCCAGCTCGACGATGGCCGCGCAGTAGGTCTTCCACTTGAGATGCGGCTCGGTGGCCACGCCGACGATCAGGTCCCGGTCCAGCTGCGTCGGCTGGGCGATCGAGAACTCGGTGGTCGGCCAGACGATCTCCCGCTCGGTCTCCGAGCCCGCCTTGAACCGCACCGTCGGCCGGGAGAGCCCGAAGTGGTAAAACTCTTCCGGGTCGATCTCCGCGAGCTTCCGGGCATTGAACGTGGTGGCCAGGTACCGGGCGGCCGTCGTCGCCGATTCCGCGGCGTCGTTCCAGCCGCTGAAGGCGGTGATCAGGATCGGGCGCCGCATACGGGACGGCATCGCGTGGATGGTCAGCGCATCCATCGGTGACGAGTCTACCATTTGAAGGCTCGACAACTCGGGGGTAGCATGACAGCGGCTATTACGCCGAACGACTTCATTGGCCCGGAGGACCGAATTATGCGTAGCAACCGGTGGCGGCTTCTGCTGATAGGCGGTGTGCTCGTAACACTGGCTGGCTGTGCGTCGAACGAGGAGTGGGCGACGTGGAAGCAGCACCCCACGCACTACGCCTCGGGTGACCACGGCTTCTTCTCGATGCGGAATCGTGACGGCACGTCGGCCAAGGTGACGCGCGACGACATCGCGCTCGCGCGCGACCAGGGTTGGTGGGGCAAGCCCATCACCGTCGCGCAGGAGCAGATCCTCGAGCGGTAATGCCGGCTTGACAAGGCCGGTGTCCCGGGAGTGACGCTCCCGGCACCGGCCTCGGACCTCGGGCCGCGCAACTACCTGCCGGGACGAGGCTGGCCAGTGTGGCATCCTCGATGCAGAGGTCGCGCCGCATGATGACACGAATCGCCCCCATCCTCGCCGTGTTGCTGCTGTTCGTGGCTGTCGCTCAAGCGGCCTCTCCGTCGGAGGACCGCATCCTCGGGCTCGACCGCTACACGTCGGACAAAGGACGGACGCTCGCCGCCACCTATGGCGCGACGCTCAAGCAGATCAACGGCTCGATCTACCACTGTATGCCGTGGCTCGAGGTGCCGAAGGAAGGCCTCGGGTTCTACAAGCCGCGCGACGCGGCGCGCGACGACCGGTACCTCTCGCTGCGCGTCTACATCGAGCAGGAGCCGTCGACGCAGTTCGCGGCGATGCCCATCGAGCAGCGCGCGTCGTCGATGTTCTCGCGCTACGTCGGCCCGCTGCTGCGCCGCATGACCGGCAATGGCGCCATGCTCAACGACGCCTCGCTCGACGGCTTCACGATCATCCTGGAGTGGCTGAAGGAGACGCCGATGTCGGGCGGGCGCCCCGTGCACGAGACGATCGCCGTGTTCCTCGACAAGGCGACGGCACTCGAGTACCTGCAGGGGATGGTGAAGCCGCCCGACCTGGCCGATCGCTCGCGCGTCTACGGCTGGGACGGTGAGACGCCGCTCGGCCGCCTGCGCCTGGCCGCGTGGGACGACAACTTCGTCTCCACCTACAAGGTCGCGAACTACCAGCTCGCCCCGGGCGTCACCTGCCAGTAACCCTGACCCGAGCGGGGGACGGGCCTACCGTCCCCCGCTCAGCACCCGCCGCAGCAGTGCTCGCAGCCCCGTGAACGCGATCGCCCGCCACGGCACGCGGGCGATCGCGAACCAGCGCACCTGGGAGACGTCGTCGGCCGCCCGCATCGTCAGCGACGTCGGCGTCACCCTGTAGACGGCGGCCAGCACCGCGAAGCCGCGCGGGCCGTAGCGGTCGGTGGCGAAGCCGACGAAGCGCGCGCGCCGAACGCCGACACCGATCTCCTCCCGCAGCTCGCGGCGCAGCGCCCGCTCCGGCGTCTCGTCCTCTTCGAGGAACCCGCCCGGCACGTCCCACGTCCCCGCGTACGGCGGGCGCGCGCGGCGGGTCAGCAGCACGCGCCCGCGGCGTACGATCACCGCCGCCGCCGCGGGCACCGGGTTCGCGTAGAAGGTGAAGCCGCAGCGCGGACAGCGCCGACGCCAGCGGCCGTCTTGTCGTACGCGGCGCAGCCGGGCGCCGCACGCCAGGCAGAAGCGCGCGGTCACGCAGGCCGCGGGGCCCGCGGCGACGGCGCTTCGGCTCGAGCGAGCGCCGCCCCGACGGTGCGCGCGATCGCGAGCAGCGCGCGCGACGCCTCGCAGGTCGGCGCCGAGGCGACGAGCGGCTCGCCGAGGTCGGCGGCGGCGGCCAGCGCGGGATCGAACGGGACGGCGCCCAGGAACGGGATGCCGGCCTCCCGCGCGAGGTCGACCCCCGAGGGCCCGGGGAAGAGGCCGGTCATGTTCTCGACGAGTCCCAGCACCGGCGCCTTCGCCTGCGCGGCGATGGTGATCGACTTGCGCACGACGAGGTGCGAGACGTCGGACGGGATGGTGACGACGATCGTGCCGGACAGCGTGGGCAGCAGCGAGGCCACGGTGACGAGCCGGTCGGTGCCGGGCGGCAGGTCGAGCAGCAGCACGTCGAGCGCTCCCCAGGCCGTGTCCGCCAGGAACTCGCGCAGCGCGTTGGCCTCCATGGCGCCACGCCACGTGTGCGACTCCGCCTGCGTCGGCGCCTCCCAGACGAGCGGCGCGTCGTCGGATGGCAGCAGCAGGTCCATCGACATCACGCGCACGCCGAGCGCACCCTCCGGCGGCGTGACGCCCTCGGCGCCGACCACGAGCCGCCGGCCACGCACGCCGAGCATCGTGGCCATCGTCGGGCCGTTGAGGTCGGCGTCGAGGACACCCACGCGCTGGCCCTCGAGCGCCCAGCACGCGGCGAGATTCGCCGTCAGCGACGATTTGCCCACCCCACCCTTGCCCGAGACCACGGCCACGATCGCGCGCACTTCGGCGAGCCGCGCGTGCAGGCGCGCCTGCTGCTCGCTGACCTGCCCCTCGATGTTCGAGCCGCCGTCGCCGGCGATGTCCTTGTAGCGCTTGGGCATGACTTACTCGATCGCCTTCTGGTCGGCGCTCCACGCGGCGACGCCGACGAAGAGCAACGCGACGACCGTGACGAGGAAGAACACGGCGGCGCCGACGCGGAACGTGATCTCACCGCTCCAGGGCGCGGCGACCGACGCCGTCTCGGGACGCAGCGCCACGCGCAGCACGTGCCACGCGCGCACGGCCATGAGCACGGTCAGGACGCGCGCGAAGTCGCGGCGGCTCAGGACCCAGCGCTCGAACCACGGGCGCGGCCGGCGCAGGAGATAGGGGATGGCCACGACGAAAACGAGGCCGAGCACGATCCACGTCACGCCCGCCGTTCCCATGGAGCCACGCACGCCGATGCCGTGCAGCGCGAGGTACACCCCGCCGATCCAGTAGACGACGCCGTAGACGAGGTAGGCGCGCGACGCGTCGCGGAAGCGGTCGCCGGGCTCGAAGGGCGGGCGCTCGGGAATCATGACGGCCCGCCTACGCGCGAGGGCGGAAGCGGCCGCCCCACCGGCCTCGGACGTCGGCGAGCAGCGCCGGTGTGATCACGCTCTCGCCGCGCGAGCGCGCGTACGCCTCCACCGCCTTGACCACCATGCCGCGCGCGAACGATGGGATCGCGTTGAGCCGCTCGCGCGCCGCGGGCTCCCAGCTGAGCGCGTAGTCCACCGGGAGCCCGAACGTGAGCGTCGCGGGCAGCTCGATCACCGCGCCGCCGTGAGCGCCGGGCTGGTAGCCACACGCCGGGTCTTCCGCGAGATAGTCGCCGTGGGTCGCGTAGGCGCGGCAGCGGCAGCCGCCGCAGATCTTCGAGAACTCGCAGGCGCCGCAGCGTCCGCCGAGCTTCGGGTCGCGCAGGTCGCCGAAGACCGGCGACGAGCGCCAGAGATCGGCGAAGCTCGTGGTGCGGAGGTTGCCCGCGCTCACCGGCATGTAGGGGCACGGCGTGACGTCGCCCTCGGGCGTGATGCGGCAGTAATACTTGCCCGCGGGGCAAGAGCCGTGGGCGTAGTTCTTCAGCAGCACGGACGAGGGATTGAGCTGCCACAGGATTCGACGGAAGTGCGGCGCGCACTTCGCGCGGATGAGCAGGCCGTCGGCGCGGCCGACCGGCGTCGACCACGGGTCTTCGAACTCTTCCCGCGGCGTCGCCGGCGCCTCCGCCATGCCGAGCATGCGGCGCACGAACGAGGGCGGCCCCTGCCCCGCGCCTTGCGTCTTCGCCAGATACGTCAGGATCTCCTCGTACGCGGTGGCGTCGATGTCGGTCAGGTCACGCCCCCGCCCGGTGCGCACGAGGAAGAAGAAGTTCAGGACCTTCGCGCCGAGCGCCCGCGCGAGGTCGATCATGGCGGGGATCTCTTTCACGTTCCAGTCGGTCACCGACATGTGCAGCGAGAAGTCGAGCCCCTCGTCGGTCAGGACCCGCGTCGCGCGCACGGCGGCGTCCCAGGCGCCGGGCAGCCGGCGAAAGGCGTCGTGCTTCACCCGGTCCGTCGAGTCGAGGCTGATGGAGGCGCCGAGCACCCCGTGCTCGCGCATCAGCCTGGCCTCGCGCTCGCGAAGCAGCACGCCGTTGGTGCCGAAGACGGTCGTGAACTTCTTGTCCGCCGCGCAGGCGGCGACGTCCCAGACGTCCCGGCGCAGGAGCGGCTCGCCGCCCGTGAGGATCAGGAAGACGTTCGGATTCACGGTGGCGATCTCGTCCATCACGCGCCGGCACTCGGCGGTGGTGAGCTCGCCGCGCGTGTCGGCGCCGGCGTGCGCCGACATGTAGCAATGCGCACACTCGAGGTTGCAGCGCTGCGTGAGATTCCACGAGACGGAGTACGCCGTGTACGTCGAGGCTGAAGAAGCCGCCGCCGGAGACATCGAAGGGGTGACCGGCTCCGTCATGAATGGAACCCGAGGCCCGTGACGCCGACGGCGGCGGGCGCGGGGGCGGGGCGGGCCTGTGCCTCGTGAGGCCCGTGTCTCGGGTGCCGCGTCGGCTCCGCCCACGTCAACGGTGCACGATGACAGGCGCGCCCCAATGTCGATTTGCGCGGCCGAACGGGGCACAGGCCCGCCCCGCCCCGCGCCCGCCGGCGCCAGCACACGCTACCGCGGCTTCTTGTTCGAGACGTAGCCGGCGATCACCTCGTTCATGGTCTCCCGCGCGTGCCCGATGCCTTCCTCGCACACCGCGAGATCGATCGTGGTCACGCCCTTGGCGGTGGCCACCTTCTCGACTTCCTCGCGGGTCATGTCGCGCATGAAGCCGGCGGGCACGCGATTGAGCCGCGCGGTGGCGTCCTCCGTCCACGTGAAGGCGCCGGCTTCGGTGCCCACCGCCGCGGGCGCCTGGGCGGGCTCGAACTTCGTGCGCGCCAGCAGCGTGTCCCAGCCGGCGCCGAGCTTGTCGCGGCCCACCGTCTCCTCGATCATCGGCAGCGCCAGCTGGCAGGTGATGACGGGGATCTTCTTGCTGCGGGCGTACTTCTCGACGCGCGCCTTCGCGCGACGGCGCAGGTAGGCGTCGGTCACCTCGCGGAGCGCGTCGCGAGCGTCGGCCGACCACTTGACCTGCACGCCGGGCAGCGCCTCTTCCTCGTGCACGCCGCCCTCCTGGGCCGCGATCGCCTCCACGACGTCCTTGCTGATCACCTGGAACTTCTCGGGCGCCGCCTTGCAGACGGGGCACGTGACCACCGCGTTCGGCCCCTTGACGGTATAGCCACAGACGGAACAGATGGCCGTGGCCGGTTGCGAATCGGCGCGCAGCCGAGCGACGGCGAGATCCTCGGCCATGATCTGCATTTTTTCAGCCATGCGCGTCGGCATGAAGATGGCCATGGCCTCGTCGATGACCTTGTTGGTGATGACGGTGTGGCCCTGCTCGATCGCGTAGCGCAGCAGCGCCGTGCGGGCCACGCCCTTGACCTGCGGCGGCACGCGCTCCATGCGCGCCTCCGCCTCCTCCGTCCAGGAGATGATCTCCTCCGCCTTGACGTCGAGCGGTGGATAAAAGCGGCCGCCCGTCAGCAGCACGTTGCACGGCGCCAGCCTCAAGAGATTTTCGGTATTGGAGCCGAGATCCTTCTCGGTCTCGTCGGAGTGCACGCCGACGCGCCCCAGGATCAGCAGCCACGGCCGCTCTTTGCGCGCGAAGGTCAGGATCTTCTCGAAGCACTTGCCGTCCAGCAGCGTGATCGAGAGATCCACGCCGTCCTCGGCCGCCAGCTTGCGCGCGATCTCGAGGTGCGACTGGTAGATCTTCGCCAGCCCGGTGTCGATGATCTCCTCGTGGAGCTGCTCCTGCTCCTTGAAGCGGAAGATCTTCGACGCCTTCTCGTTGAGCACGCCGACGATGCCGTTGAACATCGCGTAGTGCAGATAGGGGTCGTAGACGGCGATCGCCTGCACCGGGCGGTTCAGCGCCCTGGACAGCGCGAGGCCGATCTTGAGGCCGTGGAACGACTGCGGCGAGCCGTCGAGGCCGACCACGATGGCGCCCTGGCCGTCCTCGAGCGCGTCGGGGTTGCGCACCACGAGCGTGTCGCGCTCCACGCGGCGCACGAAGCGCTCGGTGACGGAGCCGAGCTGGCTGTCCTTCACCGCGCCCATGCCGAGGGCGCCCATGACCACGAGGTCGTAGTCGGAGGCCTGCGTGTCCTCGATCAGCGCCTTGTAGTGCTTGCCGTCCATCATCTTCGGGGTGAAGGCGAGGCCCGCCGCCTCCGCCTTCGCCTTCATGACGTCGAGGTAGGACTCGGAGATCAGCTGCAGGCCCATGGCGATCAGCGAATCGTGGATCTTGCGCTGGCGCTCGAGCTCGTTCTCGTCCTTGTATTCCTCGGGGAGCGTGTACTCCATCTGCTTGAACCGGTAGTCGTGCAGCCGAGCGGCGTAGACGTGGGAGCCGGTCAGCCGCGCCCCGAACGCGCGGCCCAGCTCGACCGCGAGGTCGATCGCGCGGTTGCTGTGCTCCGAGTTGTCCACCGGCACATAGACGTGCTTGTACATGCGCTCCCCCGTTTACTTGAGTTCGAACTCGACGGTCGCAGCGCCCTTGGGCGCGATGGTGACGTCCCGGGTGATCGTGCGCGGCTCGTCATAGAGCGGCCGGCCGTCCTTGTCCACGCCCTTCGGCCGGAAGCCCTCGTGCCACATCGTGACCTTGTACGTCCCCGGCGGGACGTCGGCGATGCGGAACGCGCCCTTGTCGTCCGTCACCGCGACGTACGGGCTGTCGTGGACGATGAGCCACGCGAACATGTGCGGGTGCGCGTCGCAGAGCACGCGCACGACACCCGGCCTGGTGAGGCGCCGGGTGATGTCGACGAGCTGGTCCTTGTTCGGCAAGGCCAGGTTGAAGACGGTCGGCTTGCCCAGGAAGCCGTGGGTGTTGTGCAGGATGCCGTCCGAGTTCTTCACCCGCGCCTTCTCGCCGGCCGCCAGCGCGCTCACGTGAGAGACGAACAGGCACCGGTGATTGTCCAGCAGCACCTCGCCCGTGGCCTTCTTGCCCTTGGCGACGCCCTCGATCAGCACGACGCTGCCGCGCACGCCGCGGTCGGGGCCGACGACGAGCGCCTCCGAGGGCTTCTGCTCGCCGCAGACCTCGCGGTTCTTGTTCACGGGCAGCGGGTCGAGCTTCGGCGGCGTCCCCGCGAAGCGCACCACGCCCGAGAGCGTGCCGCCGTCCTGCACCACGATCTCTTCGTAGGCGGCCTGGGCCGCCGACACCGTCAGCGCCACCACCGCCATCGCGAACAGGGCCCGTCTCACGCGCGCACCCTCACGGATTCGGATTCAGTCCGTACTCGACGGCCAGCCACAGGCTTCGGCTGTACCGGAAGAACCACAGCGGGAACACGACGCAGAACGGCAGCCAGATCCAGAGCTGGGCCGCCGTCGAGAGGTCGGTGCGGGCCCACAACAGGAAATAGCCGGTCACCGCCACCAGCGTCGTCACCCCGTAGTTGACGTAAATCGCGCCCACCCAGTAGCCCTGCGCGCGCTCGAACTTCAGATAGCAGACCGGGCACACCGTGTTCATCGTGAACCAGCCGCGGTAGAGCGGCGCCCGACCGCAGCGCGCGCAGCGCAGGCGCAGCGCCCGGCCGATGCCCCTCGCCACCCGGCGCAGCGCTTCGGCCACCGCGGGCTCCGTCCACGAGCCGCCGGCTCAGTGTTTCGCCGCCGCCGGCGGGGCCACCTTCTTCTCGTCCGACGTCTTCTTGGCAACCGCGAAGCCGTCCGGCAGCAGCACGAACACGAGCAGCGTCGCGATGGCCAGCGGCGTGACGGCGATCAGCCCCAGCGTGCGCGCCTCCAGCTTCAGGTGCATGAAGTACATCGCCACCAGCGCCGCCTTCCAGATCGCAAAGATGCAGAGCAGAACGGCGATGTAGACCTTCGGGATCGGCAGGAAGATCACAGCCAGCTCGATGGCGGTGAGGATCGCGAGGTAGTAGAAGATCGCCATGTAGTTCGGATGCTTGTGTTCGGCCATGACTCCCGTCCCCTAGAGGAGATACATGAAGGTGAACACCATGATCCACACCAGGTCGACGAAGTGCCAGTACAG
>Ga0137403_10005740_pt1 | contig 14347 bp, 11 predicted proteins | sample CZOMad2_1_16fung_FD_122057 | JGI IMG/M metagenome (GOLD analysis project Ga0137403, IMG submission 122057) | Vadose zone soil fungal communities from Angelo Coast Range Reserve, California, USA - CZOMad2_1_16fungal (Hybrid Assembly) | ecosystem: Environmental > Terrestrial > Soil > Vadose zone... | reverse complement strand
TGCCTAACACTGCTGCGGGCACTAAATGGCGAGCGACGATTTGGGAGCGAAATTCCACCAAAACCGCGAAATAGTCCATCGTTGCTGGTTGGCTAAATCACTCACAGACCAGCATCCGAAGCCTTTCTTGTAGAGCGACTCGAAAAACTTCGTTTGAACTCGCGCTGTGCGGTTCAGAACCTTCGTCCATCAAAGGTCCTTAAAAAATTAGCAAGGTTTAAAGGCGGATGCAGTTAGAAGAATTCCGGCGGAGAGGGGGGATTGTATCCGTTGTTACTGAGAAGGAGGTGAGGGTTGGTGACTGTTGGTATGTCTCTTGTTTTCAACGCGGCTTCACGATTAGAAGGAATCGCCAGTGTTTATGCGGGTCCTAATGACCTCAAATCGGTCAAAAGTAGTAGCAAGATTAGTAGCAAATTCCCTTCTCTAGGGAACCGCCGCCCACGAGGACTTCCAAAGTCGGTAAGTGAAACTCGTAGTCATCGCGAGCAGGCATTCGGTTCGTTGCCGAATGACTGGTTGGCCTTCGGGTGGTAGCGCGCCCGGCTGCCAAGCAGGCGCGTTGGCTAGCGCCTTGGAAATCCCTTGGAGGTTTCAAGAGATCAGTGGCTCGCACCTGACGCAAAAAAGATATAACCAATTGTGCCGTTGGGCATCACATATTGCACAAGGGAAGGTATGTCAGTCAAAAGCGTCCAATTTACGGTTGCCGCGCACATCATGGCTGCCCTGGGTTACAGGCATGGTGAGGAGATCTCGTCGGCGATCCTGGCCGAGAGTGTGAACGCAGACCCCACGTTCGTTCGAAAGTCGCTCTCCAAGCTCTCGAAGGCGGGCTTGGTCGTGACAAAGAGGGGCAAGAGCGGAGCCAGTGTGCTTGCGCGCCCTCCGCGACAGATCACGCTTCTCGACATATACCGCGCCAGTGCAGCGCCGCCGGCATTTGCGATTCACTCCTACCCTGTCGAAAAGCGATGTCCGGTCAGCTGCCACCTCAAGGAGTGCATGTCGGGGCTACTCTCTCAGGCTCAGAACAGCTTTGAGAGATCGCTGGCGAAAACGACGCTGGCTCATCTGGTCGGTCAGGTCCGGCAAAAGGCGCGTTGACTTTTTTTGATTTTAATTGTGCAAATTAAAAGAACAATACACCAGGAGAACTGCGAAAATGCTAACAGGGACGGAACTGGCGTCGGGAGAGCGAGCGGATAACAAGGAGTGGCGAATCAGTGGACGAACATCGGCCAAGCTTTGGGTTGCCGCAGGGCTAGCAGGGATAGTGTTGGTGGGTGCATGGCTCAAGTATTCGCCTAAGGCGAGTGGGAGTTCCGCCGGTGCTCCGCATGCTGCACTCCCGCAAGTCGTGGTGAGCAAGCCGCTGGCGCAAGACATCGATACGCGGCTGGGCTTCCTTGGCCAATTCGCGGCAGTTTCGCAAGTCGAACTGCGCGCGCAAGTAGGCGGCACGCTTACGGGAATATTTTTCAAGGACGGGGACATCGTGCGGAAGGGTGACCTCCTTTTCACCATCGATCCTCGACCCTACGAGATTACGCTCGCCGAGGCAACGGCACAGCTCGATGTTGTGACGGCTCGTCTGGAACTGGCTGACCGGCAACTTGACCGCGCCAAGGATCTGGAACAGAGCAACGCTGGAAGCGTGGAAAACGTAGACCAGCGGATATCCGATCAGCGAGCAGGCCGGGCTGCGGTTGAGGACGCGAAGGCTCGAATCCGGGATGCGCAGTTCGACCTCGAGCATTGCCGGATTACGGCACCGTTCACGGGGCGCATGGGCACGCATCTCGTTTCGGTAGGCAATTTGATTGCAGGCAGCCGCACAGCGACGAGTCCGACGACGCTGCTCGCGACGCTCGTGTCGCTTGATCCGATCTACCTTGACTTTGATATGAGCGAGTCCGATTTCCTCGCGTACTCCAAGTATCGCGCGCACCTCAAGGGAGGACATGTTCAGAAGGTTGAGGTTGCGCTTGGCGACGACAATCAGTACGCGCGCAGCGGCGTATTCGATTTCCTCGACAATGTCCTTGACCGTTCGAGCGGCACAATCCACGCGAGGGCTACAGTTGCGAATTCCAATCTGGTTTTGACTCCCGGCCTGTTCGCTCGTGTTCGACTGGTGGTCGCGCCTCCTTCACCGACCCTCCTCGTGCCGGACAGCGCAGTGGTGCCTGACCAATCGCAACACATGGTGATGACGGTTTTGGCGGACGGCACGGTCGTGCCAAAGCGAGTGGAAGTAGGGGAGATTCGCGACGGTTTGCGAGTGATTCGGTCTGGGCTCGCACCAAGCGACCGAATCATCGTGGGCGGACTGCTGCGCGCCGCGCCTGGAACCAAAGTTGCCACTCAGGACGGAACGATCCGTTCTGCCGGCGGTCAGGACTAAGGAGAGCCCAAAACATGCGCCTGACACATTTCTTTATCGAACGCCCTCGCTTCGCAACCGTGCTGAGCGCTTTTGTGACTCTGCTCGGCCTCGGTGCGCTCGCCATTCTGCCGGTCGCACAATACCCGGAAATCGTCCCGCCCACGGTGCAGATCACAACGGTGTATCCGGGCGCATCCGCGGATACCGTGTCGCGCACCGTGGCGACGCCGCTTGAGCAGCAGATCAATGGCGTCGAAAACATGCTCTACATGGGCAGTCAGTCGACCGGCGACGGCAGGCTCACCATCACCGTAACTTTCCGAATCGGCACCGACTTGAACGTCGCACAGATGTTGACGCAAAACCGCGTCCAGGATGCATTGCCACGGTTACCGGAAGACGTGCAGCGGCTCGGTGTGCAAGTCAGGAAAGCGACGCCGAGCATACTCCTGGCCATTCACGTTTACTCGCCGGATAGTTCGCGTGACAACCTGTATCTCTCAAACTACACAACCCTGCACATCAAGGACATTCTCGCGCGCCTCGAAGGTGTTGGAGATGTGCAGTTCCAGGGCGGCCGCGAGTACGCCATGCGCATCTGGCTCGAACCCGACAAGGTTGCAGCGAACAATCTCAACGGCAGTGAGGTGCTCGCGGCACTGCGCGCCCAGAACCTGCAGGTCTCGGCCGGGATTCTGAATCAGCCGCCAGCTCCGGGGCACGAGGCTTATCAGATCAACGTTGAGGCACTCGGCAGGCTTTCCACACCCGAGCAGTTCGGTGACATCGTCGTCAAATCCGATAAGCAAGGAAGGGTGACCAGGATACGCGACATGGGTCGAGTCGAGGTTGGTGCCGCTGATTACGGATCTACGGCATACATGGATCGCAGCGACGCTACGGCGCTGCTGATTTACGCGCAACCGGGCGCAAACTCGCTCGCAGTTGAACAAGAAGTCCTCGCGGCGATGAAAGACATTAAGAAGGAGTTCCCGCCGGGCGTCGATTACAAAATCATCTACGATCCGACGAGCTTCATCGCCAAATCGGTCCGCGAGGTCGTCATCACAATCTTCATCGCGATCCTTCTCGTACTCGGCGTCGTGTTCCTGTTTCTTCAAAATTGGAGAGCCTCTATTATCCCGGTGATCGCAATCCCGGTCTCTCTGGTCGGGACATTTGCCGTTCTCTATCCGCTCGGGATATCGCTGAATAACCTTTCACTTTTTGGCTTGGTTCTCGCGGTCGGAATCGTCGTCGATGACGCGATCGTCGTCGTTGAAAATGTCGAGCGCAACATGCGCGCCGGCATGTCGGCGTCGGATGCCGCTCACAGGTCCATGGACGAAGTCGGTGGAGCGCTGATCTCGATTGCGCTGACATTGTGTGCTGTTTTCATTCCGTCGGCTTTTCTCTCGGGAATCTCCGGACTCTTCTTTCGGCAATTTGCCGTGACAATCGCCGCATCGACCGTCATCTCGTGCTTTGTCTCGCTGACGCTGAGCCCGGCTCTGTGCGCGGTGCTCTTCAAAGACCACAATCCACGTAATACTTCGTCGCATGGCCTGGCGGGTCGTTTTCTCCATTCAGGTTTTGGCTGGTTTAACCGCGGCTTCGAGAGCTTGTCGAACGGATATGGGAATCTAACACGCCGTCTGGTGGCAGGAGTGGCCATTGTTCTCGTGATCTACTTCGCCCTGATCGGCGTTGCCGGGCTGGAGTTCTCGCGAGCGCAAACGGGTTTCATTCCGGAGCAGGATCAGGGATACCTGATCACCGTCGTTCAGCTTCCTCCCGGAGCGACGCTCGCACGGACAGAGGAAGTGGTGAAGCAGGCGACCGATATCATCCTCAATACGCGCGGCGTCGAACACGTTGCTCCCTTCGCGGGCCTCGACGCGACGACATCGACGGTAGCGTCCAATTCCGCGACGATTTTTTCCAGCCTGCCCTCGCTCTACAACCACGAAATTCCCGGCGTAAACGCGAACACAGTATTGGCCGACCTGCGCGCGCGTCTTTCCGTGATCAAAGAAGCGCGCGTGCTGACCATCCCACCTCCTCCCGTACAAGGCCTCGGGACCGCCGGTGGTTTCAAGATGATGCTGGAGGACCGCGCCGGGCTTGGTTCGGAGGCTGTTGTGCGGGCGGCGAATGATCTGGTCGCGGCCGCGAACAAGGATCCGCATTTCGCCGGGGCGTTCACGCTGTTCAACGCGGGATCACCCTCAATCTACGCGGACATCGATCGCGTGAAAGCGGAAAAGGTTGGAGTCACTCCGACCGACGTGTTTTCGACGCTGCAAGTCTATCTGGGCTCCCAATACGTGAACGATTTCAACTTACTGGGCAGGACGTACGAAGTGGTCGTGCAAGCGGATGGTCAATATAGACGCAACCAGCCGGACATCACGCGGCTGAAAGTCCGCAACGCTTCCGGTGAAATGGTGCCGATCGGCACGGTGGCACAGCTGAAGAACAACACGATCCCGTACCGTGTGCCGCGCTACGATCTCTTTCCAGCCGCGGAGGTGCAAGGGGTCGCTGCTCCGGGTGTCGCCTCTGGCACCGCGCTTCTACGCATGGAGGAGCTTGCCCACCAAGTTCTCCCGCAAGGAATCGGGTTCGAGTGGACGGATCTCTCCTTTCAAGAGCAGCAACACGGAACTCCCACGCTCGTTGTCTTCGGCGCGGCCGCTCTCTTCGTGTTCCTCGTGCTCGTGGCGCAATACGAGAGTTGGAAGTTGCCGATGGCGATTGTTCTGATTGTGCCGATGTGTCTCCTCGCCTCGGTCAGCGGCCTGCTGGCACGTGGGCTGCCGATCGACATCCTGGCGCAAATCGGTTTCGTCGTACTTGTCGGCCTGGCCGCCAAAAACGCGATCCTCATTGTCGAATTCGCGCGGCAGAAGGAAGAAGAGGGCACAGCTGCCGGGGAGGCGGCTGTGCATGCCGCACGTACACGGCTCCGCCCGATCTTGATGACGTCCTTCGCGTTCATCCTGGGGGTTGCCCCGCTGGCAGTCGCGACGGGAGCTGGCGCCGAAATGCGCCGGTCACTGGGCACGGCCGTGCTGTTTGGGATGTTGGGCGTGACCGGCTTCGGTCTTCTCTTCACGCCCTCCTTTTACACCTTCATCCGCAATTTCGGCCGTAAGGAACGCGCTTTGAGCCAAGCCGCGCTCAAAGTGACGACGGCGATTGTTCTTGCTCTCAGCCTATTTGCAGGTGGTTGTGCCGTAGGCCCGCGCTATGTGAAGCCCACTACGAATCTCGCTCCATTTCATAATCTCGCTGCCGTCAGCGCGACGAAGCCGGAACTTGCGGCACCGCCTCTCGAGAGTTGGTGGACGGGCTTCAACGACCCGATGCTTGTGACGGTCGTGCAGCGCGCCCTGGGCCAAAATCTCGATCTTGCCGCTGCCTTTGCGCGTGTCCGCCAAGCCCGAGCGGCAGCAGCGGCGGCGGGAGCGCAACTTCTGCCGACAGCCGATTTGGAGGCGACGGGCACAGCCGTGCACCAGAGCGTTGTGAATCCGTTTGGTTCTGCTGCGAATGGTTTTCCAGGCTACAGACGCGATCAGCGGGAGTACACAGTTGGAGCTGCGGCGAGCTGGGAAATCGATCTTTCCGGAGGGCTGCGCCGCGGCAAAGCGGCGGCCGCGGATGAACTGCAGGCTGCGCAGGCCGAGCAGGTCGGGACTCGAATCACCGTCGCCGCTGAGGCCGCGGACGCCTACCTTCAGGTGAGGGAGTTTCAGGCACGGCTCTCGGTGGCACAACAACTGATCGACACCGATACACATCTGCTGGAGTTGGTCGAGGTACGTCGACGCGTGGGAGTCGCAGACGATCGGGAAGTTGCCCAGGCGGAGGCACTTCTCAAGCAGGCCAGGTCGACGGTGCCCTCCTTGCGTGTGGCCCTTGAAGCCCAGCTGAACCGTCTCGATGTCCTCATGGGTGCTCAGCCGGGAACGTACGCCGAAGAGCTTTCCAAGCCAGGCGCAATTCCCGGAATTCCGGCGATTGGTGGCGCCGACCAGCCTCTAGATGTCCTGCGCCGGCGGCCCGACATCATTGCGGCCGAGCGTCGGCTTGCCGCCTCGAACGAGCGAATCGGTGTTGCGATCTCCGACTACTACCCCAAGGTTTCGCTTTCCGGCGCGCTTGGATTCGACAGCACCAGCGGGGGCACTCTTTTCAACGGGAAGGCGTTTCAGCCCATTGGCACGGGAGCGCTGCGGTGGCGACTATTCGATTTTGGCAAGGTCGCAGCTGAGGTCGCGCAGTCGCGCGGCGCCTATGCCGAAGCGCTTGCCGGGTATCGGCAGGCGGCTTTGCGGGCCACGGAAGATGTCGAAAATGCGTTGATGGAGCTTGCGCAGACGCAGGTCCGCCTAGAGGAGTTGCAAGGTGAAGTTACCTCGCTTACGCGGGCTCGCGATCTTTCGGAACGGGCCTACAAGGCCGGCGCAATTCCGCTGACCGACGTTCTGAACGCGGATAGTCAACTTCTTGTTGCACGAAATGACGTGGAGAGCACCCGAGCGGATGCGGCCCGCGCTGCCGTGCGTACCTTCCGCGCACTTGGCGGCGGGTGGGACGTACGCAGCAACCCGTCCATCGCTGCGGTGAAATGAGGGAGCTGGAAGGGTAGAAACAAAAACCAACTATGGACAGGGCAATGACCAAGGAACATAGCTTCGTCGCCGGCGATTATTGTGATCGCGATCTATACACAAGTTCTCGGACTCGGGAACGCGCCCTAAACTCGGCGATCGTCCGGGCTGAGATCAGCGAAAGCTTCGAAGAGTATCTTGAGATCTTCGAGGCCTTTTACGCCGAAGATATCGAGGTAAGCAGCAAAGCCGCCGAAGAACCGATTCGTGGAAAGGACAGGGTGCGCTCACTTTTGGCCGCCTTCCTGGTTCCGCTTCACGTAATGGCCGAAGTCGGTGGTTTATCGATATCCATTCGACAGACCGCGATTCCTGGAGATGTTGCAGGCGAGACGCATTCCGCGTGGACGCTCGACTTGGTCGGCGTGTCCGGCAGGACGTGCACGGTGACTTGGCGGGCCCTCCGGAAATGGAACGGGTCGCGGGTAGTGTACGAGCATCACTATGACGAGCAGCAGAACGGGGGCCCCCTAACCTCCGATGACTTGAGTTTCAACGCGGCGAACCTGCCGCAATTTTGAGGAAATGAAGCTATGGCAAACGAAGGCTCTTATGTGGCTCTCGCGCTGAAGGTGTGGAAGGCGCAAATCGAGCGGGCGGACAAGCTTTTTGGAGGCCTCTCATCCGAGGAGGTCCTGCGGGAAATAGCGCCGGGCAGAAACAGGCTGCTTTACTTGTGGGGACATCTCACGGCCATGCATGACGCGATGCTGCCGCTGTTGGGGCTGGGAGATCGGTTTCATCCCGAGTTTGATGTCGCCTTCGTCTCTAATCCCGACAAGTCCCAAGCCGCCATTCCGTCGCACGAACAGGTTCGCCAGGCATGGAAAACCGTAAACGGTGAATTGTCGAAAGGGTTTGAGAAAATGTCGTGGTCCGACTGGCTCCAACGGCACACGGCCGTATCGGAAGAAGATTTCGCGAAAGATGCTTCGCGCAATCGCTTCGCCATCCTGCTGAGCCGCACCAACCATCTGTCCTATCACCTCGGCCAGGCGGTGCTCGGACTCAAGTGACCGAGCGTGAAGCATCGGAGCTGAAAAGTTCCAGCTCAGCGACAACGGGGAAAACAATGCCTAAAAGGCTCGAAGGTAAAGTCGCTGTCATCACCGGCGGCACAGAAGGGATTGGGTTAGCTACGGCAAGACTTTTCGTCAAAGAGGGTGCCTATGTCTTCATCACGGGCCGCCGCCAGAAGGAACTCGACGAGGCCGTGAAGGCAATCGGCACCAACGTTTCTGGAGTTCAGGGAGACGTTGCCCAATTGGCTGACCTTGATCGTCTTTACGAGACCGTCTCTAAGGTGAAGGGGCGAATCGATATTGTTTTCGCCAACGCCGGCGTTGGCGAATTTGTTCCCTTTGGGGCCGTCACCGAAGAGCATTTCGACAAACTATTCAACATCAATGTGAGGGGAACGCTGTTCACGGTGCAAAAGGCCTTACCGCTACTGAATGATGGTGGCTCTATCATTCTCAACGGCTCTGTCGCGAGTGTTAAGGGTACTGCCGCCTTCGGCGTCTACGCCGCGAGTAAGGCTGCAATCCGCTCGTTCGTGCGAACCTGGACTACAGATCTGAAGGACCGTGGTATCCGCTCAAACGTTGTTAGTCCGGGTCCGATCAATACGCCACTGGCGAGTAAGCAATCTGCAGACGTGATCGCGCGGATTGTGTCCACCGTCCCGATGGGACGCATGGGGAAAGCCGAGGAAGTTGCTAAGGTGGCGTTGTTTCTGGCGTCGGATGACTCCAGTTTCGTCACGGGTATTGAACTGTTCGTTGACGGCGGCAGAGCCCAGATCTGACCGAAAGGGCAGGAGACTTTTTGGTGGGATCGCTCGGAAGGCCCGAGCGGCGACATTGCTTTAGAATAAGGAGCAAAAATATGCAATCCAAAAAGGCCATAATGAATTCAAGACGAGAGTTCGTATCGAATGCCCTCGGAATTGTTCTCGTAACGGCCTCGACTTGGCAAATCCGAGCTGACCAAGCCCGTTCGATGCACGGACAATCCGACAGCACTACCTCCAACTTCGGAAGTACAACTCAAAATAGATCCCTGAGGTGGGACGTGTTCCTGTCGCCCAGCATACCCGCTATCGCGAGCGATTTGGCTCCAGGCGAAAAAGAGCGGCCGTGGCCGCCCATTTCGTCAACGCTTATTTCTGGGGAGCGCGACGCTGTCCTGGTCGACACCCCTATTACGGTCGAGCAGGCTCGAGCCCTCGCGAATTGGGTTGGGGCGAGCGGAAAGAATCTGACAACGATCTACGCGACCCATGGCCACGGCGATCATTTCTTTGGCACCAGTATAGTTCTGGAGCGATTTCCAAGTGCCCGTTTCGTCGCGCGGCCGGAGGTGATTAAGCTTATGCGCCAGCAGGCATCGCCAGAGTCTCTCGCTACATTTTGGAATCCGCGTTTTCCCGGCCAGATTTCCAGCCATCTTGCAATCGCCGAAGAACTGGCCGGAAACGTCATTAACCTGGAAGGCCACGATTTAGTCAGTGTGCCACTCGGATTCACCGACACTGCTAGCACAACCTGCCTTCACGTTCCGTCAATCGGTTTGATCGTTGCGGGTGATGCCGCCTACAACGGCGATCATCTGCATCTGTCAGAGTCGCCAGATCAGCAGAAGCGCCAAGAGTGGATTGCTGCCCTCGATAAAATGGAGTCGCTTAAGCCACGCGCAGTAATCGCCGGGCACAAGCGCGTCGGGAACGATGATAGCCCTCGGATCATTGGAGAAACCCGGAAATATATTCGCGATTTCGAACGCCTTGCCATGCAGACGACGACCGCACGGGAACTATATGACGAAATGCTGAAGCTCTACCCTGATTGGATCAATCGAGGTGCGCTCTGGAGTTCAGTGCGTGCCATAAGAAGCAGCTGAGAATTTGTTCAATCAGCGTTATGAAACTGGCAAGACGCCGGTGACTACGATTGGACCGCCCATCCTTGTTCGTGTTGGCTTTCGACTTGTATGAATGAACCGGAGATCGTTCGACTAAAGAATGGCGTTGACGAGCGCGACCACGCTTCGGGCTCACAAATAGCACTGTAATTCTGTGCAAACGATTCCACTGCTCTGCGCTTCGCATCTTCCATCGTATGCGCGCAACGCATCGCTGTTGGAATGTCGAACCAACCTAAGATCGCAGCTAACGTGAACGCTGGTGGCGATCCTTACGAGCTCACAAAAATCCTGGGCGACTTAAATATCAAGATGACGGACGCTATGAAAACCTTGCGTGGCAGCACATCGCCCGGACCATGGCGCGGGAGATTTGGAAATTACTTGGACCAATGTGCGAGGCAAATCTCAAATGTCGGTTGTCCGATGTTCGTGTATTGTTCGCGCGAGAAATTTTTACACGCTTCTTGACTGTCGCTAAGTTATTGAAAGGAATGGTGGCCAGGGACGGAATCGAACCGCCGACGCCGGCCTTTTCAGGGCCGCTTACCGATTCGTCGAAGTGGTTTAAAATCAATGGATATCACTGAAGCTAAAGACCTTTCGCGAATGGCTCTTTAGGATACTGTAGGACGATTTGGGATGCTTTAGCTTCTTCGATGTACGCGTATTGTACGCGCGGCGGCCAAACCTATAACTAATCGGTCTAGCCATCGCTATAGAAGTGCTCTTTTGCTATGCATCTAACCCTGCGGTTCGGCGGCGCGCGAACTTACGCAATTTTCAATCTCCGATTCTAGTAAGATCACTCAATCGCTCGGCTGCAAGCTAGTTAAGCTTCCAGGTACGCAGGTATTTCTCGCCGTTAAATCGCCATAGCTCCATCATCATACTGCCGAGCGCCCACGCCAGTAGCAACGCCTCGGTCAGGCTGATCCAGGCGAAGTAGGCGCGCATGTGGGCATCCCCCCACGGCGGCGAAACGCCAGAGCGCACGCGAGCGCGCTGCCGGGCAACACCAGCGCTCGTGACTACGGCGAGACCCCTGACGGCCTCCGGCGGCGCGAACGTTGGATCGGTCGACGCTCCAGGTATGTACGGTGGCACGCGGCCGAGGTTAAAGAGGAACCACGCCGCGGCGTAGCCCAGCACGAAGGTCGCCAGGACTGCGAAGGTCACTTTGGAGCGGCAGGCCCTGGTGCTCCGCTGAAGGAACTCTGCGGCCACCCAGCCCGCCACCGCAGGGGGAATCCAGAAGCCGACAAGGACGATGAGGGTGGGGAGTCGATCAGGGAGCAGGAGCGTTAGTACCAAAGCGATTCTCATCATGAAGCCTCCGAAGTGTTACGGCCTAACGTCAGAGTTGACCGGGCGGCGCGATTTCACGCAAGCCGCGCCGGATGAATCAAGTTACGAAACACGCTACCGCTGCTCCGGTCCAACGATTTGTTGGGCAGTACTGCGATGAAGAAGCTCTCACGGATAGCCGTCATCAAGTGCCATTGCCACAATTCGTTCGATAAAGTTCGTCTTTGCCCGAGCATAGGCTTTACGCAATTGATCGCTGGTCACCGCCAGTTTCCTGGCCAGGTCTCGTTTGAGGTGCTCGTACTCACGAGCGGCCGACGGATGCTCCCGAAGATAATCGCGAAAAGCTAATGTCCGCCGTTCTTCGGCGCCACCTGCTTCGACTAAATGGACATGGTGACTGTGCGGCCAATGTTGGGGCCTGTGAAAGAACGGACAGAACGAATCGTCGGGATGAGCAACGTGCACGTATCCGATAACCCGAAGCCTATCCTCATATCCCTCAATAGGCCGAAGCGAGGCAACCGACACTTGAATGTCTATGATGGGTTTGGCACCAAGCCCGGTACAGAAGTCGATCCGTTATGGTCAATGCGCAAAGCCAGCGCTCCAAGCGTCCTGCGAAGGCTATTAGCCTCAGCTTGGAATGCTGCAGGCCAATCAGGATCGTAGGCCACGATTTGAAGCTCGCTCTTATTTGTCGACAAGCTCGACTTCCTCCGGTTGCTGCCCAACGCCGGACTTCACCTGCCGACCGCCAACAACACACAACGCGGAAAGCACCAACAGATGTTGATGAGAGGCAAACGGCGGGCGGTCAGGTGCAAGGACTTGTTGTGCTGCGCCGTTAATTTCAAAAGCCTATGTTTGATAAAACGCGATTGCTGAAACTGATAACCGAAACATCATTGCTCATTGGAAGTTCTCGTCTTTTGAATCATCTCTTGGATTGTTTCGGTTTCGCCAATTTCATAAAGACTGATCAAACCATTCTCAATGGTAAAGATTTGCTGAACTGTTGCATCGGCAAGCAAATTGCCCTGCAAATCTCTGATGATTTGATGAACGGTGACTACGTTTCGATTCTTTTCGTCAGTCTCGAATTTTAATGTCTCAAGCTCCGGTTGAATATCCTTGAATTGATTAGTCCAGTATTCGCGCACCGCGTCGCGTCCATAAACGAAACCACCTTCCAACCCGTTCGCCCATTTCACGTCCGGGCGCATCAGCGAGATGATTGTTTCAATCTCGCGTTTGTTAAAAGCATCGTATAAATTTTGCAGAAACTGTTGATTTGAACTCATAATTATTCACCATATACTACGATTATCGTTGAAACAAGAAAGCACGCCGATGACAGCCACGTGATGAGGTAGTGGGCGGGATACGCTATCGGTAGCTGGTGACGTCATGGGTTGAGTGATACTTCGATTCAGGGCGTGAACGTTGCTGCCAGCGGTCTAACGTTTGAGTTGACGCGGCGGCGCGATTTCATTCAAGCATCGCCGGACCAGTCATGATGCGAAACACGCTCCGCCGCTCGCGTCCAATTAGTTCGGCGGCGGGCAACCTTAGGAATCACTTTGAAGACGGCGTCATATACCACACGTCATTGCTGTAGATGAATCTGATATTCCCGTTCTCGGTAACTGAGTACTTGCCGCCCGCCATGAATAGTTTGCCATCATAGACGCAAGTCGCAACTCCACCTCTCGGTGTCCACGGCGCGGTTTGCTCGGTCCAATTCACCGTTGCCTGATACCAGTACGGCATTCTGAAAACCGTCATTGCGGTTCACGCCTACGAGCCATATCCTGTTGACAAAAACGATGGCGGAGCCTCCGAAAATCGGCCTGGGGCCTATCTTGTCAGTGGCTTGTTTCCAATTCACCCCGTCTTCCGTGTGCCACACGTCATTGAACACTTGCCCGTTAATGATGCCACCACCGATCAGCCAGATCTTGTCCTGAAACACGATCGCCGAAGGGTTTGTTCTGGCACTCCACGGAGATTTCTCTGCGATACGTCGCCACTTCACTCCGTCACTCGAATTCCAAACGTCGTTGTAATAGTTCTTCCCGTCAAAACCGCCCAGCAGCCATATCTTCTGATTGAAGACTACAGCGCCGTAGAATACTCTGGCCGGCAACTCTGACTGTTCGGCAACCACTTCCCACCGTTTCAGATCGCTGCTCGTCCTGGCGATGCGCGAGCCGATGGAAAGGTCGAGGTAATTCCCTTCGCTTGTGCCGAGAGCGTAAATCGCATCATTCAATTGAACATATTGTTGAAAGCCAGTCCTCAGTCCCAAGGGCGGCAGTTCCGCTTTCGTCCAACTCTTTCCATCTGCCGAATACCAGTTGCCTTGACTGTGAAAAGCCCACAACTTGTTTCGGATGTTGAAGAGAGGAAAGTTATAACTTCCGGGGAAAGGCGCGTGTTCGGTTACTTTGATCCAATGATAATTGGAATCGGCTATCGGCTGGTCATTTGTAAGGTGGCTATCCGCGCTGCGAGCGCAAGCCCCAGTCGTGAGCGAGACGAACAGGAAAAACGAGACCAGGATGGAATGATGCTGCAAACTGAGCAATGCGTTCTCCTCTGGCCGCTAATCCAATGCGAAAGAAACCTGACTCACTCATCAAATTGGACGCCCCAATCACTTTCTTTCTTCCATTCCAGAAGGTGAGCCGCCGAACGTTGCGCTTCAGCTGCGCGGCGCGAACCCACGCAAGCTACGTCGCAGGAAATACTATGAAAAGGATGCTGTCGCCGCGTCCGCTGCAAGCCATTGTTCGGCGCGGCTATCCCTGAGACCACTCTTCCGGATAAGGCTGCGTGTCCCACTCCTGATTGGTGGTGTACTCGCCCCAATCCATGAATTTGTAATAAGCGGTCATAGCCTCAAAATGGCTTCCAGCTTCCACGGTCCAAATTAGCTTTGCGCCCGGGCCAAGCAAACTTCGGGCGTCTGATTGGCGACAATTAGAATTCCCGGTTGACGACAACTAGATTTCCCGTTCTTTGACAACCTAAGCGACTATCGCCG
>Ga0137403_10005739_pt1 | contig 14348 bp, 14 predicted proteins | sample CZOMad2_1_16fung_FD_122057 | JGI IMG/M metagenome (GOLD analysis project Ga0137403, IMG submission 122057) | Vadose zone soil fungal communities from Angelo Coast Range Reserve, California, USA - CZOMad2_1_16fungal (Hybrid Assembly) | ecosystem: Environmental > Terrestrial > Soil > Vadose zone... | reverse complement strand
ATCAATTCGAGTATCTCGAGCTCGCGCCGGGTGATGCCCAGCTCGCGCAATCTCGTCTCGTTCAACGCGAACGACTGTTGAGCGGGAATCAGAACTTCTTTGACGATTACTGTTTCTTTGGTTTTTGTGAGTTTGAGTCCGAGCCAGATGCCCAGCACTGCAAAGAGCAGCGCGATCAGCCCACCGTAGATTTCGATCGAGTGCTCGACGACGAGGAAGCGATACTCGACGACCTTCAACACGACGATCAGCACTCCGCCGCAGAGACCGTAAATAAGGATGTGCTTCTTCATCCTGAAAGATGTCGTGGCACTTACTTGAAGCTGAAGATTACCACTCGGCCTTGGCCAGGTATTTCAGGACGTGTTTGATGGAAGTAACGCTGTACGAGCCGTCGGCTTTTCGCACCGGGATGTGGCGATAGCGACCCATCGACATTTTGTTCAGGGCGGTAGCTACTGAATCAGTTTCGTGGAGGGTCTCCGGATTCGCGCTCATCAACTCCTTCACCGCGGTGTCGCGGGTCCTGGCTTTTTTTCCGGTCAACTTGTTCAGCAGATCGCGTTCGGTAAAGATTCCAACAAGCTTGCCATTGTCCAGCACCAGAACACAGCCCACTCGAGCTGCTTTCATCTTGTCTATTACTTCGTCGGCGGACGTTTCCGGAGATACACCAAGGAATTCCTGCTCGAGCTGGCGCAGATCGTCCTCCATCACGGACCGCCCGAGGTCTGCGGTGTCGGCCTGGGGAAGGCCGCGATTAAAGAGCGGGGTCAGGCACTCTTCGCACCGGTCGGCGCCTTCGGTATTGTCATAACCACAGGAAGGACAGATCATTCTTGATTTCCAATTGTCGATTTCCAATTGAAGATTGCCTGACTCGCCTTCGCCAATTCACTCGCCACACTAAATTCCAATCGGTAATCGGCAATCAAAAATCGGAAATGGTTCTATTCCACCGTCCACATATCGCCGCTGTAAATCAGTTTTTCCAGACTGCCGGGTCCGGATTTGGCGATTGCGGCTTCAATCTGATCAGTCAGCATCTTGTCATAACTCGCTCGTTCAACGGCGCGAAAGACGCCAACCGGTTGCGGAAAGTCAGGCTGTTCCATGCGCGCCAGCATAAAGGCCACCGACGGGTCCTGGAGGTTGATGTCGTGAACCAGAAGGTCGCTTTCGGTAATTCCATTCTCGCCTATCGTTACGACTTCCGGATGGGCGCCGTTCATTCGGATGCCACGATTTCGATCTTTGCCGAAAATCATAGGCTTGCCATCTTCGAGATAGAGAACGTTGTCCTGTCGCACACTGCGCTCGGCAAAATAGTCAAACGCGCCATCGTTGAAGATATTGCAATTCTGATAGACCTCGAGGAAAGATACGCCTTTGTGTTTGGCTGCGGCTTCGACCATCGCGCCGAGATGCTTCACGTCGATATCGATTGAGCGTGCGACGAAGGTCGCCTCGCTGGCAATCGCTAGTGAAAGCGGATTCACCGGATAATCAATCACCCCCATCGGCGTCGACTTGGTGCGCTGTCCAAAAACCGAGGTCGGACTGTACTGGCCCTTGGTCAGACCATAGATGCGGTTATTGAAGAGAATGTAGTTGATATCCAAATTGCGCCGCAGGACATGCATGAAGTGATTGCCGCCAATAGAGAGCGCATCGCCGTCGCCGGTAATTACCCAGACGCTGAGTTCGGGATTGGCGGACTTGATTCCCGTCGCAATCGCCGGCGCGCGCCCGTGAATGCTGTGGAAGCCATACGTGTTCATGTAATAAGGAAATCGCGAGGAACAGCCGATGCCTGAAACGAAGACTATCTTTTCGCGCGGGATACCGAGTTCGGGCATCACCTTCTGCACGTTGTTAAGAATGGCGTAATCCCCGCAGCCCGGACACCAGCGCACTTCCTGATTGGAAACGAAATCCTTCTTCGTTAGTTGCTCCGGTGGTGGCGCCGCGGCAAAGACCGACGCGCCGGCTTCGCTCTCGGCGGACACGCTCGCGTCGGTGTGCGACTGGTGGCCATTGCCGCCTGAACCATTACCTTGTGTTGTCATAATTGCTCCTCAGTATGATTGCTCCTGCCGCGTTCGACAGCCTCGAGTAACTCCAGATACCTTTCACGAACGTAGGGATTCAGTTTCTCTGCAAAGTCACTTGAGAGCCCGCGTATTTTAATCAGCTCCTGGACGTCCGCGAGATCTTTCAGGCGATCCGGCGCCGTCATGCCTGACGCCAACTTCAGTTCCACCAGTTTCTCGAGCGTTGGAAACTTAACTCCATCAATCTCAACCGACGTTTCTGATGGATTAGGAAAACTAACCGGCTTTAGCTTGCCATCGCCGGGATATTCGCCAGCGGCAATGATTTCGATTGGGGTGCCATCACTGTTTGAGCGGAGCCGTTTCCTGGCTCCCTGAAACGCTGGAGAATAACCGAGCTCTATCAGTTCGCTATGAAATCTATCGAGCCCGGCCGAATCCAGAATTAAATCAATGTCTTCAGTGAATCGCGGATAGCCATATGCCATCAGGGCCACCGCTCCGATTATCAGATAGTCGATGTCATGTTCCTTCAAATCCATGACCAGCCGCGTTAGAGCGTTGTTGAGCTTACCCTCGCCCATAAAATAGCGCTGTCCTTCGGCGTATGAATCTAAAACTGAGCTCGGCTGAGTATCGAACATTTCGTCACCCAAGAATCTCAGCTACCTTAATCTGAAAACCCGGCACTACCTCACTGCCCTCAAGCGTGTCCTTCTCAGTCAGGGTCACGATATCGGTGAGCGAGCGGTAGACGGTCACCGTGTGAAGCTTTGGACTTACAACCCAAACGGCGCCAGTGCCGGCTTCAAGCCCCTCAGCTACTTTTCCTTCAACTTCGGCGACAGTATCACCTGGGCTCACAACCTCAACTGCAAGATCGGGCGGACCAATCCAGTACCCTCTTGTTTTCCCTGCCTTCTCAACTCGCTCTCGCCGAATAAATGCAGCGTCAGGTGCACGCACCGTATCAGGATCTTGAGTGAGAACGAATCCAGTTTCTGCCGCATATACACTTCCGAGGGCATTGCGCTTGACGTGTTCATGAAGCCGCGCGCCAATATTCATCGCGACTTCACCGTGTTGATATCCGGCGGGAGCCGTTCGGATCAATTCTCCTTTTACGAGCTCGTACCGATAGCCGTCATCCGGCATTGTCAGAAGCTCGTCGGCGGTCATAGGTTTTGTAAGGGTTGCGCTCATCTTAATCTGGTTTAGCTTGATTTCGTGAGCAGGTACGACAGTCTCCTTAGCTTATGCAGTTGGTCGAGTCGTCTCTGTTTCAGGTGCCTTAGATCCAGAGGCGACCAAGACTAGTTCAGACAACATCTCTTCCTATGTTGGCGCGGATACTCTTTCGCCTCCGTGTCATCCCGTTCACAAATACTCCTCGACCTTCCCCACGATCTCGCGAATCTGAAAGGGCCGGCCTTTCACTTTTGAAAAGGGAACTGCGTCGATCAAATACTTCGCACGGATCATCGTGCATAATTGGCCGAGATTCATCTCTGGAATAATCACGGTCTCAAATCCAGCCAATACTTCACCCAGGTTCTTTGGGAACGGATTCAGATGTCTGAGGTGGGCGCTGGAGACTGACTTTCCCTCGCGCTGCATTCTTTCCACGGCCGAAGTTATCGATCCGTAAGTCGATCCCCATCCAAGGACCAGAACTTTTCCGTTCTGCTCGCCAAAAACTTCGACGGGTGGAATATCATTAGCGGCTCGGTCGACCTTCTCCTGGCGCAGCTTCACCATCACTTGATGGTTCTCTGGATCATAGTTGACGTTGCCGGTGTTGTGTTGCTTCTCGATACCGCCGATGCGATGTTCCAATCCCGGAGTTCCCGGCAAAGCATAAGGTCGTGCCAGGGTCGCTTCGTCGCGCGCATAGGGCATAAAGTTCGTAGGATCGGTGGCAAACTTAACCGGGATCTGCGGCAGCTCATCAATTGCGGGAAGGGCCCAGGGTTCAGCGCCGTTGGCGAGATAACCGTCTGAGAGATAAAAAACCGGGACCATGTATTTGAACGCCATCCGGACTGATTCGATTGCCATGTCAAAGCAGTCAGCGGGCGTCGATGGCGCCACCACGATCGCCGGGCATTCGCCGTTGCGTCCCCAGACGGCCTGGAAAAGATCCGCCTGTTCCGTCTTAGTCGGCAAACCGGTTGATGGTCCGCCGCGCTGCACGTTGATGATGACTAAAGGCAATTCAGTCATCACCGCCAGGCCAATGGCTTCCTGTTTCAGCGCCACCCCCGGACCGGAGGTGCCCGTCAATCCAACATGGCCGGCAAAGCTGGCGCCGATAGCTGCGCAGACAGCAGCGATTTCGTCCTCAGCTTGAAATGTTTTCACGCCATAATTCTTGTGCCGCGCCAGCTCATGCAAAATGTCGGAAGCGGGCGTAATCGGATACGAGCCATAGAACAGCGGCCTGCCCGCCAACTGCGCGGCTACCACGAATCCAATTGCAGTCGCCTCGTTCCCGGTAATCTTGCGGTAACGGCCGGGAGCGATGACTGCTTTTTTTACCGTATAGTGAGTCGTGAAAACTTCAGTAGTCTCGGCAAAGTTGTAACCCGTCTTCAGAGCGACTTCGTTCGCTTTCACCAGTTCAGGATTCTTACCGAACTTAGCGTTGATCCATTTCAAAGTTGGCTCCAACGGACGGTCGTAGAGCCAGTACAAAACGCCGAGCGCAAAAAAGTTCTTGCTGCGGTCGATCTCTTTACGCGATAGCTGCACGGCGCCCTTCAAGGCGTTGCGATTGAGCGTTGAGATCGGCAATTGATGCACGCGATAGCCGGCCAAAGAACCGTCTTCGAGCGGATTGGATTTGTAGGCCGCGTGCTCAAGATTGTCTTTGGTGAACTCGTCCGTGTTGATGATCAGCGTGCCGCCTTCTTCCAGATCCGGAAGGTTAACTTTCAAGGCCGCCGGATTCATCGCCACCAGCACGTTGGGCTGATCACCCGGCGTCCGAATGTCGTGATTGGAAAAGTTCAACTGGAAACCGCTGACGCCGGGTAAACTGCCCGCGGGCGCGCGAATCTCGGCCGGAAAATCCGGAAGGGTTGAGATGTCGTTACCCATGATGGCCGAGGTGTTGGTGAACTGAGTGCCGGTCAACTGCATGCCATCGCCGGAATCTCCGGCAAAACGAATCGTGACCGTGTCCAGCTCTTCAAGATGTTTGTCGATGGTTTCGACAGGAGGTTCTATGACTGCGCTCATAATTATTTGCTCATACCTTTTTCGCTAGTTAATTGCCAATTGCCATTTCCGATTGCTGATTGAAACGACGCTCCTCAAATCGGCAATTGGAAATCGAAAATCGGCGATGATCTCATCCTCCATCGACAGTGTCCATCACCTGCGCCAGCGGCGGTAGATTCATCGTCTCTTTGGGGTAGCTCTCGGCCAAATAGGTGATGATATCGAATACCGAAATCGAGCCAACCAATTCGCCTTTCCTGACCAGGGGTATGTTGCGAAAGCTTCTCTCATTCATCAGGCGCACAGCATCGCCCACGGTGGCGTCGGGTGAAAGCGTCTCAACTGCCGGCTGCATCCACTGGCTGATTGGAGACTCCATATCAATATTCTGACCGAGGACTTTGGTAAGCAGATCGCGTTCGGTAAAAATGCCTGCGACTCTTCCGTCGTCCGAGACGATCACGCAACCTCCTTCGTCATTCTTCATGGCTTCGATTGCCTGTGAAAGAGGCGTATAGGGCGAGACGGCCACATAATCGTCAGTGGGCAAGACCTTAACCCGCTGTTCGCAGGCTCGACGCAAGGGACTGAGCTTACCGGCGCGCTGGCGCAGGTCGAACTCTTCAGTCTTGTAATCGTCGGACATGGCAGGCTTATTGTAACTCAAGCGAAACGCGGTAAGCATGCATTCTACCACAAGGAGTTTTTGCATGCCTTTGTCGACGAAGTGAGAAACAGTTGCTCAGCGAGGCCAGTAGATTACTTCAGTGGCCAACCATTTCAATGGCCATCAGGGTGAGGTCGTCCGACACCGGTCGTCCGGAAGAAAACTTCCGCATGTCATCCAGCACTCTTTGAATCAAAGCGTTGGCGCTCAATTGACGCGATTCGCCCAGCAGTGATTGCAAGCGACCCTCGCCGTATTCAGCGTCATGCGAATTGCGGGCTTCTGACAAACCATCGGTGTAAATGACAAGACGATCGCCCTTGCTGACTTTCACATGCGTCGAGGCGTAATGCTCCTGGCAAAACATTCCCACTGGTAAACCAGTCGCCGCGATCGAGGTGACTCCTTCGCTATGTACCAGCAAAGGAGCAGGGTGGCCGGCGTTACAAATCTCGACTTCGCCGCTCGGTGCTGCCTTTCCGCATACCAGAGTGGCGTAATACGGACTCATCGTCTTGTCGGCAAACAGGTGATTCGCGCGCTCAACCAGTTCACGCACCCCCAACCCGACCTCGATCAAGCTGCGAAAGATGGCGTGGAGTCGGCTCATCAGCAACGAGGCGGCAACGCCCTTGCCGGAAACATCGCCGATCAGGAAATAGAGATTTCCCGTATCGGTGCTGACCAAATCGCAGTAGTCGCCACTGACGCGGCCGGCCGGCTCGTAATGATAAGAAACCTCCCAGCCGTTGAACTTCAGATTCTGCTTTGGCAACAACTCACCCTGGATCAGCCAGGCGCGCTCGAGGTCATCGTCCAGCTCAGACAGTTGTTCGGGCGTGAGACACGACAGACAGGTTCGTGCCAGCGGATCGACCTTCATGGTGGCCGCGCCTATATCGTCATGACAAACCTGGCAAACCCCGTACGAGTCCTTTTCGCTTAGCCGTTCGATCGCGGCCGCGACCTCGCGCAAAAGGCTGTTCCATTCAATGCTGTCCGAAGAATCCCTGACGGTGGCTTCAAGACGTGCTCGCCAATCAATAAGTTCGGAACGGAGATCGGGAAGTGTGGTTTGCATTGCGGCGCTCATTGTTTTCACCCCTGGTTGAACACGTTAGACAGAGCAATAATTCCAGAGTACAGCTAATTGATCATACGATCAGGTACCATCATCGGTTCTAAAAAGATGAGTCTATTTTAACTCTAAAAAGCTCATTAATCTATCCGATCTTAAGTGCCAAATTGGCAGACGGAGCGCGGACATCCTGTCCGCCTGAGCGCGTAGCGCGAACAGCCTCCATAGTAATTTTTCGCCTAAGATCTAAGCGTGCTTCGCCCGCTGGCGGACAGGATGTCCGGGCTCCGTCGGTGCAAAGTTAAGGCCTCTGGAACCGCTTCAGGACTTCGTTAGATAGTCGAGGATTTCGGCCAGGACCTTGAGAGTGCGGTCGATATCCCCTCTTTTATTGTAGCGTCCGAGCGAAAAGCGAATCGCGCCGCGCGCGACTTCATACGGGACTTTCATGGCGCGTAACACACCGGACGTCTCCCGCGATTCGGCATTGCAAGCCGATCCGGTTGAAACGCAGATGCCTGCCTGATCCAGCTTCGCCAAAATCGCCGGGCCGTCCAAACCTTCGAAAGAGACATTCGAAGTATTGGGCAGGCGTCTTGTTCGATCGGCGCCGTTGAGATGGGCTTGCGGAAAGTTGTTTAGGATTTGGTCTTCCAGACGATCTCTTAAGGCGCGAATCTGCTCGTGGCCGGAGAACTCTTTGGCGAGTTGGCAGGCGCGAGCCAGCGCGACAATATTCGGGACTGCTTCGGTGCCCGAGCGCCGGCCATTTTCCTGGCCACCACCGATGATAAATGGCGGAAGTTTCAGGCCGCGACGGATGTATAGGGCGCCGACGCCTTTGGGCGCATGAAACTTATGTCCTGACAGCGAAAACAGATCGATCGGCCACTCGCGCAGGTTGATCGGCATCTTGCCTACTGCCTGCACGCCGTCAACGTGAAAGACTGCATCTGAGTTTTCTCGGACGATACGGCCAATCTCTGCGATAGGGAACAACACGCCGGTCTCGTTATTCGCCAGCATCACTGAGACAATTCCGGTGTCGCGCCGCAAAGCTTTCCGCAAATCATCGAGATCCAGTTCGCCGTTTCGGTCGACTTCGAGCCACGTAACTTCGCAGCCGATATCAACCAGATGCTCGCAAAGATTCCGCACCGCCTCATGCTCGACGCGCGTCGTGACGATGTGACGCCGCGTCGGGTTCTGCTCGAGAAAACCGCCAATCGCCCAGTTGTCGGATTCTGATCCCCCGGAAGTGAAAACTATCTCGCCTGGGTCGCCGGCTCCCAATAGTTCGGCAACCTCTTCGCGTGCTTGTTCGACCGCGGCGCGCATCCGGCGGCCAAACTCATGTGCTGATGACGGGTTGCCGTAAAGCTCAGTTAGGAAGGGACGCATCGCGTCGAAAACTTCCGGCGCGACTTGAGTGGTGGCGTTGTTATCGAGATAAATCATCAGGGTTGGTAAGGGAGCGGGCTATATGATCGGTAGAGTATGTATTCGCCGCTTCGCTTGATGACCTGACAGTTACTGCAATTGGCTTCAGAGCCAATGACCAGGGTGCCCAGCGGCGGGCGAATTCCTTCCTCTAGATGAATAAGCTCAGCGCGGTTGCGGCCTTCAACTGTCGCGTACCAGTAGCCGTGCACATACGCTGGTGAAGTTCCGTCGACCAGGTAAATGGGCCGATCCGGCAACGCCATCGCCGCGTCGAAGACTTCTTTATAAGCGGCGTCAAAAACATATCCTCGCTGCGCTCCCTCGCGTCGGAACACCGACTGAAAGTACATGGCCTGCATAACCGCGGCCAGCAGCAGCGCCGAAAGAATGGCCCCGCGAGCGAATGTCGACATCGCTTTCGGCGCAGGCTGCACCGGCTGAACATCGCCCCCGGCAACCGTTTGCGGCTTGGTTGGTCGCTCCAGCAGAAATTGTAATGCCGGTATTGTCAGGAGCAGAAGGAAAACCGGGTAGGCTACCAGGCGCAGGGAATGAAACTGATCCAGAGTGAGCGCGCCAGGCACCACCGAGACCAGCGTGCCAAACAGAATGAAGCGCCACCATGGATCGCGCCAATGCCGCGCCAGCACTATTACCAAGCCGATGATTGCCAGGATGAAAACTCCGATTAGAAAACCCCCCAGCGATCCGGGCATGTGATGGCGCGGATTGCCGTCGCCGTCGATCAGCAAACTGATGAGACTAAAGTCTTCCATATAGCGCCGGATAAACTTGGGCGCAATCTCGCGCCATGGTGACTCGGGCTTGATGTACGAGATTAGATAGAACCGCTGAGTCAACGCCTCAGGATGACGTAGTCTGAAAATCAGTAGCGGTAGCAGGGTGACGCCGTACAGGAGCCAGGTTTTGGCGACGCCGATCAGACGTTCCTTGCTCGTCGCAAACAGCATCAGACCAATTGCCATCAGCGGGCCCAGCAAACGCCCGATGGTGTAGGTGTAAGTCAGCAGCATCAAGGTCGCCGCCAGCGTTCCGACTGTTAGCCAACTCCAGCTTTGTTTTCGCTGCGCGCGGTAAACCGCAAACAGGAAAAGGACGAGGGCCATCGGGTAAAAGAATGTCTCGAACACTAAACGGCTCACTTCATAGAGCCATGGAGTAAGCAGCGCCAACAGCGCCACGATTACGCCAATCCTGCGCCGGCCGGAAATCTGTCTCGCCAGAAGACCGAGCACCAAACATGCCGCAAACATCCAACTTGCGCTGTGGACTCTGGCCAACCAAATACTCGGCTTGAAAACGAGGAAGGGAATTGCCAGCAGGTAAATCTGGCTGGGATTCGCCCACTGGGTCCAGCCGCCGGTATAGAACTGAAAGAAGAGTGGGAAACGCGAGCCGAATTCGCCTGCGCCGGTGTGGGCAATCAGATAAGCGTTGTAAGCGATGCCGGATTCATCAACATAGAAGCCGGGCGGGTTAGTCGACAAGCCGTCGATGTAAAGAACGAAGAGTAAGGCTACTGCCAGTAGGAAAATCACCATCCGGTATCGATGAAGAGGGTTTCCGCGCCCTGGAACGAAGCGCCGGTCGCTGTGCTGGGGTTCGTCGAGGAGATTCATCCAATTAAGGCTGAGCCGATGTTCGGTTCTGCGCGAGAGTATATTTGACTTCAAGTCTTAGTCAACGGACGTCCAGCGTGTCGGAAGCCCGACCGTTAGGGAGGGCAAGATTCGGGAGTACTCATCATAACGGGTATCATCGGGTTGCGACGATAGACGATCGACGCGAGACCAGCCCTTGCTGACGCGCACTTTTCTGACAGCTCGTTCGACAAACATCTCACGCTTTCGGCATAATTGAAACATGTCTCAGTTAAGTGAAGCAGTGGTGCTCGGCGCACTGCGCCAGATTAAAGATCCTGATCTCCACAAAGATATCGTTACGCTCGGCTTTATCAAAGATCTGAAAATTGACGGCGGCGACGTGTCGTTCCGCATTGTGCTGACTACGCCTGCTTGTCCGGTGCGAGAAGAAATGGAGAGCGCGGCCCGTGAGTTGGTTAGCGCCGTCCCAGGGGTTCGATCTGTTTCCTTGACTATGGATGCCGAGGTGCCCAAAGGCCGCAGTATCGGCGACAAGGTTTCAGTTCCCGGCGTAAAGAACATTATCGCGGTTTCATCAGGCAAAGGCGGTGTCGGCAAATCAACTGTAGCGGTGAATCTTGCCGTAGCGCTCGCCCTTGATGGCGCGCGAGTTGGTTTGATGGATGCCGACGTGTACGGACCAAACGTGCCGATCATGCTCGGCGCCAGCCTGGCCCGGCCTGAGATCGAAGGTAACAAATTGATTCCGGTTGAAGCTTACGGGGTCAAACTGATTTCGATGGCGGTGCTGCAACCGGGCGATAAGCCTTTAATCGTTCGGGGACCGATTCTGCATGGCCTGGTGAAGCAGTTTCTTTCCGACGTGAAGTGGGGCGAGCTCGATTATCTGATCGTGGACATGCCGCCCGGAACGGGTGACGTGCAGCTTAGTCTCGCCCAGCTTGTTCCGGTGCAGGGCGCGGTGCTGGTTACCACGCCACAGGAAGTTGCGCTCATCGACGTCCGCCGCGCGCTGCGCATGTTCGAAACAGTCGCCGTGCCCGTGCTCGGCGTGATTGAAAACATGAGCTACTTCATCGCGCCCGACACTGGCAATCGCTATAACATTTTCGGTGAAGGCGGCGGCGAACGGCTCGCGACGGAATACGGCGTTCCCTTTCTCGGTTCAGTGCCGATGGGCATCGAAGTCCGGGAAGGAGGGGACACAGGCGTGCCCGTCGTAGTAGGCCGGCCTGAGTCGCCGCAGGCCCAGGCTTTCCGAAAAGTGGCTGAAGAAGTGGCCCGGCAAGTCTCGATTGAGGCGATGAAACCAGAGCTTGTCGTTTTGCGGAAATCTCAGTAAGATGACTGCGGGAGACGTAATTCAGGAAACAGCAATACTTAAAGATTGAAAACAGGAGTTAACTAATATGTCAGCGAATCCAGCAACTACAACCCCTACAGCACCGGCAGTGCCCGCGGCGCCGGCCGTGGCCCTGAATGTGACTGAACCGGCGGCGGTCGAGATTAAGAAGTTTATGACGAGCGAGGAAGGCCTGCCTGAAACCGCGGGTCTCCGCGTGCGCGTTGTCCCGGGCGGCTGTTCGGGATTTCAGTACAGCTTGAACATCGAAGAGGAATCGCGCCAGGGCGATTTTGTGCTCGACGAAAAAGGAGTGCGCCTGTTCGTCGACATGTTCAGCGCGCAGTATCTGAACGGCGTCCAAATCGATTACGTCACCAACGTGATGGGCTCGGGCTTCACATTTACGAACCCGAACGCGACCGGAAGCTGCGGCTGCGGCTCTTCGTTCACGGCCTAAAAGCGTTTTTAGAAAAGAACGCGCATGGCGCGGTTAAGCAGCGAGGCTCGGCCTATTCTCAGTTTTGACTGAAGGCCGAGCCAGTTTTTGTTTACTGGTTGTGTCGGAAGCCCGACCGTCAGGAGGGCAAGTTTGCCTGCCACACACCTTGAGCAGGGCCCGTTGCCCTCCCTGACGGTCGGGCTTCTGACACCACGCAACTGCGAGATGAACCTGATCCAACCCAAAGCGTCAGAACAGATCGAACAAGCCCGTGCGCTCTTCAAAGAATATGAAGCTTGGCTGGGAATCAATCTTTGCTTTCAAAACTTTGAGAAGGAACTCGCTGAGCTTCCCGGCGCATACGTGCCGCCGGATGGGCGACTCTTGCTCGCCTTCGAAAACAAGAAAGTTGCCGGGTGCATAGCCCTGCGAAAAATAGGCGATGGCATCTGCGAAATGAAACGACTGTTTGTCCGGTCAGAGTTTCGCGGCAAAGGTTTGGGTCGACAACTTGTAGAATCGATCGTCAAAGCAGCGAAAGAGATTGGTTACGAACGAATGCGCCTGGATACTCTGCCAGGGAAAATGGATGAGGCGATCGCGCTCTATCGCTCGCTCGGTTTCAAAGAGATCGAGCCTTACTATGGCAATCCGGTGCCGGGCGCGAAGTTCATGGAATTGAAGCTGGTGTCAGAAGCCGGACCGTAAGGGAGGGCAAGATTCGTGAGCGGCAACTATCGTGTCGGAAGCTCGGGATGCAAGGTTCAAAGTAGTCTATCTGTAGGTTGAGTGGACATGTCCGTTACCCTCCCTGACGGTCGGGCTTCTGACACGCTGGGATTTAACGCCGCAGTAGCTTCCACCCCGACGGCAGCACGGCCGCGGCCAGCAAAATCTTAACGATGTCGCCGAGAATAAACGGCGCGACCGTGACACGGATGGCGTTGAAGATACTTGTGTGGGTTAATAAGGAGAACCAAACACAACCGCAAACGATGATCACTGCCGATCCGATCGCCATTGCGGCGGCGGCGCTGAAGAACCGTCGATCCCAACCATGTTCGGCGAAAGCGCCGGCGATGAAGGCCGCCGCAGGGAAGGCCACCAGATAGCCTCCGGTGGGTCCCATCAAATGAACTAATCCAAAGTGGCCGCCGGCAAAGAACGGCAACCCGCTGGCTCCCTCGATTAGATAAGCGATCATCGCTATTGCGCCCAGTCGCGACCCCAGCAAAGCTCCAGTCAGCAGGACCGCGAACGTCTGACCGGTAATGGGCACCGGACCAATCGGAATCACGACTTGCGCGGCCAGGGCGGTGAGCAAACTAAACCCGATCACCAAACCGACCTGACGCACCAGATCAAGAGGCGCCAGCGCTACCTCGAGGAGTGTCTCACCCTTTGCAAATGTCGCGTTCATGGATTCTTTAGACCCCTGATTACTGATCTCTGACTTCTCCGGATCACGGTCGTACGCAAAGCACCGGACACGGCGCGTTGCGAATGATGAACTCGGCCGTGTCGGTCAATTTCGGATCGCCGCCAGAGCCGAGTCCAGTCGTGATAGCCACCAGATCGGCCTTGTGCCGCCCCGCGTATTCGACCACGGCTTCGGCCATCCCGCCGTGCAGCCGTCGAATTTTGCCGAGCGAATCGGACGCATCGGCTTCCGCGAAAAACTTTTCCAGCGTGGCTTGCCCGCCGTCGGCCGGCTCTTCATCTCCTTCATTGAAGACGCAGAGCGCTTCCAGTTTCGCCTTAGTCCGGCGCGCGATCGCCGAGGCCACCGGCAGGATGTGCTTTGAGTGCTCCGCCAAATCCGTCACATACAAAATGGTCTTGAAACGATCGATAGGCCGAGTGGTGCGGCGCGGACCGTACAAGCGTGCGATGACTGTCGGAATTTTAGAGTCGCGGGCAACCTGCTCTGCCACGCTGCGCCCCAGGAAAAATTGCGCCACGTCCGAACGTCCATGTGAAGCCATCACGATCAAGTCACAGCCTCGTTCCGCGGCGTAACGCATGATTACCTGCGCGGGGTCGTCGTCGCCTTTGGGAATGATTGTCTCGATTACTCGCACCGTGGTGGCGCCCGTAGGCACTGCGGGAAACTCGTAACGCGAGGTTTCCGTGATATGCGGATCGCCGCCGTGAGCGATATGAACTGACTGAACAGTCGCATCGAACTGCGCCGCTATGGCCACCGCCAGCGGAAACGCGCTGTTGGCGACGGCCGAAAAATCCGTCGGAAACAATATCGAACGAATCATGACTCAGTATAAATCGAATAGGCCCTATAAGTCCTCTAGGTCCTATAGTTTTTTTAGTTATCCATCCCGATCCGCATTTTGTGGAACGACCGCCAGACAAAAAACAGCGACACGAGAAAGAAAGCACCGGCAAGAATATGGCTCACCAGTGGACCACTCTTCCCGAACTGCCCGCTTTCGCTGCCGACACTAACTGCGAGTTCGA
>Ga0137403_10005738_pt1 | contig 14350 bp, 9 predicted proteins | sample CZOMad2_1_16fung_FD_122057 | JGI IMG/M metagenome (GOLD analysis project Ga0137403, IMG submission 122057) | Vadose zone soil fungal communities from Angelo Coast Range Reserve, California, USA - CZOMad2_1_16fungal (Hybrid Assembly) | ecosystem: Environmental > Terrestrial > Soil > Vadose zone... | reverse complement strand
CCAACCTACACGGGCGGGCTGGGGTTCGACTTCAAGTGGAACATGGGCTGGATGCATGACACGTTGAAATACTTTCAGACCGATCCTCTGTTTCGCGCCGGCAATCACAACGCGCTGACGTTTGGTTTGGTCTACGCGTGGAGCGAAAACTTTATCCTGCCGCTTTCGCATGATGAAGTGGTCCACATGAAGGGCGCGTTGTTGAATAAGATGCCGGGAAACAACGCACAGAAGTTTGCAAACCTGCGCGCGCTTTATGCCTACATGTGGGCGCATCCGGGCAAGAAGTTGCTGTTCATGGGGGGCGAGTTTGGGCAGTGGCGCGAATGGACGGAAACGGAAAGTCTTGATTGGCACTTGATTGAAGAGTCGCTGCACGGAGGCGTGCAAAGCTTGCTGCGCGAACTCAATCGGATTTATCGCAAGCACGAATGTTTATGGGAAGCAGACGGCGAACCTGCGGGCTTTGCATGGATCGACGTGGATAATGCGGCGCAAAACGTGATCGCATTTCGTCGTATCTCACCCTCGACCGGCGCAGAAATCGTCTGCGTCTATAACTTCTCGGCTGTGACGATCGAGGGTTACCGGCTCGGCTTGCCGCGAGCGGGGAACTACAAACAGTTATTGAATAGTGATGCTGAAAAGTACGGCGGCTCGACGCCCCTTCCCGCGAAACGAATCACGGCTGAGGAAAATCCTCATCGCGCTCTTGAATATTCGGCTGTTCTTACATTGCCACCGCTGGCAGGGCTGTGGTTTGAAGCGCCGGTCAAGCGTGATGAGCATTAACACCGCAGAGGAGATGTTTTTTCAAATCCATGTGTTTGATGTGAATTAATCGGTGACCGAGCATGTCAACGCCAGCCTGACTCTGCTCGAGAATGAGATAACCAATTAGTGGCTCAAACTTACCATTGGCCGGTTTCATCTCCACAAATGCCACTTCGCTATAGACTGTTGGAAACCCTTCGATCTGAATTCGAACGGGTCCACACACTTCGCCGGTGAGAATCTCCTGCGTAGCCGTTTCCATTTGAATTGTTCTGGTGGACTCTAATTGACCCAAACGTTCTTTCCAAGCTTTTGGAAGAACCATGTGGGACGCGCCGGTGTCCACCAAAGCATCACATCTGAAAGTCTTTGACGCATCAGTTACGTTACCAATTTGTACCGACGCAATTATTCTCCCCACATTCATATCCTTTTGACTCCTAAAGGAACTATACACCGGTACAAAGCACCAGCGAACTGCGTTAGGTACCCACTGCAAAGCGATGAAAGATTTCTTGCTGGCTATGGAGAACCGCGGTAGCGAACGGATGCTGGCAATCAACCCAATCATCAATCCAAAATTCGTCGTAGATCCAAGTTGACGCTTGCATCCGGTCGCTACCGCTCGCGGTTCTTGGCAGAATATCCCTGACACCCGGCTACCGCCCTGTTGACCGATGTTGTATCTTCCCAAGCGATGATTGACTGGGCCGAAATAAGAAAACAGTTTCCTGTAACTGAACACTCGACGTATCTCAACACGGCGGCCGCTGGGCCATTGCCACGTGCGACCAGCGATGCCGCGTCAGATTACTACCGCCTGATGATGAATGACGGCGACACTCACTGGGATGAATGGCTGGCAAAACGCGAAGAGGTGAGAGGAAAGGTTGCCAGACTTATCAATGCCGAACCGGATGAAGTTGCGCTGACAACAAACACCTCAAGCGGGATGAATGTGATCATCGATGCGCTGGAGAATCACGGCGAAGTCATCTCCTGCGATCTCGAATTTCCCGTCTCCACCCTGCCGTGGATGAACCGCCGTATTCCCATTCATCTGGTTAAAGCAATCGAAGGTCAGGTCAAAACTCAGGATATCCGGGACGCGATGAACGTGCGCACCGGCGTGATCTGTTTGAGCCATGTGCAATTCTCCAACGGGTTCCGCAGCGATTTGGAAGAATTGGGAAACGCAAAAGGCGGACATGCATTGGTTGTAAACGCCGCGCAGTCGGCGGGCGCTTTTGCGATCGACGTGAAGCGCATGAAGATCGATGCGCTTTGTTCCACAGGCCACAAATGGATGTTGTCGGGTTACGGCAGCGGCTTTGTTTATCTATCGCGGGAACTAATGGCGCATTCAAAGCCGCACGCGATTGGCTGGCTCAGTCTTCAGGATCCTTTCACGATGCGCAACGATGAAGCACATCTACGGCACGATGCTGCTGCGCGTGCGGAGCTTGGTTGTCCGCATTACGCCGGCATCTTTGCACTGGGTGCGTCGGTTGATTTGATTGGAGGTATGGGCATCGAGAACGTCGAAGCGCGCGCTCTCGAACTAAACCGTTATCTGACTGATCGGCTAATCGATTCTGGTTGGGAGGTACTGTCCCCAATCCGCGACGATCGAACGCGCTCTGCTGAGACGTTAGTTGCCGCGGCTGATCCCGCTCAATTGGTTAGCAGACTTGCGCGCCAAAGGATAATCGTTACCGAAAAGCCGCAGGGAATTCGCGTGGCGACTGACTTCTTCAATAATGAAGCAGACATTGATCAGTTGCTTGCAGCGCTGTCAAAAAAACATTGACGCCATTACTGTTGCAGTTTGTCTGTCCTATTTCATTAGCACCGTCGCTTTAGCGCGGTGGCCCTGGTAGCCTGACAAAACCGGAAACCGTTCTAAACGGTTTCTCTATCCGAGCCTCTAAAGGATCACCGGGCTAAAGCCACGGTGCTAATGAGAAAGGCGATCAGGTTTCGAACCCTAACGCCGGGTCATCTTCGTTGGACCGGTTTTTCGAGCAACCGGTTTTCGTGTCTTCTTCCCAGGCCCACCCGTCGTTTTGCTGCCGAAATATTTGCGCGCAAGCCTGATGAAGGTCTCCATAATAGGTGATTCGTACCCGCCGATATGTTTTGCTACTCCGAGTTCCCAGTTTATTTGCGCGCCTTCAATCCACCATCGCACCAGCCTCCCCTTCGCGACCGCATCGCTAACTGATTGCAGCGGCACAATTCCGACGCCCATGTCTTCTTCCACCATGCGGCGAATAGCAGCTTGCCGGCTAAGCTCCATCGACACGTGAAGCGTAACGCCCGCTTGCGCGAAAAACCGATCGATTAATCGTCGCGTGTTTCCGCCGCGCTCGCCCAGAATAAGTTTTTCTCCAGCCAGGGTGTAGGCGCTGACTGTCTTCTGCTTCGCCAGCCGGTGACGCGGCGAAGCGACGGCCACCAACTGATCCTGGCTGAGGCGCTCAGTGTGAATGCCGCGTGCTTCGACCGGGAGCGACACGAAGGCAATGTCCAGCTCACCGTTGAGCAACTGATGGACCAGCGCGTCACTGGTTCCCGAGACCAAACTTATGTTGGCGCCCGCATGTTGCTTCCTTACTTCTTTCAAAAGCTTTGGCAAGACGTCCGTCGTCACTACTGCGGAAGCGCTCCCAATACGCAAACGCCCGCGTTGTGTTCCCGCCAATTCCGCGACCTCGTCCACGGCCGCATCGTGATCGCGCAGAATGTGTCGCGCTCGCTGCAGCAATTGCTCGCCCGCTTCGGTCAACACCACGCGCCGCGGGGCCCGGACAAACAGTTTGGCCCCCAATTCGTTTTCCAACTGGCGAATCTGCATGCTGATCGCAGCCTGCGTAACATGAACTTGCTGCGCCGCCGCGGTGAAAGTGCCGGCATCGGCAATCGCCACGAAAGCCCTTAGTTGTCGTATTTCCATACTGTCCTCCGGTATCAGGCATCCTTATTGTAATAATAAAATCTTTTAGTTTCCATTATGGCTGGACGTTTTCTAGAATTACTACTGTGCGCCTTTTTGGCGCCGCTTATGACTAGTGAAAAACCATTGCCTTTTCTCAAGACTCCTTATCCGACTTCGCGGCGGGCAGTAGTTGGTGTAGACGGAGGCGGAACAAAAACTCACGCCATAATTCTCGATCTGAATTTAAATTTGCTGGGCGAAGGAATCGCTGGGCCGTCAAATCCGTTGCGTGTTGGTGTGGTAAACGCGGCGGCCGCAGTTCGCGAAGCCATAGACAAAGCTTGCGACGCGGCGCGTTTGCGGCGAACGAATCTCGTGGCCGTGGAAGTCGGTCTCGCCGGGGTGCGCCGTATGGAGTTGCGCGCGCTCATGCATGATGCGCTCAGGAACATCAGCACCGGCGACGTGGTGATAGTTGGCGACGCTGACATAGCGCTTTATGGTGCGACGGAAGGAGAGCCGGGATTAATCGTAATTGCCGGCACGGGATCAATATGCTGTGGCAGTAATGCGCGTGGTAAACAAGCTTGTGCCGGCGGTTGGGGGCCGATTGCGGGTGACGAAGGTGGCGGAGCGTGGATCGCGCGTCGCGGGTTACGCTCGATCGCGCACGCGACCGACGGTAGAGGGCCTGCTACGTCGCTGAGCGACGCGGCATGCAGTTACTTTCACGTGACCAATCCAGAGGACCTGGCGACCGCGATCTACGCGCCTTCAATAACTAACGAGTCTCTCGCCGGGTTTGGTAAGTTTGTGATCAAGGCTGCGAAAGCGAGGGATCGAGTAGCGCGCGAAATTCTTATGGAGGCCGGCAAAGAACTCGGCCTCGCTGCCACGACGGTAATTCGCAACTTGAAATTAGAGCGCGAAAGTTTTCCAGTCGGTTACGTTGGCGGCGTGTTTGCCTCAAGTGGAGAACTGGTTCTTTCGCATTTACGTGAAGCGGTTTTGAAGACAGCACCCCGCGCCCAGTTGCGGCCGCCCAAATTTCCGCCCGCAGTGGCGGCCGCGAGAATGGCGCGCGTTCATCTAAATCACCTGGCGCTGGCCGTTTGAGCTTTGGCACCCAATGAACCCAGATCACGATCCCAAACTGCCAGTCACCGAACAAGAAAATCCAAACACGCTCAATCTAAGTGACTTGCCCGTGTCGGAAATACTGCGCTTGATGAACGAGGAGGACAGCCTGGTCGCGCCGGCAGTCGGTCTCGTCCTGCCGGTGATAAAGGATGCGATCGAAAGAATTGTAGACAGGTTAAGCAGCGGCGGCAGACTCTTTTATATTGGTACCGGAACCTCGGGTCGGTTGGGTGTGTTGGATGCGGCTGAGTGTCCGCCGACCTTTGGAGTCGCGGCGGACCGGGTCCAGGCAATAATCGCCGGCGGTTACGACGCTTGTTATCGCGCAGTCGAAGCTTCAGAGGATGATGCTGCAGCAGGCGGCAATGATTTGCGCCAGCGCGGTTTCACGAAAGACGATGCGCTGGTCGGTATCGCCGCGTCCGGCAGAACTCCGTACACGGTAGGTGCAGTTTCGTATGCGCGCGAACTTGGGGCATTCACTGTGGCCCTTACCTGTGTTCCTGAATCGCCAATCACCAGGGCCGCGGAGATTAGTATTGTGCCGGTGGTGGGACCAGAAGTGATCGCCGGCTCGACGAGACTAAAGGCCGGTACCGCGCAGAAAATGGTGCTTAATATGTTATCGACGGCAACGTTAGTTAAGCTGGGTTATGTTACCGGCAATCGCATGACGAATTTACAAACTCGCAATGCAAAGCTGCGTGAACGAGCAGTGCGAATCATCGTAGCTGAAACAGGACTTGGCGACGAAGCGGCCAGCGAAAGATTGGAGACGGCCCAGGGCGATCTGCGAGTGGCGTTGGTAATGTCTGCCACGGGTTGCAAGTTGCACGCAGCGAAAGACGCATTGAAAGCTGCAAACGGCGTGGTGCAGAAAGCGATTGAACAACTTGCGCGCGGCCAGCATTCCAATTAATCATCAGTTCGAATGAGGAGTAGCCTCCTAATTTCAGTTTTTCTCGGACGCACAGATTAATTCAAACCAGGACATTACCGGATGAAGCTTTCGCTGGTCAGCGTTTACGACAGCAGTTATAATCGCCGGCAAAATTTGCAGACCTCTGGCGGAGGAAGACATGACAATCGCGAACGATTCGTTAACCAACGCGGCGTTTGAAACCGACTTACTTGCGGCCGTGATGCAGCATTCAATGCTTAGACACCCATTCTACGTAGCCTGGAGCGAAGGCAAGTTAAGCACAGAAGTTTTGCAGGAGTACGCAAAACAGTATTACGCGCACGTTCGCGCTTTCCCAACTTATGTGAGCGCGGTGCACTCGCATTGCGACAATTTGGAAACGCGCCAAATGTTGCTCGAGAACCTGATTGAAGAAGAGCAGGGCGAAGAAAATCACCCCGAACTGTGGTTGAGGTTCGCCGAGGCTTTGGGTGTAACACGCGACGAAGTTAGGAACGCAGAATTATTGCCTAAGACAAAAGATTCAGTGGCCCGTCTGAAACGGTTGACGCAGAGTGCTGATTATCGAGAAGGCCTGGCGGCGCTTTATGCGTACGAGAGTCAGATTCCGGAAGTGGCGAAAACGAAGCGAGCCGGCTTGAAAGAGTTTTACGGAATCGATGACGAACGCGGCGTGTCGTTCTTTCGTGTGCACGAGTCGATTGACCTGCTTCATAAACAGGTCGAGCAGCACATTCTCGCAAACGAGTGTTCGACGCCCGAGGACAAAGAGCGTGCGACTAGGGCTGCGAGTGAAGGAGCTAGTGCGCTTTGGGCGTTCCTCGACGGTGTGACTGAAGCTTATTTGACGCCGGCAGTCGTCGGGGATTAGTCGTCTAAGCCTTTAGCCGAGTTGGTATGACACGCCAGTAAAGTTAACGTAAATCACGTGCGGGATTTCCTGACGTAACAATAATCCAAAGCCAGCGTGTTTTTCCTCTCGAGTGTAAGCTCGCCGGTATACTTGCGTCTCGCTACTTTTGCTCTGTGATGGGAACACGTAACATGGTTTTTCGATGTAAAACGTATCGACGAGATATTGATCGAACCATTGATCAGATGAAAGTTCCGCGCATCATCAACCCCAGGTATTTGAGCGTCAACCTCATCATCGCGTTTGCGATGGGTTCGATCGCGCTGGGACAGGAAACGACCGGCAATATCGCCGGTCAGGTAAAAGATCAAAACGGCGGCACAATTTCCGGCGCCATGGTGATGATGACGGATCCGGCGCGCGGTTTTCAGCGCACCTACCAAACCACTGAAGACGGCACTTTTAATGCTACCGACCTGCCGGCCAGCAGCTACACCCTGACAGTGGAAATGCAGGGCTTCAAGAAATATGTGCAGGAGAATTTTCAGGTTAGTGTCAACGATCGACGCACGCTCAAGATCGTGCTCGATCCGGGTGAAGTCACCGAACTCGTCACCGTCGTGGCCGACACGCCGCTGGTTCAGGACAGTCCGACGCAGCGCGGGCTGATCAGCGGCGAACAAATACGCGAGCTGCCGCTGAACACGCGCAATTTCGTTCAGCTCGCCTTGTTGAGCGCGGGCGTTAACTCATCGAATGGCAGCCAGATTGGCTCGGGCGCGCTCTCGGTGGTGCAACTCTCGATAAACGGCGGCCGCACCTCTTCGATTAATTGGCTGGTTGACGGCGCACGCAACGTTGATACTGGTTCAAATCTCACTCTGCTGACTACGCCGAGCATCGACGCAATTCAAGAGTTCACAATTCTCACTTCCAACTACGCGCCGGAGTTTGGACGTAACGGTGGCGGTGTCATCAACGTCGTAACGCGTTCGGGCACCAACGATTTTCATGGAACGATTTATGAATTCCTGCGCAACGATGCATTGAATGCACGGCCACCATTTCAAGTCACACCGCTTCAAGGCATTAACAAGGCGATCGGCGAGCCGCGTTTCAAAGCGCCGCTGAACTACAATGACTATGGTTTTACCATCGGTGGTCCAATCTATTTGCCACGTTTTGGCGAAGGCGGCAAGCACATCTATAACGGGCACAACAAAAGTTTCTTCTTTTACTCCCAGGAGTGGCGCAAAACAAAATCCGTGAACACAGCCGTCGGTACGGTGCCGACGATCGAGCAGCGGAACGGCATCTTCGCGGGCCCGATCAGGAATCCGTTTACCGGCAGTGCATTCCCCACGGATGCCGCGGGAAACTCGATTTTCACCTCGTTCATCGATCCGAATGCGGCGGCGATTTTGAAGTTCATTCCGCTGCCGAATGAAGTCACGCCGGGCACGAATACACTGAATCGTTTTCGTCGCGCAGTTCCGCTCGCTGCAAACGTGAGACAGGAAATAGTGCGCCTGGATCACAACTTCAATACCAACTGGTCCATCTTTGGGCGCTACATTCGCGAAGATTTCTCGCGCAATGATCCCGGCGGCAATCAGTTTCTGGATCCATTTGCGATTGGCGCTGCGGCGGGAACGCTTTATCCATTTGTCGCCGCGCAAAACACCAGGACGCCGGGCAAAAACTTCGTAATCAATGTGAAGACAATCATCTCGCCGACGATGATTAACGAGGCAGCGTACGATTACGCTTTCAATGCGGTGATTACGAGCTTCGCGGGCACGGGATTACGCGCGAATGCGGCAGGTTTTACTTCTCCCGAGCTTTTTCCGAGCACGCTGCAGGGCGCGCTTCCAAGTTTTACTTTTAGCGGCGCCACTGCAAATTTCTCATTTAGCAGTCCATCACAAATTGAAAATCCGAGTCATACCTTTCGTGACAACCTGACAATCGCGCATGGACAGCACACGTTTAAATTCGGCGGCAGTTTTTCGCGTGAGGCGAAGAACGAAAATGCGGGTAATGCGCTCAACGGAAGTTTTTCGTTTGATGGTTCGCGCTCAGGAAATGATTTGGCCGATTTTCTGCTGGGCGCGCCACGCACCTACACTGAAGACCAAAACGAAGTCTTCGTAAAACTGCGCTACAACACGACCGAGTTCTATGGACAGGATTCGTGGAAAGTTATGCCGCGACTGACCCTGGATTATGGCGTCAGGTATTCCCTCTATAACAATCCGATCGACGTGGGCGACCTGCTTATCTCGTTTCGTCCGGACTTCTACAGCGCGGCCAATGCGGTACGAATTGATCCGGTCAGCGGAAATATTCTGTCCGGCAGTGCCGACAGGTTTAATGGGATTATCTTCGCCGGCCAGAATTCGCCCTTTGGCCGACGGGTGCAAAGCAATCAGCGTAATACACTTGGGCCACGATTTGGTTTTGCATATAACTTTGGCGACGAGCGAACGGTGCTGCGTGGTGGTTTTGGTCTTTATTACGATCGCACGCTTGTAGGTAACGTCGAGCAGAATGCGTTCGCTAATCCGCTGGTCAATTCGCGCGCGTCGATTGATAACCCTCCGCTTTCAAATCCAGCAGCGGGCATTCCGCGAACGACTATTCCGGTTATCAGTCTCAACAGCACTGGCAATCCATTCGAAGTGCCGCGCACCTCGCAATACAGTTTGTCGCTGCAACGCGAGCTGTTCAAGAACGGCGTGTTGGAACTTGCTTACGTCGGCACATCGGGCCACAACCTGCTTCATCAGGTGAACATCAATCAGCCGCTGCCGGGTGTGCAGGCTGCAATCACAGCGGCGCTGCGAGCGAATGGAACGCTGGGGAGCAATGCGCGCGTTTCCATTAACGCGGCTCGTCCGTTTCTCGGTTATGCGGCGATTACCGACCGGCGCACCGAGGCTGAGAGCCACTACAACTCGATGCAGGTAACTCTTAACAAGCGAATGTTCGCAGGCCTCGAGTATGGCGCGGTTTACACCTGGTCCAGGAATCTTACGAATGCTTCAACTGATCGCAGCGACTCGCCGCAGGATCCGCTCAACCTCGATGCCGAACGAGCTCCATCGCAGTTTGATCGCACGCACGTTTTTACGGCGCACGTAGTTTACGAGCTGCCTTTCTTTCGCCGTGCGTCCGGCTTAACCCGAACGTTGTTGGGTGGTCTCCAGGTAACCGGTGTTTACACCGCGCAAAGTGGCACTCCCTTGACGATCACGCAGACAATTGCGGCCGCGACACCCAGTGGTTCGCTCTTCACATTCTCTGATCCACTGGGCATTGGCAGCACGCTTAGACCCAATTTAATCGGTGACCCGCGCGGCAGCGGCAGTCTCACGCGGTGGTTCAATACTGCCGCGTTCGCGCCTGCTTTCTTTGCTTACGGATCCGCAGGAAGAGGTGTCGTGCGCGGGCCGGGCATCAACAATTGGGACCTGGCGATCTTCAAAAACTTTCGCTTTTCGGAACGCACGAATCTTCAGTTTCGGACTGAGTTATTCAATGTGCTGAATCACCCGCAGTACCTCAATCCGGGAACATCGGCGACGTTTAATGTGGATCCAACGGCGCCGGCGGGAAGTTTTCCTACGCGGTATGTGCAAACGAACACTACCTTTGGAGTCATCACCGGCACTCGCGATCCACGGACCATTCAATTTGGCCTGAAACTCAATTTCTAAAAGTTCGCCATTGCAAGACGCCATTAATTCTTGAATACTTACAAACCACACGAAACGTTACTGCGAAATGCTCGCATTGTGTTTCCCGAGCGAAGCGGGCAGAACTCCGACCTGCTGATCCATGACGGCAGGATCGCAGCGCTGAGCGATTCGCAACCCGCATCCGCCGGCGCCGATGAGATCGATCTTTCCGGATGCGCGCTCTTTCCCGGTTTTATCGATGTGCATATTCACGGCGCAGTAGGCGTAGACACGATGGACGCCGACGCCGCGGGCCTCGGCCACATCTCTGAATTTCTTGCAACCCGAGGTGTGACTGCCTGGCTGCCGACGCTGGTGCCCGCGCCCGACGCTGATTACAAACGCGCCATCAAGGCTATTGAGGAAGCAATGTCGTCAACGAATGGCGCACGGATACTGGGCGTTCACTATGAAGGTCCCTTTGTAAACTCGGCGCAGTGCGGTGCTTTACGTCCGCAGTACTTTCGCAGCTTCACAAACAACGCCGCGCTCGATAGCTTGCCAATGCTGTCTAACCCCGCAGCCGTGCACATGATGACGATTGCTCCAGAGATTGAAGGCGGCATCCACCTGGTCCACGAATTGAAACGACGGGGTTGGGTCGTTTCCATCGGACATACTGGCGCGGAATTCGACGTGCTTGACCAGGCGCTAGCTGCCGGCGCGCGACACATGACCCACTTCATGAATGCGATGGCCCCCTTGCATCAGCGGGCGCCTGGGCCAGTTGCCTGGGGACTCTTGCGCGACGAGGTCACCTGCGATGTGATTGCGGACGGCATTCATCTGGATCGTCACACGCTGCAACTGATCCTGAAGAGCAAAGGCGGCGAGCGCCTGGTGCTCATCAGCGATGCGATCGCGGCCGCCGGCCTGGGCGATGGGGATTATGAAATATGGGGCGAATCGATTTCTGTAACGGAGGGCCGAACCCGCAACGCCCGCGGCAACCTTGCCGGCTCGGTTATCACGCTGCTCGAAGCATTCCGTACAATAGAGCAGCTCGGCGTTTCTGAAGTCGAGCAGGCGCTTGTCGCATCTTTCAATCCGGCAAAGCTGATTGGCGTAGAGCAGGATTGCGGCTCGATCGAGATTGGCAAGACAGCGGACCTTATTGCATTGGATGAGGAGAAGAATATAGTTTTGGCCATGGTTAACGGCTCGGTTGCGGTTTCGTCAGCTTGATTGCAGACACGTAAAAATCCATTTTCCCGGACGAAGGTTTCTTGCTGTTTATTGTTGCGCGATGGCTGCCCTTTGATACATAGTTACCGCATTGGCCTTCGGTTGCTTATTTACCGGACCATCTTTCGTTCCCTGGCTGCTCCTGCGGCAAGCGTCTCCCCAGAAAATTGTTAGTCAAGAAATCGGACAGGTATGCATTTGACGCCTGGAATTTCGAGAACTGCGACCATCCGCGTCTTGATGGGCGTGCTAGTTTGCGCGACCGTGTTTGCGCAGGCGCCGGAACGCGGCAGGCAGGAGCAAACGCTGTGGAAGTGGCCAATTCGGTTAGAGCGCTTTTCCCTGAGTTGCGCGCAAGCTTACCGGGATCGATCCAGTTCACGCCGATATTCGACCGGTCGCAAACCATCGTCAATTCTGCTGACGAAGTGAAATGGACTCTGATCATCGCGTTCGTGCTGGTGGTAGGCGTCATCTATGTTTTTCTCGGTCGCGCGACAGACACCCTGATTCCGGCTGTGGCGCTGCCGATGTCGCTGCTCCTGACGGTGGCGGTGATGTACATGCTCAATTTCTCCATCAACAATCTCACGTTGATGGCTCTGACGCTGGCCATCGGCTTCCTTGTCGATGACGCGATTGTATTTTTGGAAAACGTAGTGCGCCGGGCCGAGCACGGTGAGTCCATCCTTAAAGCGACATTCAACAGCGCCGGCGAAATTTCCTTCACAATCCTGTCGATGACCCTTTCGCTCGCGGCGGTTTTCATTCCGCTCGTGTTCATCCCCGGGCTGCTCGGTCGCATTTTCCGCGAATTCTCCGTCACGATCATCGTGGCCATTCTAGCATCGGGCCTTGTGTCACTGACACTGACGCCCTTGATGTGCGCGCGCATTTTAGGCGAGCGCAAAGCCGGCCACAAACGCGCCTGGATGGAACGGCACACCACCAATTTCATCCAGCGTATAATTGCTTCTTACGGTCGCGCGCTCGACTGGTTTCTCGATCGCGCGTGGCTGACTGTGCCGATCTTGCTCGCCTGTATTCTTGGGCTGTGGTTCTTCTTCACCAACTTACCCTTCACGTTGTTGCCACCTGGCGATAGCGGCTTCATTCGCGGCGTATTTATCTCCAAGGAAGGCTCGTCACCCGCGCAGATGAGGGCCTATCAGGCCGAGGTCAATAAGAAAATCCAAGAGGATCCCGCCGTCGGGCAATTTTTCACACTCGCTGGTTTCTCATCGCGCACCCCATTGTCACAGGGCCTGTTATTTCTTTTTCTAAAGCCGCGTAGTGAGCGTCCGCCCGTCGATCAAATTATCTTACGACTGCAAAAATCGCTTGGTTCTATTCCCGGCATCGCTGCTGTGCTAACGCCTAGCCCGGTGCTGCAAATCAGTGTTGGTGCCACGAGCCAGACCCAAGGGCAGTACGCCTACACGATTAGCGGCATCGTCCCGGGGGACGTTTATGCCGTGGCCGACCAGCTGATGGAAAGGCTGCAACAGTTTAAAGGCTTCGCCAGTGTCCGCTCCGATTACTACCACGATACGCCAAATCTTAAGATCGACATCAACCGGGATCGCGCCGCAACCTACGGCGTTTCTACTTCTGCCATTCAAAGTCTGATGCGCAACGCTTACTCGCAAAACTATGTCTATCTAATCAAGGAACCTGACGACCAATACCAGGTCATTCTCGAAGTCAAAGACAAGGAACGCGCACACCCTGATGACTTGGACGATCTCTATGTGCGCAGCAGCACCAGCGGCAATTTCAGCGCAAGCGGCTCGGGTGGGGGAACGATCGCCACAACAACCGGCGACATGTCTAACCTCGTCCCGATGCGTGTTGTAACATCGACAAAAGAAGTTATCGGTCCGCAGGCGGTGAACCACTTAAACCAGTTTACCAGCGTCACGTTTAACTTTAACCTGTTGCCAGACGCTGCGATCGGCGACGCGACGAATTTCATCGAGGATGCCTTCGCGCAAATCCATCCCAATTATCCAACCGTGCAGGGTATCTTCCAGGGAGAAACACTCGTGTTCCAGCAGCTATTCCGCTCTCTGCCCCTGCTGCTGCTCGCCGCGATCTTTGTTATGTATGTGATTCTGGGAATTCTTTACGAAAGCTATGTGCATCCATTCACGGTCTTATTCCCGGCGATTGTCCCCGCAGTAGTGGGTGGATTGGCCACATTGTATCTCTTTCATTCAGTACTCTCGCTTTACAGCGTGATCGGACTTTTCCTTTTGTTAGGCATTGTCAAAAAGAACGGAATCATGGTTGTCGATTTTGCGTTGCAACGAATCGACGAAGGTTGGGACCTGCGCTCGGCCATTCACGAAGCCAGTATGGAACGGTTTCGTCCTATTATGATGACCACGCTCGCCGCGCTCATGGGTGCAATACCGATTGCACTGGGGTTCGGCCAGGACGCCGCATCGCGCCGGCCGCTTGGGTTAGTCATCGTGGGAGGTCTGATTTTCTCCCAGCTGATTACGCTGTTTGTGACGCCGGTCATCTATCTCTGGCTCGAATGGTTCCAGGAGCACGTGCTCGACAAGGTACCATTCCTCCGCAGCGCGCACACCCATCACGAAGGCGAACCCGCGAGAGGAGAGATGCAACCTGAACCAGCGGGCGTCCATTGATTCACGATTTAACTGTTTAAGCTTTCAAACGCCTTGATGTGGCGAAGCCTTATGCGCGCGATGGTTCTGGATAAGCCGCGGCATCCACTCCAACTCCGCGACGTGGAAAAACCAAGACCGGCCAGGGGAGAATTGTTGGTG
>Ga0137403_10005737_pt1 | contig 14350 bp, 10 predicted proteins | sample CZOMad2_1_16fung_FD_122057 | JGI IMG/M metagenome (GOLD analysis project Ga0137403, IMG submission 122057) | Vadose zone soil fungal communities from Angelo Coast Range Reserve, California, USA - CZOMad2_1_16fungal (Hybrid Assembly) | ecosystem: Environmental > Terrestrial > Soil > Vadose zone... | reverse complement strand
CAGAGGTCGCACCGTCCGACCCACCCGCATCGCCGGGGCAAACAGCGGCGACGTGAGACCCTCCCTGAGCAGCCAGCGCACTGCCCGCTCCGACGCCGGGCGCTCCACCCGAGCATCCACGATCTTTCGGCCGATATCCACCAGATGCCCATACTCGACGCCGCTCGGGCACGTGGTTTGGCAATTGAGACAGGTCAAGCAACGATCCAGATGTTGCTGCGTGCTGCGCGTGATCTCCCCTCCCTCGAGCACCTGCTTCATCAAATATATTCGTCCGCGCGGACCGTCGAGTTCATCGCCCAGCAATTGATACGTCGGGCAGGTCGCATTGCAGAAACCGCAATGCACGCATTTGCGGATGATGGCCTGCGCCTCTTCGCCGTCCGGGGTGTCCGCGAATTCGGGACTCAAATGCGTTTGCATGGCTACGTCACAGCTCAGCGTACATACGCCCGGGATTGAACACGCACGCTGGATCGAAGGCCTGTTTCAATCCATGGTGAATTCGCATCAGAACATCGCTCAGAGGCGTAAATACTCCGCTGGATTTATCGGCGCCCCGGATCAGCGTGGCATGTCCGCCCGCGAGCGCAGCGGCTGCGCGCACCTCTCGTGGCTCGGCGGTGGTGCGCCACCAACGCTCTGCACCGTGCCACTCGATGAACTGCCGGCCGGGCAATTTGACCGGCGCCGCGGTGGCCGGCACGGACAGCCGCCAGAGGCAGTCCCCGTTGCCCAAGTCGGCGTCGCTCACCGAAAAGAATTCGTCCGTCTGATCGCGCACGTTCCGCCACCACGTCACTGCCGCATCGGGAGCGACCGCGGTGCCGCCCAGCTTGTCGCAAGCCGCGCTCAACGCCGCAGCCGCGCCGGCGAGGCGCACATGCAGCCGCCCGCCGTGCCAGGCACTGGCGTTCATCGGCAGAGGCTGCGAGGCCCAAAGGTTGAGTTGCTCGAGGGCCTGATTCTCGTCCCAATCGAAGCACAGCGTCGCGCTGGCCCGATGAATCGGCAGCACCTTGAGCGATACCTCGCAGATGACACCCAGGATTCCCAAGGACCCCGCCATCAGCCGCGACACATCGTAGCCGGCGACATTCTTGGCGACCTGACCGCCGAAGGTCAGAACCTCGCCGCGACCGTTCAGCAGCGTCACGCCCAATACATGATCACGCACCGTTCCCACGCTTGCGCGCGCCGGTCCCGACAGACCCGCTGCCACCATTCCCCCGACCGTGCCGCCCGGAGAAAAGCGCGGCGGTTCGAACGGCAGGCATTGGCCGTGCTCCTCGAGCGCAGCCTCCAACTCCGAGAGCAGAGTACCGGCGCGAACCGTCACCACTAATTCGGTGGGCTCGTAGGAACTGATGCCCGAAAGGCCGGCTACGTCCAGCGGCTCGCCTTTGGGCGGGCGGCCGTAAAAAGCTTTGGTACCGCCGCCGCGGATGTCCACCGGCGCTCGATGCGACCGCGCGCGTTCGACCTGGTCGATCAAACGTGCGAGCACGGGATCGCGCTGATCCATCAGAACCTCGGCAGGTTGGGAAACGGCAGCATGCCGCGGTGCACGTGCATCTTCCCGTACTCGGCACACCGATGCAGGGTCGGGATCACCTTTCCCGGATTCAGCAGCTCGAGCGGATCGAAGGCACGCTTCACCGCCAGAAACTGCGCGCGCTCGAGCGGCGAGAACTGCACGCACATGGAGTTCAACTTCTCGACACCGACTCCATGCTCGCCGGTGACGGTGCCTCCCAGCCGCACGCTGGTTTCCAGGATATCGGCGCCAAACAGCTCGCAGCGGCGCATCTCGTCCGGGTCTTCCGCGTCAAACAAGATCAGCGGATGCAGGTTGCCGTCGCCGGCATGAAAAACATTGACGCAACGCAGGCTGTACTTGCTCTGCATTTGCCCGATCGCGCGCAGCATCTCCGCCAACCGCCTCCGGGGTATGGTGGAATCCATGCACATGTAGTCCGGGCTGATGCCGCCGGACGCCGGGAAAGCGTTCTTGCGGCCGCTCCAAAACTTCAGACGCTGCGCTTCGTCGCAGCTGACCTCGATTCGCGACGCCCCCGCGGCGACCAGCACCTCCTCCATTCGAACAATTTCCTCGGCCACCTCCTCGGGAGTGCCGTCACTTTCGCACAGCAGAATGGCAGCGGCGCCGAGGTCGTAGTCGGCGTGGACGAACGCTTCGACTGCGGCGGTCATGGCCTTGTCCATGAGCTCGAGGCCCGCGGGTATGATGCCGTGCGCGATCACGCTGGCCACCGCGGCGCCGGCCGATTCGATGTCCTCGAAGCTCGCCATGATGCAGCGGGCCAGCTGCGGTTTGGGAGTGAGCTTCACGGTGACTTCGGTGGTCACCGCCAGCATGCCCTCGCTGCCCACGACCACCGATATGAGATCGAGGCCCGCCGCATCCGGAGCCTCCGAACCGAACTCCACCGGCTCGCCATCCACCATGAAGCCGCGCACCCGCAGCACATTGTGCAGAGTCAGGCCGTATTTGAGGCAATGCACGCCGCCGGAGTTTTCAGCCACGTTGCCGCCGATGGTGCACGCGATCTGGCTGCTGGGGTCGGGGGCGTAGTACAAACCGTAGGGAGCCGCGGCCTCGCTGATGGCCAGATTGCGCACGCCGCATTGCGCAACCGCCGTGCACGTCCCCGCATCGATCTCGAGGATTCTGTTGAACTTGGCGAGCGACAGAATCACGCCCCCATGGTGCGGCGTGGCGCCGCCGGACAAGCCCGTGCCCGCCCCGCGCGCAATGATGGGCACCCCCATCCGATGACAGACCTTGAGTGTCGCCGCCACCTGCATTTCCGTTTCCGGAAGCACCACGACCAGGGGCGAGGTGCGGTAGGCGGTCAGCGCATCGCACTCATAGGGCGCGGTGTCCTCATGGCGAAATAGGATGGCTCCGCGCGGCAGGACCGCGGTCAGTGCGGCCACCACGTCCGCCTGGCGCTCATCGCGCGAGGCCTCAGTCGGTGCTCCGGCGCCCGGCGCGGCCCCCAGTGAGGTGTTCATCCCCGTATTATGCATCACTCCATTTACCCAGCGGCCGCGCAACGAACGCTATCGTCGCGGGAGCCCGTCGCGTGCAGCCTCACCACGGCACCCTGACAGAATCGGCGGCACTAGAGTAGGATTCGCCAAAAGCAAAACGGCGGCGCAAGTCCGTAAACACGGAGTAAGCATGTTTCACCAGTTGTTGACACCGGTCGGCGGCAGCTTGTCGCTGTCTTTCCTGGTCGCGATCCTGCCCATCGCAACCGTTCTCCTCCTTCTGGGAATACTGAAGCGGCCGGCGTGGCAAGCCGCCCTGGCCGGTCTCGCAGTCGGGCTATTGATCGGTGTCACCGTCTGGGGCATGCCGGTGGGCACGGCATTCGCCTCAGCCATCAATGGTATGGTATTTGCGCTCTGGCCGGTGATGTGGATCGTCGTCAATGCGCTGCTGCTTTACAACGTCGCCGTCGCATCGGGCCGCTTCGACGCATTTCGCGAGTGGCTGATCACGCACTTGCCGAATGACCGGCGCGTGGTGTTGATCGCCATCGGTTTTTGCTTCGGCGCGCTGCTCGAAGGTGTTGCCGGATTCGGCGCACCGGTTGCCATCACCGCTTCCCTGCTCATCATGTGCGGTTTTCCGGCGCTCGAGGCGCTGGTGTTCGTGCTGATTTTCAATACCACTCCGGTCGCTTTCGGTGCGCTCGGTACGCCCGTCACCGTCTTGGCGGCGGTGACCGGACTGCCGGCGCCGGCATTGGCGGCAATGATCGGTCGTCAACTGCCGTTCATGGCGGGCTTGCTGCCGTTCTATGTCATGGCGCTCTACGGTGGATGGCGCTCCATCCGCGCCCTCTGGCCCATATTGCTGGTCGCAGGCCTAAGCTTCGGTCTGGCGCAATTCGGCGCGTCAAACTATCTCGATTACACCCTGACCGACGTGTTCGCGGCGCTCGGATCGCTGGTTGCGACCTTGCTATTCCTGCAAGTCTGGCGCCCGGCCGCCGATTCCGATTTTGCCATCTCGCATTCACCGCTAGCGACGCCCACCGCCAAATCCCGCCCTGTTCCTGCCTGGCAGGGATGGATGCCTTGGGTGATAGTGACGGCCACCGTGATTCTGTGGACCTACGAGAAAGTCGCGGCCGTAGGTCAACTCGCGATTCATTGGCCGGGGTTGGACAAGGCGGTATCAATCACGCTCTACCACGATAAGCCCTATGCCGCAGTCTGGACCTTCCAGCCGCTCGGAACCGGAACCGCGATCCTGCTCGCGGCGCTCATCACCGCATTGCTGGTCAGACTGCCGCCCGTCGAGCTTTTTCAATGCGCCGTCCGCACGATCCGCCAGATCTGGCAGGCGGTCGTGACGGTAATGTTCATCGTCGGACTCGCCTATGTGATGAACTACTCCGGTCTCGCCTATACCCTAGGGTTGGCGGTCGCGTCGACCGGGCACGCCTTCATCCTGTTTTCACCCTTCCTGGGATGGATTGCGGTGTTCCTGTCCGGAAGCGATACCTCCGGCAACGCGCTGTTCGGCAATTTACAAGTCGTCGCCGCTCGGCAACTGCAACTCAACCCACTGCTGTTCGCCGCCACCAATTCTTCCGGCGGTGTTCTCGGCAAGATGATCTCGCCGCAGAACATTGCCACCGGGGTATGCGTCACGGACTTGAAGGGTAGAGAGGGAGCTGTGCTTGCGCGCACGTTCGTTCACAGTGTGGTGCTGACATTGGTGCTGGTCGTCATCGTCATCGTTCAGCAGTATCTCGTGCCCGGTATCATTCCAAGCTTCGCCGCGAGCCAATGAGGCGCACCGACATCAAGCGCGCCGTGTTCGTGAAGCTGGAACGTCGGCGTTCATGTAGGCGATGGGCGCGATGCCATCCCCCGGCGCCGGGCGCGAAGCGCCCAGCAAGCGCTCGAATTCCGCCTTCGCCACGGGCCGGCTGTGCAAATAGCCCTGCGACTCGTCGCAGCCTTCATGAATGAGATAGTCGAGCTGTGCCTGAGTCTCCACACCCTCGGCGACGGTGGTCATGTCGAATGCGTGCGCCAAACCGATGATCGTCGAGACGAGCGTACAGCCTTTGCGGTCGGCGGGCAGACGGGCCGTGAACGTGCGATCGATCTTCAGAGTATCGATCGGCAGCTCGGACAGGCGACCCAGAGAGGAGAAGCCGGTTCCGAAATCATCGATGGCAATGCGTACGCCCGCTGCGCGCAGCATTCTGAGCGAATGGACGCACGCCGAGGAATCGCCGATCAGTGCGCCCTCGGTGACCTCGATATCGACGCCCCAATCAGGATCGCCGGCGAGATCGCCGATGCCCTCGAGGATCTCGCTCGCGCTATTGCGGCGCCGCAGCTCCGGGGGAGAAATGTTGACGGCCATTCTGATGGGCGGCAAGCCCATGCGGCGCCAGTGGCGGCAATCAGAGGCTGCCTGCCTCAGGACCCACGCGCCGATCGCCGTCATCAAGCCGGCGGACTCGAGCAGCGGTAGGAATATTCCCGGCGCGATCAATCCGTTTTCCGGATCCTGCCAACGCAGTAGTGCTTCAACGCTGGCAATTTTACCCGTGCGCAGCGTGACCTTGGGCTGGTAATGCAGCACGAACTGTTCATCATCGAGGGCCGTGCGCAATCGGTGTTCCATTCCAACGCGCCGCGCGAGATCCGAGTTCATCTCGATCCGGTGATGCAGGTATTTCTCGCCCGAAGTCTTCGCCTCTTTGAGGGCCGCTTCGGCGTTTTGCACGAGCTCATTCGGCTCCCTTCCGTCCTCCGGAAAGCAGGCAAGCCCGCTTTTGATCTTTGCCACGATCTCGTGTCCGTCGACACTGAACGGTCGGTCGAAAACCTTCGTGAAGTCATGATGCAGAATTCGGTTTTCATCCTCCACGCGCGGAGGCAAGGCACACATGCTGACAAAAGTCCCGCCGCCCAGATGCGCAAGCTGCTCCGTGTCGGGAAAATGTCCCTTCAACCGGTCGGCCACGCACTGCAATAGCCGGTCGCCGGTATGGCGCCCGAAGGAGTCATTGATGACGCTCAGATGTTCGATATCGAACACCGCCACCATGAGCCTCGGCAAGCTCTCGGTTCCGCGTTTCAGCAGGCGGCTCAAGCGCTCGCAGAAAAGCGCCCGCTTGGCAAGCCCCGTGAGCGGCTCGAAATACGATAGAAACCGTAGCGCGTCCTGCTTGTCCAGGTACTGAAGCGCAAATGACAGATTGGAGGCCACTTCCTCGAGCAGCAGTAGTTCCTCTTGACCAATGACGTCCGACGTGCCGCAGAGGAATGAGCCAACCGGCGTGCCGTCGACGCGCAACGGCAGACACGCCAATGAACGAACTCCCGCGGCGAGGAGCTTGTCCCTACCGTCGATGACAAACGTGGCCCGATTGATATCCTCGCAAAGCGCCGCTTGTCCCGTGCGAATGACGCGCCCCATGAGACTCCTGTCCTCCGCCTCGTGGTCCGCGACGGGGAACTCGTGATCCGGCTGGGGGAAAAAATCCCAACCCGCCCATCCGATCGGGCGTGCCATGCGAGTCGTCGGATTGATCAGCGCCACCATCGAGATCATATATCCGCCTATGCGGTGCGCCAGTCGGCATGTCTCATTCAACAACTCGTCGCGATTTTGAATACGCACGAGAGCTGCGTTGATCCCCGAAAGCATCTGCAGAACGCCGGTCAGCCGGGCCACCTGCCGCTCCGCCAGTTGGCTCGTGCGGCGCAGCTCCGCATCAGCGAGCGCACGCTTCACGGCCGGCACCAGTCTCTGCGGATTGCTCTTCAGAACGTAATCGATCGCCCCACATTTCAGCGCCTCGATCGCACGCTCTTCGCCGATGGTCCCGGACAGAAAAATGAAGGGAACATCGGCCGCCTCCGCGCGCGCAACGGCAAGAGCGGTCATCCCGCTGAATCCGGGCAAGCTGAAATCCGACAGTATGAGATCGGGCAACCCTGCGCCGAGCGCGCTTCGCATCTCCTGCTCGTTGACCACGCACCGGTAGATGCATTTGAATCCCGCCGCGTTCAGTCGCCTGATCGTCAACTCCGCGTCGGCCTCGGAGTCTTCGATCAACAACACACGAAGCTCCCTTTCTTCCATTTCCTGAATCGGCCTTTCCATGCGACACTTCTCCTGCTCGTGCCGGGAACACATGAATGCGAGGCCCGCACGATGACCTGCATTTGCTGAGGGAAACTCGGCGCCGGACTCCAACAAACCGTTCGACGCGCGCGGCCTTGGCGCGTCTACGTCACGTTCAGGACGCGGCCAAAGGCGGTGTGAGGCTCGCGGCGAAGCCCCTTCGGCGGCAGCGGATCTCTCGTGCAAAACGAAGATTCATCGGAGAATCCCTCAGCAACTGCATTACACGCCCTTAAAATGCCGCGTTTCTCGCACCCACGTCACACTCCGAGCAAGGATCACCCAGTAATCTCTTTGATCCGCGGACTGATGCCCCAGCGTTCGCCGGCTGCTGCACTGCGCAATCTCAAAGACAAGTCGTCCAGAAAGGCGGATTGCTGTTCCCTGTTCGCGGCAAACACGTGGCTTCCGCGAACCAGCTTTGGAAGATGAAGCACGCAGCACAGCAGCGCGATAGGAAGCTTGCAAACGAAGCGGACATTTCCGCGGGCGAAATGCTGCTTATTTCTCCGCGCAGAATGCGCGATGCTCACGTGGCATGGCCTAGGTCTAAAACTGCGAAGAAAAATCGATCAACGCGGCGATCATGATGATCGTCGTCATCGCCTGCGGCGTCGCCTGTAAATGGTGCCCCGGGCCGGAATCGAACCGGCGACCTAGCGCTTAGGAGGCACTCGCTCTATCCACTGAGCTACCGAGGCTGAGGATTCAGGGCCGAAGCTGCCCTCGGCCCTGAATGATGGTGGAGGAGAAGGGGATCGAACCCTCGACCTTCGCATTGCGAACGCGACGCTCTCCCAACTGAGCTACTCCCCCTGAAAAGGGCCCGGAATATTAGCAGCAAAGGTGCCCCAAGCCAAAGTATCGCGCCTTGGGCTGTCGAACCTGGGCTAGGATGTAGCCCAGGAGGGGTCGATATGATAAACGCAGGTGAACGTGCGCCGGAATTCACGCTTCCGGACGAGACGGCAAAGGACCGGTCCCTGACCGAGCTGTTGAGCGCGGGCGCGATCGTTCTGTATTTCTACCCCGCCGATTTCACCTCCGGATGTACGCGTCAGGCCTGCGTACTCCGCGACATACACACGGAAATTGAAAGCGCCGGTTTACGGGTCGTCGGCGTCAGCCCGCAGAGCCCCGAATCGCATGCCAAGTTCAAGGCGAAGTACGAGTTGCCGTTTGTCTTGCTGTCGGATGAGCAAAAGACCGTCATCAAAATGTACGGGGTCAACGGTCCCTTAGGGATCGGCGTGCGCCGTGCCACTTATCTGATCGACGCGAGCCGCCGGGTTCGCGACGCGGTATTGGCGGATTTCAAGATCGCCCGGCACTCGGAATTCGTCCGCAAGGCGATCATGCTGCGCGCCACCACGACTTCTCGAGCCGGGACCTGAGAGGCCCCGCGCGAGCACCCGCACGGAGCAAGTCCGTCTAGTAATTCAATCGCAGCAAGTTGGCGTGACCGATCCGCGGCACGGTGACGATGTACATGGTGCCGTACTCCTGTTCGCCGATTTCCGGAATATTCGGGTTGCCGCTCAATGCCCGAACGATCTGGGGCACGGTATCGCTGTGCCCCACGATCAGTGCCCTGCCGCCGGCGTGCTCGTGCAGCGCCCTGCGGGCGAGGCTCCGTGGATCGTCGGCCGGCGCCACGGTCTCACTGATACCAAGCCGCGCCGCCAGGGGCGCGGCGGTGAGTCGATTGCGCAAGGCGGGCGACACATAGATGGCATCCACGTGACCCAAGACCTTGGCATCGCCGAACATCCGCGCGAGCAGCGCCGCCCGCGCCTCTCCCGCGGGGCTCAGGGGCGGATCGGTGACGCTGGCGCTCAAGTCCTTTTCGGCATGGCGAACGACAATGACGGTAGTGGAGCCGGCCGTCCCCCACACCCACGCGGCAAAAACCGCAAGACTCAGGGCCACGAGGGCCGCCATCGCCGTCAACCAGATCGGCGTCAAGAAAGGCCGGCGCTGAAAGCGCACGTGGTCTCTTTTCATGAGCGCATGATACATACCAATGAATGTCATTACTCTGCCTAGGCTGCAGGTCCTCATCCTCGCCGCCGGATTTTCGTCCCGATTGGGTCGCCCGAAACCCTTGGCCCGGGTGCGGGCCTTCAGCTTATTGCGCCGAACTCTCACCGTCGTGGCGCGCTTTGCACCGGCCAAGATCGTTGTCGTGATCCCGCGCCATGCCGCGCGCTACAGGACCGAAGCGAGAGGCGTCAAAGTAATCTTCACCGCCAATCCGCGGCGCGCCGACGGCCTATCGAGCTCGGTGCGCCGCGGCATCGTTCTGGCGCGCTACTCCCCTGCACTTCTCCTGCTGCCGGTCGATCTGGCCGCTCTTCAGCCGCGCGACTTGGCCCGACTGATCTCACGCTGGCGCGCGGCTCGGCGCCGCGTGATCGCGAGACGGATCGGTCAGCTGAATGGCACGCCGCGAGGCGGTGTGCCCCTCATCCTGCCGCGATGGCTCTATTCGCGGGCGCTCGAAGTGACAGGCGATATGGGGCTGCGCGACTTGGTCAGCGGGTTGCCGGCGCCGCAGCGAGTGTTGTTGAATCTTCCGTCGGCGGCGCTGGATGTCGATACGCCGCAGGATCTGCGCACCGCGAGGCGCCGGCTGCGCCCGCCCGGCGTTAGTTCTTAGCGCCCTGCACCAGCCTGTATCCCACGGCTGTTTCGGTCAAGATATGCTTGGGCTGGGCGGGATCGTCTTCCAGTTTCTGCCGTAAATGGCCCATGTAGACTCGCACGTAGTGGCCATCAGCGGTGTGCGAGGGACCCCAGACCTCGCGCAGGATTTGACGATGCGTGAGAACCTTGCCGGAATTGGCGATCAACAAGGTCAACAGGCGGTATTCGATCGGGGTCAGGTGTATCGGCGCCCCGCCTTTGTGAACGGTGCGCAGGCTCAAATCAATTTTGACGTCGCCGAACTCGAAGATCGAGCTCATGACTGCGCCCGCGTCTCGCCGCCGCCGCGAGGCAGCGCGGACCCTTGCCAGCAGTTCTCCAACCCCGAAGGGTTTGGTCAAATAATCATCGGCCCCGGCATCCAACGCCCCTATCTTGTCCTGCTCCCCGACACGCGCCGACAGCACGATCACGGGAACACTCGACCAGCCGCGCAAGTCGCGCAGGAATGACATCCCGTCGCCGTCGGGCATCCCAAGATCCAGAATGATCAGATCGGGCTTGCGGGTACCGGAGTCGATCAGGCCCTGCCGCAAGGTATCGGTCTCATGCACGCTCCAACCCTCCGCCTCCAACGCGGTGCGCACGAAGCGCCGAATTTGGCGCTCATCCTCGACGAGAATCGCCACCGGCGACGGATCAGCCATGAGCGGCCTCCGCTTCTTCGGCGGCCGCGGGCGGGTGTCCGAGCGGCAGGGTGAAGGTAAATCGCGCTCCGCCGCCCGCACGGTGGATGGCGACGATCTTGCCCTGATGCGATTCGACGATGGCGCGGCAGATCGACAATCCAAGCCCTACTCCCGGTGTCGCCGATTCGCGCTCGCCGCGGGTGAATTTCTGAAACACCGCCTCCTCCCGCCCCGCGGGCAGGCCCGGCCCATTGTCCGACACGGACACGCTGAGCTCATCCGCAATGACTTCGGCAGCCAACGTGATTCTGCTTCCCGGCGGAGTGTACTTCGAGGCATTCTCCAACAAGTTGACCAAGACTCGTTCGATCAATAGCTCGTCAATGCGCACCAGCGGCAGATCCCGCGGCAGCCGCACTTCCACGACGTGATTCGACAACATGCCATGCGTTGCATTCAATGCCGAACCGACCACTTCCTCCAATGGCTGCCACTGCAGATTGAACTTGACCTCGCCGCTTTCGATGCGCGCCATGTCGAGCAGATTACTGACCAGAGTGCTCATGCGGCGCGCTTCGTCTTGAATGGCCTCCGCGCTCTCGAGCTGCGCAGGTGATAGCGGCGGCTTGGTAAGCGCCAGAGACTCCGCCAGACCGACGAGAACCGTCAACGGCGTGCGCAAATCATGCGACAGCGCGGCGAGCAATGAATTCCGCAGCCGCTCCGACTCCATCCGCACCACGGCATTCTGCGCAAGTTCCACGTAGTGCACGCGCTCGAGCGCGATCGCGATCAGCGCGGCGAAGGTATCCAGCAGCTGCCGCTGTTCCGGTATGCGCGGCAACCGGCGATTGCGTGCCTTGACCGCCAATACGCCGCGCGCCCGGGTCGGTGCGCGCAGCGGAATATACAGAACCTCGCTGCCCGGCAAAGTATCGGTGCCGAAACCGGCGGGCCGGCCCTTGTCAAACGCCCACTGCGCGATGCCGATATCGACGTTGAGCGCCGTATCGCGCGATGAGGTCACGGCCAATCGACCGGCGGCGTTCGGCAGCAACAATGCGGCGCTGGCACGAAAGGTACGCTCGATAGAGGCATCGCTGATCGTCACCACCTGATCGATCTGCACCGCGCCGGATAAGTCACGTGCAATCTCGTACAGCGAACCCGCCCGCTCCTCGCGATGCCCGGCCACCCGCGCCTGAAAACGCAAGCCAGCGGTCAATTGTCCGGTGATCAAGCCGACCGCCAGCATGATGATGAACGTCAAAATATACTGCACGTCGCTCACCGCGAAGGAAAATCGCGGCGGAACGAAGAAGAAATCGAAGGAACACACGCTCAGCACCGCCGCCAGAGCAGCGGCGCCGCGTCCGAAACGAACGGCAACCAGCACGACGGTCAGGATGAATATCGCCACGATATTCGACCGATCGAATTGTGCGGCGAGCGGCATCGACACCAGCGTCACTGCGACGCAAGCCAACGTCGCCCATAGATAACGAAGCTGTTTGAACTTTCGCCGATCGCTGGACTCGGCACCCGGAATTGCCGGCCAGGAGGACGTCCTCGCCTCCCCGTTCTGCATGACCCCGTCGGCTCGCCCGATCTCGATGAGATCGATATCCGGCGCTAGCAATGCCAGTTTCTGGCCGCTGGATCGCTGCCACGGCCATAGCCGCCGCGCCGGATCGCGGCCGATGACCAACTTCGACAGATTGTGGTTGCGCGCGTAGGCGATCACGCTCGTCGCGACGTCGGCATCGGCGATCACTGCGGTCGTACCGCCCAATTCCTTGGCCAAGCTCAGTGTTCCCAGAATCTTCTCGCGCCGGGCGGCGGGTAGGCGCTGCAATCCGGGCGTTTCCACATAGACGGCGTGCCACTCGGCATTCAACTGGCCCGCGAGCCGCGCCGCCGCCCGAACCACTCGCTCCGCACCGGCGTCCGGACCCACACAGGTCAGGAGCGCATTGGCGGTTTTCCAAACGGATTCAATCGATTTGTCGACGCGATAGGCTTGGACGTCTCCCTCGATCCGATCGGCCGTGCGGCGCAGAGCCAGCTCGCGCAAGGCCATCAAATTACCCTTGCGGAAGAAATTGTCCGCCGCCCGCTCCGCTTGCTGCGGCACGTACACTTTGCCGGCTTTCAGCCGTTCCAGCAATTCGTCCGCCGGAATATCGACCAGCACCACTTCGTCCGCGTCGTCGAACACCGTATCCGGCACTGTCTCCCATACCCGCACGTTGGTGATGCCGCCGACGACGTCGTTGAGGCTTTCCAAGTGCTGCACATTCAGCGTCGTGAAGACATCGATTCCCGCAGCCAAGAGCTCTTCGACATCCTGCCAGCGCTTCGGATGTCGCGCGCCTTGGACATTCGAGTGCGCAAACTCGTCGACCAGGATCAGAGAAGGACGACGCAGCAACGCCGCGTCGAGATCGAACTCGCTCAAGTCCTTGCCCCGATACGACATCGGCTTCGGCGGCAGGATCTCCAAGTCCGCAAGAAGTGCCGCTGTTTCGGAACGGCCGTGAGTCTCGACGACGCCGGTGACGATGTCGCGGCCCTCGGCTTTGAGCTTGCGGGCCGCCACCAACATGGCATAGGTCTTGCCCACGCCGGCGGAAGAACCGAAATAAATCCGCAGCTTACCGCGGCGCGCCTCGGCTTCTTGCCGCTTGACTTTCGCCAGCAAGAGATCGGGATCGGGGCGCTGTTCGCTCAGTGTCGGCATCTGCCGCTATTGTGCGCGATCTAGGCTCAAGTTGAGCAGTAAAACGTTGACTCGCGCTTCGCCGAAAATCCCCCATTGCGGTGCTTCCACGTGACCCAAGACGAGCTCACGTACCTTATCGGCGTCCATATGTCTGGCGCGGGCGACGCGCCCCACCTGGTACAACGCTGCCGCCGGGCTCACCTGCGGATCGAGTCCGCTCGCCGAGGCCGTCACTAGATCCACGGGAATGGGCAATGAATTGTCCGGATCGGCGGCCTTCAAGGCCTCGATCCGCCCCCGCACCGCATCGATCAGCGCGGGGTTCGTCGGCCCAAGATTTGAGCCGCCCGAGGCCGTCCCATTGTTCGGCATCGGCGAAGTCGCGGAAATCCGGCCCCAGAAATACTTCGGCTCCTGGAACGACTGGCCTATCAGCGAAGAACCCACGGGCTTGCCGCCACGCATCACCAGACTGCCGGACACCTGGATCGGGAAGGCCGCCTTGCCGATGCCCGTAACGACCAGGGGATACACCAGGCCGGTCAGCACGGTCAGCAGCACGAACAACACCAGCAAGGGACGCAGCATCAGACTCATGATCGTAATCCTTCTCTAAACCAGCCGCAGCGCCGTGAGCATCATGTCGATCAGCTTGATGCCGGCGAAGGGCACCAGGATGCCTCCCACGCCGTAGATCAGGAGATTCCGGCGCAACAGCGAGGCGGCGCCGAGCGCGCGGTATTTCACGCCTTTGAGAGCGAGCGGAATCAACAGCACGATGATGATCGCGTTGAATATCACCGCGGACAAAATCGCAGAATCCGGACTCGTCAGCCGCATCACATCCAGAGCCGCCAACTGCGGATATGTGGTGGCGAAGGCCGCTGGAATGATCGCAAAATACTTGGCGACGTCGTTGGCGATCGAGAACGTCGTGAGCGATCCACGGGTGATCAGCAACTGCTTGCCGACTTCGACGATCTCGATCAACTTGGTCGGATTCGAATCCAGGTCCACCATGTTCCCGGCTTCTTTGGCGGCTTGGGTGCCGGAGTTCATGGCGACTGCGACGTCGGCCTGAGCCAGTGCGGGCGCGTCATT
>Ga0137403_10005736_pt1 | contig 14351 bp, 12 predicted proteins | sample CZOMad2_1_16fung_FD_122057 | JGI IMG/M metagenome (GOLD analysis project Ga0137403, IMG submission 122057) | Vadose zone soil fungal communities from Angelo Coast Range Reserve, California, USA - CZOMad2_1_16fungal (Hybrid Assembly) | ecosystem: Environmental > Terrestrial > Soil > Vadose zone... | reverse complement strand
CTATTCGCGCTTGGCGGAAACGCTTAAATCCTCAAAACGCTTGGCTTCTTTCTGAAGCGACTCAGCGTCGGGCGAATTGGGCGAAATGGCCAGGTAGTCGCGAATCTCGCGGGCCGCGCCGGCGTAATCCTGCTTCACTGAGAGGACGTAACTCAGCAAGAGACAGACATCAGGATGGCTGTGTTGCGTATCCAGGGCCTTGAATTTTCTGGCGCTCTCTTCGGCTGCCTGAAATTTCTGCGAATTGTAATTGGCTGCGGCATTCAGAAAATAAACCAAGGGGTAGGCAGCAGAATTCAGCTTGATGACCTGGTCGCTCAAGCGGATTGCATCGTCCCATTTTTTTTCCTGCGCGGCGATCATGGTCAGGCCGTAACTCGGGTTCACGAACTGGGGGTCCGCCGCGATCGCCTGCGCGTATTCCCTGCGCGCGGCGTCAAACTCATTGCGCTCGCGATGGATATCGCCAAGCAGGGTCCATGCCGCCGCGAATTGAGGATAGACTTTCACGGCTTTGTTCAGCTCTTTTTCTGCTTCAGCCGGCTTTTCTGTTTTGATTTTTTGCGCCTTCTCATAGCCGCGCATCGCGTCCTTGGGCGCGGCCATGCTGGTTACGCTGATGGTGGTTCCGGGGGCATTTCCAATGCGCTTAAGGAAAATGGTCCCGACTTCATACTGCCAGGTGTCTCCGCCTGCGGTCCGCAGAATCACCACGCTGGATTGGTAACCCGCCAGAACCGCACGCAATTCACAGCCGCTCAGATCAAGAGGCCTCTGGCCGTTGTTGCTTCCAGAGCGCGACTGCGAGTTGGGAGCAACGCGCGCATCATTTTCGCTGGCGTCCTGAAAGGTGAGGTTCAAGCCCAACTGAAACTCGAACTGCCCTTTTGTATCGGCGTAACCCTCGCGCCGCACTGTGCCATTACAGACGCGCTCAATGGGCACCGGTTCAGGCAGAGATCCTCCGCCTTCTAACATGACTTTGCCGGAGATGAAAAGCGGCTTGGTAGAGCTATCAGGCGTGCCTGGGGTCCGCGTGGACGGGATGTTGCGGGAGGGCGATGAGCTCGTGGATCCGCGTTGCGCGGTGGCCGCTGGTGCAAGCAAAGCGATAACGAGAGCTATCCAGGTGCTGAACCGACAAGAGCCAGGTACCATTGCAGCCTCCATGTAAGCCTTGCAGGACCTTTAGCTGAAAGATCTGTAAATGAACGGCCAGACAGAAATGGTACGCCTTTTTGGGTTTCGTCGGGGTGAAAATCTCGCCAAAAGAGGTCGCCAGGAAATTGTCCGGAAGAGTCGTGAAAAATGTGACGAAGCAAAATTACTGCTGCTTGGCGGCGCTCAAGCCTTCCAGGCGTTGGGCCTCGTTTTTGAGCGCCTGGGCGTTAGGAGCGTCGGGCTTCAAGGCCAGGTAGTCGCGATAGAGTTGTGCCGCTTCCGCGTACTGGTGTTTACCGGTAAGAATATTGGCGAGAAGAAGCGCTATGTCCGGCCGGGCGTGGGCCCTATCCACCTGCTGGAACTTGCGCGCGCTCAGCTCCGCGGCGTCCAGCTTGCCCAGGTTTAAGTTGGCGGCGGCGTTAAAAAAATATGCCAAAGGATATGCCGTTGAATTTAGCTGGATAAGCTGGTCTGTGAGCTGGGCCGCCTCCGCCCATTTGTTTTCCACCACCGCCATGGCGGCCAGGCCGAAATAAGGACTCACGAATTTTGGATCTGCGGCCAATGCTTTCGCGTATTCCGCCTTGGCCGGCTCGAACTGGTTTTGCAGCCGGTGTATCTCTCCCATGAGTGACCAGGCGGCGGCATACTGGGGGAAAATGCCGACAGCCTTGTTCAGGTCGGCAACGGCTTCGTCGAATTTCTTTTCCGTGCCCAATTTACGGGCCTTGTCAAAGGCGTCGCGAGCTTCTTTCGGCACCGTCATGGTATTTACGCTGACCGTTGGGCCATCGGCCGTGCCCATTTTCGTCAGCACAATGGTGCCAACCTGTAGTTGGGTATCTCCGCCGAAAACCCGCATAGGCACAGTGGTGGAAACAAAGCCCGACATCGACGCTCGCAGTTCGCATTCGTCATACCTCATATCACTTCCTCCCGAAAGGGGGGTACGCGCGTTTTTGTTGCTGACCATGCGGTCGGAATCGGTCTGGCTGGCGTCGCGCTCCGTGGAGTTGCGTCCCAGCTCAAACTGAAAGTTACCCTTGGAATTGGTATAGCCTTCGCGCCGGACCATGCCATTGCATATCCGTTCAATTGCGATCCGCCCCGTGGCCCCGCCTCCCTGAAGGATGACTTTGCCGGAAATGAAGACGGTACGAGGATCAGTGTTTCTTTCCAGGATGGGAGATCCGGCGTTGGGAAGATCGACGGCGCCGCCGGAATGGGGATCGCCGCTACGCTGGGCAAAGGCGCAAGGAGCCAGCGTGGCAATAGCAAATGTTGCAGCGAGCCGGGAGCGGAAAGAAGAGAATGCCATAGGCCCTCCGGGGGAAGGATCAAGCCGGGGTACGTACCAATACCAGCCTATGGTAGTCCAAAAAACAGGCCAGCGGCTACTCTTTGCGGGTACTTCCGAGTTCGGCGATGATCTCCTGGCCCATCATCTTGCTGCCGTCATAGATGACTTCAATCAGGCGGGTGCGCGCGGTGCGGGCATTGGCCACAACCGTGGCGAGTTCCGTGCTGGGAAACAGGCCAACAATCTCCCATTTGTTCTGGGCACTCTGGACCCAAAGCTCGTATTGTTTCCACTTTGCCATCTGTAATAAGTGTCTCACATTGACGCGACTGTGGGCCGTTACCATATTGATTGCAGGCCAGAGGAGTCGTAAGAGGGTCAGACCAGGTACCTGGTGTAATTGGCGAATCGCGTACGCGATTGCCCGTGCATGGAAAATAAACTTTCCCGCAGCTCTCGATTTCCCATTGGTCGCGAGATGTTTTCTCGATCAAAAAAGATGTCTCGTAAGAACTCCCTGAATCTGCATATTTGCTGCTCGCATTCTCGGGATGTTTCGACTCGCCCTCGCGATGCTTGTGCTTCGCTCAACATGACAGGGAGTAGAGGGACTCGTAAAACGCAGAGAGCAGCGGAGCAGGTCCCTCGGGCAAAAGCGGCGCTCGGGATGGCACGTTCAGGGGGAAGCGTTGTGTTCCATTCCGCGTGTTCATTTGCGGGGCAAAGGTCTTGATTTTGATTTGGCTAGTTGCTAATTGCCAATTGCTTCACCGCGCCACTGCCGCAACCAACTCCATCTGTTTTTTCTTGTTGGCTTCCATGGCAGAGAGGTCGGGTTCGAAGCAGCGTCGGCAGCGAGCTTCATACATTCCAGCGGCGCCCACGACGATCAGGTCTTCATTGGCGATCAGCCGTTGCGTGTGCTTGGCAGGATTGCCGCACTGCATGCAGATGGAAAGCGTTTTGGTGATCTCGTCGGCCACGGCCAGCAGCTCTGGCATGGGATGGAACGGGCGACCTAGATAATCGGTATCGAGCCCGGCAATGACGATGCGCTTGCCCATATCGGCCAGGCGGACGACGAAGTCGATCATGGCTTCGCCGAGGAATTGTGCTTCATCGATGCCGATTACTTCAGTCCGGACGTCGAGCTTGGCCTGGACATCCATGGCGTTGCTAACGGCCTCGGCGTGTATGCGGCCGTCATCGTGGGAGACAATCTGGTCGCTGGCATAGCGCTGGTCGATGATGGGCTTGAAGATCTGCACGCGCTGGCGCGCAATCTCCGCGCGCCGCAGGCGGCGAATCAGCTCTTCACTCTTGCCGCTAAACATTGGCCCGCAGATCACTTCAATCCAGCCCAGGTTCCCCCGCATTGCATTCATTAAAAAAGCTCCTAGCTACTGGCTGCTAGCTGGATGGCAAAGCATCCAGAGCGGCCAGCTTGCTGTTCATAAATTCGTTGAACTGCTCAAAACTCGAAAAAACTTCCGTGGCGCAGCCTAACAGCCAGCCGCTGACGTGCTCCACCGGCATCCCGCAAATCAAATAAACCGGAATACCCATGCGATGCGCGAAGGTGAGCTCACCCTGCGTGCCGGCGCCGCGTCCGGCGTACTGGTCCCAGTAGCAGACGATGGCGTCGCACTGGTGCTCGATCAGATCAAGGTCGTAGGCAATGATCTTCTGGATCGTCTGGCGGAAGCGGCCGAGGTCGCTCGTCTTCCACGCGCGAAACTCGCCGGCCTCAACTGCGGTCAGGTTTTTCATCTCGTCTTCGGCGGGATCGTAAATCTCATGGCCGAGGGCCTTGAGCACCGGAGTAATTGCGGCACGCCAGCCCTTACCGAGGTCAGGAGAATATTCGATGGAGCCTGCGAGATAGAAAAACATGAAAGGTGATTGTCAGCGATTCGGAGTGGCGCGTCAACGCAGATTTAGCGTGGTTTGGGACGGGTTTTCCAGAGGTTTTCCTAATTCCTATGTCCGAGCGCAGCGAGGGAGCCCTATAGTCTGCAAGGTCTTTAAAGCTATAACGTTTTGTTTTTACCGCAAAGGACGCAAAGTTCGCAAAGAAAAAAGAGTGCTCTCCGACGCAATAATTTCTTTATCGCCCTCCGCAAAAAGCTTTCTTGCGATAGGGTTCCCTCGCTGCGCTCGGGATAAAAAACACAAAGCTACTCGTACTTCAACGCTTTCAACGGCTCAGTGTTCATCGCGCGGCGCGCGGGAATGTACGATGCCACCAAGCCGACGGCGGCCAGCAGCAGAGCAACCGAGATGAGCGTGACAGGATCAGATGGCGAAACGCCTACCAGCAATGATCCAATGCCTCGACCGGCAAGGAAGCTCAATACTAGTCCAGCAAGCAGCCCCGCGCCCACCAACACAAATCCCTGGCGCAGCACCATTTTTAATATGTCACCGCGCCCGGCGCCCAGCGCCATGCGCACGCCGATCTCATGCGTCCGTTGTGACGCTGCATATGAGATGACGCTGTAGACGCCGACCAGCGCCAGCACCAGACCAAGGAGGGCCAGCACGACGGTAAAACGGCTGCCCATACGAAACAGAAAGAAACCATTCGCTCCCCCCAGGGACTGTTCCATGGTTTGGATGTCGGTCAAGGGAAGCCCCGGAGCCAGGCTGCGGATTTTCTCTTCCACCACCGGAATCAGGGCTTCCGGCGCGGACGCAGTGCGGATTTGCAGCGTGGCAAAGGTACTGGGGTTCTGCGCCATGGACTGATAATAGAAGAGCGTGGTTTCATCCACCGGGTCGTTGTACTTGCCCTGCTTTGCGATTCCCACGACTTCGATGAACGGGCCCGACACTCCTTTGGCGCTGAAGCGTTTTCCCAGCGCGTCCTGATTGGGCCACAGCTTCTTTGCCATGGCTTCATTGATCACCGCAACCATGGGCGTTTTATCCGTATCCTGCTCGGTCAGTAATCGTCCACGGAGGAGCGGAATCCGCATGGTGGCGAAATAGGAAGGATCAACGATGTTGTAGAAGGCTGTAGGATTATCGTCCTTCGCCGTCGCCGAGCCGCCTTCGATGTAAACCCGGCCTCCCTCATTCGAATAGCCCATGGGAACGGTGGCAGCCAGACTTACCGACTGCACGCCGGGCAGCACGCGGACGCTTTCCTCCACGCCGCGGAAAAACTGCTTCGTGCGCGCTTCGTCAAAGCCGATGGTGCGGGTCTCCATGGTGAGGTTGAGCACGTTACGCGGATCAAAGCCCAGGTAAGAATGCTCGGCATTTTGCGTGCTTCGGACAAACAATCCGGCTACTACCAGCAACATTAATGAAACCGCCACCTGCGCGACTACCAGCGCGCTGCGGACTTTGGATTTTCCCGAGCCCAAAATGCCGCGGCTGCCCTCATGCAATACGGTATTGAAATCTGAACGCGCGGCCCGCCAGGCCGGCGCCAATCCTACGAGCAGGCCTGTGAGCAAAGCGATGGCGATGCCGAAGCTGAAAACGCGCCAGTCAAAACCGAAATCAAACCGGATGGGAATATTGGCAACCTCAAGCCGGATGGAACTGAGCAAGCGCGTTGCCCACAATCCCACTATGGTCCCGAATGCCGCGCCCAGAATGGCCAGAACCAGGCTTTCCGTCAGCAACTGGCGGACAATGCGGCTGCGCGCCGCGCCTAACGCTGTGCGCACCGCCATTTCACGCTCCCGCGCCGTGGCCCGCACCAGCACAATGTTGGCGACGTTGGAGCACGCCAGCAGCAGCACCATCCCGGCCAGCGCCATGAACAGCACACCCACGATCAGCATGCCGTTGGCAGGGTCCGGCTCCGGACGCGCGAGCCTTTCCGGATACAAACGGTAGGTCACGCCTTTGTGGGTTTCCGGATATTGCTGGTTCAGCCGTTGCGCCACCACATTCGCTGAGACCTGGGCCTGCTGGCGGGAAATCCCTGGCTTTGGAATTCCCAATAGCCTCAGGTCGCCGGCATCGCGGTTGGTCCAGTAGTCGTTTTTGTCTTTCGCCTGGGACCACAACGTCCTCATGCCGAAAGGCAGATAGGCCTGCATATCCACCAGAGAATAGGTCCCGTGAAATCCTTCCGGAGCAACGCCCACGACAGTCACGGAATGGCCATTCATCTTGACCTGCCTGCCTACGATGGACGGATCGCCGTTGAAGCGCTTTTTCCAGTAGCCATTGCCGAGCACGACGATGTTTTCAGTCCCGTTGTTCTCCGTCTCCGCGCCATAAATCAGCCGGCCCACGGCGGGCTTGAGTCCCAGACCAGCGAAGTAATTGGAACTTACATAGCTAAAGAGGACCGGTTCCACTTTCCCGTCGGCATCCATGCCGGCCAGGCTGAGCGTGTAGCAAATCACGTCTGAAAATCCGTCAGCCTGGGTGCGAATATCCTGAAAGTCAGCATAAGCAAACCCGGAGTACTGATTTGCAGCTTGTGATTGTGCACCAAAGACGACCAGCCGGTCAGCGTTGGCCACCGGCAAAGGCCGCAACATGAGTCCGTTGACGGCGCTGAAGATGGTGGTATTTGCGCCAATGCCCAGAGCCAGAGTCAGGGCCGCGACGAGTGTCATCGCCGGGTTCTTCAACAGCATGCGCATGCCGTAACGGACGTCCTGGAATAGAGTTCTCATTGAGCGCCCTCCGGAGGCGAGCTGAGGCGGAAGTAATGACGGTGGCAATTCAATGCCCGAATCGAGAAAAGCATTCCAAGCAGTTGAATGGCTGATAGATATACGCGGTCGCGGTGTCGGCGGTTCCGGGTTTCTGGTGTTCGATTCCGGGCAGCTGAGTGGCGGAAACGAACAGGGACCTGATTTTTATCGCTTCCAGAATAATGATGAATTCCGATGGGAGCCTGCGCCGCAAACTGCGCGGCTTCACGCCCGCAGAAGCCGCACCTCAAGGGTTCGCTGAGTTGCGAATTGTGTGATGAATGAATAAACGATAAACTGACCGCCCATGAAGATAGCGCTTCAATTCTTGTTGGCGACGGGATTGGCGATTCACGCGGCGGCAGCAAGTGCTTCCTGTTCGCCTATACCTGGAGCAGATCAGATATGGTCTAGGCCGTCCGTGCATTGGGTGTTCATCGGCGAGTTGCACGGTTCGAATGAAACTCCCGCTGCTTTTCGTGATCTTGTCTGCGACGCCATTGCGCAGGGAAAGCACGTTACCGTCGCGTTAGAGCGTCCAGCGAGCGAGCAAGCCGCTCTGGACAACATTCTTACTGCCAAGGACCTTTCAGCGGCCCAGGAATTGCTGCTCCAACTACCCCGCTGGAAAGAAGGTATGGATGGTCTAGCGAGCGAAGCGATGCTGCGGCTGTTGGTCTCTTTGCGAGAGCTTCACAGGCTCCATCCCGACTTAAAGGTTGTTGCATTCGATGCGCCCTATACAGGATCCGCGCCTGGTGCACGAGACGAAGCGTTGGGACACGCCCTGCTTTCGCTACGTCCAGCAAAACCCAATGACCTGGTGCTCATCCTCACAGGGAATCTTCACGCAATGCAAGCGTCAAAACGCGGCTACGATCTGGCGGCTATGTACCTCCCTCCCAAAGAAATCTTGAGCCTGCTAGTAACAGACAGGGGCGGAGAATCATGGTCGGAATCCACAACGGACGGCTGCGGTCGCCAGAAGGGTGGAGTTCCGGATAAGGACCCAAATAGGCCTTACGGGATATTTCTTGATCCAGGCCTCGCACGTTATGGAAAGGTCGATGGCATCCTCTCACTGGGCGTCCCATTGACATCTTCCGCACCTGCGGCTGGTGAGCCTTCTCCCATTCCAGCTTGCCGCACAAAGTTTCTCTCTGCGCACCAGGCCGTTCCAAAGAATGAATGACATTGGATCGGGAAGTTGGAACATCGCCATAACTGGCCCATGTATCAGCCCGCCTGCATCAAACCTCTGCCGCAGCCTGTCTATATAATTGCTGCGCTTCCTGACAATTTACCGGTGGAGGTCCGATTGAAGTTTCTTTGTGTTTTTGTACTCATTCTTCTTCAAACCAGCTTTATTTTTGCGCAACGTAATTTTCAGCAGCCGCCGGCGTACTCGCCTCAGCTTACTGCCGAGCTTAAGCAGCTCCAGGAAGCGGCCCTCAAGAGCGACTATGCCTTTGACCAGCTTGCCCACCTGACAAACAATATCGGCCCGAGGCCGGCGGGATCGGCACAGGCCAATTTCGCTGCGCAGTATGTCGCCGCGGAACTGCGCAAGCTCGGGCTCGAGGTAAAGCTGGAAAAAGTGGTTGTGCCGCACTGGGTGCGTGGCGAGGAAACCGGGGCGCTGGTGGAATTTCCGGGCATGGCTCCAGGAACAACGCAAAAAGTGGTGCTTACGGCGCTGGGCGGCAGCGTAGCCACGCCGGCACAAGGAATCACCGCGCCCGTGGTTGTTGTGAACAACTTTGACGAGCTTGCGGCGCTGAGCCGTGACAAAGTTGCCGGCAAGATCGTTCTGTTCAACTACAAATTTGACAAGCAGCTTGCCGCCACCGGCCACGGAGGACCCGCGTACGGTCAGGCGGTGATCTACCGCGCGATCGGCGCCAGCGCAGCAGCTAAACAGGGAGCCATTGCCGCGCTGGTGCGGAGCGTCGGCGGCGCTGACTACCGAATCCCTCACACCGGCGCGATGATCTATCTAAAGGACGCTCCCCAAATTCCGGCTGCGGCTGTTACTTCGGAAGATGCCGACACTCTGGCGTATCTGGCGAAACAGGGAAGCGTGCGCATGCGCCTGGTGTTGACTCCGCAGAAGCTGGCCGACGTGGACTCATACAACGTGGTGGCCGACCTGAAAGGCAGTGAACTGCCTGACCAGGTGGTAATCGTTTCCGGTCATCTGGATTCATGGGACCTTGGCACCGGAGCGATCGATGATGGCGCTGGAGCAGTTGTAGCGATGCAGACAGCACAACTTATCAAACAGCTTGGCCTACACCCCAGGCGCACCATTCGCGTGATTGCCTGGATGAACGAGGAATTTGGCACCTCCGGCGGGCGGGCCTATGCTGCCGATCATAAAGCGGAAATTGCGAAACATTTTGCCGCCATCGAAAGCGACCTGGGCGCGGGACATCCCACCGGCTTCAGCATGGCAGCCCCCGCAGAAAATCTGGCGGCCCTTCAGCCAACAGCGCAGATTTTGCAGTCGAGCGGCGCCGGCATGATGCGGACAGGAGACGGCACGGGAAGCGACATCTCTCCACTGCTTTCGCTGGGCGTCCCGTGCTTTGAGCCGATTCAAGACGAACGCTTTTACTTCAACTACCATCACACGGCCGCGGACACGCTGGATAAAGTGGTTCCCCGCGAACTGCAGGAGAACGCAGCCGTAATGGCCGTGCTGGCGTATTCACTCGCCAACCTGGCAAAAGACCTGGAGAGACCAGCTCCGCGACCGGCTCAGGAGTTTTGATAATTTTTGAGCGAGAAGCGAGCCGCTCAGCTACCTTGAAGCAAAATATAAGGTCCCTGAACGTTAACTGAATAGACTCTCCAGTTTCTCCAGAAGCTGGAGATGCACGTCTGTCGGGACAGGCGCGATTGCGAAATACCGCTTTTCCGCTGCTTTGGTTCCTACCTTGATTTCAAATCTGAACCTGGCGGGGGCTAAGGGTGTTGTCGGATCATTCGGCCCAAAGCCGATTCCATCTGTATAAAATCCAGTGTTGTGTTCCCACCTGTCTTCCATCTTCTCGGCCACTAAATCAGCGAAGGGCTGTAGCTTGGGATTCAGGCCAGCAATCTTCTTGTCAGTCGTGACGGTTAGCTGACTCAAATATAGGGTCTTTATTTTTCTGTCAGCGGGAAGGCCGAAACCGTATTCCTTTTTTAGCCATTGCATCCCATCTTTCAAAAAATCCTCCGAGTCGCTAGTCGAAGACCATGAATCAGCCATAATGCCATCGGTAAAAATTGTGAGTTTTGCAAGGAGGTCGCGTCCATCCTTGGTTCTAAAGGTGCCTTCATTGAACAAGAGACCCTTAGACTCCGGATCAATGTCCAGAGTGTGCTTTGGGAATTTTTTGAAATCGTATCTTGCGGCTAAACCGAGAAATGCCTTTGTTAGACTGAGCCCGAGAGGATTCAGCTCTGTTGTCGGGAACAGCCAAGTTGTTCTGGCGATGTCAGTAGATATCAATTTCATTAGGCACTCGAAGCGACAGCCGCGCTTCCCACGCTCATATGCAGTATTTTTCCTAATTTCCGTTCGGGCGATTGCGCTTGCTCCGCATAAGCCGCTCTGAGAATCGGCATTTCAACAGCTTGGACATCTTTCTTATGAAACCAAGTGTCCTCTTTAAAGGGTGCCCTCTCGAGGGCCTCTCGGCTGAATGTCTCGGTTTCTGGAATCAAGCTTGAGAACGTTTCGAACCTTACAGACAGTCTGAGGTCGAAAGCCTCAGCTATCCTGCGCAGCGTGTTAATGCTCCATGACGAATAATTGATATCCTCCAGCAGTGCTATTCTCGGCTGAGCCATTCCGGTTAAATCAGCCAGTTCCTTCTGAGTAAGCTTCTGCTGCTCGCGCAAAACCTTTATTTGGGTCGCAATGTACGTGTTCAGGCTCTCATCTGCGTAAGAGTGGCGGTACTCTTTATCATGGAATTCTTCCCGCAAATTACTTCTTAGCTCGCTCATGCAGCCCCCTTCTATTTTTCGGATCATTGATGATTTCTTGCCGATATGATTCGGCAAGTTGGAGGGTTCCTTCCGGCAATTCGTCGTCTTTCTCAAACTCACCGAGAAGCAGCGTATATTCCGAGGCCATGTTTATCGGCCCCTTGCAGAGAAAAAGACGAGGGGCCACGTTGCTGTTTACTCGTATTTTGTGCAGGTGTGGAGCACCATGGAGATTGCTTGCCAGTCCTGGGCAAAACTCGTGTCCGTTACTTTCCAGCAAATCAATCCGCTGATTCATTTTGGCCAAGTCTTTCTTCTGGAGACGTTCGCACCACCGCCTGACGGGATTCTCGCCCCTACGGTCTCGGTAATCATATAACGTCCATGCCATAATAATAACAAAAATATTATAATATATTTGACGATGATGGTATAATTATTTTATTATATCGAGGTTTGAATCTCAGAGCTTATCACATATGAACCGTCTCAAAACTCAATGACTGCACCTATGACAGTGCATATTCCATTCGGGTATTGCTTTTTTGAACGCGTCGCAAGGGTCGTTGCCCGATTTGCGCGAAGGACGCCAAACGGCTACCCTTAGCAGTTTCGTGATCACCCTCCGGAGGAGCCATGTTTTCACAGCGAATTCTTAAATCTGCAGTCGTGATCTTGCTGGCTGCCTGCACTGCGTTTGCCCAGACCGCAGCGAAAACGGCGGCGGCGAAAACGTCCGGCCAGCCGTCGGCCAAGCATGCCAAAGGCGCTGCGACCGTGGCGGAAGCTCAGGCGTTCATGAAGAAAGCGGAAGAGCAGTTGCTGGATCTGGGCGTCCGCGCGAGCCGGGCGAGCTGGGTGCAGGAAAACTTTATTACCGATGACACGGAGGCGATGTCGGCACAGGCGAATGAGAAGCTGACAGCGGTGGCGACGCAGCTGGCGTTGGATGCACGCCGTTTTGACGGCCTGAAGCTGCCGCCGGACCTGGCGAGGAAATTTCTGCTGTTGAAGCTGTCGCTCACCGCGCCGGCCCCTAATAATGATGCCGAACGCAAAGAGCTGACTGAGCTAGCCAGCAAGCTGGACGGCATGTATGGCAAAGGCAAGTACTGCAAGCCGGCAGCGGCGTCGGATGCATCGGCAGGCGCAGCTCCGGCTAGTGACAAACCGGTAGGGCTGTCGAACGGGAAACCGAAGTGCCTGTCGTTGAATGATCTTAGCCGCATCATGGCCAGCAGCACGAATCCGGACGAACTGCTGGACGCGTGGGTGGGCTGGCACAAGATTTCTGTGCCGATGAAAGATAAGTATGCGCGGTTTGTGCAGCTTTCGAATAAAGGCGCGGCCGAGCTTGGGTTTAAAGACACGGGCGCGATGTGGCGCAGCAACTATGACATGTCGCCCGACGAGTTCAGCGCCGAAGTGGAGCGGCTGTGGCGGCAGGTGGAACCGTTTTATGTTTCGCTGCATACGTATGTCCGCAAGCAGCTGATTAAGAAATACGGCAAGGCTGCGGAACGCGCGGACGGCATGATTCCTGCGCATTTGCTGGGGAACATGTGGGCGCAGGAGTGGGGCAATGTTTATCCGTTGGTGGCGCCGGCCAATGGCGGACAGGGGTACGACCTGACGCAGCTTTTGAAAGACCACAAAGTCAACGAGCTGGGCATGGTCCACTATGGAGAGAATTTCTTCAAGTCGCTGGGCTTTGCGCCGCTGCCGGAAACATTCTGGGAGCGGTCGCTGTTCTTGAAGCCGCAAGACCGCGAGGTGGTGTGCCATGCCAGCGCGTGGGACGTGGATTCACGAGACGACTTGCGGTTGAAGATGTGCATTGAGGTGAAAGACGAAGACTTTGTGACGATCCATCACGAGCTGGGGCACAATTTTTATCAGCGCGCTTATAAAGACCAGCCACCGCTGTTTGAAGACAGCGCGAACGATGGGTTCCATGAGGCGGTGGGCGATACCATTGCGCTTTCAGTGACGCCGGAATACCTGAAGGAAGTTGGGTTGCTCGATACGGTGCCGCCGGAGAGCGCCGACATCGGCTATCTGCTGAAGCAGGCGATGGACAAGATTGCTTTTTTGCCATTCGGGCTGCTGATCGACAAATGGCGCTGGGAAGTTTTCTCCGGCCAGATTACGCCGACGCAATACAACAAAGCGTGGTGGGACCTGAAAGCCAAATATCAGGGAGTGGCGCCGCCGGTGGAGCGCAGCGAAGCGGACTTTGATCCGGGAGCGAAGTATCACATCGCGTCGAATACTCCTTACGTGCGCTACTTCATGGCGCGGATCCTGCAATTCCAGTTTCATCGCGCGCTATGCCAGGCGGCGGGAATCGAAGGGGCGCTGCATCGCTGCTCCATTTATAAGAACAAAGCGGCGGGCGAGCGGCTGAACAAGATGCTGAGCATGGGAAAAAGCAAGCCGTGGCCGGACGCGCTGGAAGCCATTAGCGGGCAGCGCCAGATGGACGCAACGGCCATCCTGGATTATTTTGCGCCGTTAAAGAAGTGGCTGGACGAACAGAACCAGGGCGAGAAACCCGGGTGGCAGGGCATGGATGCTCCGACGGAAGCGCCGCCGCGGCATACGAGTAAGTAGCAGCCTTTAGCTCTTAGCTATTAGCCTTTAGCTAAAGGCAAACCCAAGAGCAAGAGCAAAACCAAAGGCAAAAGCAAAAGCAAAAGCAAAAGCAAAAGCAAAACGCGGATAGCAGTGGATCGAAAGGGGCTCGTGAGGAGCCTTGGGCCATCGGTTAAGGCGATAGACAGGCCATGAACATTTCGTCCCACACTCACGGGACTTTCTGACTATCGAGCCGCTCTCATTTTTTACCAGATATTCAAACCGGCAACTCGAGTCGCGCGTAGAATTGGCGGGTGCCTTTCTAGGGGCAATGTCTACTCCGGACAATCTTGTCCAGCATTCAGAAAAAGGAGATCAATCATGGCAATTTCCACAAAACCAGTTCCTGAAGGCTTTCACACGGTAACTCCCGCGCTCGTTGTACGGGACGCGGCGAAAGCGATTGAATTTTACAAAAAAGCGCTTGGCGCGCAGGAACTCGTGCGCATGCCAAGCCCCGACGGCAAGATCATGCATGCTGAGCTGAAGATCGGCGATTCCATCATCTTTCTTTCAGATGAAATGCCGATGCCGGGTAGCGTTAAATCCCCGCAAAGCCTGGGCGGGTCCACCTGCACGTTGAACATATACGTAACCAACGT
>Ga0137403_10005735_pt1 | contig 14354 bp, 13 predicted proteins | sample CZOMad2_1_16fung_FD_122057 | JGI IMG/M metagenome (GOLD analysis project Ga0137403, IMG submission 122057) | Vadose zone soil fungal communities from Angelo Coast Range Reserve, California, USA - CZOMad2_1_16fungal (Hybrid Assembly) | ecosystem: Environmental > Terrestrial > Soil > Vadose zone... | reverse complement strand
TTAAACAGGTTGAAAAATTCCGCCCGGAAATTCAGGCCCATATTCTCCCAAGGCAGCCTGAACTGCTTGATCACGGAGAAGTCCGTGTTGACAAAGTCCGGACCGTAGACGGGTACACGGCTGGCGTTGCCGAGCTGTCCTGGAGCGGGAGCGGCAAATGCGCACGGATTAAAGACATCACCGGGCGCTCCCAGGGTGGCCGGTGCGATTCCAATCACACCACCAGAGGTTTGTCCTGCCAAAATTTGACACGCCGGGTTAGGGTTTGCGGCCACGATGCCAGCCTTGTTTGGATCGCTTATCCGGTCAGGACGGTTGAAGTTGTTGCCGTTGCCGCCGGTGTTGAAACTGACCCCGGAGTTGTTCGCGCTGTCGAGAAGGGGGAAGGCAAAGCCAGAGGTGATTCTTTCGATTAGTGTCAGCTGCCATCCTCCCAGAATCGAGTCGGTCGCGTTGCTCCAACTGTTGCCGAACTTCTTGCCCCGGCCGAAGGGCAAGTCGTAGATCACACTGGCGGTAAAGTTATGATGGAGGTCGATCTGGGAAGGAGCCCAGTCGAGCTTCTGCCAATTGGGAAGCGGGAAAAAAGGCGCACTCACCTCGGACCCCAAGCCATCAGACAGACCATTGTCGTAGGTATGGGAGTAGGTATAGGCGACGAGTGCGTAGAGGCCGTGCCTGCTCGACTTGGTCTCGGCCTTGATCTGCAAGGAATTGTAAGTAGTCCTGCCGATATCCCCAAATTCCAGAATGGCGTTGAAGTTTGGTGGAGTGAAGGGGGACACGAAAGGAGCGCCACCGGGCCCGCAGCCCAAGGTGTAGCCCGGAATCGAGCCGCATCCGGAGGGGCCGTTGGTGTCGATGGCGTTACCGGCGACCAGGATGTGGTTGCCGTGCGAACCGGCATAGCCCACCGTGAGTACGATGTTGCCCGGCAACTGGTGCTCGACGTTGGCGTTGTACTGCAAGACCTGTCCGGGCCGGGAGTCCCGCGGCTGGAAATAGAGTGTTCCCGAGAACGTGGAAACAGTTGGTGGAGTGTTAAAAATTGGAAATCCGCTCGAGATGCTGGCGACGGTCCCGCCCGGGCCACAGGCAGGGGTGCCGCCGGATGGAGTAGAGACTGGGCAACCGCCGAACTGGAAGATATCGCCCTCGGCGAAAAAGGGAGGGTTCTGCCAAAGGCCCTGCGCGCCCTGGCTCCACGCGGAATCGTGGTAGATGGAGAAGCCGCCGCGGACTACGGTTTTGTCGCTGCCAAGGACCTTATAGGCGGCGCCGATGCGCGGTTCGAGATTTTCCCAATACATATGTATTCCTGCGGAGCCGCTGACGCCGTTCTGATTGGCGACCAGGAGCTCGCCCGTAGCGGCGTTCGCGCCAGTGGCGATCGTGGGTGGAAGGAAATTGGCCATGCGCCCGGCGGATTCGGTGATGGGTGTAGACAGGTTCCAAGCTAAACCGATATTAAGGGTCAGATTCCTGGAAATACGCCAATCGTCTTGCACGAACGGGCGGATGATTTTCCAGCGGCGGCCGGTAACCGGACCGTTAAAGGTCTGATCGTGCTCGGAGATGTTCGAGTAGCCTAAAGTTACGTCGGCCTGTTGATTACCGGAGAAAATGCCAAGGGGGATCAAGAAGCCATCTTGGAAGGCTTCGGTGCCGACGTTCATCTGATTGGCACGGAAATCAATTCCGACATGCACGTCGTGCTTGCCGCGAATTAAGTCGAGAGCATCGTTATAGGAAAAGATATTGGTCCCGCCTTGAAACGGGGTAAAGCCCCGATCGCCGAGTGACCAGAACCCGTTGGTGAATAGGACCGACACCAGACCGCAGCTATAGGCGCCAGATGTGCATGTGGCGCTGCCGGCAGTGCCGGTACAGCCCAGGTTCGCGCCGGGAATGCCGATGCCGGCGAGGTTGGCAGAGGCGCAACTACCTGTGCCCTGAGAAGTGATGTAATTGAAGATGCGGTTATAGCCGAAGGTGAATTGATTTACGGTTGTGGGAGAAAAGACGTGGGTCTCGCCAATCGCCACGCTGCGACCGTGGTTACTGATGCCCTGGTTGCTGCCGAACGCGCTGGCCTCGGCAAAGGAGCCGACGCCGCCCCCTCCCGGCACATAGGAAACCGCTTGATCGTAACTAAACCGAGAAAAGAGGTTGTCGGCGCTAGACAAGGTGTGATCTAGCCGGATGTCAAACTTGGTTTCATTCAGGCTGCGCACCGGCTCGTTGACGAAGTTGAAACCTGAGAGGGTATTGGCGGCACTAATGGCATTCGGCAGTGGGTACAGATTCATCAAGGCTGCACCGAGGGGGTTAACCAAAGCGGCGGGGATTTTGGCGCAGTTAGCGCCGGCAACCTGGCTGCCATCGGCATTGACTGCCGTAGGAACACCGTTGGAACTGCCAACGCACTGGAAAGGGGTGCCGCCCGTATAGGGGTTGGTGATTGAAGTGGGGGAAACCGGTTGCCCGAAGGCGTCGGAGCTGAAATCCGCGTAGGGCTGTGCGGCGCTGGTGTGCATGGCCGCGCTGGGCACCAAGCCAGTGAAGGTGATGCCGTGGAGCTGATACTTCTGCTCGCCATCCACGAAGAAGAAGGTCTTGTTTTTGCGAATCGGCCCGCCTATGGCACCTCCAAATTGGTTCAGATTGAACTTTTCTGGCGACTGGGCAAAGAAGCTCTTGGCATCCAGCGAGGTGTTGCGCAAAAACTCGAATAGCGAGCCGTGGAAGTCGTTGGAACCGGATTTCGTGGTGACCAGTACGGTAGGACCGGCGCGGCTGCCGTATTGTGCGGAGTAGTTGTAGGTCAAAACCTTAAATTCCTGAATGTCGTCAATGGAAGAAAAAGTTCCGATACCGCCGGCGGTCAACTCGTTGTTGTCCGCTCCGTCCAGAAGCCAATCCGTGCTGTTCGGACGGGACCCGCCGACGGAGAGAGAGAAGGAGCCCCGCGCCGCAACCTCACTGCTCGCGGCTTGCGTGAAAAAGCTGTTGGGGTTGGTCTCCGCGGTAGCGCCGGAAGTGAGCGTGGCGAGCTGCACGAAATCGCGCCCGTTCAGAGGTAGCTGAGAAACCTCCTGTGACGTGATCACCTGGCCGAGCGAAGGGTTGGCCGTCTCCACGGCTACTGCGTTAGCCACGACTTCGATACTCGAACTAACGGAGGCTGGCGCCAGAGCAAAATCCAATTCGCGTTGCTCATCCACTTGCAGCCTCAGGTCTTTGCTCTCGGTGGTCTGGAAGCCGTTGAACTCCACCCGTATCGTATAGATCGATACCGGCAGCAAAGCGATGACGTAATGTCCCGAATCGTCGGTCGTGGCCTCGCGTACTGCGCCGGTCGCTTGCGATGTAGCCTTGACAGAAGCTCCGGTAATCGCCGAGCCGGACTTATCGGTCACGGTTCCTTGAAAGGACCCTCTTGCTTGTCCGAACGCGCCCGGTCCGTAACAGAGCGCCGCGACGCATACAACCACCGCAATCAGAATTCTCTTGCTCATTTCCCTCACCCTCGTGACCACCCCAACGATCAAAATCCTAGTATTGAAGACTAGCTTAAGCCTGAACTTTCCCCCCGCGCACGACGACGTCCCGCGCCACCCAATACCAGATCAGGATTGGTGTCCCCGGATCAGCAATCGCACCGAACACAATCCGAATTCACAATCCGACTCTGCCCTCGACCGATCCACGTCTAAATTTGGGTGAAAAAACCAGTGCGGAGAAATTACTTCCCCTTCGCCGTTGTGTCAAGAGCCAGCGATTTCTTTCCCCATTTTTATTACCATAAATTTATTCATATCTATCGACGAATTAAAGTGATGACTATAGGCTGTATCTCAGTTTCCGGCGGGGTTCCTCGCTCCCGGCGTAGGTCGCGTTAATAGTTCCACATACTCTTTGTAGAATTTTGCCTGGTCCAAATCGTCCTGCACTTCCACCAGAATTTCGCCAGCGCCCGGCTCGTACCCGGGCCTCCATACCAGGGTATTCCCGTAACCTGCCCCGCGACCGTTGTTAACATCCATATAGAGTTTTTTCCATTTCGTGATAACCGATGGATCGAGCCAGGCCACCGCCGCCAACTCATCCCACAGGAAATTCGCCGACGCATACTTGGCTACATACTGCGCCGCCGGCGTGGGACTCTTCCGGATCTGCTCGATTAATTCTTTGTCCATCAGCGTCTTCACGGAAATGTCCACGGTAGTTACCACCACGCGTGGCCAATGTGCGTGCAACACCGCGCTCGAAGCTTCCGGATCCATCCAGAAATTAAACTCATGCGATGGCGACAGCGCGAATTCCGGATTGTCAGTCCGCGGGTTGATGCTTCCTCCCATCACGATCAGTTCTTTGCTCAACTCCGGACACTGTGGATCGAGCGCTATGGCCATCGCCAGATCGGTCATCGGTCCCGCTGCATAAATCGTCACCTGGTGCGGATATTTCCTCACCATACGCACCAGAAAATTCGCGGCATTTTCGTTCGCAGCCTTCACCGTGGGACTGCCTTCGGGCATCGGTGGAATCTCCAGCGGCCCGTGCACCGCGTGGCCCACCGCAAAGTTCCACGCGCCCTGATACACCAGCTTTCCATAAAGTTTTTCCCACTTTTCGATATATTCCTTGCTGTTGACCAGCGGAAACGCCGCGCCCGGCACCACAGGAATATCCGTGCGTCCAATAATCTCCATCAGCCGCAGCGTGTGCTGCACCTCTTCATCCCGCCATGCATCTCCGGTCAACACCGTAATGCCCAACACTTCGGTCTCTGGCGAGTTGACCAGCGCCAGGATTGACTGCATGTCCGTGCCGCCCGGTCCCGCGGCGTCCTGATCAATAATGACCTTGCGCTTTCCCTGCGCTTGCACGGCAAAGCTACAGGCGACGCTCAGAACGGCCATCATGCATGCTCGATAGAGCCATTTCATAAACATCCCTCTCTTGTTGTGATTGCGCTCGGGGCCATTTTGTGTGGCCGGCGAGCCATCAGATTCAGACATTGTCATGACGTGCGCGCCATGATGATCAGTGCGAGTCCTGCCAGGAAACACGCGAACATTGCTGCAATCAACTTGGATGTGCCGGACGGCGCAGTCCGGAATTCTCTCCAGATAAACACTCCCCAAAATGCCGCGACCATCGTCGCGCCCTGGCCTAGCCCATAGGAGATCGCAAATCCCGCCCGTCCCGACGCGATAATGTTGAACGACATCCCAATACCCCAGATGATTCCACCCAGGATACCCGTGAGGTGCGTGCCTAAGCCGCCCTTGAAATAGTCGGCGTAAGTCACCGGAGTTCCCACAAACGGTTTTTTCATCATCAGCGTATTCAGCAGAAAATTGCTGATGAAGATTCCCACCGCGAAAACAAATACCGCGCCGTAGGGCCCCAGTTTGCCGGCTTCCGGCCGCGTGAAATCCGGATACATGGACCCAGCCACAAAGCGGTAGAAAAAACCCATCGATAATCCGCAGGCCACTGAAAGAATAAGTCCCTTGGTGCTGACCCCGGCCGCGCCGCCAGGCAGTTTGCGGTACGCGACTGCGTCCAGAGTGATTGCCAGCACTACCAACAGCACCCCGCCAAAAAGCAGTGGAGCGTTGCCGATCGGATCGGCCACATAATTCAAGACCACGCCAAGAACCAGCGCGATGCCAATGCCCACTGGGAACGCCACCGACATTCCCGCAATGTCAATCGCAGCGACCAGGAGAATGTTTGCCAGGTTGAAAATCGCGCCTCCCAGCAGCGCGGAATAGATGCTGGAATGCGAAGCTTGCCCCAGATCTTCCAGGAATGGGCGGCCTGCCGTGCCGTGAGTGCCCAGCGTCAGCCCCAACAGCAGCGACAAAAGCAGCACGCCGATCACATAATCCCAGTAGAAGAGTTCGAACCGCCAGCCCTTGCGCGCAAGTTTTTGCGTGTTGGCCCACGAACCCCAGCAAAACATGGTGATCACGCAAAACACGACAGCCCAGGTGTAACTCTGCAAGACAAACATTCTCGCTCCTCTAGACGGCAATCGGTCTCATCGATATTTTCGAAAGGACATCGCTCAGAAGCTTACAGAAGATACGCTCGTGCCCGTCATTCCGCCCGCCCCGCGCTTTGCCGGGAGCGCTGGTTTCCGCCGCGGCGGCTCCATTCATCTTCAAACTCAGCACGCGTAGGAAACGACTTCTGCGTGCCAACCCCCAGCGTCGAAAGCGCGGCGTAAAGACTCGCGCGCGACAGCGCTTCCCGCTCCGGCAATCCTTCCGCCAGGAACACTGAAAAACTTCCGATGAACGCGTCACCCGCGCCCGTGGTGTCCTTCGCCATCACCTCAAACGGAGAAATAGTCTCGGCTGCTTCCGCGCTGGCAAGCAAGGACCCCCGAGCGCCTAGAGTGAGAATGACTTTGCGGAATCCCTTCTGCAGCAGTGCCGCGGCGCATTTCTTTGCATCATCGACCGAATGGACGGGAAGTCCAGCGATCGCTTGTGCCTCGGTTTCATTAGGAACAAAATAATCAGCGACCGCCAGTTCACTGAGCTTTGCAGGCAGAGCCGGCGCCGGATTCACGATGCAGCGAATCTGGTTTTTCCTCGCGAACTGCACCGCGTAATAAACCGTTTCCAGCGGTATTTCGAATTGCAGAATAATCGTATCTACGCTGCGTAGCGTTTCCGCAGCGACATCGACATCAGCAGGCTTCAGAGTGTCGTTCGCGCCCTTCACCACGATGATGCGGTTTTGCCCGTTGGGTTCGACAAAAATCGGCGCAACTCCGCTCGATACGCCATCCACAATTCCAACATGCGTGGTATCAATTCCAAACGCCGCAAAATTCTTTATGGTGGCTTCGCCGAACAGATCGTTGCCAACCTTGGCGATCATCACAACATCCGCGCCACACCGCCGCGCAGCCACTGCCTGGTTCGCGCCCTTGCCACCAAACCCCAGGTCGAACCGCGTCCCAAAAATAGTTTCCCCCGGCCGTGGAAATGTATCGCTGAATGTCGTCAAATCGGTGTTGGCACTGCCGATGACCGCAATGCGGGGCGACCTGGGCATATTCTTTCCTCGGAAAATGGCGCCACGAACCTATAACACCCCAGCAGAATGAGCAAGCGTGTACATGGAAGCGACCAGTGATCGGCGCGCGACGGCCAACTCGACGGCCGCGATTGCAACGAATTTCCAAAAAATCCGCCCATTGGAGAAAATGGCTGGCATAATAGGTGCATCTGCAGCACTTCCCTGAAACACGCAGAACGGGCTCTAACCAGAGGAACGGACACGATGAAAAGCAAGCACCTAGTCGCACTTGCAGCGCTGTTTTTATTCGCAGCGGTAGTCCGAGCTGACGATGTACAAGGACCGGTGACGGACACCAGCTTGATCGGCAAGCTGCATGTGCCAGGCGAATCCATCTGGTACAACTTTTTCGTGGAGAGCTTCGAGATCAACGGTTACGGCGAAGCCATCCTGAATGGCACGTTCACCGATCGTGGAGCGGGACTTCCGCCCCGTACCACCACATTTTCTGCGGACTATTTTTTCTTCGGCGCGAATCAAACGGAGGTACTCGCGCAATTCGGCCGATCCACCACCTGGGACTTGATGGCGACCACGCACAGCGCGTTCATCATCGATCCGCCGAACTCCTCTGCGGCGGTACCGACGCCCGAGCCGTCCACGCTGCTGCTGCTATTGCCGGCGCTAGGCTTGGCAGTTTTCCGCCTACGCCATAAAGCTCATGCATGAATGTTGAAAATGTTAGGGTGATTCAGTGCAGACACCAGGCCGTCAGTTCGCTAGTCGGAAGGGGCTCAAAAAACTCAGGTCCGACACGTAACTTGCCTTTCAACGATCCTGGCTGGCGTTTACCTTTTATCTCGCCGACCGGAACGAGTCGGGCTACCGGTTTTGACCCGCGTGCAATGATCACTTCCTCTCCCGCGGAAGCTTTCTCAATTAGCCGAGAAAGGTTTGTTTTGGCTTGGTGGATGGGTGAAGACGCTCATTGCAGCTCCTTAGCTAAGAGTCTCGCGCAACCCTCTGGTTTTCTTGCGACAACGTTGGAGAAGATCACTCCGGGAAAATCGATCTGTGGCAAGGCTGCCACAAAATGGGCGAGAAAAGTTCTAAGATCGTCGCCTTGGGCGCACCAGATTACTGAGCGGATACCGGAAAAGAGATTCTCAATAACAATGCCGGCAATCCATTGCAAAGGTACGAGAAGCCTTACCCTTAACGTGGAATATTCTGAAGCCCGCCAGACTCCCAATTCGTCAAATACAGGCACCTGATCACCGTCCACCACGCGGGTTCCGTTTTCTGCACCATCGTTCAAAACGATGTCACGAAATCTGTGGCGGGATTCTGGAAGAGGGACGTTTAAGATCAGAAGGCGTGCCGGGTCCAGCCGCTCGCCCCAAACAACTTCGCCTGAACTCCGGGGATTGAGGCGGACGCAAGCAGTCACAGCTGGTGTCATGACCTCGCCAGCACCCTCGCCTACGTCGATTCCGTAGTGCTTCCAGGCTCGGCGTGCCTCGGGCCAATCGTGCAGAGCCGTCGCTGCGATCGCAAGGTTCCAGCAAGCTCCTTGGTCACTGGGATTCAATGAAAGGGCGCGCTGATTGAATCGGAGGCTATCTTCCCAGCACCCAGAATTCTTAGGAAGCAGCCCAAGGTTGTACCAGGGCACACTCCATTGCGGAGCGAGCGTAGATGCCAGCTTGTAAAAAAGTTCGGCGCGACGAAGATTCCCAGCGCTCAACTAATCTGCAGAGTGTTTTTTGATGGTGTCTGCGGCTGCTAGGCCTTCTGATTCCGATCTGCCCGCCGCTCCGCGCACAGGATCATACAACACCCAACTTGCCTGTCGACGTAGCTCCTGACAGTGGATCGAACTGCGGTAATCCTGACACAAGATCTCGAAGAAAAGTTCTAAGATCGTCCCTCCGGGCACACCACTTTCAGTGCATTTTTGTTTTCAATAGTTTCCGCCGATACCCTTTTGTCGTTCGACCTCAAAACTCAGGGCCGGCACTCCAGCCCGTCAAGGGATCAGCATCCAAGCGATCAAAAGTTGTCCTTGCAGTTGTTTTAGTTCTTAGTTCTCTCCCTTTAGCAAGTCTCGGAACCTCCTCCAAGCGGAGTGGGCTGCCGTTTATCACGCTGCGAGTGGGGACTTTTGCGCCGGCGCTGAAAAGCATACTTGCACCAGTGCTGAAAAGGTTTCTACTTTGTCCAATCCTCGATTTTTAACTCCTTCAATCGGCGAAAAGAACGATCGTTTGTCACCAGAACGGCTTCCTCGGCCAACGCGTGCGCCGCGATCATCATGTCCAAATTTCCCATGGGGGTCCCCGCAATCTCAAGGGCGGCGCGCACGCCGGCGTAGCGCCTCGCTGCGTTGGAATCCCACGGCAGAGAATCCACTCGCAGTAAGAATTCATCGATGGCGGTTTTCAACCGTACGGCCTCGCGTTTCCGTGCGGCTCCAAACAGTAATTCGGCTTCCGTGACTGCCGAAATCAGAACTTGCGACATTGGCACCTTCCGCAACCGCTCACGAACCCGTGAAACATTGCCTTTAATGATGTAACTGGCGGTATTCGTGTCCAGTAGATAGCGTGAGGACATCAGAAGAGCTTCCGCTTCTGCGGGGGCGTGTCGTCACGCTCAGCCAGAAAATCCGAGGGCACGTCGATGCCCCTCATCAGCTCAAAGAAATCCTCCCACGATTCGGGGCGCCGCGAGAGGATCACATCTCCCGTAGCCGGATCGCGACGCACGAACACCTCGGAACCTTCGAACCGATAATCCGAGGGAAGGCGAACCGCTTGGCTGCGACCGTTGCGAAACAGTTTGGCGGTACGAGTCATGACACCTCCTTAGGGATATATACCATGATATATCACAAATCTCAATAGATCAATGCTTCGATTTGAGTGGGGGACCTCGGCCTGCGGTCGGATTGACACGAATTCAGCCAGAAAAGTTCTAAGATCGTCCCCTTGGGCGCACCACTTTCATTCTTCATTAAGTTACGGACCTCACGAACTTGTGAACGTCCTTCTGGCGCCCATTTGGAAGATCAAATCGAACGACTTTCTGTAAGTAGGATAAAGACTTACAGCGTCTATGGCGCAGTTCGAAAGCACCATGATCCGCCGGAGATAGCAAACGCGGGCGTGGAGATGAGGCCAGACCTCGACCAAGCATAAACCCAACATAAGCCTGCCCTCAGGACTTAAGAGCGTGTGTGCGGCTACTACCGGGAAGTTGCCCGGGAGGCCGCATGTCAACCATCAAGTCATTTCTTCTAGTTATGGCTTTGGCGCTGAACTCGACGTTCGCCAGAGGCGCCGACAAACCTGGAGAGCTACCGTTCAAGTTGGTGCAAGGATTCGGCATAGTGGTCCGAGGGGAAATTGGTTCCATGCACGATATGAACTTCCTGCTGGATACTGGGGCTGTGCCCAGTGTCCTCGGCCAGCGAGCCGCGGCTCAGATGGGCGTCCGGGGTGAGCGGGGATCCCTGACGCTTCTGAACAAAGAGAGTCAGGCCGAATACGTAAGTGTCGATGACCTGCAAGTTGGATGGATTCGCGCCGCCCGGCTGCCGATGGTGGTAGTGGACTTGGCCCACCTGGAGCAGCGGTTGGGAACGAGGATCGACGCGATTATTGGATTGGACATGCTGGTGGGCCAGGACATCAGCATTGACTATAAGCATCGAAAAATTACTCGCGGATTGTCTGGTTTGGCGCGGCATTCGGTGGATGTGGAAACTCTCACCGCTTCGGGTGCGCCTTATTGGGTGGTTCCCATCTCGTTGGGTGGCGTGGGATTTCGCGTGCTTCTCGATACCGGCGCAAACGATTTGGGATTGTTTGCCCCAGGCGGCTCAAAGCCCTTCAAGTTCGTCAAAAGTGAAACGATAGCCCATGACAGCGCGAAGGGAGAGCAGAAGGCATTTACGATGCCTCCCATGATGTTGGTCCTGAGTGACGGTAAGTTTAAGAACCAAGTGGCCGTCGTTGTAGGCGAGGCACCTGGCGCGCTCCGGGAAATCGATGGGGTGCTGGGGCCAACGGCTTTGGGAATCACCCGGATTGAACTGGACTGGGAGCAGAAGTGCCTGCGGTGGGACACCCAGTGATCGTTATCAATTTGCGAATGAGCGTACTATTCTCCTTTCAGGAGCGACGCTCATGGAAGGGGACTTCCGGCTGGGCGAGTGGCTGATCTGTCCACAGCTCAATACCGTTCAGAGAGACGGCGGAGCGGTTCGGCTGGAGCACAAATTGATGCTGGTGCTAGTGTGCCTGGCTGGCCGTCCCGGCGAGGTCATTTCCAAGGATGAGCTAATCCGAACGGTATGGGCGGACACGTTTGTAACAGATGATGTGCTGACACGCGCTGTGTCTGAGTTGCGCAGGATACTGAGGGATGACGCAAAGCAACCGCATATTATCGAGACGGTTTCCAAGAATGGTTACCGACTGATTGCACCCGTCCAGCGCATTCAAGATAGCTCGTTGGCTTCACGGCGGGAGGTCAGAGCAAACTTTTTCGCAGGACGACGACGAAAAGTCTTGGCGGCGATGGCAGTTTCACTGGTGGCGATCGCGATCACCCTTGCTGTCGCACTTGTTCGCAAACCGGCCAAGATTCAAACCAGGGGCCCACAGCCAATTGCAGTTCTGCCCCTCCAGAACGCAAGTGCCGCGAAAGATCTCGACTTTCTCCGGCTCGGACTGGCAGATGACATTGCGACCACTTTGAGCTTTTACCCTTCGCTGTCGATCCGCCCCTTCGCCGCGACCAGTAAATATGCCGGCCCAGATGTCGATTTACAGAAAGCCGCCCGGGAATTGCGGGTGGCGGACTTAATCACCGGACATTTTCTGGTCGCTGGCGAAAACGTTGAGGTGACGCTGGAGGCCGTAGACGTGGCGGACAACCGGGTGCTCTGGCGAGTCACCTTGCGAGGTACGACTCGAGATCTTACTGGAGTGCAGGAGCAAATAGCTGCCCGCGTTCAGCATGGACTGATTCCCGCACTGGGAGTGAACACCGGCCCCAATGCTTCCTCGAACATATCCCACAATGCACAAGCGTATGAATTCTATCTACGGGCGATGTCGCACAACGATGCCCCGAATTCGCAGGGCTCTTCCTTCTCTTCGGAAAACAAGACCGCAATCCAACTTCTGCAACGCGCCGTGGCTCTCGATCCCGGCTACGCTTCAGCCTGGGCGGCGCTGGGCCATTTTTATTACTACGAGAGCGGCTTGGGAGATGGCGGCGAAATAGCGAGGTCTCGCGCCAAGGCGGCACTTCAACGAGCCGTGGCTCTCGACCCAAGCCGCATCGAGGCGGCAAGCGATCTGATTAACATGGAAAGTGAAGAGGGTGATCTGAACCAAGCCTACGATGACATTGCCAACCTCCTCCGCCAGCGTCCCGACAGTGGAGCGGTCCATCTGGTGCACTCCTACGTGCTCTGGTACGCGGGTCTTCTGGGAGAGGCGGAGTCCGAATGTGAGAAGACTCGATCTCTCGATGCAGGGACCCAAGACCTGGCCTCGTGTGGTCATGTCTTCATAGCTTTGGGCAAATATGATCGCGCCAGGGAGTATTTTCATTTGGTATCTGGCACCGAATACGAAAAATTAGGGCAAGTAGAAATACTCCTGCGCGAGGGCAAGGAGGAGGAAGCACTTAAGAATTTGAAGTCCTTGCCGACGACAGACGTTTATGGCCCGCTGCTGCTGGAGCCGTGCCTGCAGCACCAACCGCCACCAAATGGGGGCGTGGGAGCACAAAATTTGCGCTCAGGTGTGATGGCAGATTACGACCCTGGTTTAAAATACGCGCTTGCCGCGGTGGACTCTTTCTGTGGTCATCCAGAATTTGCCTTCCGCGAGTTGCACCGAGCTATTGAACAAAACTACTGCGCTTATCCACAGATGGAAACGGATCCTCTACTGACCAAAATTCGGGCGATGCCGGAGTTTGCGGAAATACGCTCCCTGGGCATCGCGTGTCAGCAACATTTTTTGGAACACAGGAAACAGAGGAGTCCGGAATGAAGGCCGATTTGCCGGCAGTAAGTTGCCAACTCCCGGTAAGTCTTAGGGTTGTATCGGAAGCGCGAAGGGCAAAGCGCCTGCACGAGCACGGTGTGTTCGCGCGCTTTCGATACAACGACCTGAAGGAAGCCGCCTATGCTTCCAGTTGTTGGGTGCGGCACAAGAAGCGCTTACCGAAGAACACCCCTCCTCCACCGAAGACGCTCCCGATCTTTATCGCTGTCCCATGTGTGGAGGACCAATGAAGGTCATCGAATGGCTCACAGCTGCCGAAATCCAATTTCGTTCTCCCCCACAGATCAGCTCTGCCGCATGAAACTGCTCTCTACAACGCCAACACTCCGCGCGCTTCCGCACGCTATGCCCCTCTCCGTCTCGTCGCAAAACAAATCTCTTCTTGCGGCCTCTTCAACGACAGTTTTCGCAACACGGTTTCACCGTAGCCATTTTCTGGGTCCGCGGTGTGATGGGTCCTGCTCCGCAGTGCAGCTTCGGCACACCGCAAAACCGTACCTTCCCACAATTGAATTTGCATAGGGCCCGCGTCCACCGCAACCACGGGCGGCCACCTCCAAACGGCTTTACCGGACGCGCGCAGAACTCCGCGCTTCCGTTCACTCCTCGCCGAGAACGCGCATCCGGTAAAGCACTAGCGTTTATCAGGACTTGGCCTAGTCGCTTCCCTGAGGAACCGCCTATAATTCTGTGGTGTCCAAATGTTGATGATAAATCGTGCAATCGCGTGCGGCTTTCTTCTCTTCGCGCCCTGCATATACGGACAAGACAAACCGCTTGAGCGGCCCGCTTCCGACTTCGATTCAAAAGGCGTTGGCTTGACAGAAACACTCCTCACGTTCTCGCATCAGCAGCACCTTCCAATCGCCATCGAATACATTGACCGAGCATCGATGGACCAGCCCGTCGACATCAGCCTGAGAAACATAACGGTCGGACGAGCGCTTGATTCCATTCTGAGCCAGGGCAACGGATACAGTTGGAGGTCGCGAAATGGGATCGTCGAAATCACGAACCGGCACGCGTCAAAACGTGCCGAAGACCAATTAAACAGAGTAATTTCGGTTTTCAAGATTTCAGAAGGAGCGGACGTTCAAATGGCGTCCTCGATGCTATGGTGGCAACTGCAAATCGAACTCGACCCGAACCTGAAAAGGATTCCTCGGTCACAGTATGGGTTCATCCACAATAAAACCGACGACATTGCACCACCGAACG
>Ga0137403_10005733_pt1 | contig 14355 bp, 10 predicted proteins | sample CZOMad2_1_16fung_FD_122057 | JGI IMG/M metagenome (GOLD analysis project Ga0137403, IMG submission 122057) | Vadose zone soil fungal communities from Angelo Coast Range Reserve, California, USA - CZOMad2_1_16fungal (Hybrid Assembly) | ecosystem: Environmental > Terrestrial > Soil > Vadose zone... | reverse complement strand
AAAGTGTAAACGCTTGAACAAGGCAGATTAACTCGCGCGGTTATCGCTGAAGTTAATGTGCCTTGTTCAAGCGTTTACACTTCTAAGCCCCATGTAGTTTATTGAGAGAGGTGAGGTCATAATCTCTAAGCCCTCACATCGCATGGCTTTGGCTTTGGCAGCGAATTCCGCTGGCGGGAAACCCGCCCATTGACCCGTGAAGGAAGTAACTGGTCTAGGCATGATTCGTAGCCTAACGACAAGCGTCGCTGTGCCGATACCCCCCGAATGGGGGCATCGTCGGCCTGCCCCCAATACCCCCCAACGGGGGGTAGGCGCCCACTTCGATTCTCTTCTTATATCATCACTAAAAAAATGAACATTATGAAGAAATGACGTACAGGGTTCACATTGTTGAACTGCTGGCTTGAAACAAAAAAGCATGAAAATATTCCTTATTACCACCGCTGCGATTTTCCACCTGAGTTGTACGGCTTCAGCCGGCAAGGTTGATCCATTCCATGAAACGCCGAGGGAATATGCTGCGCGCGCGCAATGGCTGCGCGATGCCAAGATCGGCGTGTTCGTGCATTGGAACCCATCGAGCATCATCGCTCAGGAAATATCCTGGAGCCGCAAGGATTATGGCACGAACAAGTACGACCAGCTTTACAAACAGTTCAAGGGGGAAAAGTTCAACGCCGACGACTGGGTGAAACTGTTTTATGATTCCGGCATCCGCTACGCGGTGATCGTGTCTAAACACCACGACGGGTTCTCCATGTTCGACACCAAAGTGCCGGTCTGTTCGGAATACAGCGTGATGAAAGCGCCGTTCGGACGTGATTATGTCAAGGAAATCTCGGACGCCTGTCACCGTGATGGAGTGAAATTTTGCCTTTATTACTCGGTTTTGGATTGGTGGAATCCGAACTACAGCGCGGAGGCAGGCGCAGACTTGAGGGCCTACAAGGAAGAGATCTTTAAGCCGCACATGCAGGAATTGCTCACGAAGTACGGGGATGTCGGCTACATCTGGTTTGACGGTAGCTGGGAGAGTTCGTGGACGCATGCCGATGGCCGCGAGATGTACGGTTTCATCCGCCGTCTCCAGCCGGCCACCTTAATCGGCAACCGAATCGAACCGCGTCGTTTTGGCAATACTGAAGGAGTTCCCGAAGTGGATTCCATGTTTCCCGGCCCGGATGGTGTGGGCGATTTTCAGGCGCGAGAAGTGGAACTTGGGAATTACGACGCGAGCAAGGCGTGGGACAAGTGTCTTGCACTTGCTCCCGCGTCCCCGAACGGGGGCTGGTCTTGGGACGGCGGTGCGATGAAGCTCCGTTCATGCAATGACCTTATTACATACCTCATCGAGTGCATAGGCCGCGACGGCGGTCTGTTGCTGGGCGTTGGCCCGCGCCCGGATGGCACCATTGATCCAACCCATGCTGCGCGAATGTTGGAGTTCGGGGACTGGATCAAACTCAACGGCGAAGCGGTCTATGGCACGCGAGGGGGGCCCTACCTGCCTGGCGACTGGGGTGCTTCCACGCGCAGGCGCGACAAAGTTTTCCTGTTCATCCAGAGTTGGAAAGGTGATACATTCACATTGCCCGTTCTCCCCTGTCGCGTGAAGTCCGCCCGGCTGCTCACCCGCGGCAGTGTCAAGGTCGAGAAAGATGATGAAAACCTGGTGGTCCGCGTGCCGAGAGCCTTCCATCGCGCAACCGCGACCATCGTCGAGCTGACGCTGGATGGCGATGCGATGAAGCTACCCGTTATCCAAGTCTCGGGGCCGAAGAATCTCGCGCTTGGCAAGCCGGTCGAAGTCTCCAGCTTCTGGCCTGGCCGACAAGAAGAATTGAACAAGACCCACATTACGGACGGCAACCCGGCAACGCTCTGGGCGAGCGAAGAAAAGGCCCGTGACGGCTTGGTGACAGTGGATTTGCAGCAAGAATGCGAAGTCAGCGAGGCCATGCTCAGCGATGCGCCCTACGCGCGAATACAGGCATTTGATTTGGAGGCGCAGGTCGGCGGAGAGTGGAAGAAGGTGGCCGAGGGGAGCACCATTGGCAGCAAATTGTCTTTGGAATTCGCGCCCGTCAGGGCGCGCCTGTTCCGACTCAACATCCGCAAGGCTTCCGACACCCCGACGTTGGCGGAATTTCAACTCTTCGGGAACTAGAAGGAAGAACTGAAAGGAAAACGCCAATCTTGTTTGGAATTTCCAAAGATCTTGACGGAGTTTCTTTGTGGTCTACCCCCCAACGGGGGTAAGCACCGCTGCAATTCTCTTATTATATTACTTCAAGAGGCAAAAAGATGGAACATCATGAACAATTGAGACATAGGGTTCACATTGATCGAACTGCTAGTGGTCATTTCGTTAACTGCAATTCTGGCGACGATGTTTCTACCGAGACTTTCAAAAGCCAAGTTCGACGTGAGGAACAAAATCATTCTGTCGGGACAGGTGAACCCACAGGAGGAAGTTTTCTGTTTTTGATCTTTTGTTGCTTCGCCTCTGCTTTAGGAGGATTGCTCTTTGGGTATGATTTGTTCGTTATCTCAGGTGCCAAAGATCTGATTGTCCAACATTTCCATTTGTCCACCTTAATGGAAGGTTGGTTCGTCAGTTCGGCAATGGTTGGCGCAATGCCCGGGTGTCTGGCGGCAGGCGCGGCCAGTGATTATTTCGGGCGTAAGAAAGTATTGATTGCCGCTTCGGCAGCGCTGCTGGCGTGTTCAATTGGATCCGGGCTGGCGTGGTCAACAACATCATTAATATTGTTCCGCTTTATTGGCGGCCTGGGCGTGGGGATCGCCTCAATGGTTTGCCCTCTCTATATTTCGGAACTTTCTCCGCCCCGAATGCGGGGGCGAATGGTGACTTTGTTTCAGCTCGCGATTTGTATCGGCATTGTCGCAGCAATCGTCATTAATACAGGATTGCTCTCCTGGCACGATCAAATTACAAAGAGCAATTCGAGCGGGTGGATCGGTTGGATGGTGGGACGCGAGGTGTGGCGGAGCATGCTGGGCATGGAATCCCTGCCAGCGTCTTGCTTTTTTATAACATGCCTCTTTATCGCGGAAAGCCCCCGATGGCTGGTGAGTAAAGCCCTTCATCCCGAGGCACTGAAAATCCTCAATCGCATCAATGGCCCGAAGGTCGCCGCCGCGGAACTGGCGGACATCTCCAAAACGATCGTGGCAGAGAACAGTTCGTTGAAAGAGTTGTTCAAACCAGGCCCGCGCCGGGCGCTGTTCATGGCGCTGTTTCTGGCGGTGGTTTCCGAGTTCAGTGGCATTACCACGATCTGGAACTTCGGCCCGGAGATTATTCGCGGACAGGGCATTCACCTCACTAATGAGATGTCAGGAATGGTTGTCATTGCCTCATCGCTTTCTTTCTTTACCTTTATCGCAATCTGGTTGATGGATCGTGCCGGTCGCCGACCGCTATTGTTCTGGGGCAATCTCGGATGTTTCATCTCATTGCTTGCATTGGGCGGATTATTGCACAGACCAAATTCGCCCGGTTTTTTGAAAGTTGTAGCTGCGGCTGCCTTTGTGGCCTGCTTTGCGTTTTCAATGGGACCGATCAAATGGGTGTTCATGTCAGAGATCTTTCCCATGCGCGTTCGGGGGCGTGCTGTGGCGGTCAGTTCTCTGGCTGTCTGGACGGCTGACGCCATATTGAATCAATTATTCCCTATCCTACGGAATAGCTGGGGCAAGCACGTCACCTTCTATATCTTTGCCGCGTTTCTTATTCCCCAATTTTATTTCGTGTGGAAAATAATGCCCGAAACCAAAGGCCGGAGCCTCGAAGATATTGAGCGATCCTGGCATCGTCCCATCGAAAATGGAAGTTAAGTCTCCTATCTACAAGCCAACCAGAGACCTCTCAAAGAAGTCCCAACTTTTCGTAGTTTATTTAGAGCATTAGCCTCGAACGGGGGGCTAACCGGGGATTGCAATTTGGTCCGTACGTTCGGGCACGATCTGATTTCAAACTGCACCATTATCGAATTCTAGATGGACATGAATTGAATGGGATTTCATATTACTTGACGAACACTATGCTCCAGTGTCTTGACAGGCTAGGCATTTGTTGGCCGAACTGGTCGTTGGCACGGCTGGCCATGGCGCTAGTTTTTGCGCAATGCGTATTGCTGTCAGCATCCGCTGGACCATCTGGCGCTGAATCAGCAGTAAATCCCCTTAGGCCCCCCGTAAATTCTCGGCGCAACGTTGAAGATTGTCCCGCCACAGTCGCCAAGTTTGTTCGATTCACGGTTTTTAAAACCAACGAACGAGAGCCTTGTGTGGATGAGCTGGAGGTTTATCCCGAGGGACACCCGGGGCGAAATGTCGCTCTGGCCAGTAACGGAGGGCTAGCCACGGCTTCGGGTTTCTTGCCTGGTTATGAGATTCACAAAGTGCAGTACGTTAATGACGGCCTCTATGGAAATGCCCATTCATGGATAGCGGACGGGATCAGCAATGTTTGGATCCAGATAGAGCTTTCCGAGGCGACGAACATTAACCGAGTGGTTTGGGGACGGGATCGGGAAGGATATCTAATTGACCGACTGGCAACCGCGTATCGGATCGAGGTGTCTGAGGATGGCAAAGCATGGAAAACCGTGGCCTCGTCTGCAGACCGGTCGTCACTGCCGGCTGGTAGCGTGTTCAGTGGCTACGGTCCGGGCTTTCGTCAGATGCTACTTCGCTTTGCCCCAATCAGCAGTACGCTTCCACAGGACAGGCCGGAAGGCTGGTCAGAATATCATCTGGACCGATGGCAGACGGAGGACGGACTACCGGGTAATGAGATCACCGCCCTCCTCCAAACCCGTGATGGTTATCTCTGGGTCGGCACATCGGCCGGTTTGGCACGATTCGATGGTGAACGGTTTGTAAGGTTTGGTGTAAAGGAAGGGATGCCAAGCGGTGGCGTGTTGTGCTTGTTTGAAGATAACGCGGGCACGCTTTGGGCCGGAATGGACGGCCAAGGGTTGCTGCAATTCGCGGATGGGAAATTCAAAGCGCTTACAAAAGAACGTGATGGCTTGTTCAATAACGTTGTAATGGCGCTCGCACAGGATCGAGAAGGGCGCCTTTGGATAGGGACATACGACGGTTTAGATTGTTGGCATAATGAAAGGCTGGTGCGCGATGGCAGGCTGCCGCCGCGCCGGCGCGAACCCATTTCACGCATACTCGCAGATAAGGACGGGCTTTGGGCGGTGGTGGGCGGTTTCCTGCACCGAATAAAAGACCAAACGTATATCCGAAAGTATCCCGGTTCCGAACCTGGTGGTGATATAGCTATTGCCGCGATACGAATAGGACCTTCAGGGCGGCTCTGGTTTGGAGGACTTAGCGGTCGTCTGAGCACATATCGGGACGACAAAGTTACTCTGGTGGCAACCAAGCCATCTGCGGACACCATCCTCGATGTGTGTGAAACTCGAAGCGGAGATCTCTGGCTCGGAACAGCGTCAACCGGTTTGCGGCGCTGTAGAGGAAAGGAAGAGCTTTTATTGACAGTTCAGGATGGGTTGGCGGATGACTCGATTCGCTGTTTGCTGGAAGATCGGGAAGGAAATTTATGGATCGGCACCAGTGCGGGTGGCTTGCAGCGTTTGAAGTCCAAGAAAGTTCGCCTGATAACAACCAGCGACGGCCTCACTCACAACACTATCATGTCGTTGGCAGAGGATTTGGATGGAACAATTTGGATCGGCTCCAATGGTGGAGGAGCAAGCCGGGGCCATCGAAACCCACAGGACACAAGCAGAACAGTAGAGAGCCTTGCTTCTGATATCACAAACTCCAAGGCTGCCTCTTCAGGTGTGGCGCTAGATATGGAGTTCGCACCATCCGAACTAAGTTATTTGCTGGATAATGAGAGTATTCCTTCCCTTCTGGTGACGCAGAACGGGACACTCTGGCTGGGCACTTGGAATAGTGGCTTGTTCCGAAAAGCAGGAACCAAGCTGGAGCAGTTCCATTTGGGCCACCCGGACGACGATCCTATTTTGGCGCTTTGCGACGACCAAGGTGGAGGGCTCTGGATTGGCACCTATCAGCACGGCCTAAAGCATTTCAAGGATGGTATCGTCAGTCCCTGTCAATACGCGAATTCACCTTCCGGCTCAATTATCGCACTTGCCTGCGACGCCCAGGGAATCCTTTGGGTTGGGACCGGCGGCAATGGATTGTATCAGCTTTCAGACGGCCGGTTTGAACAAATCAGTACCCGAGATGGGCTGGGCAGCGATTTCATTCGGGCGCTCTTTAGTGACGATCTTGGCACGTTATGGGTTGGGACCAGTACCGGGCTCAGCTTTATCAGAAACGGGCGCGTGGTTTCTTTTACGACTCAAGACGGCCTATGGGATGATACGATCTCACAAATTTTGGAGGACGACCAGGGACGACTTTGGTTTGGCTCCAACAGAGGGATTTTCCGCATTTCGCGAGAGGAACGGAAAAGGCTTATCAATGGTGAGTCAACAAGAGTAATGCCGGTAGTTTACGGAAAAGCGGAAGGCATGAAGAGCTTGGAATGTACGGGTGGTTTTTGCCCGGCGGGCCTGAAGACTCGTGACGGGCGGTTATGGTTCTCCACGATTAAGGGTTTGGTAGTCGTGGACCCAAAGACTATCTCAAGCAATTCCGTGCCTCCTGCGCCTGAGATAGAAGAGTTGCGAGTGGATGGTAAACCAATTGCATGCCCGAATGGCTCGTCTCGTTCACAAAGGAAGTCCAGCATCTCGAATTTCACAATTGGGCCTGGAGCTAGGCGCGTGGAGTTACGTTATACGGCCCTGAGTCTTACCGCGCCGGAGAAAGTGCAGTTCCGGTATCGGCTCGATCCCTTGGACGCCAACTGGGTGGAAGCGGGCGGGCGTCGCGTGGCTGAGTATCCCTATTTGCCGCCCGCTCAATATCGGTTTCGCGTCATGGCGTGCAACGAGGACAACGTTTGGAGCGAGCGGGAAGCCATGGTCGCGCTAACTTGCCAGCCGGCTATCTGGCAAACGTGGTGGTTTAAGACCCTGGTGGGCTTCACTTTGATCGGCGGTGTCGGTTGGGGGATAAAAATAGTGGCCACGCGACGTCTCAAACGACGATTAGAGGTCCTGCACCAGCAACAGGCGCTGGAGAAAGAGCGGGTGCGCATCGCCCGAGACATTCACGATGAGTTAGGGGCGCTGCTGACTGGAATCTCGATGTTGAGCGATCGCGCTCAGGCACATCAAGAGCGTGGCGAGCAGGTTCGGGAGCAACTCCAGAGTATTTCGGAAAACGCCCGTTCGGCCGTTCAATCGATGGATGGTATCGTCTGGGCCATCAATCCCCTAAATGATACATTGGACAATCTGGCAAATTACTTGGTGCATTTTGCCGAGAATTTCTTCCACACGACTGCCATCTGTTGCCGCTTGGACGTGCCGGATATTGTGCCGCCTATCCCGCTTGGTGCGCAGCAAAGGCACCATATTCTACTGGCCGTGAAGGAAGCCTGCAACAATGCCGCCCGCCACTCTGGCGCTACCGAGGTTTGGCTCAGAATGAGAACGGAACCGTCCGGTTTCAGCATATCGATCGAGGACAATGGCCGTGGCTTCGTAGCCGGCAGAGCGGGCGATGGAAGTGACGGTTTGCGCAACATCGGCGAGCGCTTAGCGGAGATCGGCGGACGAATGGAATTGGCCAGCGAGCCCGAGCAAGGAACGAGCGTGAAATTGATTGTCTCATTGAATACACTCCACCTTTTAAAATGACAATCAAGGTAGCTATTGTTGAAAATGAGTTTGTTGTGCGAAAAGAACTCGTGGCATTGCTCGATGAGTCCGATGGCTTTGAGTGTTTGGGAGCATATACTTCCGGGGAACAGGCGTTGCGGGAGATCCCAAAGAATCCGCCGCATGTAGTACTGATGGATATCAACTTGGGGCAGATGTCTGGAGTCAAATGCACGTATCTGCTCAAGCAGGTACTGCCGGAGCTGCAAATTGTTATGGTGACGGTTTATGGTGACCGGAACCAAATCTTCGAGGCACTGGAAATGGGTGCCACCGGCTACCTGCTGAAGCGCGCTCCGGGCACTGAAATCCTCAAGGCCGTACAGGAGGTGCATCGCGGTGGCGCGCCAATGTCCAGCTCCATCGCGCGCCAGGTGGTGCAATCTTTTGCCCGGCAAAGTGGCAATCGGGCTTCGGAAGTTGCGTTATCCGTACGGGAGAAGGAGGTGCTGGCATTGGTAGCGCAGGGCTATATAAACAAAGAAATTGCCGCCACGCTCGGCCTTACCGAGGACACCGTGCGTGGTTACTTGAAACAAATCTACCACAAATTGCACGTGCGTTCCCGCACCGAGGCGGCCATGAAGTACTTTAGGGCAAAACCCCAGTAAACCCGGCCTCCTCTTCTGGTTCAGACCTGTGTGACGACGGCTGGACTGGTATCTGCTACATAATCACCCATCGCTTGTCCACCAAATCGAGGGAGAGCCCGTCAGGGGGTGAGGTTATCGTGTTGTTTGGAATGAGCAGATTTACCTCCACACAACTGTTCGTTGGCGACAGGATTCGTGAGTGTTCCAATTCCCTCGATTTCGATACTGACGACATCGCCGGGCCGGAGCCAGCGCGGCGGTGTCCTTGCCATGCCTACGCCGTGCGGAGTGCCGGTGAGAATAACCGTGCCCGCCGGCAACGTGGTGCTGCCGCTCAGAAACTCAATCAGTGTCGGAACGTCGAAAATCATGTCGTTCGTGTTCCAGTCCTGCATCACTTCGCCATTGAGTGTCGTGCGAATAGCCAGTTCATTTGGGTTGGGAAGTTCGTCGTGCGTCACAAGGCAAGGCCCAAACGGGCTGAAGGTGTCGAACGATTTGCCGCGGCACCATTGGCCGCCGCCGCGTTTTAGCTGCCAATCGCGGGCGCTGACGTCGTTGCAGCAGGTGTAACCCAACACATAATCCAGCGCTTTTTGGCGCGGGACATTCTTACACGGCCGGCCAATGACAACGGCCAGTTCGCATTCGTAATCCACTTCGTCGCTGCGCAAATGTTGGGGAATCCGGATTGGCTCTCCGGGATGTTGGACGGTATTGATGCCCTTGAAGAACACCACCGGATACTCCGGAATTTTCGCATTCGTTTCCAAAGCATGGCGGCGATAGTTCAACCCAATGCAGATGATGGCGCTCGGTTCAAGCGGCGACAGCAATCTGACCACCTTCGCTTTCTGGTGGCTGATTTTGAGGGTGTCGAAACAGTTGCCAGCCAGTTTCAATGCTGAGCCGTTGCTTTGCAGCGCGGCATAGCCAATGGTTCCTTTTGGATTTATATAGCGAATGATTTTCACAGCTATTTCCCGGCCGTCCAGCCGCCGTCTATTATAAGTGCGCTGCCAGTGATCATCGCGCTCTCGTCCGCCGCCAGGTAAAGGGCGGCGGCGGCGATCTCTTCCGGTCGGGCCATGCGGCCTGTAAGCTGAGTGGCCGACATTTCATGGTAGGCAGCCCGCGGGTCGGGATATTCCTTGAGGCGCATTGATACGAATGGCGTCTCCACGCGACATGGACAGATGCAGTTGAAACGCACGCCGGCATGCGAGTGATCCAGCGCCAGCGCCTTGGTCAGCCCGACAATCGCGAATTTGGTCATTGTGTATGCTAATCGTTCTCGCACGGCAACGATTCCGGCAATGGAAGCCATGTTGATCACGCTCCCTTCTTTTCGCTCCAGCATCGCAGGCACAAACGCCTTGCAACAGTTGAAAACACCGCGAACGTTCACCTGGTAAAGCCTGTCCAGATCAGCTGACGCGGTGTTCATCAACGTGCCGACGTGGCCGATGCCCGCGACGTTGACCAGCACATCCAGCGGACCGACATTCATCGCTGCATCCACGCAAGCTGCATCGCTCGACACGTCGAGGGTGAGAAACCGTCCACCGATCTTCATTGCCACTGCTTGGCCACCGGTTTTATCGCGGTCGGCAATCCAGACGCTGGCACCCACCGCAGCGAAGGTTTCGGCAATAGCCGCGCCGATGCCGGAGGCGGCTCCGGTTACGAGCGCGGTTTTGTTGGCGAGGTTAAACATGACGGAATTCCGTGTGGATTCGATAATCCGTAAAAATAAACGGCGTTATCGTGATAAAAGCTTCGCTTCTCACTTTCACCCCAGCCTTCAGTAAGATGGAGAGTAAAGTCGTACCAATCCTGGTATTTTCCAGCCAGTTCCAGCACAGGCCAGTCACTTCCAAACATGATCCGATGCGTACCGAAGCAGTCCGCAATATGCGACGCATAAACTTTAAGTTGATCATCACTCCAGTTTTTAACATCCGATTCCGTCAACAGACCTGAGATTTTACAATGGACATTGCTGAACCGGGCTAGTCGTTGGATTTGGCTTTTCCACGGCTCAATCTCACCTCTCTTGATGGCGGGCTTTCCGCAATGATCCAGCACAAGCGACACCTCTCCGCACTGCCGAACTAATTCGAGAACTTCTTCCAATTGATTGCAGGTGATGCACAGTTCAAAGTGAAATCCCTTTCTGCCGGCTTTATGAATGCCTTCGATGAAAGCGGGCTGCAGGGCAAAGCCCTTCGGATTCCATTGGATATTGTGACGGATTCCCCGAATGAAAGGGTCTGCGGCATACTCATCAAGAACAGCGTCAATTTCTTCTGTGTCCGTGAGGCGAGCATAGGCAACCATACCTTTGATCCGTGGGTCAATCCTGGCCAACTCTTTTGCCCAGACCACTTCATCTCGTGCCTGTTCCGGCAAACAATTGCATTCAACAAAAACCATTTTTTCAATCGGGATGGCCGAGGTCGCCCGTTGATAATCCTCCACGCCGAAAGTTTTTTGCAATGAAGGCACATTTCCAAGCCATGGATAATGCAGCCGTTCCGGATTCCAGAAGTGGGTATGTGTGTCAACTATCGGAATCATTGCTTGTGTTATTGCTAATGAAGGGGACGGCTGAATTCCCGCATCGCTTCAGGCCGAAAGGTTGTGCCAGCTCCTGGTTTTTCCGGCAGTTTGAAAACTCCCGTTTCCACAGTTGCGGGTTCCTCAAAACAGTGACGCAGCCAAGGGATGTACTCAAGAAGGGTTGATGCGGGATGCGCCAGACATGTTTGGAGATGGATATTCATCATGTCGCCGACATGTGGCACAACAGGCAAGCCTTTCGCGTGCGCTTTGTCGGCCACGGACCACCACTCTGTGATGCCCGCCACGCGCACGGCATCTACCTGAACAAAATCCACTGCACCGGACGCCATGAAGCTGTCGAAATGACATTCCGAATAAAGCTGTTCGCCCAGAGCAATTGGAACTCCCAAGAATGACGCAAGCTCTTTATGCGCCTCCAGATCGTCAAACCATAAGGGTTCTTCAATCCAGAATAAATTAAACTCCTTCAGTTGCGCAGCGTATTTCCGCGCAGTATTCACATCCCATTTGCCATTTACATCAATCATCAGCCGCACATTTGAACCAACAGCTTCACGGACGGCGGCGATACGTCTCATGTCAATCTCAGGGTTCTGATGGCCAACTTTAATTTTTATCCCTTTGAATCCTTGATCTACCACTTTCTTACAGCCTTCAATCAATTGCTCCATGGGGATATTCAACCAACCGTAGTCAGTATTGTACGCTTCTACTACCGGCATGGGGTCAGTACTTAAAAGTTTCCAGAGCGGCAGGTTCGCGGCCTTGGCGTTGAGATCCCATAACGCTACATCAATGCAAGCAAGGGCGAGTTGGCTGACGCCCGCCCGCCCAATCCAACGCGCCGCCGGGTAATGATAGAGTTTCTTCCAAAGAGCCTTCACGTCAGCGGCATTTTCCCCCAGGAGCAAAGGGCCATAAATACTAGCAATAAAATTGGTGATCAATTGGTCGCCCGATAAGAGGGCGTGAGTTCCTGTGTAGCCATACCCTTTCAGACCATTGTCCGCAAAAAGCACCACGCCGGGCACACCCCAATGAGTAATCTGGTTGGTGCTGTCTGCGATTCCGTTGCCAGTCACCGGCACATGCATGATAAATGTTTCTATTCTTTCTATTCTCATGGAATTATCCGGTGACAACGAAGGGTTCTTTCAATATAAGCGCAATCCCGCAATCAGCCCTCCATCGACAACATATTCACTGCCGTTGCAAAATCCGGAACGCGGGCTTGCCAAAAAACAAATCAACTCCGCAGTCTCAGCGACATCACCCAGTCTTCCCAACGGGACAGGTTTGGCAAACTGCTTATATACGTCTTCTACCGTTTGGTCTTCACAGCGATTGAGGTTTGCGAAATACTCCTGCATGGGTGTGATGATTGACCCAGGCGAAACCACATTGGCGCGAATGCCCTTTTGTGCAAAATCCACAGCCAGTGTGCGGGTAAAGGCCACAATTGCGCCTTTGGTAGTTGCATAAACGCATACTCTCTTTGTGCAGGCGGTGGCCTGCACTGATGCCACGTTGATAATCACCCCCCCGCCACGCTTGACCATACTCGGAATTGTCAGATGGCAGTTCAAATACATGGATCGTAGATTGACCGCGATGGCGCGATCCCACATCGCGACATCTGTTTCAGTAACATCACCCATCGGATGGATCGCTGCGGAATTAACCAGAATGTCGATCCCTCCATAATCAGAGATCACTTTTTCAATGGTGCAGCGCATAAATGCTTCCTCAGAAGCATCACCTTGAAAACCCTCGACACAATTGTGAACAGACGAGATTTGTACTGTGGCACGAGCGACGCTGTCATCATGGCCGATGATTATGACCTTAGCACCGCGCCGCGCCAACAATTCGGCGGCGCCCAATCCGATCCCGGAACTGCCGCCCAACACCAGCGCTACCTTGCCCGCAAATTCGTTCTCTAAACACTCGGTGAATTGCATTTCTTTCTTGCGATGCCAGTTTAGCGTTCTTTCAGCTCTTAAATGAAATCTCGTGGACAAACACCTGACTGGCCTGAATGATCAGCCGCGTTGAGAAATAAGTGTAAGAAGGTTCATTTGCGGCCATATCCCCCCGTTTGGGGGTGTTACTGCTTCCGAAATGTCATTCTGCGGGTTAAAATCGCCCTGAGACTCTGGATTCATAATTATTGTTATCCATATTCCAAACATCATGACTGCTTTTGTTTTGTGGCTACCCCCAAACGGGGGGTGGCACAACTGGAGAAACCGGCGAAGATATCGATTTGCTGCTCCCCGCTGGAGTTCACCGTGCAGTAAAAAAGAGCCACTTCGCCAGACGTGAAATCCAGGAACGTGCCCCCATGAAGGACGGATTGATTCAAACACCTGCGGAACTCCGAAATTTGCTGGCATTTCTTCTATCTAAAAATGGATAATCCGCGACACGGTGCCTGACAAATCGCCGAACAACTTCTCGATTTGGACGCGACCTATTGCAGCCCATTTCGGAAAATGTTACTTCGGGGTGATGGAATCGAGGAACGCATACAGCGCCGCAATCTTGCCATCGCGCACGATGATTACGTCCAAGCCAGTGTATTCGGGTGCCTCGCCGCGCGGGCGGAACCCCAGGCCAGGCGACCGGCGGCATTCTGGAGAGCCTGAGGCTCGCCAAGCGGCGTGTAAACGAAGTGCGGATGTGTGGCACGGAGATCACCGGCAAATTTGTTAAGGGCTTCACGCCCGACGAACTTGCCTGGTGGCATATATAACTCGCAATCCTCTGTATAAAGCTCGGCGATTGCCGCACGGCGTTGCGCCGCGTCTCCCTCACCGAAGACCTCCTGAAGGTTGCGAAGCAGCAGTTCGTGGATTCGGTTAATCATGCTATTTTCTCCTTTGTTGGATTTATTTTCTTTGTTGCCTCCTTCGCCTCCTGCTCCCGCCGGGCACTGTCGGAGGCTTTGGTGGCCGTGAGTTTCCATGCGGCAAGAAGTGTCGCGAGGCTCAAAAGGAAAATGAGAAGGTTAATCGTTATTACGGTTGGCAACGTTATCGTTCGGATCTTTTTCTTCATCTGGAGCGCCAGGGTTTGTTGTTCGCTCATACGCGCAGGTGGTCCAAACGGCGCGGGTATTCCAGCGCAATCGCTTTGCGCTGGTCGTTAGACATGGTCCTGATTCCTACTATTTTACCTGTAGTGTCAGTTTGCTTTCAGTTTTCCCGCGATGCCCGCGACGTGCTTGCCTTGAAACCGGGCCATTGTCAGTTCCTTGACGCTAGGCAGGCGAGAACCATCAGGAGCTGCAATTGTTCCGGCCCCGTAGGGGCTGCCCCCGCGCATTTCGCTAACATCCATCGTCTCAGGAATGGCGTAAGGCAGAC
>Ga0137403_10005732_pt1 | contig 14356 bp, 19 predicted proteins | sample CZOMad2_1_16fung_FD_122057 | JGI IMG/M metagenome (GOLD analysis project Ga0137403, IMG submission 122057) | Vadose zone soil fungal communities from Angelo Coast Range Reserve, California, USA - CZOMad2_1_16fungal (Hybrid Assembly) | ecosystem: Environmental > Terrestrial > Soil > Vadose zone... | reverse complement strand
TGCGATCCTCTTACAAGTCCTTTCAACTACCGGAGCCTTCTCCTATAATCCCACTTCACTAAGCCTATGCCTGCCGACAGAAACGGGCCGACCCACTCAGACCATCGAGTCGCGTCCGAGAACCCACAAGTTTTGCGTGAGCTTCAGTCAAAAGAGATTGACTGAGCACATTGCCGGATATTGCTGAGCCGGCCAGTCGTGTCAGAAGATAAAATAGTGGTGATGTCTACAACGGACCAGCAAGGGTCACTCGGAGAAGCCTATCCTGCGTCCAAGCCAGTCAGCCTGCCTGCGGAGACGAGAAATCCACAGGCATCGTATTATCGCGCCAGATACTACGATCCTTCTGTTGGACGATTCCTACAAGAAGACCCGATTGGGTTTAATGCCGGCCGAAACTTTTATATCTACGTGAACAACCATTCGACCGATTTTGTCGATCCCAAGGGACTTCTTCGCGTCTGTTGCCGTCCTGCCAATCTCGGTGGCGGTGTCACGGCATACGCTTTGCTAAATCTGGTACGCCCACCCTGTCACTGTTTCCTCCAGCTTGGAGACGGGCACTCAGGGACGTTGGGTGGATACCACCAATCGGGAAACGGCACTTTTGGCAGTCTCGTACTGCGAAACGACGACAATGCAGACAGTAATCATGGCCCTAATGGGAACAGTCTGGATTGCTCGACGGTTCCAGGAAAGCAGTGCGAAAATGACCAGCGAGCAATTGATGCATATGACTCACTACCCAAGACACTTGGTGGATACGGATTCGGCGCGAGCGATGCTGGGACAAGCAACGACGCAGCCAGACTTCTACTTAGGGAGGCTGGCCTTGGCTCTACACTTCCGTCTTGCGCCTGGGGAAAAGGCGGCGGGGCACTTCCGACGTTTATCCCCCACGTGTTACTGCCGCTCATTTTCCCGGGATTTCCACACCCCAAGCCGGTCGTTTGATCGCCACGATTTTGCCGAAGAGCTAGCGCGCTTGGCGCGTACTTAGTCGTGCGAGAGAACTCCATGAGCAAACCCTCAAGACTGATATTGGGTTTTGCCGCAGCGGGGCTAGCTGTCACTGCCCTCATTTTCTCATGGTTGAAATTCATTGGGGAGTTCGATGGCACCCTGTATACCGCCTTTGCGATCGTCTGTCCGCCAGCCCTCCTGTGCATCCCCTTTAGCGAAATCATGAAGGACAAAATTGGCTTCTATACAATTTGGCTGCTAATTGGGCTGGCAAACACTGGGCTCTACGCAATAGTCGGTGCCGCAATTGCCGGGCAGCTTTGGAAGCCCGATGACGATGTCGAGCGGGGTAAGCCGCACTAAGCAGTAAGACGGGGGGTGGCAGAGACGCAACGCCTGCGCACTGATTGGGTGTCGAACCCTTTGGTTTCTAAGGGGCCGGGTTTAGAGTCGAATCCATGCCAGACGTCAGTGAGATCGGCAACGACGCTCCCTTAAGCGTTTCAGAGTCCGAATCCAGTTTTCCGTATTACCGCGCCAGATACTACGACGCATCGGCTGGACGATTCACATCCGAAGACCCGATCCGGTTTAGAGGTGGATTTGATTTCTACGCATATGTTATGAACGACCCGATTGATTCTATCGACGCCATGGGCCTATGCGGTCCCTGTGACAACATACCTCCTCATCCGCAAGATGCAAATGTGGACGATAATATGCTCGCTTCCCAGCAGAACGACTACCGCTGGTGGTACCTAATGGTTAGCCGATGGAACGGACCCTGGGATTACAAGAACTACCACGGACAACCGCACCCAGAGTATGACAATTTCGGAAATTTCAACTATGGGGCAACCGCTTGTGCCATAGGGCTTCCTCTCAATCTTGCTCTTCGAGCTGCGGGATATGCTAAGTCCAAAAGGATGCCCAGCGATCCGTATGGGAGCCCATTCGGTCGTTATCCTTATGGGAACCAACCAGATAAGCAGCAGCAAATCACCAATGGCTACGAATTTTGTAAGCAATGTACGCTCTTGAGTAATAAGAAATGAAGGCGGGCACTCAGGCACTGTTGTTGGTGGATGACATTGCGCTGCGATGGCGCTGCTTTACCCCTGCGGGGGGCGTGATTGCCGCCCGGAGCAGGAGGCCTGGAGCTGTAATTCGACTGGAGATCCGATGATGAAACGCCCCCGAGGTCTTTCCATTTTTCTTTCTTTCATCGCTGGCATTGTAGTCGGGGTTGTTGCCCCTCGACTGTTACGCGGCGGAGCAGATAAGGTGCTGTTTCCTGAGCACCGCCACGAGATCGCGCGGGCAACTTCGCCAGACGGGACTGTAGATGCAGTAATGGAAGGGATCGAGTGTGGTGCACCTTGCTCATCAGGTTATTCCGTTAGTGTCGTGCTAAAAGGGGGCCCACCGCCGAAGGATACCGTCCAACAAGTCTTCGTCGCGGATGACGTGGTCAATGCTCAGATTCGATGGAATGAGCCCCACTTGTTGGATATTTCTTATGATAAGGCGTTCATCCACAGCTTCCGCAATGTGACATACCCTCTGGGGCGGCCCGGGAACGTAGAAAGCTGGCGCTATGCGGTAGAGATTCACTTGTCACCATCATCTGCCCGCTTCTCGTATTTGCCGGCTGGAAACCAAGCTAGAGCCTCACAGTGATGGGCTGCGATCCCGCCTCATTAGACTGCAACGGAAACACCTCGACCAAGGTGGTTGGATCGAACACAACCAGCTATGCCTGGGACTATGAAAAGCGGCTGACGAGTGTGACTCTACCGGGCTCTGGTGGAACTGTCAGTTTCAAATATGATCCCTTCGGGCGACGGATTTACAAATCCACATCAAGCACAACCAGCGTTTTTGCTTACGATGGGGACAATCTGGCAGAGGAAACGAATTCCTCGGGCACCGCCGTCGCACGATACGCGCAAGGGCTGAATATCGACGAGCCCCTGGCCATGCTGCGCAGTTCCACGACCAGCTACTACCAGGCCGACGGGCTAGGCTCCGTTACTTCGCTCAGCAATACATCGGGAGCGATAGCAAACTCCTATACGTACGAATCATTCGGCAATTTGACGGCGTCGACTGGCTCGCTGGTCAATCCGTTCAGGTACACTGCGCGCGAATCGGACACCGAAACGGGCCTCTATTACTACCGCGCCAGATACTACGACCAAAGCGTTGGCAGACTCCTCAGCGAAGACCCTACTAGCTTTCGAGGCGGCAACGTCAATTTTTATGTCTACGTGAACGATAGCCCACCAAACTTTTGGGATCCATTCGGTTTGACGACTTGGCCGACCAACTATCCGGTTGTGACTGACCCATTCGGCACGATTGAGCCAATTCGAGGCGGTCGCATTCATAAGGGTGAAGACATCAGAAACCCGATGGGAGGAGTAGTCTGTGCGAGTGACAGCGGTACCGTGATTGCGATCCGACATGCCGACGTTGGTGGCGATCAGATAGTGATTCACAATGATGACGGCAGCATCTCTGGATACGCTCATACAGGTTCCATTTCAGGTCTGAGCGTAGGCCAGCATGTGAATGAAGGCGACATCATCGGACAATCCAATGGTAGCGGCAATGTGAAACCTCATCTGCACTACACGCGTCGGGAATGCCCGAGTTGCCCGCAAATCGATCCTTCAGGGCACCTGCCATCACCCGCAGAGGCCAAGCCTTGTGGGCCAGGAGGTAAATGCAGCAAATGATGAAATTTATGGGACTTTCCAAACGGATAGCTTTTGGGATAGCGGCAAGCGTTCTCTGCATCTTTTCGTATCTTGTTGTTTCCGTCAAAGCGCAACATCCCGTGAGGTCTGATGCCGCGCTTGACAGCCTTCGTCAAATCGGCAATGTGGTCGCGCGAGCCATTCTGGATAAGGACACGACAGCTCTTCTTCGATATGATCGCGCTGACCTACGTGCGGAGGATGAATCCTCACTCAAGAACCCTAAGAGTGATCTGTATTGTTTCTTGTTTGATTCCACTTGCATTGCAGACAAGAGCCGGTCCGTGTACGACAAGTTGGCTAACTCAAGCCAACCAACTATCAAAGTCAGGGACGGTGGCAAGTCCAAGCTCGACGGCCTTCGTTACGCGACTCTCTTCTTCTACGACAAATCCGCGGTCCCGGAAGGATCGCTTAGCTCCAGGACATTTCTCTGCAAGGAAGCACCTAATAAAATAGCTTCTTGGACCTTCAAACTCGTGGATGGCAGCTGGACACCCGTTACTCCTCTATTTGACAACGAGACCGATACCCTATGTTCCCCTGACTAGGGAGCCCAGGGTCGGGTGCGAGACCCTCTGGTTTGTAAGGGTCCGGGTTTAGAGTCGAATCCATGCTAAACGTTTCCGAAATCGGCGACCTTCACGCATTTCAGTCCGGATCCAATTTGTCTTACTATCGCGCCAGATACTACGACACGAATCTAGGACGGTTCCTGTCAGAAGATCCCCTTGGAGAGGGAATTCCGGACGCACGAATTAACGCGTACGCCTATGTGGACAATGAGCCTACGACGGCAATGGATCCATTGGGGCTGTACACCTTGAATCCGAAGGGCAATCCTCCGCCAGTCCCACCTTCGCCAAGACTCGACAAAGCTTTACGCTGCCTAGAGAATTGTTACGGCTCCTCCTTCATGGTTAACTCTACGTCGGAGCCATCCAGATTACGCAAGCCAGGCAGTCCTCACCTACGCGGCGAGGCGGCCGATATCGATTACCCTGCAGACCCTGGAAAGATGCTTTGTTGCGCAGCAGGGTGCCCCGATTTCCACTTTGCCCTTGATGAGAAACTGCATCCTTCTAGGCCGGGCGCTGGAGCGCACATTCATGTCCAGTTCACGCCTGCTAGGCCTGGAGATGTTAAGCCAAACTGGCCAAACGGAGTTCACGGCGATCTGCCACCAGCGCCGACGTGCGGCGGCTGCAAGTGAGTTTGTGAGAAGCGAAAAATTGGAGTGGACATGGCGAAATCTCTAAGGTGGCTTCTATTTCTCATTTTCATCAATGGCGCATGTAACAAGTGCTACGCTTCTGCTGATCCATGTGAAAGTATCTCCGCTCCGACCCCCGTCTCAACTTTGCTTGGGAAGTCTTATCAAGGCTGGCGAATTGAGAACCTTTCAGACCTAGATTCCGCAAACCAGGCCGCTTGGACAAAGAAGTATCCGGGTGCTTGCCCTGGGTTTGTTAAAGGGCACTTTCAAAAGCCCGGCTCGGTCGGGTACGCATTCTTGCTCCTGCCTGCAGAACAGACCAAAAAGGGCTATCGGTTAGTCGTATTCTTAGAGACTGCAAGAGACCATTGGCGGTCAATTGTTCTTGAGAAAAACGATGAGCACACGCCCGAGACGACAGTGATTGGTTTGGCTGCTCCCGGAGATTACCAGGAGGCCCAAGGCAGCAAGAAAATTCATATCGAAACAGATGCCATCTTCAGCGAGGACATGGGAGTTGGAGTGATGATTTACTATTGGCGCGTCCGATTTAGAAGCCTAGTTATATCAGACTAGATTCGCCTCTTCGTGTACGACACAGCCATCTGTGGCTACGACGCGGTCGAAGGCTGTTTAGCCTACGACTACAACGGGAACACGCATACGAAAGTGGTGGGGTCAAATACCACGACATATGTTTGGGATTACGAGAACCGAATGACCAGCGTCACTTTGCCAGGCTCTGGGGGTACTGTCTCTTTCAAATACGATCCGTTCGGACGCCGCATCTACAAGTCTTCGTCCTCAACCACGAGCGTCTACGCGTACCACGGCGACAACCTTGTAGAGGAGACGAATTCGACCGGCGCAGTTGTTGCTCGCTATTCGCAGACACAAAACATTGATGAGCCGCTGGCCATGCTCCGGTCGGGCGCGACGAGCTACTTCCACGCCGATGGCCTTGGTTCAATCTCATCGCTCAGCAACGCGGCTGGGTCGATAGCCAACACCTATACTTATAATTCTTTCGGCAAACTGACAGCTTCGACAGGGTCGCTCGTGAATCCCTTCCAATACACTGCGCGGGAATCGGATTCCGAAACTGGCCTCTATTACTATCGCGCCAGATACTACGATCCAACCACCGGTAGGTTCATCAGTGAAGACCCGAACGATCAGGGATCGCTGTATGACAACCCCAATCTTTATGAGTACGTCGAAAACAACCCGGCAAACTGGATTGACCCTCTGGGGCTGTACACATTGGATCCACATCAAAAGATACCGCCTCTTCCGCCCTCGCCGGAGATCGACAAACTGTTGAAATGCATAGAGTCGAAGACGGGCCTGAATCTCGTAGTGACTTCAACTTCCGAAAACACTCCTGTCCATCCCCCTGGTAAGCCGCACAGAAGGGGCGTCGCCGTTGATCTGAAGTATGATCCGGGCAATGCCGATAAAATCTTGTGCACGGCTGCAGGTTGTGGCGCTGGTTTTGGGTTGGATGAGGCAAAGCATCCATCGCCAAAGTCCCAGGGCAACCACATTCACTTACAGATTCCACTTGGTCCGCCGAAGATGGGCGGTGGACATGGCGACATTCCGCAGAATGGCTGCAGCGGCGGGTGTAAATGATCCACATCAATGCGAATCCGATGAGTGCGTTAAGAATAGTTTTTTCGGCGATGCTCTTGCTTCTGTCCGTACTGTTTTTCGGGCACGGCGCAGCTCGTGCCAACGAAAAACCGGAGCTCTGCAAACCGGAATCTCTTCCTTCGGAAATCCAGAATCGCCTCAGGGAAGAGTACGGTTCCTGGAAGATCCAGGAACCCACGGACCTAAGTCAGCGTGCCCGGGAAGCGTGGGAACCCGAGAAGCCGCTGACGTGCCCGGGAATCGCAGTTGGGCACTTCGAGAGCGCGAAGAGTCTTTCATATGCCGTTTTGCTTGTCCCGACGGGTCACCCAGACGAGGGCTACAGGTTTTTGGTTTTTAGCCAGAAACTGGGCCAGCCGGGTTACGAGGTTCGGGTTCTAGACAAGTTGGACGAAAAGGGAGCGGCCAACTACTACATTCAAAGTACGCCGATCAGCAAGTTCTTCGATGAGGCGTCTCGGAAGAAGTTCCAGGCCCATACCATGGACGGCATCTTGCTTACAGATTCAGGCGAAAACGAGTATGGCGTTGAGGTGTACTTCTGGTCTGGTGGTCGCTACCGGCATGAGCCGGTAGACTACTAGGCGGGTGGCAGGCCCTAAACGTAGAATGAAGAGGGAGTGGCGCACCCTTTTGGCTTTCAAAGGGTGCGGTTTTTGACTTGCTTTTTCTTGCTTGTTTCTTGGGTGCCCCATTCGCGTCTTTTGCGAGTGGGGATTTTGTTTTTCTCTCGTAAGATGCAAGCTTGATGATCGTTGTCTTTCGCCAACTCCTCGCTGCAATCCTCTCCGTTGCTCTTGCTACTCCGATGTGGGCATTCACCTACGACCCGGTGGGGAACCGCACGCAGAAGGTAGTTAGCTGAAAAAAAACAAAACGGGCAGTTTGGTGAACCGGGGAGGACTCGAACCTCCAACCCGCTGATTAAGAGTCAGCTGCTCTACCATTGAGCTACCGGTCCACTGCTTGATTTTAGAATTTTACACGGGACCGTCATTTTTGTCGAACGGCGGAAATCGCTTCGAATCCCTCGAAACCGCGTTATTTTCCGCGCAGTGTGGCCACCAGGCCGCGGGCGACTTCGCGCGCCCGCGCTACTTCTCCCGGTTCGAACGAGATGGCCGACACTCGCGGATGGCCGCCGCCGCCAAATTTCTCCGCGAGCGAGGCCAGGTTCTGGTTCGCGGTCGCCTGGTTCCACGGGTTTGTGCCCAGCGAAACTTTCGCGCGCACCGCCGACGCACTTACGCTTACGGAATACACGCATTCCGGGTGCAGCAAGTATGGAATAAATTTATTGTAGCCCTCCAGATCCAGGTCGCTCACGTCGAAAAAAATCACGCCGTCGCGCGCTTCGATTCGTTCGCGCAAGATCTCGATCGATTTGCGGTGCCGCTCCAAAAGCGGCCCGAGATGCTTGGCCACCAGCGGCAGCTTCACCATTTCGCTCAGCGGCCGGTACGCCAGCTCCGGAATGATGCGCGCCGGCAGGCCGTTCTCCGGCGCCGCTTCAATCACCAGCGCGAGTTGTGTCGCCGGCTCGATCATTTCGACGGCCGACTCCGGCGACGGATATTGCGCGCCATCGATAATGTCGCCCCAGTAGATTAAATTCTCAAGCGGCTTGGTATCGAACCCGAATTTTTCCTGCGCGATCGTCGCAATCAGCTTGGTGCAGGATTTATAGTCCGGCTTATAAAACATGTGCGCGCCGGGATGTTTCTTAAATTGTTCGGCGTCGGCCGGCGTTAGAAATGCGCTCTGGTGATGGTCAAACCACCAGGTCACTTTCGGCGAATTGGAAAATTTGAAATCCACGATGACGTTTTCGTCGCCATCGAACAAACCGGGTTCCCAGGGCTGCGCGGCGCGATGCGTCATTCCCGTGAAGCCGAACTCCGCGTTCTGGTCGAATCGTTCGCGATAGAAACGGTAAAAGAGAGCGGCGGAAGCGGTGCCATCAAAGCAGCGATCGTGAAAGCAGAGCCGGACCTTGGTCATAGTTGAGCGAGTTCGCCTATTCGCCTCCCCACTGAACAAAGCGAAGAGCGACGAAGCCAACCAAGATGTACGGGCGCGGCGGGATTGTCAAGAAGAAAGGTCTGCATTGCTTGATTGGAAATTTTTCGGCCGTTGAAGCGGCACACCTGTGATCCGAATAATTCCAAGCGCTCGCTTCGCTTCACTTGACTTTCGGCACGGAATAGCCGTACTTACTCTACTACCCCAGCATTCACCATGGATTTGTGTGCCCAGGAGGCCGCATGCCCGAAGAAAAGAATTTCTTTGTGGGAATTTTCGATTTCGGATTTCACAGTTCGCTGCTTCGCCGCCTTGTAAAAATATTATACGTTCTCGCCATCGTCTTCGGCGGAATCGCGGTGGTGGCTTGCGTCGTGGTTGGTTATCAGCAATCCCCCGCGCAAGGACTGATCAATCTCGTCGCGGGAATCGTGTCTCTGTTCGTTGGCGTTCTTGCTGTGCGGGCACTGATGGAACTCGCTTTAGTCATTTTGCGGATCGCGGAAGGCATCGAACACGCCACGCATCCGCAAAACTGACAGCGAAACTGCATTGCGGCGCAACGAGCGGCGGTTTTTCTCAGGCTCTGGCAATTTGCGCGCGCGTCCTTGCGCCTCCGGTCCGCAACGTGAATTTCTGGGCAAAATAAGGCGCCTGCGCCAGCACCTTCTGAAATTCGAGATCATCCGCGTAACGCCGCTTGGGAATTCGCCGCGCCAGAATGCTGATTTCCAGCGGGTCGCGGCGAAACGGGTAAGGTTCCAGAGTGGCTGCGTTGTTTTCCTCCGGTTGCAAGTCCCAATCCACTTCCCTGCCCCGGTAGTCGGCAGGCACGGCATCGATCGTGGCTGGTTCCATGGGCCCGAGAGAAAAATAGAGAGAGAGGCGATCCAGCGCTTCGAGGCGCTGCGCGTTGGCTTGCAGACATTTTTCGTCGGAAAAATCCTTTGTGGCGGGATCGGAGCGCAGATCCACTTTCAGGCGCAACTGTTGCAGGCGCAGACGTTGCAGGAAATCGCTAACGAGAGGAGCTTCCTGGGACTTCACGTACTTGGCGGAAAACCCAGGCATAGTGGCGCGCGTTTTGTCGTAGAGTCCCGCACAGTGCAGGCTGACGAGGAGACCCGCGTAGCGGTCCACTTTTACGACGCGTTCGATTCCACGCTGGTAGAGATCCATGTGCTCTATCGTGGGCAGGGACATGAAGGTGTAGGGCAAAAACGTGACTGGATCGACGCGCGGCTGGAGTTCCCACTCGTTCCAGCCATTGTCGTGTTCGGTGGCGGCGAGCTGGAAGGAATCGAAAGGCTCGGGGCGAACGAAGTTCTCGTTGCCAGCTTCGCGCGCAAAATAGCCGGACAAGACGGCATGATCCGTCTGGCGAATCAATATAAGATGATCGCCGTGCTCTTGGATGATCATGGCGCTGCCCTCGTTCGCAGCGACACCCACACTGGCGCCCCTTGGGATAGGCGCAAAGGTCTTGGCGGGGGGACACAAGCCAAGCAATTCTTTTCTATGCCCCAGTATTATGCGCCGACCCCGGGCTTGAATCCAGCCCCATCGTCCGCGCCTTCGCGGCCGATGGGGCGCTGAAAGTGCAGGACAAAATCGCGGTGGAGCGGAAGTTCCCAAACTTGTAGAATAGAGCCACCAGTGCGGGAGTGGCGGAACTGGCAGACGCGCAAGACTTAGGATCTTGTGGCCGAAAGGCCGTGCAGGTTCAACTCCTGTCTCCCGCACCAAAATATCCAGCTTTTCCTCCTTATTACCACCTCTATATGTATGACTAACAGCCAGCCGCCCTGCGATCGCGGAGGTCTGGGTCGGTTCAACAGGTGGCCGCACTAAAGTACGGCCTCTACAAAGGAAAATGCGAAGAACGGGATGGGAGTAGTGGGTCATGTACGGAGATCCTGGTAGGTGGGGTTTTCGGGCTTGGCGCGGAGCCGATCGTGGAGGGGGTGAGGGATGTCGAAGATGATTTGGGTGTCTTTCTTGGTGGCAGTGGATTCGAGGGTGATGGCGCGGTGGGAGTGGAGGAGTTGGTTGGTGATGTAGGCGAGGACGGAGGCGCGGCGTGGGGAGATGCGGCCTTTAGTGACGAGGGTGAGGAGGCGGCCGAGGAATTGGCGGATGTCGGTGCCGGCGGAGAATTCGGAGAGTTCGGGGAGGAGGTCGGCGGAGAGATCGGTGAAATCGCTTTGGTCCTGCTGGAGTGCGGCACCGATGGCGGCACTAGCCTCGAAGTGAGTGATGCAAAGACCAAGACGGGAAGCAGGGGCGAATTTGCGACAGCGCTTGCCGTTGGGAAAGAGATGCTGGCAGCGGCCCTCTCGGGACGTCCGAGGACGACTCGCTTGCGATGCCGGGGGTAAAGCGGAGTCATCTCTTGATGTAACTGCTGGAGTTTCAATGGTGAAGCTGGGGTTCGTGGTTGTGGAGTTCATTTTTTCCTCGTGGAGGGGGTACACCCCCCCATCAAAATGGATTGTTTTGAAAATAAAAGAGTTGCGGGAAGAGCATTTTGTAAATAGTTGAACCGAAAGGGGATGGACGACGGTAAATGGGGACAGTTTGAAGCTCGAACTGGAAGAGGTAAAAAGTTGAAGGTTAAAAGTTGGAAGAGAAAAAAGGAAGACGGAGGGGGCAAGGCGCGGATGGAGCGGGACTGGCGAGACTGGCAGAGGTGTCGTCGATTTACCACGACTCATGCTATCATAAAATTCATATTATGTCAATTACTATTATAGTTTAAATAAGGCATTTAAATTGAGCGGGTTACGGAAGCGTTCGAATGGTCCTGCAAAGAGAAGAAAACAAAGGGGTAGAGCTCACTGGGGATGGGGCAAAACTAGAAGGCAGAAACTAGAAAGTAGAAATGGGAACGGTAGGGCAGCAGTTTTCAGTTTTCAGTTTTCAGTTTTCAGTTTTCAGTTTTCAGTTTTCAGTTTTCAGTTGTAAGTCCTTAGTTGTTAGCGGAGGAGGGGAATAGCGAGAACAGCAAGGAGCCAGCAGAAACGTCAACGGCCCCGCCCTTGCACAACCCGCAAGAACGGGGCACCCACAGACTGAAAAGAAAATGCAAAATCAGAAGTCTGTCCGCACCCGCTGGAGGGCTAAAGGATGCGGAGGGCGAGGGCTGCGGCTAGCCTGGCTTGGTTCTTGTCGAAGGTGCAGAAGGAGTTGGCGCGAAGAGTTAGAGCGGAAGCGACGTGCAAGACGTCCAAAGCGCGTGTGCCGAGGAGACGGGTATGGGTTCGGGCGATGCGGCGAGCAGAGGCGAAAGTAGCAGCGGAAATGGGAACGATGCGGATTGCGCCTGCGTGGATATCCTTGGAAAACGCAAGCAGGACGGCCTGCTCCTCGGAGGCCCGCAACTCTTTGCGGAAAATGCGCCCGTTGAGCGCATTGAAAAACTCGAATTCGACGAAGTCCGTGGCGAGGAGAGGCGGCTTGATGCGCTTCATGATCGCTGCGGCAGCAGAAGAGTTGGCATCGGGGACGTAGAGCGAAAAGAGGAAACTGGTATCCGCGTAGACGATCAAAAGCGATCCCGTTCGGCGGCCAATTGCTGGGCGCCGGAAACCTTCAGGCGTTTTTTGCCGAAAGTCTTCTTCTGACGAGCAAGGAAATCTGGGAAGACGGCGGGAGCAGCAGGATCCGGGGGAAGCAAGCGGGCAATGACGCGCTTGCGCTTGGTGATCTGGATTTCCTCGCCGTCGCGGAGGAGGCCTTCGACGGCGGAGAAGCGGTAGCGCAAGTCGCGGACGGAAGCTTTCTTCATGTGATACATTTTAGCATCACATACTACGACAGGCAAGAAATACAGAACACAAGGGCAAAGCGAAAGGATCGGGCCCTCAAAAAACGAGGACGGGGCACCCAGCGGAGTTGGCGAACCAAAATGAACGCGTCAGAACAATGAGGTATCTGCTGCCCTGCATCGCGGTTGACAAAATGCCGAAGTCGGGCTGAACGATAAGCAGCTAGTAACTTCGACGGCTATTCTGACGCTCAGTCCGCCACACAGCTGATATCCTGCAGCCATGTTTCAGACACAACGGAAAAAAAGAACTATACCAACTCGGATCGCTATTCTGACTCTTAGCGGTCTTTTGGCGCCTTGCGCGAATGCACAGGAGCTTTCGGCTAAACAGCGGGCGCAACGACTGCCGAGCGCTACACCTCGTTCCGGAGCGCTCGTGGGATTGACCAGCGGCCAAACACTTTGGATTGCGCCCGTTGGCGATAAAATCCAGGTCCTTGTGGCGCCAGATTATGTCATTCCGAGAAAGGATGGCTTCTGGCGCGTGCGGTTGGGTTTTAGGTGGAACCCTGGAAAGTATTCCACCGACGATCCGGAGCTATTGAAAATACCTGAAGGGCAAATTTGGCTGTGGGCCGTCCCGCTAAGCAAAGGACTTGATGCGGTCGCCTGGCCGTCTGCCGCGTCTGCCGCAGCCAGCGGCCAAAAGGAACCCGGGCCGGATGAGCGCACGGCAGGAGACACATCCTGCGAAAACCAAGAAGAAGAGAACAGGGAGGACTTAACATTCTTGAGTCCAAACTATCTGTCCTATTTCTCCTATCAGCACGAAGTCGACTGCGATGGCCGCTCAAGAAACAATCAAACAGAACATATCTACAAGATTATCGACGCCCCTTTAAGCGCAGGCCGTAGGAAGGAACAACTCTTAGTGGAAGAAGTCTTTAACCCTATCTCAGATGGCGACCGAGAGAAAGAGTTCTCGGCCTGCCTTGAAGCGCAAGACACTGACGCGGAAGCACAGTCACTCAGAGACAGCTACGACGCAGGGTATTCATTTGGCATCAGGCGGATTAACCGGAAGTGGCGCTACGACTGGTTATTTGGCGGCGTTGATGCCTCTTGCACGGTCTCCGTCCTTCCATTGAAGGATCTCGTAGGCGACAACGAACTATTTCCAGATTGGAAGCAGATCAAGAGTACTTTCCCCGCCGCCGAGGACGCATTCTCTTCCCCACCCCACGATTTGCTGCTGGTGCTGACAGGCCTCAAATTGATTGTGGCTCCTGTTCATGAGGGGAAGATCGGGAAGTCACTCGGGGAGATTACTCTCACCGGTAAACCTGTCATGGTACAGTGGGCTATCGGCAGGTACGTGGACGCATGGACTAACGAATTAACACACTATTTCGACGTCTATCATATGTGAGTGCGTGCAAAAACCGAACCATCACAGATTAGACTTGCCTGACCAGGCCAACCCGCGATAAAAACACCTTGTTCCGGGCCATCTCCCTTGGCCGGTTTTCCCCCGACCGCCGTTGGCCGGATTTGAAGTGACCACTGAGGCCAAGAACTTCCGAGCGGATCGAGGGGCCGCCACCCGCCAACCAAGTCTACTCGGGAGTAGGAGCCGACGCCGTCATCTGATCAGCCCTTGTCGTTGGTTGTCCCACCTTAGTTATTTCTTAAGACACAGTTAGGGTATTCACCCTATCGTTGACGGTCCAAGGCCAATCCATACTCGCAGCCCAAACCCGAGGGAGCAAGACAGAGTAGCGACGGTTAAACCTCCTGGAGGAAAGGTGTGATATGCCGAATGTCTTGATTTACAAGGCGCGGACGCTGAAACCGCAGACTCGCGCCGCCGTTGAGGCAGAATTGGGCCGCGCCCTCAAGGACGATGAGGACGTGAGCATCATGGCGTTCGGGACGCACGATGCGCCCGCAATCGAGGCGCGCTCGCGA
>Ga0137403_10005731_pt1 | contig 14360 bp, 14 predicted proteins | sample CZOMad2_1_16fung_FD_122057 | JGI IMG/M metagenome (GOLD analysis project Ga0137403, IMG submission 122057) | Vadose zone soil fungal communities from Angelo Coast Range Reserve, California, USA - CZOMad2_1_16fungal (Hybrid Assembly) | ecosystem: Environmental > Terrestrial > Soil > Vadose zone... | reverse complement strand
CCCCACGCCATGCCCAAGCTCGGTGGCGGTATCGAGGGGTTCCAGATCGACCTGTTCACCGAGGTCGCGCGCCGCATGAAGCGCGAGATCACTATCGACGCGGTGAGCTTCTCGACCTTGATTCCCGGCATGCAGTCCGGCCGCTACGACTTCATCGCCGCGCCGACGACGGTGACCCTCGAGCGGGCGGACAACATGCTGTTCACCGCGGGCTACCTGTGGACGGCCTACCAGTTCGGCATCAAGAAGGGCTCGGCGCCGATCACGGTCTGGGAGGACCTCAGGGGGAAGTCGGTCGCCGTCAACAAGGGCACGCCCTACGAGACCTTGTCCAAGGCCAAGGGCGTCGAGCACAGCTTCACGGTGCAGGTCTACGACACCCAGCCGGATGCCACCCAGGCTGTCCTCTCGGGCCGCGCCTACGCGACGCTCGGGGGCAACACCACCATTGTGTACGCCGCGTCGAAGAACCCGCAGTTCGTGGCCGACCTCGAGCTCCGGGACACGCGCGCCCACTGGGCGGCGCCCGTACCCAAGAACAACCCGAAGCTCCGTGCCCAGCTCCAGGATGCGCTCGACTGCATGAAGAAGGACGGCACGATCGCCAGGCTTTCCGAGAAGTGGTTCGGCCGCAAGCCGGCGCCGGACGGTCTGGAGGTCGTGATCACGCCGGGCTACGGCCCGCCCGGCATGCCGGGCTACGATCCGACGCCGCACGAGCTTCACTGCAACTGACCTGGGCGAATGCCGGGCCCGATCGTCGACGCCCGCGGTCTCCACAAGCATTTCGGCGCCCTTCACGTCCTGAAGGGCGTCGATCTGCGGGTGGCCGAGCGCGAGCTGGTGTTCGTGATCGGGCCGTCGGGCTCGGGCAAGTCGACTCTGCTCCGCTGCCTCAACCGGCTGGAGGAGCCTTCGTCCGGTAGCGTCGTGGTGGACGGCATCGACATGCTCGACCCGCGCACCGACATCAACCACGCGCGCCAGCGTATCGGCATGGTGTTCCAGTCCTTCAACCTCTATCCGCACATGACGGCGCTCGGCAACGTGACGCTCGCCTTGCGCAAGGTCGCGGGCAAATCGCGCGCCGAGGCCGAGGCGCTGGGCCGGGCCGCGCTGGAGCGGGTCGGCCTCGCCGACCGCGCCGCCCACACGCCGGGCAAGCTTTCGGGCGGCCAGCAGCAGCGCGTGGCCATCGCGCGCGCGATCGCGCTCGAGCCGCGCGTGATGCTGTTCGACGAGCCGACCAGCGCGCTCGATCCGGAGCTGGTCGGCTCGGTGCTCGAGGTCATGCGCTCCTTGCGCGAGAGCGGCATGACCATGATCGTGGTCAGCCACGAGATGGGTTTTGCCCGCAACGCCGCCGACCGCGTGGTGTTCATGGACGGGGGCGCCATCGTGGAGGAGGGACCGCCCGCCACGATCTTCGAGCGCCCGGCCCACGAGCGCACGCGCGCCTTCATCGGCCAGATCCAGCGTCACTGAGCGGCGATGTCGAGCTGGAGCCGCTTCGCGGAGACGTTCCTCAACGCGAAGGTCATGCACAGATACCTCCCGGACATCCTGTCCGGCGTGGTGGTCACGATCGAGCTGGCCCTCCTCATCGTCGCCACGGGCATTGCCGCCGGCCTCGCGCTCGCGCTGCTGAGGAGCCTCGGTATCCGGCCGCTCAACTGGCTGATCATCGCCGTCGTCGACCTGTTCCGCGCGCTGCCTCCGCTGGTCGTCATCGTGCTGATCTACTTCGGCCTGCCCAGCGCCGGCCTCGCGCCCTCGGGCTTCGTCTCCACCTGGCTCTCGCTGGCGTTCGTGCTGATGGCCTTCTCCGAGGAGATCTTCTGGGCCGGCATCACCTCGGTCGACCGGGGTCAGTGGGAGGCCGCGCGCTCGACCGGCCTCACGTTCGGTCAGACCCTGATGAGCGTCGTGCTGCCGCAGGCTTTCCGGCTGACCATCCCGCCGCTCACCAATCGCGCCATCGCCATCACGAAGGGCACCGCGCTCGGAACCGTCGTCGCCGTCACCGAGATCCTGGGCCAGGCGAGCTCGGCGATGTCCAACTCCTACAATCCCTCGCCGCTGATGATGGGCGCCGCGGCGTACCTCGTGCTGTTCTTGCCCGTCGTGGTGGCGGCGCGCTGGGTCGAGACCCGATTCGCGTGGAAGCGATGATCCAGACCTTCTTCAACCTGGAGATCATCGCCGCGTCCTGGCCGATCGTGCGGGCGGGGCTCTTGAACACGGTGCTGCTCTCGCTGCTCGTGGTGCCGCTGGGCCTGATCGGCGGGTTGATCCTGGCGCTGCTGGCGAGCGTGAAGAATCCCGTGGTGCGCTGGCCGCTGATGGCCTGGGTCGATTTCTTTCGTGCGTTTCCGCCGCTGGTGCTGCTGATCCTGCTGTTCGCCGGACTGCCGTTCGCCGGGCTGGAGCTGGGCGGCTTCGTCTGCGTGGCGATCGCCTTCTTCCTGAACACCGGCGCCTACTACGGCGAGATCCTGCGAGCGGGAATCGATTCGGTGCCGGCCGGCCAGATCGAGGCCGCGCGGTCGACGGGCCTCTCGCGGCTGCAGGCGATGACGTACGTCGTACTGCCCCAGGCGGTGCGCAACGTGCTCCCCGACCTGCTCTCCAACACGCTCGAGGTCGTGAAGCTCACCGCGCTCGGCAGCGTGGTCGCGGTGCCCGAGCTCCTCTACCAGGCGCGCCAGGCCCAGAGCCTCACCTACAGCCCGACGCCCATCGTGGTCGCGGCGGTCCTCTATTTCCTGATGCTGTGGCCCGTGGTACGGCTCTTGAGCCGACTGGAAAACCGCGCGCTCGCGCGACGCTAAGGCCTCGCACAGTTCACGTGCGCCGTGGCGGGCGCGGTCCGAGACCACGCGGGAGCGGGCGGTATAATCGCGACGATGGTGGCGAGCGCCCGGTTCACGCTCGGTGGTTTCATCACCCGCTACGTCTTCGCGCTGCTCGTGGCCGGCGCCACGTACAATCCCACGCCCTATTCGTACTACGCGTGGGCGAAGAGCACCGGGTTCCAGTGGGCGCCGCCGATCGTGTTCGCCGGCGTCGTCCTGCTGATCGGCTGGTTCATCTGCCTGCGCCTCGCGCTCCGCTCAATGGGCGGCATCGGCCTACTGCTCGCCAACGCGCTCCTAGCCTCGCTCTACTGGCTGATGGCCAGCCGTGGCTGGCTGCCCGGCGGGAACCTCACGTTCATTTCGTGGCTCGCCCTGTTCAGCGTCGCCGGCATCCTGGCCATCGGCATGTCGTGGTCGAGCTGGCGCCGGGCCCGGGTCGCCACCAACGCCGCCTGAAACAGGGGGCGCCGGAGCTCGGCGGCGTCAGCCTTTGACGGCGCCGGCCGTGAGGCCCGCGACGTAGTACTTCACGAAGAACGAATAGATGAGGGCGACCGGCACGGAGCCGAGCAGCGCCCCGGCCATCAGCTGGCCCCAGTAGAACGCGTCGCCGCGGATCAGCTCGCCCACGACGCCGATCGGCACGGTCCGCACGTCGGAGCGGCTGAGGAAGAGCAGCGCGTACAGGAACTCGTTCTGCGCCAGCGTGAAGCAGAAGATGCCGGCGGAGATGAAGCCGGGCATGCAGAGCGGCAGGATCACCCGCGTCATCGCCCGCCAGCGGCTCGCGCCGTCGATCAGCGCCTGCTCCTCCAGCTCCTTCGGCACCGTCTTGAAGTAGCCCATCAGGAGCCAGGCGCTGAAGGGCACGAGCAGCGTCGGATAGGTCAGCATCACCGCGCTGAGCGTGTTGCCGAGCTTCAGCCGGCCGATGAGATCGGCCATCGGGACGAACAGGAGCGTCTGCGGGACGAGATAGGTCACGGCCACCGCGATCGCCAGCAGCGGCGCGCCACGAAATCTCATGCGCGCCAGAGGGTACGCGAGCATGGTCCCGAGCAAGAGCGAGATGCCCGTCGCCACCACGGCCACCAGCATCGTGTTGGCGATCCAGGTCAGGAAGTTCGTCTCCTGGAGCAGGCTGACGTAGTGCACCAGGGACGGGTGCCGGATGGTCAGCGGGTTCGCCTTGGGGTCGTACAGCTCGGCGTTGGTCTTGAGCGAGGTGGCCGCCATCCACGTGAACGGAAACAGCGCGATCACGGCGAACGCTGCCAGCGGGAGCCACAGGCCGAAGAGTCGGCGGCGCCACGTCAGCTCGCCGACCATGTCAATCCTTCCTCACGTAGAAGGTGAGCAGCACCAGCAACAGCCCCAGCACCGGCACCATGCTGAGCGCCACCGCGGAGCCGAGCCCCAGCTGGCCCACGCCCACGCTCAGGCTGAAGGCGTAGGTAGCCATCAGATGCGTGGAGTTGGCCGGGCCGCCGCCGGTGAGGACGTAGACGAGCTGGAAGTCGAAGAACGTGAGGATGATCGAGAACGTCGTGACGATGAAGATGACCGGTAGCAGCGAGGGCAGCGTGACGTACCGGAAGCGGCCCCAGGTGCTGGCGCCGTCGATGGTCGCCGACTCGTGCAGCTCGACGGGGATGGTCTGCAGGCCCGCCAGGATGGAAATGCCGAAGAACGGCAGGCCGCGCCACGTGTTGACCATGATGATCGAGACCATCGCCATGGTCGGATTGCCGAGCCAGGACACCCCCCTCGTCGCCAGGCCGCTCTCCACCAGCACACGGTTGAAGAGCCCGAGGCCCGGGTCGAAGATCCACTGCCACGCCACGGTGCTGAGCACCGTGGGAACGATGAACGGGAGCAGCAGCAAGGCTCGCGTGATGGCCTTCATCCGGAAGTTCTGGTTCATCACGAGAGCCATGCCGAGCCCGCCGGTCGCCTTCAGCACCGTGGCGGCCGCCGTGAACTTGATCGTGTTGCCGACCGACTGCCAGAAGATCGGATCGCTCGCCAGAGTGACGAAATTGCCGAAGCCCACGAAGGTGGGCGAGCTGGCCACCTCCCGGTGGAAGAAGCTCAGGTAGACGCCGTAGAAAAACGGATAGCCCAGGAAACAGAGCAGGAACAGCAGAGGCGGCGTGAGGATGAGCCAGCTGAACACCCACTCCCGCTCGATGATTTCGCGGAGCCGGCTCAGCCCCGCCGACCGGTAGCCGCGCGCTTCGAGCGCGGCCGCCCCCGATGCCCCGACAGCTGGATTCGTGCTCACCCGTAGATCTGCTTGAGCTGCGCGACGGCCTCCGCGATGACGGTCTTGGTCGGCGCCCCCAGGCAGGCCTTGGAGAACATGTCGATCACGACCCAGCGGTTGATCACCGTGCCATGGGCGCGGTTCGCCGGCGCCGGCCACGACGTCAGCTTCCCGGTTTCGAGCACCTTGTGGAACGGCTTCACGCGCGGCTCGATGTCCCACTCGGAAACCTTGTCGTACGCGTGTAGGTACGGCGCGAAGTACATGTCGCCCGACGCGATCCACGGACGGAACTGCTTGGGGTCCATGGTCCAGCGCAGGAAATCCTTGGCGGCCTGCGGGTCGGGGCCGTAGGCGAACACGCCGTGAGTGACCGGCACGAGCGCGTGGTAGCGCTGGCCGCTCGGGCCCTTGGGATTCAGCCCGTGCTCGATCACCTTCCCCATGTCCGGCAGATCGCGCTTCGCCGACACCATGATGCTGTAGGCGTTGTTGGTGCACGAGATCTGGCTGGTCAGGAAGGCCTTGTTGTTGTGCGGATCGAGCCACCCGATGCAGTCCTCGATGCAGGCCTCCTTGTAGAGCCTGCGCACGTAGTCGACGGCCTTCGCGGTCTCGTTCGTGTCGAGCGCGACCTTCTTGCCGGCCTTGTCCATGACCGTGACACCGTAGGACCAGAGCAGTGGGTAGAGCCAGGAGTAGTTGTCGGCGAAGCCGTGGCCCATCGACATGCCGTACGGATGGCCCTTGGCCTTGAGCTTGATGCCCGCTTCCAGGAACTCGTCCCAGGTCTCGGGGAAATTCTTGACCCCGGCCTCGTCGAACCAGTCCTTGCGGTAGACCATCAGCTGGCCGATGTTCGCCTGGGGCACGGACTTCCACTTGCCGTTGTCCACGGACAGGAGCTTGATCTCGTCGTACCAGCCGCCGTTTTCCTTGCCCACGGCGTCGGCGATGTCCGATACGTCGACGAGCGCGTCGCGGTAGAGCCACTCCTGCTGCACCCAGGCCAGGTCCGCGCCGGACTTGTTCTCGACCATCGAGACCAGCTGGGGCACCGCGCTGCCGCCGGCGGCCTGGATCTGGTAGTCGATCTTGATGCCCGTGGCCTTCTGGTAGGCCGGAATCATCACCTTGATGAAGTGCTCGTCGAAGTTCTTCACGTACGAGCTTTCGCGCGCGAATACGATGGTCGTCGGCTTCGCCTGGGCGTGGCGGGCGATCCAGGGAGCCCCGACCACGCCGGCGGCCCCGGCGGCGAGCTTCAGAAAATCACGACGGCTGGGCTTGGACTTCGTGGGTTTCGCCATGCATTTTCCCCTTGTATGTGCACCGGTTCGTTCAGGTCCCTTGCGATGATGCTGCCCGAACAGACGGGTCGTCAAGCTCTGCCTGAGCGGTGCCCCCAGGGAACGGGCCGCACACCACCACGCGGAGGCCAAGGCCGTTGCGCGGGAAATCTCGGCCCGTCGCGATGATGCATAATGAGCGGGCAGATGACGATCGCGACCCTGCCAAAACGTCTGGGCTTCTTCACGCGCCTGCTCGATCAGGCGGCCCCCGCCGACCGGTACCGGCTGGCGACCGAGCAGATCGTCCACGCCGAGCGATGCCGCTTCGACACGGCGTGGATCGCCCAGCATCACTTTCATGAGGACGAGGGCGGCCTTCCCGCGCCGTTCGTGTTCCTGGCCCAGGTGGCGGCCCAGACATCGCGGATCCGCCTCGGGACGGCGATCGTGACGCTGCCGCTGGAACTGCCGATCCGGGTGGCCGAGGACTCCGCGGTGCTCGACCTCATGTGCGGCGGCCGTCTGGAAGTGGGCGTCGGCGGAGGAGGAAACCTTTCCTCGTACGCGGCGTTCGGCCAGGACAGCGCCGAGCGCGCGGCCCTGCTCGCCCGGCACCTTCGAGTGTTGCGCGACGCATGGGCGGGGCGGCCGCTGCCCGGGGGAAAGGATCGGCTGTATCCGGAAAACCCGGGCCTGGTCGAGCGCGTCTGGCAGGCGACGTTCACGGTGGACGGCGCCCGGCGGGCCGGCGCGGCGGGGGATGGCCTCATGCTCTCGCGCACGCAGCCCCGGCCGGCCGATGCGCCCGATCTGTCGCTGGCCGAGATCCAGAACCCGATGATCGACGCGTACCTCGAGGCGCTGCCCGAGGGCCGCGAGCCCCGCATCCTCGCCTCGCGCACGGTGTTCGTCGCCGACGACAACGAGGAGGCCCGGCGCTTCGCGGAAATCGGGCTGGAGCGTCATCGCACGCGCCTGACCAGGCTGGGCCGCACGACCGGAGACGGATCGGGGCTGGACGCGATGATCGTCGCCATGGACGTTCATCTCGGCACTCCGGACAGGGTGATCGCCTCGCTCCAGACGGACAGCGCGCTCGTGCGCGCGACGGAGATCGCGGTGCAGGTGCATTCGATCGATCCGCCGCATCCCTTCATTCTCCGATCGATCGAGCTGGTCGCCAAGGTGGTGGCGCCCGCGTTCGGCTGGGGACGGGATGCCGCGGGAGTCGGGCGCTCCGCTCGCAGCTAGATGGAGGACGATGAAGATGTCAGGAACCGACACCGACGTCATCGATGCGCTGGCCGGGATCACCCCGGGATCTTCCCTGGACGCGATCCGCGCCAGGCGGCCTGAGGCGCGCGCTCACGCGCAGGCGACGTACCGCGCGCTGTTTACGCCGGACACGCCGGGCACCGTCTCCGCCCCGGAGCGTTTCGCGGTGGGCGCGTTCGTCGCCGGCCTGCATGGCGCCACGGCCGTCGCGGCCGCCTATGCCGCACGTCTCGCCGACAGCGGAGCCCCGGCGGCGCTGAAGGACGCGATCGACGCGGCCGTCAAGGAGGCCAAGACCCACGGCCCCTACGGCAGCTACGCGGCGGGGCCGCTGAGCCGCGAGGATGCTGCGGGCCCCGTCTATCGCGCGGGCGCGGCGACCCGCCGCGCGCTCGGTCCACGTCTCGCCGCGGCGTTCGAGCACACGCACATGCTCGTCTTCCACCCGCGTGACGCCGCGCCCGCGGCGCTCCAGGCGCTGCTGGACGCCGGCTGGACCACGACCGACATCGTCACGCTCTCCCAGATCGTCGCCTTCCTGTCCTTCCAGATCCGGGTGGTCACCGGTTTGCGCACCCTGGCCGGCCGTCCCTGACGCGCGAGGTCTGACATGAGCGATACCGTGCTGAAGACTCCGGAGCACACGGTTCCGACCGCCTTCACCCGGGCGCAGCTCGACTGGCTCCCCTGGCTCGAGCCGCTCGCCGTCGAGGCGATGAGCGCGCGCCACATGGCGAGCCTCGTCGACGCCGCGCGCGTGAAGTCGCCGTACTTCCGCCTCCTCGCCCGCGACCCGGACGCGCTGGAGGCGAGGACGCGCACCGACAAGGACATCTTCTACAACGCCGATGCGGGTCTACCGAGGGCCGAGCGCGAGCTGGCCGCCGCCGCGACATCGCGCTTCAACGGATGCCTCTACTGCGCCTCGGTGCACGCGCGCCACGCCGCGACCTACTCGAAGCGCGAGGACGACGTGCAGCGCCTCCTCGACGCCGGAGTCACCGCCGATCTCGGAGAGCGCTGGAACGCCATCGTCGCGGCCTCGGTGGCGCTGACCGCGACGCCGAGCGCGTTCGGGCCGGAGCACGTCGACCGCCTGCGCCGCGCCGGGCTCGACGATCTGGCGATCTCCGACGTCATCCACGCCGCGGCCTTCTTCAACTGGGCCAACCGGTTGATGCTCTCGCTCGGAGAGCCGGCGGCGCCGGCCGGGTCGTAGGCTCGGGTCAATCGGACATCAAGAAGATGAGGGGACGCACGTCCTCCTCGGGCGTCTGCTCCCAGTAGCGCAGCAAGATCGTGTACACCATCAGCCCTGTCTCACCCTCGCCGAACACGAGGTAGCGGGCCGCCTGGGCCATCAGCTCACGCCGGGTGAGGCCGATGAAGATCGAGATGGGGTCGATGACCTCGCTGACGAAGGCGATGGTGTTGGCGATGGCGATCGCGCCGTATACCTCGGCCACGTAGTCGTCACCCTCCTTCCGGAGGCTGACCTCGAGCGGTGCGGAGAACTCGCTGCGGTTGTCGAGCAGGTTCACGTGGAGGAACGCGAACGGCCCGCGCACGTTGTAGTGCCGGACAATCTCGGCCTTCTTCTGGCGGCGGGCTTCCGCCGTCGACCGGGGCGTCGGGACGAGGTGCACCTTCTTGCCCCGCGTCTCCGGCCCGAGGCGCGCGCTCTCGGCGTCGACGAAGTGGCCGTGCGGAATGCGGAGCTCCACCGAGCGGATGGATCGGCTGACCGCGCACACGAGCATCAGGATCACCGTGAAGATGGTGCCGATGATCAACCCGTCCGGGCGCTCCACGCAGTTGTCGAGCAGTGTGTACGCGAACACCAGACAAAGGATCCCCGTGTAGAAGGCCAGCGTCCAGCGACGCTCGCGCCAGAGCGTGAGCGTGGCCGCGAAGGCCGCCGACAGGATCAGCACCAGCACCCCGGTGGCGTAGGCGCCGCTCTGCGCTTCGACGTCGGCGCGGAAGATCAGCGTGATGACGACGTCGACGGCGAACAGCGCGAGCACGAGGGGCCGGGAGAGCGCGGCCCACTGGGGAGCCATCCCGAAGCGCGGCAGGTAGCGAGGGATCAGATGGAGGAGGCCGGCCATCGCCGACGCGCCGGCGAGGCCGAGGATGAGGATCGTGGACACGTCGTACACCGTGCCGAAGCCGTGGCCGAGATAGCGATGGGCCAGGAACGCGATGGCGCGTCCGCTCGCCTTGCCGTCGGCGGCGTAGTCCGCCGGCTCGATGAGCAGCGTGGTGACGAAGCTCGAGAGGATCAGCATGATGCTCATGATGATGGCGGCGGTCACCAGGAGCTTCCGGGTGTTGGCCACGCGCCCGGTCGGCGGGCCGCCCGTCCGCGGGCTGTGTCCCCGATCCGCTTCCCCGCCGTCGATCAGCGGCATGACCGTGACTCCGGTCTCGAAGCCGCTCAGGCCCAGGGCGAGCTTCGGGAACACCAGCATTGCGCCCCCGATCAGCAGGGGGAAGCTGCCCTTCGCGGCGAGCACGGAGCGCCAGTCGGAGAGCAGCGCCGGGTGCGTGATCACCTCCAGGGCGCCGCGTCCGAGCACGATGAGATTGAGAACCAGGTACGGCACGGCCGCGACGGCCGCCAGGCCGATCGCCTCGTGGAACCCCTTCAAGAAGACTGCCGCGAGCACGGCGAGGATCAGGAGCGTGACGAGGATCTGGTGATCGCCGAGCACCGGGTGGAAGAACGGATTCTCGATGGCATGCTTGGCGGCGTCGGCGGCCGACAGTGTCATTGTGATCACGAAGTCGGTGGCGGCAAAGCCGAGCAGGACCAGGACGAGCCCCTTGCCCTTCCAGCCGCTCAGGAGATTCTCGAGCATGGCGATGGAGCCCTGCCCGGCGTAGCTGCGCCCGGCCACCTGCGCGTAGACCGGCAGCGCGCCGAACAGCGTGACGATGACGAGGATGACCGTGGCGATCGGGGCTACGGCGCCCGCCGCGAGCAGCGCGATCCCGGGCTGGTAGCCGAGCGTCGAGAAGTAGTCGACGCCCGTCAGCCAGATGACCTTCCACCAGGGATGAGTCGCGACCGCGTGGCCGCCGTGGCCGTCCAGGGACTCGCCGCGCGCCAGCCACTTCCCGACGGCGGTTCGATATTCGAACGCGGGTTGGGGCGCCTCATGGCGAAACGAGAGGCGCTCGCTCTGGCTCTTCGGTGTCGCGGGAGTCAACGCCGAGCGATGAGCACGCTGATGGGGTAAAGACAGTAGTAGTCGGGGTCATGCAGGGCGAAGGTTGCCGAGTCGGCCTCGCAGAGGGCCGAGCGTTGCATCCAGTCGTCGGGCGTCAGACGGTCGCGCAGGCGTGGGCCCCAGTTACGCTCGAACACGACGCGCTGGATGTAGTCGCGCGCGGCGTGGGGAAGCGGCGCTCGGCGCTCCAGCATGTACGTGCGGAAGCTCTCCACGGACAGGCCGGCCGCCCGCAGCGACGCGAGAGTGCGCTGGCGGCGCTCCTCGAATGAGAACTCGCCGCCCTCGTGACGGCTCCACTCCACCTCGGCCTGGCGCAGGCGACGCTCGAGGGCGGGATGACCGGGCAAGAAAGCTCCGTGCAGAAGCTGCGACTCCTTCACGACGATCCGCCCGCCGGGGCGGACGACGCGCGCAAACTCGCCCAGCGCCCGGCCCGTCGCCTGGATGTGGTGGAGAACGTCACCGCACCAGACCCAGTCGAAGCTCGCGTCCGGCGCATCGAGCTTGGTGGCGTCACCCACCCGGAACTCGAGACGCGAGCCGACCGGTCCGTGGCCGACCAGCTCGCGCGCCGCGTCCACGCGCTCCGCCGACGGCTCGATGCCCACGACGCGCCCGCTCGGACCGATCGCCTCGGCCAGCCAGGCGGCGAAGAGTCCGGCGCCGCAGCCGGCGTCGAGGCCGCGCGAGCCCTCGGGCAAATGGAGATCGGCGATGAGGGTCCGCGCTTCGGGCTCCTGGAAGAGGTTCATGCGCTCCAGCGACTTCGTGAAAGGCTCGGCCTCGGGCTGGGTCATGAGGTCTTGGCCGCGGCCTCGGCGAGCAGCGTGTACTTGGCCAGCGTGCGCCCGGCGAGCTCGGCGGGCCAGCGGCGCTCGTCCACGATTCTCAGGAACTCGTCGAGGACCCGGGCGAACTGTGTCTCGTGGCCGCCGTCGAGCGGGGGCGGCACGGTCACCTCGTACGTCCCCGGGCCGGCGGGCGCGACATCGACGCCGGGAAGCTCCGCCTGCCACGCCGCGACCCTGTCGCGCAGCGTTCGCGCGACATCGGCGGCCTCGGTCCGAGGCTCCACGAACACCTTGCGGCGGTAGCCGGTACGAGCGCTCTGCTCGAGGCGGATGTCGGCGCGAGTCCCGTGAACGACGCTATGCGCGGCGTCTCCCCCACCCGGCGATGGCGCGAGGTCCCAGCGCGTCGCGGCGCGGGCGGTAATGCGACCGATCCGGTAAAGGAGCTCGGCGTTACATCGATAGCTCAGCGTGTCGCCGTCGACGAAGGGCTCGAGCTCCCGCGGGAACCCCGCTTCGCCGGTGATCCGCCGGAACGCGTCCGCGGGTACGGCCGTCGACCACGCGCGGGCCGAGAGAAGGGCCAGCGAGGCGGCGTCGCCGTCGACGAGCCACTGGGCCTGGTCCAGGACGTGGGTGGTAATGTCGACCGGGCCGCTCCCCTGGACACGCACGTCGAAGTACCACCAGGGACGTCTGAGGGGAGCGCCGTCGACGAGCTTCTCCAGATGGTGGACGCCCTCCTGCTCGATGGCCACGCCATCGTCGCGGAAGACGCCGAAGAGCGCTGGAGTACCGACGAGCTTCCTGACCAGGCCGGCCGCCACGTCGTGACGGCCCGTCATGATCTCGGCGGCCAGCGGCCAGCCCTCGAGGCTCGCCCGCACGTGCTCGAGGTCTGCCGGCTCCACGAGCCACGGCTTGTCGGCGAGCACGTGAAAGCCCGCGTCGTGCAGCCGTCGCATCGTGCGTGCCTTGCCCCCGTTCTTCCCCGCGACGACCACCACGTCGCCACGCCGCTCGTCGACGAGCCGCCCCAGTGGATCGTCGGAGGTGGTCACGACGGGCCGCCACCGCGTGGGGTTCGGTGAGCGCCGGTTGAAGCGTTCGACGAGGGCGAGGAAGTCGCGCAGCTCGGCGCCCTCGCGCGCGTAGACGAACACCTCGTCGGCGGCGCGCGCCTGCGGCACGCGCAGGGTCAGCGCGGCGTGGAAGTGCCCGGGGTCGAGGAAGAGCAGCGTATGCATGGCTACCGCCTGTCGGCCACGTTCAGGACGGCAGAATGACCGCCTTGCCCGTCGTCTGGGTGTCGAAGAGCCTGTAGGCCTCCTCCGCCTGCTCGAGCCCCCAGCGGTGCGTGAAGAGCTTCTCCACGTCGATCCCCCGGTCGCCAACGAACTCGGCACACTCGGCCTGGCCTTGCTTCGAGAACGTCCACGAGCCCACCAGCGTCACCTGGCGGCGCAGGAGATCCGGGCTCACGTCCAGCGTCACCTGGCCGCGCTCGCCGACGAAGCAGGCCGTGCCCCACGAGCGCACCGCGCGTACGGCCGCCGCGCGCGCGTCCGGCGCCGAGGAGGCGTCCAGCGTCTTGTGCGCGCCTTCGCCGTGCGTCAGGTCGCGGATCGCCGTCACCACGTCGCCCGCCCTGGGATCGATCACCTCGTGCGCGCCGAACGCCTGGGCGAGCTTGCGCCGCTCGGGCTCCACGTCGATGGCGATGACGCGCGCGCCCATGACGACGGCGAACTGCGTCGCCGACAGGCCGACCGGGCCCTGACCGAAGATGGCGATCGTCTCGCCGCCTTGCAGATTGATCCGCTTCAGGGCGCCCCAGGCCGTGCCGGTGCCGCAGGAAACCGCCGCGCCGGTGACGAAGGAGAGCGAGTCCGGCAGCGGCACCAGGGTCGACACCGGCACTCTCATGTATTTGGCATGCCCGCCGTGGCCGCCCGAGCCGAAGACCACCGTGCCCGCGAGACACATCTGCGTCCATCCCGCCCGGCAATGCTTGCAGGTGCCGCAGCCATCGTAGTGGTGATCCATCACGCGCTGGCCGATGCGAGCCTCTTTCTCGGTAACGCCGGAGCCCACGGCGGCGACGACGCCGCACGGCTCGTGACCGGCTATCATGCCGGCCGCCCGTCGGATGCCGCCGGTCACGGCCCCGCCCGGATTGGCCGGGGCCCGATAGTTGTGCAGGTCGCTGCCGCACATGCCGGAGGCTTTGATCTCGAGAATCACGTCCCGGGGGCCCGGTGCCGGATCGGGAAACTCCCTGAGCTCGAGCTTGCGGTCTCCGAGAAACACGACGCCTTTCATGGTGTCCTCCGTGGCGACTATACTCGTGCGTCATCGGGACAATGTCCACCCCCACGCACGACCGGGACCCGGAGGATCGGCATGACGGTCTATGAGATGCGGACCTACACGCTTCACGTCGGCAAGATGGCCGAGGCAGTCAAGCTGTACACCGAGCTCGGCTACCCGGCGCTCCAGAAGGGCGGTCAGGACAAGAAGCTGATCGGCTACTTCCAGGCCGACACGGGCACGATCAACCAGCTCGTCCATCTGTGGAAGTTCAACGACGACGCCGACCGTCGCGCGCACTGGGCCTCGGTCTTCGCCAACAAGGATTT
>Ga0137403_10005730_pt1 | contig 14362 bp, 9 predicted proteins | sample CZOMad2_1_16fung_FD_122057 | JGI IMG/M metagenome (GOLD analysis project Ga0137403, IMG submission 122057) | Vadose zone soil fungal communities from Angelo Coast Range Reserve, California, USA - CZOMad2_1_16fungal (Hybrid Assembly) | ecosystem: Environmental > Terrestrial > Soil > Vadose zone... | reverse complement strand
AGATCTATGACACGGAACGCCGTGTGAGTTTTCCAGTGAGGTTCGATCCGGGAGCGAGGATTGAAGAGAGCAATCTCCTCTCCCGCATGGTGCAGACTTGGGGCGAAATTCCTATCGCGTTCGTTCAGAATCTGGGCCTCCGGAAATATCTGTACGGATTCATTGGGATGGATGACTACACGCTGTACCCGATGATTCGTCCCGGCGCCTTTGTCCAGATAGATGACCAGGACACCAAGATTGACCCAGATCCGGGCGAGAATGAATTTGAACGGCCGATTTATTTCTTCCAGCTCAGAGACGGCTATGCCTATGGCTGGTGTGAACTGGAAGGCAAGGTCCTAAGCATCATTCCTCATGGGATGTCGGGAAGAAAGACACGGCAATTCAACCATCCGGACGAAATAGATGTTGTGGGCCGGGTGGTTGCTGTGGCGATGCCGCTCCGGCGGAAACCGGCCCGGTCATCTTTGTCTGCCGCTGACACCAAGAGAATTCAATAGACCACCGGGGATGTCCGCGCTGGTCCCCAAGGGGGCTCAACTCATTCAACGATCTTTGTAGGATGCCGTGTTAAGTGAAATTGCGACCGTTGGATCGAAAGGACTTACAGGAGTTCGTGTCAGAATTCCTGCAATTTCGTGTCACGGTAACTGCAATAATCCTACATTCGTGCCGGAATTGTTGCGATAAACCTACAGGTCGCGAAGATGCCGTGAGTCGGGCGCACGTCAATAGCTCGTCCAGGATCGGCGGCGTGGTGTCTGGTTTGGTGTCTCAGAAAAGACGGTTTGGACGTAAATCTGTTTCAAACATTTGCGGCAATTGAAACTATGGAAGAGAGGGTGGAGAGGGCGGTTTTTGCAACGCAGTGAAAAGGAAAGGGTAGGCGTGAGGAGCTGGGGGAGAGTGGCAGCATTGTCCCGTACGTACATAGGGAGGATGCGCCGGTAAGGCGCTTAGGATAGAGTTTCGAGAAGTTTGGCCGGTTTTACCCTTAGTGCGTGTGCCAGCGCAACGATGTTTAGGATCGCGATATTCCGTTCGCCGCGCTCGACCCCGCCTACATAGTTGCGATGCAAATCCGCTAGTTCAGCCAGCTTTTCTTGCGAGAGGCGACGCTCAAGGCGCAATTTGCGCACCTGTTTTCCGAAAGAGGCTCTGGGGTCGCTAGTTGGCACACGGTCATCATTCGATTGATGACCACGATGAGTCTACACACGATGAGTGTGATAGTTGCTCGGCTCTCGGCGCGGGCGAACTGCCCGGAGGCGGGTTCTAGTCAAAAAAGCCTCATCTGCCGCGCTCGACCGTCGCGAAACCCGCCACCACCAAGCGGGTGGAACGTTTCTAACAGGAACTTCCGCAGCGAGGTAAGGATTGCTGAGCCGTTTTCGCCAAGATATGCAAGCCCTGTTTCAGCAGTCAGGAATTCATCCACGAAGGGGCGGAACAGAACGCGTTCCCGCGGCGGATACTGAGCCGAAGGCATGGTCAATGCAGCAACACTACCTTCCGAAACGAGTTCGAGCGCTTCTGTCTGAGTTGTGGCTTGGTGGAAGATGTGAAGCCGAATCCGTGCGACTCCGAATATCCTGTTTAAGTCTTCGCCGAAACGAGGCTCGATGTCTCCCCGGATGATGACGAGGGGCAATCCATGCAAATCGGTGATTTCAATTGCGCCCTTAGCTGATAGCGGATGGCGTTCCGGCAAAGCGAGGACCAATGCTTCCCGATACAGCCCCTCGCACGTCAACCCCTCTTCTCTGACGGGAAGGATGACCAAACCCGCTTGCAGCTTTCCTCTCATTAGCGCATCTGCTTGTTCGGATGTGTGCGCACTGGCGAGCCGAACGTCTGCTGCCGGGTGCGCAAGCGACAAGTGCTGTCGGACTTTGGACAGAATGCGCAGATCAATCAGGGGCGAGTATCCGATGCTCCAAGGTCCCTTGTGTTGGCCCTTGGCTGCGCGCGCTCCCTGGACAGCGCGCTCCGCGTGGAACAGCGTGAGTCGAGCCTCTGCCGCGAACGCTTCTCCTGCGGCGGTCAATCGCACTTCTCGCTTAGTGCGTTCGAAAAGTTGGGCGCCGAGGTAGCCCTCCAGATCGCGGACTTGTTTGCTTAACGAGGGTTGAGCGACATGCAACCGCAGTGCTGCACGGGTGAAATTCAGCTCTTCCGCAAGCACGACGACATAGCGATAGAGTCGAAGTTCGACGCCGGGATACATGTAGGCCTCGCACACAGCCCGGCACCTTCCAATTCTTTGCTGTGAGGGGCCGGGTAGTTGAGCGGATGAAGGAACTCGGGGCAAAAGCAAAGATATTAAGGCAAATGTCATCACCCCTTGTGACACTTTACCCGCTTCGAGTATTAGAACGCGAGTGTGTGTGAAAAGTTTCCCGAGAACTAGTCGAAGAATAGGCACAGACAGCAAATAAAAGTTGCAGTCTGAGGTTTAAAAACAGCCACCTCGATTGTTGTTCTTATAGAGAGCTATTCTGGGGCCAGGGGTGCGTCACTGATGGTCAATTCTCGGGCGAGCGTGTCTGAGCTCCGCCCCTTCATATTCACGACTGGGTTTGACGATGGCGGTGGTGGTTCCGTCGTGCTTGGCCGCGTTGCGTTACTTCACAAAGGTGAGGGAGGCGACCCAAACCTGCGCAAAAAAGCGATCCAGCTCTATGACGAACTTCGGACATCCGTTTACGGGTACCTCTCTTGCCTCGGGATCGGGCCACAGGAGGCCGAGGACATCATTCAAGAGACGTTCCTCAAGCTGTTTCAGAGCCTGGCGAGTGGGATGCGAGACGATAATCTTCGGGGATGGGTCTTTCGCGTCGCACACAATCTCACGATCAATTTACACAAGAGCACTAGCAAGCTTCTCTCCAGTGAAGTGGAAGAAGTAGCTAGGGTCCTGCGATACAGAATTGATGCGAGCCTTAACCCAGAAGAAATTGTCCTCAAGAAGGAACAGCTGGCCCGCATGGTCTCGGCGGTTTGCCGGCTGACATCGCAACAGCGGCAGTGCCTTCATTTGCGCGCGGAAGGGCTCCGATACAGGGAAATCGCTATGGTGCTCGGCGTGAGCACGCAACGTGTGGGGGACGTGATTCGAGAAGCGCTTGTCCAACTGGCGGGTGAGTTATGAGGAATATCTTGGAGATACTCATCGCCAATATTCGTACGCATCTGTCAGACGAGACATTGTCCGATTTGGTAAGCGGTGAACTGGCCGGAGGGAAGCTTCGTAGGACGCAGTTCCATCTTTCAAAGTGCTGGAAGTGTCGTTCCCGTTATGAACAGCTAGAACGGGCCGCTATGGGATTCGTAGAGTTGCACAAGAAGATCATCACTCCGAATCCCCCAGAAGCCTCGCAGTGGCGTGAAATGTTTCTTGCGCGGCTCGACCATGCGGCGGCGGAAGCGCCGTCTTCTCGATGGTCACGATTACTTCCTCACTTTCGCTTCGCAGGGCCTACAAACATGAATCCCTTCCTTGCAAGCGCGGTTGTCATTCTTGTGGCGTCAGTCGTTTTGTTTTTCATCTGGCAACGTTCACTGCCGTCGGTTTCCGCTAGCGAGCTGCTGCACCGGGCGGAGACCTCGGACAAGAACTCGTCTCCATCCGGCGAAGCGGGAGTGATTTATCAGAAGGTTCAAATCCGGACGCCGCACGGTGCTGTAGAGCGAGACCTTTACCGGGATCGGGAAGGTCGACGCCGGGCAAAGTCGGAGCCAATAGCCGCGGAGTTCACTCCTCTTAAGGCCAAACTCAGTATTGCGGGCGTCAATTGGGACGAGCCGCTATCTGCGTCTAGCTATAAGGCCTGGCACGACAGCCAAAGTGAAGAAAGTGACCAGGTACGGCACTCAGGGAAAGACCTCCTCACAGTGACGACGAAGACCTCTGGCGGAATTGTGGTTGAGGAATCGCTCACGGTGCGCGAAGGGGATTTTCATCCGGTAAAGCGCACGGTGGAGCTGTTAGATGTGGGGACGGTGGAGATAGCCGAACTTAATTACGCTGTCTTGAATTGGAATGCCGTCAACGAGGATTTGTTCGAGCCGCTGAATCCAACAGCTTCCCCAAGTCCCTCCATCCATACGGAGGTCGCGCCTGTGGCACCAGTTGTGCCAACGGCTGCACAGCTTCTTGATGCCGAGCTTCAAGCGCGAGTGGCACTCCACACCGTCGGTGCCGACTTGGGAGAACAGGTTGAGGTAATCCACGAGTCGCATGCTCTCGCGGTGGTGGTCCGCGGATTGGCCAACACACGTGAGCGAAAACGGGAACTCCTCGCGGCGTTGCAGGGCATACCAAATCTTGACGTTAAGCTACGGACAGTGGACGAGGCAGTAGCCGACCGACAGTCCGAAGAGATGGCTCCTCCAAGTCGAGGGCTTGCCGTCAGTGGACATCCGGCTCTGGAGGAAAGGCTTGTCGAGCGTTTTCCGAACGTCGAGGAGAGGAGCGCCTTTGTCAATCGAGGGCTGGCTTTGTTCGATCAGGCGTTGGCGCACGCCTGGGCGCTCCGGCGTCTTGAAGAACGATACATACCCGATCAAGTGGGATTGCTGAGTCAATCAGATCGTCAGACTCTGGAGCTTCTGGTGCGAGACCACGCGGCGACGATCCGCCAAGGGATTTCCGATGGAAAGCTATTCCTTGAACCCTTTGTCGTTCGAGCTCCCACCACAGATGTCAACCCCGAGGACCTTCGCACCGAAGTGGATTGGCGGAAATCTGTGCAAGAAGTGTTCCAGTCAGTGCAGCAGATCCAAGCAGATGTTGCGAAGATGTTGGCGGGTTCAGGCGACACACAGAATGACCCCGAAGCCATTGTTCGTGACTTTGAAGAAAGCCTTATAAGGGCAAAGGCGCAATTGTCGCTCTTCTCAGATCAAGTAAGCGGTCCTTTCCTGAGCAATAGACCCAGCGGCGCTGTCCCTTGGCAACACGAAACAACCAACAACAAACAGGAGAAGCCATGAACCTTCGAGCGGTGATTGCACTGGTCATCCTAGGTTTGGTTACGGCAAGTGCCCACGGACAGACGCTAACTACGGGTCAAATCTCGGGCACTGTGACAGACCCGTCCGGGGCTGTCGTGCCTAAGGCACAGGTCACGGTTTCCAATACGAATACTGGCATCAAGAGGACTACGGAATCCAACTCTGACGGCTACTACTTAGTGCCCTTACTTGATCCCGGAAATTACGTGGTCACGATTGCGGCAAAGGGCTTCGAGACCGTCAGTCGCGAAGGCATCACGGTGGCGGTCAGTCGCTCCGCCCTCGTCGACTTTCGTTTGCAAATCGGAGCAGAGGAAATCAAGGTGACAATCTCGACGGACGCGCCGCTGATTGAGCCCAGCAACCCGAACACAACGACTACGCTGAACGCCACGCAGCTGGCGAACATACCAAACCCCGGCAACGACCTTTCGTACATCGCGAACCTTGCTCCAGGTGCGCTGATGAACACAACATCGACGTTCGGTATTGGTTCAGGAAAGGTGGAATTCAACGGGTTGCCCTCGCTAGGGAACGATTTCTCGATTGACGGGTTGGATGCCAATAATCCCTTCCTCAATACGAACGCAACAGGGGCGAGCGGGCTCCAACTTGGCATGAATGCGATTGAGGAAGTGTCCGTCAACACGGCGTCTTATTCCGTTGACCAGGGGCGGCAAGATGCGGCTCAGATCAACTACATAACCAAGTCGGGGACGAACAACCTGCACGGCAACGCCTACGAAATCTGGAACGGCTCGGCCATGAATGCCCGCAACTTCTTCAACAACCTCAAGGGGATTACGAAAAAACCCCGTTCGAACGTCAACGAATTCGGCGCTAGCGTCGGCGGTCCAATCGTAAAGAACAAACTCTTTTTCTTCACCGATTTCGAAGGAATCAGGATTGTACTCCCGACAACTTTTACGAGCACTCTTTCGACAGCAGCATACCAGACGTATGTTCTACAGCAGCTCCCGCTGGGAGGAAACGACACAGTCCTTCCTTTCCCTCCGTTCAGCCCTCTGCCACCTCAGCCCGGAGAGGTGCAGCTTTACAAGAACATGTTCTCCCTCATGGGAGACACAAGCGGAGGGATTCCACTAGCCGTTTTAGGATGCCCCTTCGATGTGGGCGGCGGATCACCGGCGACGGCGAATGACGGGAATGGTTGTGCGACTCAGAAAACTTCGTCGGTTTCACCTCCAGCCTCCGAGACACTATTCACCGCAAAACTGGATTACACGCTTAGTCCGAGTGACACTCTCTGGTTTCGGTTTCAGGTGAACAATGGAACCCATATAACACCTGATCCAGTGAACTCCATTTTCGACACTAAGCTTTCTGGACCGAACCGTTCAGGTGCTGCTGGGTGGACACATGTCTTCAGCCCTAAGTTGGTCAACCAGTTCAATCCTGGCCTGACTTATAATTCCTTCACGAGCGACATTGCCGATCCATCAACGGCACGAACCCTTTTGCCCATTACTTACTTAGTTCCACCATTCACTCTCATCGGAGGCTCACAGTTTGCACTGCCAATGGGCACAGCTAGCACGGTATGGCAGCTGAATGACAATCTGACCTGGAGTCGTGGCAAGCACAGCCTGAAGTTCGGGGAGAACATGCGTCGTGTGCTCATCAGCGCCACGACTAACAGCCTCTTTGCGATTCCGCTTGAAGTTGGCTGTAGCCTTCCCGAATTCACTTTCGGCGCGACTTGTTCCAGTACTCAGAATTTCCCCAAGATTCTTGGGGATCGCATCGCAGCAACGAATCTCGATCTATATGCGATGGATACCTTTCGGGCGACACAGAGGTTGACTATCACAATAGGACTGCGTACAGCGTGGAATTCAAATCCTGTCAGCGAACACAATAATTTTTCAAGGCTCTCTGGTTCGTTCAGCACTATTTCACATGATGTTAACGAGCCTCTGAATAAAATCATCGCGGCCAACCAACGACAAGCATTTGAATCGACGCAACTGCTGCAATGGCAGCCGCGGGCGGCGCTCGCGTATGAAATACGGCCCAGAACTCTGCTCCGCGCTGGCTTTGGAATTTTCGCGACGACGTTGGAAGGCGCACTAGCCCCGCTTGAGTTGTCCGCGAACGCCCCACTGGATCCCCAGTTCAAGGGCGGTATCTTGGGTCCCGCGGGCGGAATCGCGATTGCCCCCGGAGTTCCCGGGAGTGCCGTAGATGCAGGCGTAGCGGCAAATCAACAATTTCAGGCAGGCTTCGCGAGCGGAGAGCTGTCGTGTTCTTCACCACAGGCCTCGCGTGGAAACTGCCTGCCAACAGTCGGATTCAATGCATTCTCGGGTGGTCGGCAAAGATACCCGTACAGTATGCAATGGAGCGCTGTAATCGAGCGTCAATTCGGAAACGACGTCGGCTTGAATGTCAGATACTTGGGAACACGTGCGCTCCAGATGCTTTATCAGACGTTTCCGAACGGATTCCAGAATTGGTGCCAGGGTTGTTTTGCCTCTCTGCCTTTCCAGACAGCTCCAGACTCGCGTTTTGCCGGGGTCAGCAGCTTCAATACCGGCGCTAACAGTTCCTATCACGCCCTCCAAGTCACGGGGCAGAAACGAATGCGTCATGGCCTCGCTCTGCAGTTGAACTACACCTACAGCCATTGCCTGGATACAGTTTCGAACGGCGGCCTCTTCGCCTTCAATACACCCTCCAATTCGGTCCCGTTGGGAGGCAACTTGAGGAGATACTACGGAAATTGCGATTTCGACGTCACACACTCCTTAAACGGATGGTACGTTTACGAGTTACCTGTTCATCCGAAAAGGGCTTGGCTGGACGACGTAATCGGGGGTTGGCAAGTCTCGGGGGTGGTATTCCTGCGTGGCGGGTTTCCGTTGTCGGTTTACAGTGGCGGAACTTCCGTAAGGTTCATCAACGGCACTCCCACGATCTATGCAAACTCGGTTCCGGGACAGAATGCTTATGCCAAGTCCGCCATTCCGGGGGTAACACAGCCGGGTACGATCCAGTGGTTGAACCCCAATGCCTTTCAATCCGTCATCGACACCTCTACCTTCAGTTGTTTTCCGACCACCAATGTTCAGAACTGCCAGAATGGGAACTTGGGGCGAAATACTCTCCGCGCCCCCGGATTCCGATGGGCCGACCTGGACATTGGAAAGCGTTTCAAGGTTTCTGAGAAAATCGGCTTCAGATTCGATGCCCAGTTTTACAATGTCTTCAACCACCCAAATTTCTACTATCCAAATTTTGGATCTCCCCGGGCAGGTATCCCAGGCAAGCCCGCGACGCTGACAGGGTTCGGAACTATCAGTCAGACTGCATCCCCAGCGACTGGGCTCCTAGGTGGAGCGCTTGGTGGCGACTCTTCGGTCCGCATGATCGCCTTCAAAGGGCGAATCGAATTTTAAGTTCGTTCTAGCCGCGATTCCGGGGATTATTCCTCGGCCGGAAGAATGTGTTCTCCCACTTGAAAAGAAGTTTCTGGCTTCGCTTGGAATGACAACCACAATCCACTTCGGCACGCCGCTGCAAAGGACGCCATGCGTTCCAAACAAGTTACATACATGCTCAGTTTTTTATTAATGATGAGCTCGGCGAATCTGCTATGCGACGAGCGTCCGAAACGACGATTTACAGTCGCCGATGATATTGCAGTGAGCTACTTTGGAGATCCAAACACAGGTCAGGAGGCGCCCGTCGTGTTCTCTCCCGACGGCCAGTATATCGTCGTTGATACGGTAAGAGGTCTAGTCGATCGGAATCGTCCCGAGTCCTCTGTTCGGATCTACCGGACGGCGGAGGTTTATCAATTCCTTATACACCCCGAACTCAAGCATGAGCCTTCGCCGATGTGGACAATCGAGAAGTCAACATACAAGGATGGACCGATTATCACCAAGATGCGCTGGCTCGCCGATTCGAGTGGCGTGGCATTTCTAGTTAAGACCGGAACGGGCAACGATCAACTGTTCCTTGCAAATCTCGGTGCGAGGACTGTGAATCCGCTGACGCTCGCGGACCAGCAAGTGACCGCTTTCGACATCCGCAGTCAAGACAATTTTGTTTACACAATATTGAGCCCAACGATCGGCGAAAAGGCGCTTGCGGAAAGTCGTGCGACAAGTGTAGTAGGGACTGGACGTGATTTTTATAGCCTGATGTTCCCTACGGAACAATCTATATCGAAGCTCTACGACCTTAGCGAGCTATGGGCGGTTGTGAATGGCAGGCGGTTTCGAGTTGAAAACAAACCATCCGCGGGCCCGATCACTCTTTATGGCCAAGGACAAATGACTCTCGCATTATCCCCTGACGGCCGTTCGGTCGTGACGGCAATGCCCGTCGGCACGATACCGCAAGAATGGGAAACGCTGTACCAGCCTTCACTGCCATCTGAAACCGTCCATCGAGTAAAGGCTGGTCGGCAGGATCTGGGGGCACCCGCCGGATCTCAATATGTCAGTGAGTACATGTTGATTGACTTATCTGATGGCAAGATGAAACCGCTGACTGGCGGACCGACTGGGTATGCGGCAGGTTGGGATGCGAGTCTAAGTGTCGATTGGTCTCCAGACGGTCGGCTAATCGTGCTGTCAGACACGTTCCTCGCCCCCGACGAGCAGGAACTCAACGGACCGCTCAATTCACCTTGCGTCGTAGTGATTGATCTAGTGAATAACCATCCAGCGTGTCTCGAACGCATAAAGGGAAGAGCAAATACCCGAAGTGGCTACGAAGACGGCTACCAGTACGTCGCCAGGGTTCGCTTTGGCGAAACAAAGGACGAACGAATATCGGTGGAGCACTACGCGTTAGGTGGTTCCAAAGGAACAACAACCTACGCACGGTCAGACGAGGGCTCGTGGGTGGAGGCGGCCACCACTTCTGGATGGCCGGCAGAAAGCGGCACGATCGACCTTGCCGTCAAAGAAAGCTTTACAGAGCCACCCGTTCTGGTTGCAAGCGATAAAAGAACCAAGACCTCCCGCGTTATCCTGGACCCGAATCCTCAATTGAAAGACATCGAGCTGGGCCAGGCTTCTGTGTACCAATGGAAGGACAGGAACGGACGCGAGTGGACCGGGGGTCTGTACAAGCCCCCTGATTTTGTCCTGGGCCAGCGATATCCTTTGGTCCTCCAGACTCATGGTTTCCCTGAAACGCTCTTCCGTCCCCATGGAGCATTTCCCACGGCCTTTGCAGCACGCGAGCTTGCCGCGGCGGGTATCCTCGTGCTTCAAGCAAACGATTGCCCGATTCTAAACAGTGTTGATGAAGCCGCATGCAATGTTGCGGGCTATCAAGCAGCTGTTCAGCAACTGGTTACAGACGGTCTCGTCGAATCGGATCGCGTCGGAATAGCCGGTTTCAGTCGCAGCTGCTATTACGTGATGGAAGCATTGACGAACAGTTCTCTGCGGTTGAAGGCTGCTTCGATCACCGATGGTATGAATGAGGGCTATCTCGAATACATGGTGGGAGTAGATTTGTTTCGTAATATATCTGCACATACGGCGGATTCAAACATCGGTGCGCCTCCTTTTGGAAAAGGCTTGCAGCTGTGGCTGAAGCGATCGCCCGAATTCAATATGGATAAGGTGACAACGCCGCTTCAAGTAGTTGCGTCAGGCCGTATCGGGCTGCTTGAGATGTGGGAGCCATACGCAGCCCTTCGGTACCTGAATAAACCGGTGGATTTGATCATCCTCGCCCGAGGTACGCACACTTTGACCAATCCGGGCGAACGTCTGGTCTCGCAGGGCAGCACTGTGGATTGGTTTCGCTTCTGGCTGAAGGTCGAAGAGGATCCAGACCCCGCCAAGGTGGACCAATACACTCGTTGGCGCGAACTACGCAAGCTGCAGGAAGAAAACTTGAAGAAACTTGCCAGCGAGGTGAAGAACTACTGAGTGAAGTTGTTGCGTTCGATCCGGGAAAAACTTTTGGTTAGACGTAACAATACTAAGCCTCAGACCCGCCTGGACAATGAGTATAGAGTTCTTCTCAACATCGAGGGAAAGTGCCCCGAAGAAGTTGGGAGTGGTCTCGCATTTTGGTTTCTTTCAGGGCTTGTGGATGCTTCTTCATCGCCAAGGCACGCAAATTCTCGTTCGCTACGAATGCGAGCTTCTCCCGGACATGTCCATCGAGATGCGCATGGAACCAATCGCCGGTGGTGGCTACGAGAGTATTTCCCGACGCTAACCTCGCGCCGATTTGTCCCCTCATCTTTGGTGTCTTTGGTGTCTGTTCTGGGCGGAAATTGGCGCTATTTATGCGGAAGGATTGAAAGAATTGAAACAAGCGAGATCGTAGAAATGGCCAATATCCATGCGGTTTTCATGCATCTTCCTGAAAACATGGTAGGATGCTCAAAGAGACTGGGTGAGTATCCCACCATTCGCAGCTCTCTCATCTAAGCACACGCTAGGCGTCATTCTCTCCACAGTTGCCTACGGCGCCACATCCTAAAGTATGCCCGCGCAGGCGGGGAAATTGGCCAACACGAAGAAAAATAAATTCCCCTGCGAAGTGTTGCAATTGTGTTATAGAGATGTGAATCGGTGCAGGCTGGTTTGGTTCCCAAAGAAATTTGGCTGGTCGAACAAAAAATGAGTCTAACCAAGCCGTTTGGGCTGCAATCCGAAGACCTCTTCAAGCTCTCCGATGATGAGCTCATGCAACGTGTGGCAGTCGGCTGCCAGGACGCTATCACCGCTCTCTTTGAGCGCTATCATCACCTCGTTTTCGGCGTGGCGCTCCGAATCGTCCGCGATCCAGGCGAAGCCGAGGAGGTTGTTCAAACGGTTTTTCTGGACATTTATCGGGCGGTGGCGAATTTTGACTCTCGCAAGGGCATACTCAAAGTGTGGATACTTCAGTATGCCTATCATCGCGCTCTGCACAGGAAACGGCATCTTGCTTCAAATCACTTCTATCGCTGGGAGGAACTGGAAGCGGCGATCGAGGTCGGCTCGGGTCGAGCGTTGTGGGGCGAGTTGCCGGAAACCGTGCGACTCGCTGAAGAAATGCTAGGAAACCTCAAATCGCGGCAGCGGGCTGTTATTGAGATGACCTATTACGAAGGGCTGACCGCAGAAGAGATTGCTCGTCGGTTAGGTGAATCTCCACACGTAGTGCGACACGACTTACACCGCGGCCTTGCGGGTTTGCGGGCAATGTTTGGGAACGGCCATGAAAAAGCATAGGAAATTCGTGGAAGTAGCGGCCAGCCTCTGGCCGGTTGCGCACCGGCATTTTGAAGAAATGTGCGCCCTCGCCGTGACTGGGCAGCTCGGCGGCGCCCAAATGTGCGAATTGGACGAACACATTGGAAGTTGCGATTCGTGCCGCAAGTTCTTGGAATCGATTGCGCAGATAAGCGCGCAAGCGATGCCGCTGCTCCAAGACAAGCATGCACCGGGAAGCAACGTTGCCCCACCAGAAGGCATTCGCGAGCGCTTTCTCTCTCGACTCGCTGCGGAAGGCGGGAACGCAAAAGACAGAGTGACACAGCGTCCGTCGCCCATTCGGGTGCTGCAGTCAATCTCTCTCCCACTCGATGAGCGATCTGAGGGCGATACGCGCAAAAAGTCGCTAGTTACAGCCCGACGACCCGGGTCGTTTTCTCGGCTGTGGCGCTCGCTCGCTGCCGCGACCGCGTGCGTGCTGGTCGCCATCGCTGGATATTATGTGGGTGCGCGGAAACTCGGGCAGACTCCACAGCAGTTGACGCAAGCGCGCCCCTCATCCATCCCCGCTTCTGAAGATAATCCACTAGCCAACGGCTCGGACCACGTGAGTCAGCTTGAACGGGAAAAGAAAAAACTAGAAGGCGAGCTTGCCCGACTGAAAGAAAGGCTATCGAACGCGGACGGTGAACGACAGTCTTTGCGAGACGAATTGGCGGCGGCCAAAGAAAAGCTTGCGGCGTTGACAACGCAAGCCCAGAGTGCCCCGCGGAGTCCTCTGGTTGAAGCTCAAGAAGCGAAGAATCAAATCGCCACTTTGCAAAGCCAGGTCGACCGGCTCAATCAACGGCTGGCCGAGTCCGAGATCAAGCTAGATGTGCAGAGGCAAACAAGCGAAGAAGTTAGTGCCAAGCTCGAAAGCACGGCCGCCGAACTACAACGGGAGCGGGACCTAAAATCCGCCAAGACGGAGATGGGCGATCTCGTCGCTGCGCGGAACCTTCACATCGTGGACGTCTACGATGCAGACCCCAATGGCAAACGACAACGGTCGTTCGGGCGCGTTTTCTATATCGAAGGCAAATCGCTCGTGTTTTACGCCTACGATTTGGAAGACCCGGGAGGGTTCAAGGCCAACGTTGTCTTTCATGTTTGGGGTGGGAAGGTTGGCGTCAAGGAAGTGACCCATAGCCTAGGCATTCTTCGGAAGGACGACGCTGGCCAGAGCCGGTGGGCGATGACTTTCGATGACCCGAAGGTTCTCTCTCAGATTAACTCCGTCTTTGTAACGGCTGAATCTGCTAGCAAACACTATGCAGAACCTCACGGCAAGAAAGTCTTATACGCCTATTTCGGGGGCCAGCCGAATCATCCGTAGTTATTGGTACGTCTGAGCAAAAGCATTTCCTTACCTCCTGTCATTCCGAGCCCGCCGCGGCGGGAGGAATCTCTCCTCGCTTTTCGCATCGGCAAGACCCGTAGTATTGGTACGTCTAACCTGTTTCATAGAATTTGGTTTTTCGTTGGCCAATTTCTCCCACTTCACGGGCATACACAGAATAGGGGGGTTCCTCGACGATGCGAATGACACATTTCTTGCGGCTTGCCTGTTTCCTATCACTCTCATTCCTTCTCTGTAACCTGTCCCCTATAACCTGTCCCCTATCTTTTGCCCAGACGGAGACCGCGACGGTCTCGGGCCTGATTACAGACGAAACAGGTGCGGTTGTTCCTGGCGCGGAGGTCAAGCTTCAGAGCGTGGACCGCGGAACTGTCACGACTGCGACGACAAACGATGCAGGAATCTATGTATTCCCAAGCGTTCATCCTGGACAATATCAAGTGACGGTCCACAAGCCAGGATTCAAGCAAGTGGACCTGCTTGGCATGATCGTAAACGTCCAAGATCATATTGAACAGAATTTCCGCTTGCAGATTGGGTCCGTGGCAGAAAGCGTCACCGTAAACGCAAACGATCTGAAAATCAACACTACCGACGCCACCGTCAGCACGGTTGTGGATCGGCAATTTGCGGAGAACCTCCCGATGAATGGCAGGAGCTTTCAAACGCTGATTCAGCTCACGCCCGGAGTCGTGCTGACGCCGTACAACGGAAACGACAACGGCCAATTCAGCGTCAA
>Ga0137403_10005729_pt1 | contig 14364 bp, 12 predicted proteins | sample CZOMad2_1_16fung_FD_122057 | JGI IMG/M metagenome (GOLD analysis project Ga0137403, IMG submission 122057) | Vadose zone soil fungal communities from Angelo Coast Range Reserve, California, USA - CZOMad2_1_16fungal (Hybrid Assembly) | ecosystem: Environmental > Terrestrial > Soil > Vadose zone... | reverse complement strand
GGTCCATCACGGTATCAGCGCCATAGTGCACGGCCGTGTGCAGCTTCTTGAGCTCTTCATCCACATTGGATGTCACGGCGGAGTTGCCGATGTTGGCGTTGATCTTGCACAGCGAGGCGACGCCAATCGCCATCGGCTCCAACTCTGGATGGTGGATGTTGGCGGGGATGATCATCCGCCCGCGCGCCACTTCATCCCGCACCAGTTCCGGCGCAATCTTCTCCTTGAGGGCGATGTAGGTCATCTCCTGTGTAACTTGGCCGCGTCGCGCATAGTGCATCTGCGAGAAATTTCCGTCGGTATTCTCGTTCCTGCGCTGCGCCAGCCATTCCGCTCGCGGCTGCGGAACCTGCTTCAGAGCTCCGTTGTGACTGTTACCGTTAACACCATTGCCATTCTTGCCGTTGGTCGTGCTCATGAACGCCACCATCCAGGGAGTGTTGCGGGATTTTGTACAGTGATTATACGCCGCTTGTCCCTCATAATTTGCCCCGCCATTTGCCCGCCCTTGTCCAAAGATGCGTTTTGAGCTAACGTTCTTGCCGGATATCCGTCGTATCCTGTTGCGCTGTTTGCCATCCCACCGACTGAGGTCCTCATGCGCTTCGCGAAGCTTCTTCTAACCGTAGTCCTGTTGGCCTGCTCGAGCTTGGCACAGACGTCTTCTCCTGCGAGCGCACCCGCGAAACCCGCGCCCGGCTTCAGCGTTGAAAATCTCGACAAGACCATCGATCCCTGCGTCGATTTCTATCAATACGCTTGCGGCACTTGGCTGAAGAATACGGAGATTCCGGCCGACCAGACGGAATGGGTTAGTTTTACCGAGCTGTACGAACGCAATTTGGTGACGCTGCACGAAATCCTGGAGAAGGCTTCGGCTGTCGATGCCGGACGCAGCCCGATCGACCAAAAGATCGGCGATTTCTACGGCGCTTGCGTCGACGAAAAAGCAGCGGACACGAAGGGCGCCGCCCCGTTGCAACCTTACCTCGACCGCGTGACCGCCGCAAAAGACAAAGCCGCGCTGATGGAAGCAATTGCCTACGTGCATGTGCACGGCCCGAACCCTCTTTTTAACTTCTATTCCAACTCCGACCTGCACAATGCCGGCGAAGTCATTGCCTATATCGATCAGGGTGGCCTCACTCTGCCGGACCGCGATTATTACCTCAAAGACGATGCGAAGATGACTGAGATGCGCAAGCATCTGGTTGACTACGCGGCCGAGCTTTTCACAATGACGGGCCGCACTCCCGACCAGGCGCAGGCTGCCGCGCAGACGGTTTTGAGAATTGAAACCTCGCTCGCGAAGGCTTCGATGGATCGCACTTCCCGCCGCGATCCCAAGAACCGCGATCACAAGATGAGGCGCGACCAGGCAGTGTCCCTCGCGCCAAACTTTTATCTCGACCGCTACTTCACCGCCATGGGCGCGCCGAGTTTTGGCGAATTGAATGTGTCGAATCCGGAATTTTTCAAGCAGGTCAACGCGGTGCTGGCGGCTGAGCCCCTGGACGCCCTCCAGACCTACGTGAACTGGCATTTGCTGCACAACTCCGCTCCTTGGCTTTCGAAAGCTTTTGTCGACAGCAATTTCAAGTTCCAGCAATTCTTGACCGGACAGGCCGAAAACCAGGTCCGCTGGAAGCGCTGCGTTGATCTCACCGATGGCTCGTTGGGCGAGGCCCTGGGACAGAAGTACGTCGACCTCACCTTCGGAGCCGACGGCAAGCAGCGCATGTTGAAGATGGTCGATGCTCTCGAGAAGTCGCTCGATGGCGACATCCACGGTTTGCCCTGGATGTCGGAAGATACGAAGAAGCAAGCCAAGCTGAAGCTCGATGCTATCCGCAACAAGATCGGCTATCCCGACGTTTGGCGCGACTACAGCTCGGTCAAAGTCGACCGCGGAGATCTGCTCGGCAACATCTCCCGAGCCACCGAATTCGAATCCCACCGCCAGATTGCGAAGATCGGCAAGCCGCTCGACCGCAAAGAATGGGGCATGACACCGCCAACCGTCAACGCCTACTACAACGGCTCGCGCAACGAAATTGTGTTCCCCGCAGGCATCCTGCAGCCGCCGTTCTTCGACAAGAGTATGGACGACGCTGTGAACTTCGGCGGCATTGGTCTCGTCATCGGGCACGAACTCACGCACGGTTTCGACGATCAAGGCCGCAAGTTTGATCCGCAAGGGAACTTGCGCGACTGGTGGACGCCCGAGGACGGCAAGGAGTTCGAAAAACGTGCCAGTTGCGTCGCCGATGAATACAGCGGCTTCACCGCCATCGACGACCTGAAGCTCAACGGTAAACTCACCCTCGGCGAGAACACAGCAGATAACGGTGGCGCTCGCGTGGCCCTAGCCGCCCTGATGCAGATGCTCACCAGCGAAGGCAAGGCCGCCGAAAAAATCGACGGCTACACACCGCAGCAGCGTTTTTTCCTTGGCTTCGGACGAGTCTGGTGTGAAAAGCGCCGTCCAGAATACGCCCGCATGTTAGTCAGCATCGACCCCCACTCGCCCGGACGATACCGCGTGAACGGCGTGGTGCAGAATATGCCGGAGTTCCAACAGGCCTGGGGCTGCAAGGCCGGGCAAGCAATGGTGAAAGCGGACGCATGCCACGTCTGGTGAAATTTGTAATCTCGTAATTTTGCAATTTGCAAATTACCAAATCACAAAATTGCAAATTACAAATGTTCTAGCCTTTGCTCTTGAATCCCTTGCGACGCTCCTGGCTGTAGCGGCGGAGCGCTTCCTCAATGGTCGGATAGGCCTCCGTGGCCGGCCGGATTTCATCCACTTCCACAGCCTTGCCTTCCAACTGCTTGTAGTCTTGGAAAAACCTGCGCAGCATGAGGAGCCGATGCTGCGGCATCTCGCTCGCCTCGCGATAAGAGTTGAACTCCGGATCTTCGGTCGCGACCGCGATGATCTTATGATCCTTCTTGCCGGAGTCGATCATCGTCATCACGCCGATCGCCCGCGCATTGATGATGGTCAGCGGGACTACGGTTTCCTGGCATAGCACCAGCACATCGAGTGGATCATCGTCCTCCGCGAGCGTTTGTGGAATAAATCCGTAGTTTGCCGGATAGTAAACCGCCGAGTAGAGAATGCGGTCGAGTTTGATCAGCCCGCTGACCTTGTCGAGCTCATACTTCACGCTCGAACCAAACGGAATCTCGATGACCGTGTTGAACTCCTGAGGAAGCAGACTGCCGGGCGTGACGTCGTGCCAAGGATGAATCATGAAGTTGAATGAGACCTTTCGGGGCTGAGGACAGACCTAACCCTTCAGATTGTAACGGTTGTCCGCCGGACACGAACTTCCTCTCGCCGCCGCGGCGGCTTGTCGGCTTCAAATGGCCTGCGGTCGGAAAATTCCCGCCTTCCGTCGCGAAAGAGGTGTCCTACGGGCGCGCCAATGGGAGACTGCGCACTGGGAGGTAACACCGATGCAAATCAAAGTCAGATCAACTTTCTTGGCAGGACTGCTTTTTGGGGCCGTCTGTAGCCTGCTTGGACAGCCCTTACGCGCACAAGCCTTGCCGCAGGGAACGACCGTAAAGGACAGCGGCCCCCGCACCTACCGGTTCACCGTCGACTACACCACGGCGAGCAGCAAGGGCGAAATCTTGCGCCGGCAGCGTTTGACGGGGGACTACACCCGCGGACTGCCAGGCGGTGATGTCGCGTGGAAGAACGTTGCCCAGGCCGACGCGGACGGCGCCACCGCTCCCTTCCCAGCACCCCAGAAACGCGACTTCATGGAGGGGTTCCGCTATCACAACGATCTAGGCGATACCTTGAAGCCAGGCTTCTTCAAAGCGTTTCCGCCTACCGCGGTCTTTGAGCGTAACCTGGTTTGGGATACCGGGATGATCGAACACTTTGGCCAGGACTTTTTCGAGCACCTCAAGCTGAATGAGCCATACCAGAGCATCTCTAACGAGGACGTGAACATGCCGGAGGTGGGCACTTTCCACAATCGTGAAGTCGTGCTGGAATGGATCGGGCGTTCGCAAAGAAATGGTCAGGACTGTGCTCTGATTCGGTACGAAGCATTTCTCAATCCGCTGGATATTGATAACGGCGGCATGACTTTGAAAGCGCGCAGCAACTATTGGGGACAGATTTGGGTGTCGCTGGCGACCAAGCAGATTGAATACGGCACCCTCAATGAAACGGTCGTGGGGGAGCTGAAATTGGCTGGTCAGGATACGACGCAGGTCATCAACGTCATCCGCAGCGGCACTTTTGAACCCGTGAGCGCGAAGTAAGAGGATATGAACACCTTGAGCAATGGCGGCAAGATAGCTTCGACGAAGAGCAAATGGGTGTTTTCCTTGCTTTGGATCAATCTCGTCGTCGTACTGGTGGTGCTAACCGTGAATCAAGTCTCGAGTGTCCGGGACCTGATGCACGTGCTGGTCTACGCACTCGTTTACGCAAACCTTACCGGTCTTCTCGGTACTTGGGTGTTAGGGGGACTTGCGGAGAGGTTGGATCCCCGCAAGTTTCCCCTGATTCCTACAATGGCGGTGGGTATTCTCGTGTTTGCTGCTTTGGGTTGCTTGCTGGCCCAGGCACTATTGGCCGGGATAGGCGTCGCTGTTCCGCAGCACTTCTGGCAGGAGTACTTCCAAACGTTGCGAGTGGCGTTGCCTCTGGCAGGGGTTTTCGGCTTGGGTGCCTTGGTCCACGGATCGTTGCGGGACCGCTTACAACGCACGGAGGCAAGGCTTCACGAAAAAGAAGTCGCCGAAGAACGCGCGCAAAAGCTGGCGGTAGAGGCACGGCTGCGTTCGCTGGAGTCGAGGATTCACCCGCATTTTCTGTTCAACACTTTGAATTCGATCAGCTCGTTAATTGCGGTAAATCCCGCGCGGGCCGAACAGATCGTGGGCCGCCTGGCGGTGTTATTGCGGCTTTCGCTGGATGCCAGTGGCCGCCGGCTCATTCCATTGAGGGAGGAACTTGCGATGGTTGAGAGTTATCTCGACATCGAGAGGGTGCGCTTCGGCGACAAGCTACAGGGATCCGTGGAGGTGTCCACCGAGCTACAGGACGCCGAGGTTCCGCCCATGTCAGTACAATCGCTGGTCGAGAACGCCGTGAAGTACGGGATTACTCAGCAAATCAACGGAGGCGAGTGCCTGATCGCAGCATCAGCCGAGGGTGATAGCCCTCGCATCGAGGTCCGAGACACTGGGCCGGGGTTCGATTTGGCAGCCATTCCCGCTGGACATGGTCTGGATAATCTGGTCGAGCGCCTGGACGCATTGTTCGGCGCCAAGGCTCGCCTGAATGTTTCGCGGCGGGATGGCTATTCCGTCGTCGAAATGGTTTTGCCGCGCATATGAAACTCCGTGCCTACCTGGTGGATGACGAACCGCTGGCGCTAGAGCGCCTCCGCCGGTTACTGGAACACACGGGACGTGTCGAAGTAACCGGCAGCACGACCGAGCCCGAGCAAGCAGTGGCGGACTTAACCGCGAATCCTCCCGACGTGTGCTTCCTGGACATTCAAATGCCGCGCCTGAATGGTTTCGAGGTCTTGGCGCGATTGCCGGTCCAGCCGATCGTCATTTTTACCACCGCCTACGATCAGTACGCGCTGAAGGCGTTCGGCGTGAACTCCGTCGACTACCTCCTGAAGCCGGTCGAGATGGAATCACTGGAGCGGGCTATTTCGAAAGTGGAGCGGTTGCGCGGTTCAGGGCAACTTACACAGCCAGAACTGCAAGGTCTGCTCAAGCGAATCACAGACTCGCTACGAGAGTCGAAGCCGGAGTATCCCGATCGGATTGCATCGCGGCTGGCCGACCGCCTGCAGTTCCTCGATCTGCGGCGGGTAACGCATTTCTACGCAGAAGACAAGCTGACCTATGCAGCCTCAGAGGGGAAATCTTACTGCGTGGACCACACGATCGCTGAACTCGAGAAGAAACTTGACCCGAAAAAATTCCTCCGCATCCACCGAGGCACAGTAGTCAATGTCGACTGGATCAAGGAAGTCGCGTCGCTCCCTGGCGGAGCTCTGAATCTTCGGCTCAAGGACGGAAAAGACACAGACCTCACTGTCGCGCGGGACCGGGCTCGTGATTTCAAGGAGAAGCTCGGATGTTAAGAAACCTCTGATCGACTATCGAACCTGTTCTCACTGTCATCTTGAGCGCAGCATTCGCGCGCCACAGCGCGGGAATGCGCAGTCGAAAAGCCTGCCCTGAGCCTGCCGAAGGGACCCCTGCTCACTCGCCCCCACTCATTCTTGTTCGGTTTCTCCCTGTGCAGTTCGCCGATTCCTCTTCAGGCGTTTTTCTACAAAATCTCTTCTTGGCAAGGTTGTCGTTACTCAATCGGGCTCCCCTACGAAGAAATCTGCTGCCCTAACGAACTCAGACGATCCTCGATGCCAGGGAAATCCCCGCTAAGAATCTCACGATCTTGTAACCCCCCTCCGGCGAGCTGAACTCTCGATACTTGACCCTAAGCCCCGTGGACTGTAGAGTTTACCTAGGTAATCGAGGCTGCCTTTATGTCCGCAGAATCCACGAAAATTCTTAAATTTGGCTCCGTCATTGCTGTCATCCTGCTTGCTATCAGCTACTTAGGTTATACGGGGGTTCAGGAGAGTAAGAGCTACTACGTCACCATCAAAGAGCTGAACGGCATGGGGGATGGCGCCTATACAAAGCGCCTGCGTGTTGCCGGAAACGTGCAGACAGGCTCGATTAAGCGCACAGGTCTGCATTTGGACTTCGTTCTGAACGAGGAAGGTCGCTTATTGCCCGTCTCCTACTCCGGTACAGACGCTCCTCCCGATACCTTAAAAGACGATGCCCAAGCTCTGGCGGAAGGCGAAATGGGACGAGACGGCGTGTTTCATGCCAAGCATTTGCAGGCTAAGTGCGCTTCGAAATACGCTCCCAAGCAGCCGGGTGCTAGTCAACCTGGGGCCCAGCCCGCCGCACAGCCCAGCAACATGACCGCCGCGCCAGCTCCGACCGGCTCGGGAATGTAATTTGGTGCTGAGTCTCCAGTGACACCCACCGCCGCAGCCGTCCCGCAAGCTGCTGAACCTGTTCCAGCGGTAGTACTGACTGGCCTTACCAAACAATTCGGACGATTTGCCGCGCTACGCAACGTTTCCGCAGAGTTCGCCGAGGGCAAACTCTACGTCATCCTTGGCGAAAACGGCGCGGGGAAGAGCACGATGCTGCGGGCCATCGCCGGCCTCCTGCGGCCGACAAATGGCAAGGTTTCGGTGTTCGGCGCGCAGTACGGCGGGCTGGATTCTGGACGGTGGATTCTGGGCCAGCTTGGATACATGGCACATCCCTCGCTGCTCTATGACGAGATGAGCGCGATGGAGAACCTGATCTATTCCGCGCGGCTCTATGGCATCGACGACGAAGCCCGGTGTTCCGATGCCATCAGGCTCGTCGGGCTGGATCCGGCGCTGAATCGTCCCGTCGGCCAATATTCACAAGGGATGCGTCAGCGGACTTCGCTGGCGCGTGCCTTGCTGCATGATCCCCGCTTGTTGCTTTTAGATGAGCCGTTTTCCAATGTCGACGTCACCTCGGCGCGGGGGATGGTGCAACTTCTAAGTCGCATGCGCGATGCAGGCAAGACAATTTTCGTAGTCACGCACCAAGCACGCCTGTTGGCTCAAGCTGCCGACGAATTTGTGTGGATCCATTCCGGGAACATCGGGAGCCGTGTTACTACGCTGGATCTTGAGCTGGTTCAATGAGAGCTGTTGGATGAGAGCTGGTTCAGTGAAAGATGGTTCAATGAGCACAGCGCCTACCGCGACGACGGCTGCGATGGAGATGCGCCGCGCACCCGCGACCGAAAAGGCAATAGCACCCGCCCCGAAGGTTCTGTTTGCAACTCTAATGAAGGATCTTCGCCTGGAGTGGCGTAGCAAAGACGCCATCAACTCCATGGTGTTCTTTGCTCTGCTCGTCGTTGTCGTTTTCAGCTTTTCATTCGACCCCACCGGAGATGATGCGCGCCGCATCGCCGGGGGACTCATCTGGGTTGCGTTTCTCTTTGCTGCCGTCGTCGCGTTGGGTCAGACCTGGGCACGCGAGATACGGAATCAAGTGCTGGATGCGTATCGCGTCTCCACCGCCCCAGCGAACGATTTGTTCCTCGCCAAGGCCCTGGGGAACTTCCTATTTGTCACGGTCCTGGAAGTCGTCATGACCCCGCTTTTTGTCGTCTTCTACAATCTGCGAGTCATCGGTCCAGCCTATCTTCTCCCGGTTATCGCGGTGCTAGGCACATGGGCCTTGGTAGTCAACGGCACGTTTTTCGCGGCGATTTCGCTGCGTACGCGCAGCCGAGAAGTCATGCTGCCCCTGATATTGTTTCCGATATCCATTCCGGCTCTGCTCGGTATGGTGGAAGCGACGAAAATTGTCCTGACCGGAGAGTCCTCGGCCAAGTTTTGGATCGTCTTGCTCGCGGTCTATGATTTGGTGTTTACTACTGTTTGTCTGACATTGTTTGAAACGGTGCTCGACGCCGAATGAAAACCCCCGTCCTGATTGCGATTGCCGTGGTTGTTGCGCTGCTGGCCTTCGGCCTTTATCAAGGTCTGGTGGTCGCTCCCACGGAGCAAACGATGGGCGACGTGCAGAGGATTTTCTACTACCACGTGCCCTCGGCCTGGACCTGTTTCATCCTGTTTTTCATCAACTTCGTGGCCTCGATTTGGTACCTTTTCACCCGCACCAGCAAGTCTGACGCGATTGCCGTAACAACCGCGGAAGTAGGTGTAGTTTTCTGGAGCGTGGTCATCATCACAGGCCCCTTGTGGGCGCGGCCCGTTTGGGGCATTTGGTGGACCTGGGATGCTCGCCTGACTTCCACCTTGGTGCTCGGGCTGATCTATGTCAGCTACCTGATCCTCCGGCGCTTCTCCACCGGCGGACAAACGCCGGTCCTGGCAGCCGCCCTGGCCGTGTTTGGCTTCGCCGATGTGCCTTTCGTCTACCTCTCGATTTGGTATTTCCGCACACAGCATCCGCAGCCCGTGATCGGCGGCGGAGGCTCGCTGCACCCGGCCATGTGGCATGCGTTGCTTTATAACTGGCTGGCGTTCAGTGCGTTTGCAGCCCTGCTCTGCTGGTTCCGGTACCAGCTCGAACGTAAGCAGCGCGATGTGGAGGAGACCCTTGCGCTGGAATCCCTGTTGGAGGGGTCCCCGAGATAGCTATGAATCCGATCCCATTTCTCTACGCCGCTTACATCGTCACCTGGGTCATCCACGGAGTATTCATCTTGACGTTGATTACCCGGTATCGAAAAGCCGACCGCGAGCTGCGCGATTTTCAGAAAAAGTAGCGCCTCGCAGCAAATCCCAAAAATTCCTAGCGCCGGACAGCTTTCCCGTCCGATGCCCGCATCCAACGGCAGGCGGAGGTGTGGGGTTTCGGATGGCCTGGACCGGCCCTCCGGCTCTCGCAAGCTTGACAGTCTAACCCCAAGCTGTTTAAGTAGTTAGTTTGACTTGCAACCAGTTTTGAGGACAGGTTTGACGCCGTCGCAACGGTTTTCCGCGCGACGCACGCACGCCGCTTGGGTGGCCTGTCATTCCTAGAAACAATCGCTGGAAAACTTCACTGCAAAGATTTTTCGGAGGACCGACCTCGTGAGATTGAATTCCCGCCGGACCCGCGGCTGTGCCACGTCGCAGACCACTCTATTAGCAGTAGCGCTCCTCACCTTCATGGGGGCGGGCGTCCTGTGGTCGGTGTCCGGAAAGTCGACGGCAAAGTCACCCGAGAAGGCCCCCCAGCGTCATGCGGCTGCGGATCGCGTTACGATGGCTCAGGCTCCGACTTCGTCATCGAGTCCAGTCGTGTTGTCAACGATCCTGAAAACCCGCCTAAGCAACCGCCATCTGCTGACCGCCGGAAAGCGACCCCTCGCCTTTGAACCGAATCAAGGCCAGACTGACCCTCGGGCCGCCTACGTCTCGCATGGCAGTGGGTACGGTCTCTTCCTTACCCCGAACGAAGCCGTACTCTCTCTGGGCGCAGGTTCCACGGCCTCGGCGCAGATGAGCGCGGTGCACATGCAGTTCGAAGGCGCCTCCGGCGCAGCGAAAATCGCCGCCACGGATCCCCTTCCCGGAAAAGCTAACTATTTTCGGGGCAATGACTCTAGCCGGTGGGTGCGCAATGTTCCGACTTTCGCTCGCGTGAACTATCTCGGCGTTTATCCCGGCGTCGACCTCGTCTTCTACGGAAAACAGGGACAGCTCGAGTACGACTTCACGGTGCGCTCAGGCGCAGACCCGCGCGAGATTCGCCTGAACCTTTCTGGTGTGGACAACATTACCCTTGCGCAGGATGGAAGTCTTAGTCTCAAAACCGCCGGTCGCGAAGTCCGCTGGAACAAGCCCACAATTTATCAGGAAGTAAACGGCCGCCGCATTCCCGTCACTGGAGGCTTTCAACTCCTCGCCCAGAATCGCGTCGGCTTCACGGTAGGCCGCTACGACCACACTCGCGATCTCGTCATCGATCCAATCCTAGCCTATGCGACGTTTTTCGGAGGCGCGGGCGACGAAATGAATCCCCAAGTTGCCGTCGACGCGAACGCGAACATCTATCTAGCCGGGACGACATCCTCGGCCACTCTTTTCCCATCGGAACCCTGCGGCGGGACGGGTCAACCTGTCTGCGCAACAACGCTCAGCGGCGCCACCGACGTTTTCGTCAGCAAGCTGGATTCGGTCGGAACGTCCGTAATTTACACAACCTACCTGAACGGATTAAGCATACCGGCGCCCACAGGTCTCACGCCCTATGGGAACGCAACTGGTGCCGACTCCAGCGCGGGCCTTGCCGTGGATAGCCAGGGCAATGCCTACGTCACCGGTACGACGACATCCAGCGATTTTCCCGTCACACCGAACGCTTTTCAGTCAGCTCCCGTGACAGCGCAGGCGCACGTTTTTCTTACCAAGCTGGATTCCACGGGTGCCGTCCTCCTCTATTCGTCTTATCTTTCCGGCAGCAATACCGATAGTGCCCTGGCCGTGGCCGCCGACAATACCGGCGATGCGTATATTCTTGGCTCGACGCAATCCGTTACCGACGGAGACTTCCCGACGAGTTCCTCGTTCCAACAGCACGCCAACGGCGCCACGAATCTCTACTTTGTGTCGAAGTTCGACACCACACAAACCGTCCCTAGCCAGACCCTGAAGTTCTTTTCCTATCTCGGCGGTGGGACCAGTTCGACCGACCCCGCGACGCCAGCGGACGGGGTTGTCTGCGCGCAGCTTCCTTGCGGCGGTATTGTTCTGGATACGACAGGGAACGCCTACGTTGCGCTGGGTACAACCTTCACCAACCTTTCAGTCGCCAACGCATACCAATCCTCCTTACACGGAACAGGCACATCGGATGCCTACCTGGCCAAGATCGCCGCGAATGGCAGCGCAATTCTCTATGCGACCTACCTCGGCGGAGGCGGGAACGACGTCGCGAATGCAGTCGCGATTGATTCCTCCGGCAACGCGTACCTCACCGGCTCCACCACTTCGGCAGACTTTCCTACGGGAAGCGCTCACACTGCCTTCACTCTTTCCGGTGCCCCGGATGCCTTTGTCGCCAAGCTGAATAATCCGGCCACCGGGCCGCTGACCTTGACCTTCACTTCGTACTTGGGAGGATCTGGGACGGAAACGGGCTTCGGCATCGTGACGGACTCTAATCAAAGCGCTTATGTGGTGGGCTCGACCGACTCCGCGAACTTCCCGACTATCCCCACTGGAACTTTGGCGGCGAATGGCACAGACGGCTTCGTGGCCAAATTCAACACCAACACGACTACGCTCTCGTCTTTCGTTTCTTCATCATTGCTCGGTGGAAGCGGCACAGATCGCGCCACCAGTATCGTCCAAAATTCCAACGGCGCCCTGCTCGTAGCAGGAGAAACCAACTCCACCGACTTTCCTGTTAAGGCCACTAGTTCCCACCTGCCATTGCAATCCGCTTTGAACGGAACCGGCAGCGGGAGCAATCGTGATGTCTTCCTCGCAAACTTCGGTCCCAGCACAGACCTGGGCCTTGCCGTCACGGTTGCGCCGAACCCTGTGGCGATTGGGGCGGCAGCGACGTTCACCTACACTGTAACCAACAACGGTCCCGATTCCAGCACCGGAGCAGTTCTCAGCATTCCCATTCCGGCGGCGGAGGTCCTGGGGGGGACGCTGGGGGCATTTACCTCCGGCTCCAGTTCCTGCGTCGCGGCGGGAACGTCGCCAAGTCAGACGGAGACCTGCACTCTCGGAACAATTGGGTCGGGAAGCACCGCATCGGTTTCCGTCCCGGTGACTCCTGCAGTCTTTACCAGCGGCCCCAACAGCGGCAATCCTCCGGGGAGTGTCACCATGAGCGGCCATGTATCCCCGGGAAATACCGCTGTCGATCCAAATTCGCTCAATGATTCCCCGCCAGCGATGAAGGCGACCGTCGAGTACTACACCAGCGCCGTGACGCCTTCCAGCCAGTCGGTGGTTGCGGGACAAACGGCAACGTATACGGTCACTTTGACGCCCAACACCACGGCAGGCTTTCCCGCCAACATCACGCTGGCTTGTGTGAACCCGACGACACCGGTCGCGCTCGCGGGCACGACCTGTACGTTCACTCCCACTCCGGTGCCCACGATTCCGAGCAGCAGTGGCAACGCCACGTCAGTCCTGAAGATCACCACCACCAAGCTGACTCAAACCGCCAGTGTGGGCAGCCGTCCGACATTCTGGTACGCCCTTTGGTTGCCGATTTGCGGCGTGGCCTTGTTTGGAGCGGGTTCTTCGCGTCGTCGACGTTGGACGTCGGCTGCAGCCCTTGTGGTGCTCCTTGGCACCATTGCATGGTTGCCCGCGTGTGGCAGTAAGGGTTCGGCCACGACGACAACCGGCACCCAGCCTGGGACCTATTCCATCGGGATCACAGCAACCTCGGGGAGTTACGTCTATCCCCCAGCCGCCAGCCCTAAGACGATCTCGCTTACCGTGACGTCGAACTAAGCAGAGAGTTCCAGTTCCAGTTCCAGAGTTCCAGTTCCATCGATAGGCAAACGGCCAAGCCCAAAGGCTTGGCCGTCGCTTCTTGGGAAGCTTCTTATACGGCTTATACGGCCGACGTCTCTTCTACCGGGGCATCGAACTGTTCCGAAAACCAGAACGACACGGGTGTTGGCCCGTGCTGCTGATAGTGCTCCAGTCGTTCGCGACCTTCCGCCACTGTCGGAATGTGTCCCGCCGGCACCCACCAAAGACAGTAGTGGGGCTTCTCCATTTTCTGGAACCATTGCGCCCGGTCACGCAGGACTTCAACGTGTCGCGAACGGTAGACGTAATCCCGCAGCGTTTCCACCGACTCCCAAACTGACATATTCACAAGGACGAATGGATCGTCGTTGTAAGGAACGTCGGTCGCATTTCCGGACGAAGTCTGCAGCCGCCACACGAATCCAGGTGCGGCCTCCGCCAACGCGTTCACCTCGTCCAACTGCGCCATAAAGCCAGCGATTTTCGGGTCATCCACTGGAGCCACGATGCGTCCTATGTTGATCTGAGCAAGATGATGGGTAATCACAGAATCCCCCTAGGTTCATACGTCGATTCCACAACCCGCGGCGACGATCCAAGAATCTTACCAACAAATCCTCTTCGGCAGGTTCGGCCGTAGCCTGAGTCTTACAAGCTGCAGTCTTGAGAAAAAACGTGCCCGGGTTACTTCAGCGCGTAGACGTTGCCGTCGGCACTGCCGAAATACACCGCATCGTCAACCACCACGGGCGACGAAAGCACAGCACCCACGCTCATCATTTTGTTGACTCCCAATACCATACCGTCATAGAAATCTTCTGTGAAAGCAGCTTCGTAGTTGGGGCTGCCATCCGCTTTCGTTAAAGCGGCACCATTTTTCTGGGATCCCTCAGTCTGAAAAACCCAAGCGGTCTTCTGCGTCTTGAGATCGATGGCCATCAGCTTACCCTCATGGGATCCGATGTACACCATGTTCCCCGCCACAGCCGGCGAGGAGAACAGGGGCCAATGCTGATAGTTCAGTGAGAACACGGTTGCGCCGGTCTTCGCATCCACTTCGTAAAACATCCCGGTGTCCGATGTCGCGAAATAGACTTTCCCTTCTCGAACGGCCGGAGAGCCAATCACCCACGAGCCTTTGTTGTTGAAAGCCCATTTCTGTCGGCCCGTCTGAGCATCCACCGCATACAGGTTGGAATCCCGGCAGCCAAAATACACCACGCCGTCCACGACTGCCGCCGAGGACTGAATTCCGACCTGGTTGTGA
>Ga0137403_10005728_pt1 | contig 14364 bp, 10 predicted proteins | sample CZOMad2_1_16fung_FD_122057 | JGI IMG/M metagenome (GOLD analysis project Ga0137403, IMG submission 122057) | Vadose zone soil fungal communities from Angelo Coast Range Reserve, California, USA - CZOMad2_1_16fungal (Hybrid Assembly) | ecosystem: Environmental > Terrestrial > Soil > Vadose zone... | reverse complement strand
TCCGTATTCCGCCCGCAAATAGAGCGGCGTTACATAGAGAAGCGAATTTTCGATCGGGATCACGAGCAAGTTCGCGCCACGTATCACCCGCGAACCCATCTGGTTCCACAGCGTGAGTTGTTGCGATATTTCGGTAGTCTGATTGATCCGTGCCTCGATCTGGAATGGCCCGTAGACGAGCCTCTCCTTGGGGAACTCGTAGACAATCAGCTTGCCGTAGTCCGGTGCGTCGCAACGTGCGGCGAGCCACGCGATCATATTGTCGCGGCGGCTCGGCACCATGGGGAGCATAAGGAAAAACTCGGCCTGCGGCTCACCAGGCAGCCGCATGATGATGTAATACGGGGCCATCGTTGCACTGCCGTCCCCGCCCGGCTGGCGCGGGAACTGCCAGAGATCCTCGCGGTTATAGAAAACCTCGGCGGACTCCATGTGGTAGGTTTGATAGAGCCGCGCCTGAATCAGAAAAAGGTCCTCCGGATAGCGAATATGCCTCTGCAGGCCCGCCGGCATGGCCGCGAATGGCTTGAACAAGCTCGGAAAGATGCGCTGGAAGGTTGCGGCGACCGGGTCGCGGGCGTCCATCAGATAAAAGTCGACGGTTCCGTTATAGGCGTCGACGGTAACCTTCACTGAATTGCGAATGTAGTTGAGGTCCAGCTCTTGCGCCGGCTGCGCAGAGGGGAAATAGGAACTCACCGTATAGGCGTCCTGCATCCAGAACATCCGCCCATTGCTGATGACCAGATAGGGATCATGATCGAGCCTGAGGAACGGAGCGATCGTTCGTACCCGTTCCTGGATATTGCGGCGGATCATGATCCGGCTGTCGGTGGTGATGTAACTTGAGAGCAGCAGGTTCGGGTCGTTGAAGTAAAAAGCAAACAGGCCTCTCCACACCATCGCTCCTATCGGAATGCCACCCGTGCCGTCATAAGCCACGTAGACATTGTCTTTTCCCTTCGGATAGTCGAACTCAGGTGTGCTCCCCTTGACGATGACGTAGCTATCGGGCTCTTCACCGTAGTAGATGCGCGGTTCATGGATCTGGGGGCCTCCGTCGGCGACAGGAGGAATGTCGCGCAAATAGAAGAATGGCAGCCCTTCGGTGCTCTTGCGGGTGACCGGGCTCATTACCGCGCCGGTGCCGTGAGTAAACAGCACGTGACGGTTGACCCATGTCTGGGCATTCGGCGGCAGCAAGGAGGGGCGCAGTTCGCGAGCCGAGATCATTACACTTTGGTAGGAGCCATCGAGCCAGTAGCGATCAACGTCAAGATGATGGAATTTGTAGTAAGTGCGGATCTCTTGCAGTTGCGCATAGGTGTCCGACAGCGGCAGCCAGTCCCACAGCCTGATATTCTCGATTGTCGCCTTGTTGGCGTCGAGCGTCTTGAAGGTAAGCTTCTGTTCGGCAGCAAACGGCTTGGCTGCGATCTGATCGAGATTGTATGCCTGCCGGGTGAGCGCGATGTTGCGTTCGATGTAGGGCTTCTCCAGCTCCAACTCGCTTGGTTTGACGAAGAACTGCCGGAACAGCACGGGAGCTACCCCGGACAGCACGAAAGAGCCGATGACGACAAGCATGACCCCGGCGGCAGGAAGCCGGTAGGTCCTCACCCGGACGTTTGCCAACGCAGCAAGCGCCGCAATGATCGACAGCCCGATCATTAGCCACAGGCCCGGTAGCCCTACATGCACATCGGTGTAACTAGCGCCGACGACGACGCCGTTGTCGCCATAGAGTAGCAGATAACGGTCGAGAACGTACGACCAGGCCTTCACGACGAAGAGGAAAGCAAGCAGCGCCGAGCCGTGAGCGATTGCTGTCGGTGACATCGATCGATGATGAACGTCGTATTCAATGTCGCCGTGCACCCAGTAGATCGCTGCGGCGAAAAGCGCGCCCAGAACGAGTGTGAGCAGCATCCAGTTTTTAACGAGGATATAGGCCGGCAGCACGAAGAGATAGAAACTGATGTCCTTGCTGAAGAGCGGATCGTCTGCGCCGTAGGGAACGTGATAGAAAAACTGCAGGACGACGCCCCAATTGCCGACTTCTAACGCGGCAACCAGCAGAGCGAGCAAACCTGCACCGCCTGCGATGACGCGGGGCCACGGCAGCCGATCGCGCACGAGCGCGAACAGATCGGGCGGTGGTACATTGCTCGCAAGATTCCACACGAAGGCCGCGACAGATTGCGTCGGCTGCCGTCGGGCAAAGTGCACCGCGAGCCATCCGTTCAACCAAAGGACGATCGCAGTTCCGGTCCAGACTGCAAAAAGGACGACGGCTTTGGCGCCGATCGTCGTCCAAAAAATCTGCGAATAACCGATCGCCGAAAACCACAGCCAGTCAACCAGGAAGTCGCTCGCGAGCCAGAGCAGGATCAGGCAAATCCCAACGACGACGGCCGCAATGATGAACCCGACCACGGCGCTTTGCCTTGGCACCTTCCGTTCGGGTCCGGTAATCCCGATCGTCATGGTCTGATGATAGCAGAAATGGAGGACGTTTGCCGCTTGATTCATGCTGGGATTGCGCGTCAAAGCGGGCGACGACCGCGTTTCTCGCAGCTTCTGCGCGTAGCCGGCGCGATCGAGAATTGGGCCAAGAGCGCTGCCTCATCGGTGACCCGACGCCGCGATCAAATGTGGCCGCCGCGCTTGTCTGGTCTGCGGCGATGTGACGCCTCTTTACGTCTCATGCCCTCCATCAAACTCGTCTTCGAAACGCAAATGCTTGACGCTGCGGCCATGGCGCCGCACAAGCTTCAAGGCCTCTATCCCGATTTTGATATGCCTTTCGACGTAGTTCGCAGTCACCACCTGATCCGACGCTTCGGTCTTCACCCCCTCGGGGATCATTGGCTGATCGGACACAAGAAGCAGCGCGCCAGTCGAAATGTGGTTGGCAAATCCTGCAGCAAAGATTGTTGCAGTCTCCATGTCGATCGCCATACTTCGGGTACGACGCAACACCTCCTTGAAGCGATCATCGTGTTCCCAGACACGACGATTGGTCGTGTACACGGTACCTGTCCAATAGTCGTGACCGAGATCGCGGATCATGGTTGACACCGCGCGTTGCAACTCGAACGCGGGCAGCGCGGGGACCTCCGGTGGCAGGTAATCATTCGAGGTACCTTCGCCCCGAATGGCTGCGATCGGTAGAATCAAGTCGCCAATCTTATTTTTGCGTTTCAATCCGCCGCATTTGCCAAGAAACAATACGGCTTTCGGCGCAATGGCACTTAACAGGTCCATCACGGTGGCGGCATTCGGGCTTCCCATGCCGAAGTTAATCAGAGTGATTCCATCGGCAGTCACGTTGGGCATCGGTCGATCTATGCCCTTTACCAGGCCGCCGTGCAGCGCGGCGAACCATTCGACGTAATGGTCGAAGTTGGTCAGGAGAACATATTCTCCGAATTCAGCAAGCGGCGTGCCGGTGTAACGCGGCAGCCAGTTTTCGACGATGTCCTTTTTCTCTTTCATTTCGCTATGGTCTCATTTGGAGAGCGCAACAGCACAGCCCATCAGGCTGGTGGATAGAATCGTTCCCTGTCCAATGTGACACACCCGGACTCTACTAATCCAGCAGGCGACCGGAGGCCAGTTGATATTGCTTGCACCGAGTTAGCTCGCGGGCGTCGGACGGTTGATCGTCGCGAGATCGATCCGCACCGATACTCGCGGGGTGGTCGACTTATCCGTTCAGTCGGCAAACAGCTCCCGGGATGTAATGCAATCCATATCGATTGTTCCAGCGTCACGCGCGATCTGTACCATATGAGCCGTGCCGCCATTGTCGTCACCGATCGGCTTGCCATCCCAGAGGGCGATCAGAGACACTTTTTTGGCACCACTGGTCTGCGCCATCTCGAGCACCCACCGATTGCCGCGTTCCCAGGGATTGAGCCCGGAGCCTTCAAGCCAGCGAGGAAGACCCTCCTTGTCGCTCAGTTGAAGCACCAGCCGGCTGTCGACAATGGCGAGGAATCGCCCGCGCCAGTCGTCGAGATCACCGAAAACCTCCCGCGAAAAATCTTTCGCCGGCATCGGCAGACAAATCGTGCTGTCGATGTCCAGCTCCTTGCAAACTTCATGGCAAAGAATGTCAGCGCCCGGGGCTGCCGAGGCGATAACCCTGACGCGCGCGCCGCCGGCCTTGAGCCCCACCAACCGGCCGCGAATCAGCTGCCTGGCGCGCGCTTCCCTGCTAGCCGGGAAGCGCGGCTCGGTACGCGCCGTTTCATCGATACGGTGGCCCGCGAAAATCACGATCTTGAAATCCGGCCCGGGAGGCGCCGGTCTGACCTTCGCGTCGAGCGCCGCAATGACGCGCGCGACGAGATCCTGCTTGATTCCGAGACTCGCAAACAACTCCAACTGCCCCTTGGCCGCCATCCAGGCGAAATAATTGTTCCCTGGGATGGCGTCGAGATAGGTTTTTTCCACCCGCTGCGGTGGATCGTCGCTCAAGAACCTCAAATCGGCACGACTGATTCCGGCCCACATCCGTTCATCGCCTGCCGGAGATCGATCGATCGCGGTCTGGATTGCGAGCGACGTCGACGAGCGAAGGATCTCAATTTGCCGCCCCAGTTCGTTCGCGTAGGTCCGGGCGCGATCGGCGTCATCGAACAAGTTCTCCCAGTCCGGATCGCTGGACAACGCCTTTGCGATCACCGCCATCTGTAGCGCAGCCAGACCGGACCAGAAGTGGTTGAGGTCATAAAGGTAGGCCGCACGATAGGAGTCGTATGACTTGAGAAGGCCCCCGTTGGTGGCTTGGCTCCGCCGCTGCGCCATATCCGGCAGGTTCTCAAAATCCAGCCGCCAAAGTGTCTTCGCATTGCGCCCGTTGAGCGCCTGTGCCTCGGCGCGCTGCTGGGCGCTGGTCCGGACATTAGCCAGAACGCGCGCGATCGCCTGACTGGACATCTCGAGCAGTTCCGGCTTCTTGTCACGCCGATACCGACGTTCGTAGAGATTGGCGAGCGCAAGGTTCGCGGGGATATCATTGGCGTCATTGTCGCGGATGGTATCCCAGGTCTCGATCGCGCCGTCATTGTCACCCGCCGCCCACTGCGCTTGCCCGATCAGCCGCATCGCTGGCCACTGAAACCGCCGACCTTGTACTTCCGAGGAGAGCAGCCGCAGCCAGCCGAGCGATTTGGCGGCCGAGGCACGCCCAATTTCCTCGGCGAGATCCTTCGGGATGACCTGAACGGTCGCGGGGTCCACCTCCGGCAAGGCAGGAAGCATTTTGAAAATCGGGCTGTCGGTCTCGCGTTCGGACACAAGGGCAGCCCGGATTACCCTGAGGAGATCGTCCTTCGCACTCGCGGGATCGTCGACGGAGTAAGCCTGGTAGCGATCAGTCAGGATATCGAACGGAGTCGAATCTTCGACCGGCTTGCCCTTGATGAGCACCGAACGTTTCTTGCGCAATGCGTGGCGAATGCCGAGTTCATAGAAGACGTTGGCGTTATGAATCGTGACATCGCAGACGACGAGATCGGCTTCGAGGATAAGGCTGAACATGTCTTCCCGGATATTACCCGGCTCCACGATTTCACCGGTCGTACCTCCTCCCAGACCCGCTGCCTTGAGCGCCGGCGCAATCAATTCGTTATGAACCTTTTCGAAATCGATTTCCCGGCCGGCTTTGTCCTTCTGTTTGTTGAATGGGCGAATTACGAACGCGCGCTGCATGTGGATCACACTCCCCGGAAAATCTTGTTCATTCGATCCACGCCTGCATGCCGCCCAAGTGCAGGATTCGACGGCATGGATGCAGATACGGACAAGACGGCGAATCCGCCAATGTGTCGCCAACCTCAATAAGGCCCGCTATTTCGTCTCATGATCGCATCCCAGGCATTTAGGCTGGGAAGAAACTCCAGAATTTGAACAGCCACTCAGCCGGTGGCCAATCGCGGCGGCGGCCTTAAATAAATGAGTCGGCCCCTCGATAAGCCGCGCAACTTTAGGTATATTCGGACGATTGTATCAGCGCGGCAAGGCCTGTTCTATGATTTTTTCATTTCCAGCCAAACGATCGTCCACTCTCATGTGACGGCTGATGCACGGCGCAGAGCCGGAAATCCGCTCAGCCACTGCCGCTGCGGGCACTCGCACTGTTGGCTAGGTTGCGGCGAGGTTATCCCCCTCACGCGGAAAATCCCGCCCCGCGATCACAATGTCTCTAATGTTTTGGCTACGTGCGCCAGCAGCGCAGCTTCAAATCGAATTTTGTCATAGCGTGATGGTCTCGTAGCGACGGCGTTCGGAGGCTTTCGCCACGGCTTCCGTCCTGGTGCGCGCGCCCAATTTTCGGAACACGGATTCCACATGGAATTTCACGGTGTGCAGCGAGATGTTCAATCGGCGGGCGATGGCCTTGTTGGTCATGCCTTCGGCAAGCGCTGCCAGCACTTCGATCTCGCGCGGCGTTAACAATGCGTGACGATCGGTCTCGCGCATCGCGCCAAAACCGGCATCGATCGCGTCGGGCGCGCGGACGATCAAGCCGGCGGACACCGCTCGTATCGCCGCATCGATCTGGCTCGCGCCCGCATCGCGGGACAGCACGCCGGGCAGGTCATGATCAGCGCCTCCGAGCGTGACGACCGGGCGGGCTTCGCCCGGCGGGCAGTCGCCGTCCACCAGCACCACATCGGCGGTGTCCTGCGCGCCGACCACAACATGTCCGGCCTCGGCGACCACCTGGCTCAAGGCGGTACGCCGCAGCAAATCCGCGGCGTAGACGGCGACGCGCAGCCGCCCCATCGGCGCCGGTTTGCTTGCCGGGTCACTCATGCGGCGGGCCGTTCTGCAATCGTCGCCTGCACCGTGATCACCGTGCCGCTCCTGATGAGGCGAAGATCGGCCTTGCGCCCGATACTGTCGGAACCGAAGTGCCTCGCGATATTTCGGAACCGATGCGTCGATGTCCCGTCAACGCTCAGAATGATGTCGCCCGCCAGGATTCCCGCCTGCGCCGCGGGGCCACCTTCAACGACCGACATCACCATCAAGCCGCTGGACTGATCGGCGGTCTCGCGCAGCGCATCGGGCACGGCGACAGCCTGCAAGGCGACACCGAGCCACCCGCGCGTGACGCGGCCGTGCTTGAGCAGCAGCGGCACGACGCGTTCGATGGTTGCGGTCGGAATCGCAATGACCTGGCCGCGCGGCCCAAAGGTCGACATGCCGAGGCAACCGCCGGCGGCGTCGAAAACCGGACCGCCCTCCTCGCGGCGGCCAAGGCTGACATCGAGCACGATGCGCCGGTCAATGAGGCCGCCGCGGCTGGAGTGCCATTCGGCGCCGGCGAGATTGACGAGCCCCAGGCGCGCGCTCACGCCGCCAGTTCCGTCTGCTCCGATCGCCAGCGCAATCGCGCCGGTATGCGCCTCGCCCGCGCTGATCGACGGCGCCGCAATCGGCTCTGCCAGCCGCAGAACAGCGATGTTGGTGCTGGGATCGCGTCCGCCGATCTTTGCCGTCAGGACGCTGCCGCCAGCCGCGACAAGCTCAAAATCATCTTTTCGCGGCAGCGACTGTTCGGAGGCGATGACGATCTCGGATCGCCACACCATGCCCGTCATATGCCGCCCGTGGGCAAGGCGGATAGCGACAACCGCGTTTTTCGCAGCTTCCGCACGCGCGGCCAGAGCGTTCGAGAATTGGGCCAAGGGGTCTATGTGATCGGTCATGGGTCATTCCTATCGGTTTAAGATAGGACAAGACTGGCAATTCCGTAGGCCCAGACCATCGGCCGGACGGCCGGGTTGGCCCCGGCCATTTGACCGGGCTGCGCAAGCATCAGCCGCCCCGATTCTTCCTGGCCTTCTTTCCGAACGCGGGTCTTGCGGGAGACGCGTTGGCGAGCTGCGGCCGGCCGACGTGAGCGGGCTTGCCCTGGAATCGTTTTTTCTTCTCGAAACCGGACTCCCGGGCAAATCCCGCCCCGTTTTCGCTGACAGTCTTGCCGTGTTGATTCGGCCCCCTCTCCTCGCGAGATTTATCATTCTGACGAGGGCCGCGATCGGTATCGCTGCTTTCGTGCCTAGGCGTGTGCGACCGCTTTTCCGAAGCCGCCTGCCCCTGCAGAGCATCCGCCAGCGGCTCGATCCGGATATTGTCTTCCTTGTCGGGACGCCGGACTTTGACCGCGAAGGATTCCGCGACCCCTTTGGAAATTTCGAATTCGGTAGTGGTATCCATGATGCGGATGGCGCCGATGTCATGCTTGTCGATGCCGCCACGACGGCAGATCATCGGCAACAGCCAGCGCGCCTCCGCATTCTTCTTGCGTCCGATGGCGGCGCGAAACCATACACTGCCCTCCGCCATGCCATGACGCGGCGATGATTTTCCCGGCTTGGACCGTGGGCCGCTCTCGCGGTCGTCGCCGCGCGGCGGGCGGGCGCTTTTTTCCCGGCCGCGATCGTCACGCGATCGGCCAGCGCCCTGGCCGGGATCGAGAATGTCCTCGGGCGAAGGCAGCCGCGCCCGATACAGCCGCGCCAGCGCCGCGGCGATATCCTCGGGCGACCGCTCGGCGAGCAATGCCCGCGCCAGGATCAGATCGTCTGATGTCGTCTCCTCCGCGAACAGCGCATCGCGCAGCATGCGCTCCTGATCGAGCTTGCGAATTTCATCCGCTGATGGAGCCGTGCCCCAGACGGCATCGATGCCTGCCAGATTCAGCAGCAATTCCGCGCGCCGCTTTTTCGCTGCAGGCACCAGCAGGACGCTCACACCCTTGCGGCCCGCACGGCCGGTGCGGCCGGAGCGATGTTGCATGACCTCCGCGTCATTCGGCAGATCGGCGTGAATGACGAGATCAAGGTTCGGCAGATCAATGCCGCGCGCCGCCACGTCGGTGGCCACACAGACGCGAGCGCGACCATCGCGCAAGGCTTGCAGCGCCTGGGTTCGCTCGTTCTGCGTCAATTCCCCTGATAGGGCGACCACGGAGAAACCGCGCTCCAGAAGCGTCGCCTGCAAATGCCGCACCGCGTTTCGCGTGTTGCAGAACACCAGCGCGCTCGGCGATTCAAAGAATCGCAGCACGTTGACGACCGCGTGCTCGACATCGGCGGCGGCAATTCGGATGGCCCGGTATTCGATATCGGCGTGGCCACCTTCGTCGCCCGCGACCTCGACGCGAAAGGCCTGGTGCTGATATTGCTTTGCCAGCGCGACGATGCCTCGCGGCAAAGTCGCCGAGAACAGCAGCGTGCGGCGGGTGTCGGGCGTGGTCTTGAGGATGAATTCCATATCCTCGCGAAAGCCGAGATCGAGCATTTCGTCGGCCTCGTCGAGCACGACAGCCTTCAATTCCGAGACGTCGAGCCGGCCGCGCCGCAAGTGATCGCACAGCCGCCCCGGCGTGCCGACCACGATGTGAGCGCCCGCGGCAAGCTCGCGCTGTTCGCGGCGCGGATCCATGCCACCGACGCAGGAAACCACGCGCGCATCGGCATATTGATAGAGCCAGGCGAGTTCGCGCTGCACCTGCAACGCAAGCTCCCGCGTTGGCGCGACGATCAAGGCAAGCGGTGCGGCAGCCCGCTCGAACCGCGCGGCACACCCTAGAAGATTCTTCGCAATCGCGAGCCCATAGGCGACGGTTTTGCCTGAACCGGTTTGCGCCGAAACCAAGAGGTCGCAGCCGGCGGCAGCAATCGCAAGCACGGCGGTCTGGACCGGAGTCGGAGAATCGTAATTGCGCTCCGCCAGGGCTCGGGCGAGCGGCGGACTTGTGGTCAAGAATGTCACGGGATGGCAAACCTTTGTTGGCGCTCGGCGCGGAACATCAAATAAGCCTCGAACCCAACAGGTCGAAGCTGCGCGCCCGTCAGATGCACGTTCGCGCGGATGGCGGATGTGAGTGAGTTGGAGATGCTTTAGGCCAAGCGAGGCCAAAGCGCCATTCATTGCTGGCGGTTTCGTCGAAAATCGGCAGGACTCGGCCGCTGCCCGCCTGGCGCTTCTGCGTTTTATGTTTTTGCGCGTTGGGGTGGCGACTTCGTTCTTGCTTTGTTCTAGTCTCGGCTGCGTGAATACATACTGAGACCCCGGGCCAGGGCCAAGGATCGAGTAAGGATCGAGCATGGTTGCAAGCGACGACTTTGCCGAGTTCCTGCGCGAGCAGCTGGCTCCGCTCGGCCACGTCACGATGCGGCGCATGTTCGGCAAAACCGGCGTGTTCTGCGACGGGCTGATGCTCGGGATGGTGAGGGACAACACGCTCTACTTCCGGGTTGATGACGACAACCGGGCGGCCTTCAAGGAAGCCGAGTCCTTTCCGCCTCTCAACTACGAGAAGAAGGGAGGCACGATAGATCTCTCCTTTTGGCGCGCTCCGGAGCGCCTGTTCGACGAACCCGATGAGCTCGTCACCTGGGCGCGCGCAGCGCTGGCGGCGGCGCAGCGGGTTGCGGCGAAGAGAGAACGGACGGCGCCAAGGCGAAAATCAAAAGCTCCATTATGAAGGTGGAATGCGGCTTCACGCCATCATCGGCGCGGCGCGCATGGTGCCGACATTGCTCAAACTGTCGGCGAGGTAATTGGCGAGTTCGCTGACGACGCGGGAATTGCTGCGTCTCCCGTAGGAATAGACCAGTTCGACGGTCGGCAATTGCGGCAGCCCAAGGCCGTGACGCACCACGCGTAGCGGCGGCGTCACCAACGCGCGCGCGAGCACGGTAATTCCCATGCTTTCGACGGCGGCGGATTTGAGACATTCAAAGCTCGGGCTGACGAAGCTCAAATGCCACGGACGTTTGTGATCCTGCAGGACTGCGACCGCCGAGCGGCGATAGGCGCAGCCTTCCGGAAACACGATCAGCGGCACGGACTCTTGCGGATCGGGCGTAAAATTCGGTCCCGTGACCCAGACCAGATGCTCGCGCAACGCAACGGTGCCGAGCTTGGCGCCCATCTCCTGCTTGAAGAAGGCGAGATCGAATTCGCCGCGCGCGCTGCGCTTTTGCAGATTTTCCGATTGATTGGCTTCGACTTCCAACCCGACCATCGGATGGCGGTTCTTGAAGCGCGCGAGCCAGGTCGTGAAATCGCGCCCGAAGAAATCAAGCGGCACGCCGAGTTTGACGAAGCCGGTCAGCACCTCGTCCGACATCGAGGCATAGGCCTCGTCGTTAAGCTGCAGGATACGTCGCGCATATTGCACGAGTTTGCCGCCCTCGGACGTCAATTCGAGCACCCGCCCCTTGCGGCGCGTGAGCAGGCCCTTGCCGATCTGCGTCTCGAGCTTGGCGATCTGCTGGCTGACGGTGGATTGCGAGCGGCCGACGCTTTCCGCCGCGCGTGAAATGCTCATCGTGTCGGCGACGACCAGAAACGACCGCAAACAATCGATATCGAAATTCATGGCCCGGCCCCGTTATCGCAAATTACGATATCGATCATTGTTATTATTCATTTTGGCACTTCATGGCAGGTCCGTAAAGACTTATGCTAGTTACCATGCGCATGACCTGCGCGGGGCCAACCTGCTGCAATGCGGGAACATCAGCCACCCCACTTTGTCGCGCCTCGCATGAGCGATGCCGCAACGCGTGAAGGATGTGGGTTGAACGACCAAACGGAGGGAGGGAAACGATGCGCAACGGGACATCGCTTGAGGCTGCGCACGCCTCGGTCAGGCAGCTGATCGCTGAAAAGCTGAAATTTCTGGTGCCGATGACGATCATCTTCATGGTCGGGTACATCGGCCTCACGGTGCTCGCCGGCTTCGCCAAGGATTTGATGGCCGTCAAGGTGATCGGCTCGGTCAACCTCGGCTTTGTACTGATCGCGCTCAATTACGTGCTGTCATGGGTGCTTGCCATCGTCTACGGGCGCGTCGCCGGCAACATTTTCGATCCGCTCGCCGCCAAAGCCGCAGCAGAAATTAAGGCAGGACACTGACATGAGCATCACGCTTGGGATTTTCGTCGTCATTCTTCTGATCACGCTCGGCATCACCTATTGGGCGGCGAAACGCACCGCGACCACCAGCGACTTCTACGCCGCCGACAGCCAGCTCACCGCATCGCAAAACGGTTTCGCATTGGCCGGCGACTGGTGCAGCGCCGCGGCGTTCCTCGGATTTACCGGCTTGACCGCGCTCTACGGCATGGATGGCGCATTCTACGCGCTCGGGCCGCTGGTCGCGTTCTGCACCGTGCTGTTTCTGATTGCCGAGCCGATGCGCAACACAGGCAAGTACACGCTCGGCGACATCATCCGCAGCCGGATGCAGACGCGAACCTCGTTGCTCGCAGCCATCGCCGGAACCGTGGTCGTCAACTTCGCTTATCTGATGCCGCAAATGGCCGGCGCCGGCGTGCTGGTGCGGCTTCTCACCGGCATCTCCTACGACTGGGCGGTGATTTTCGTCGGCGTCAGCATGATCGTCTACGTCGCGTTCGGCGGCATGCTCGCGACCACATGGGTGCAGATCGTCAAGGCGGTGCTGATGCTGAGCGCCGGCGCGATCATCCTGGTGATGATCCTGGCGCAGGTTCATTTCAACCCGCTGACCCTGTTCGCGGATGCCGAGCAGAAATACACCGCGAAATATCTGCTGCCGGTCAACTACCTGAAAAACCCGTTCGACCAGATTTCGCTCGGGCTCGGCTATGTGCTCGGCCTTGCGGGATTGCCGCATGTGATGACGCGGTTCTACACCGTGCCCGACGCGCGAACCGCGCGGCGCTCGGTGGTGTGGGTGATGTTTCTCGCCGGCGCCTTCTTCGCGGGCACCACGCTGTTCGGGCTGGCGGCGGCGAACCTCGTCGGTCAGGACGTGATCCGCGCCGCCGACCGGGGCGGCAATTTGACGCTGCCGCTGCTTGCGCAATATCTCGGCGGCGGCAAAGGCACCTTCGGAGGCGACCTCATGCTCGGCTTCGTCGCGGCGGTAGCGGTCGCGACCATCCTTGCGGTGGTGTCGGCGCTGACGCTGTCGACCTCGGGCGCGATCGCACATGATTTCTACGCGAACTGGGTCAAGCGAGGCCAGGTCGACGGCAAGCGGGAAGTCTGGATTGCGCGCATCGCCGCCGTCGTCATCGGCCTGCTCGCGATCGCACTGGGCATTCTGGCGCAAGGCGTCAATGTCGCGGTGCTGGTGATTCTGGCGATCTGCGTCGCTGCCAGCGCCAACTTCCCGGTGCTGATCCTGTCGCTGTTCTGGCGGCGATTCAACACCGGCGGCGTGGTCGGTGGCATGGCGGTCGGCCTCATCTCGTCGGTCGTGCTGGCGATGATCGGGCCGGCGATGCGCGGCGCCGACGCATTGTGGCCACTGGTCAACCCGACCGTGGTGTCGCTGCCGCTCGGTTTCCTCGGCGCGTATCTCGGCACGCTGCTCGCCGGACGCGACCCGGAGAACGAAAGGCGCTTCGACGCATTCCTGTTGCAGGTTCACACCGGCGTCGTTCCGAAGTAAATCGGCGGAAGCGCCGACCGAAAACGCGACCGCCGTTCACCGCGGCGGTCTCGTTTATTTATCCTCCAACAAAGAGTGTCCATCCGTGACCATCAAAGCTGTTGTGTTCGACGCCTACGGCACCCTCTACGATATCCAGTCCGTGGCCGCGGTAACCGACGAAGCCTTCCCCGGCTATGGCGAGATCATCACCCAGATCTGGCGGATGAAGCAGCTCGAATATACCTGGCTGCGTTCGCTGATGCGCCGCTACGAGGACTTCTCGGTCATCACCCGCGAATCGCTGGCCTACACGCTGCGCTGCCTCGGGTTGAAGAACGACGCGAGCGTGTTCGAAAAGATCATGCACAAATACCTGCATCTCGACCTCTATCCCGACGCGGCCGCGACGCTTGCCAAAATGAAGGACCGCAAACTTGCGATTCTCTCCAACGGCAGCACCGACATGCTCAACGCGCTGGTGCGCAACAGCGGACTTGACCGCGTGCTGGATGCCACCATCAGCATCGACTCCAAAAGAATCTTCAAGCCGAGCCCCGAAACCTACACCCTGATCGAATCGACGCTTCGAGTGGCGCCGGCCGACGTCCTGTTCGTATCGTCGAATCCATTCGACGCCTGCGGCGCCAAAGCCTTCGGATTGAACGTCGCATGGATCGAGCGGGTGACGCCGGAGGCGATGGCGCAAGCCTGCGCCAAAAGCTATTCCGTCGCCCCGCTCACCATGTTCAAGGCGATCCGGACGCAGATGGACGAATTAGGGCTCGATCCCGACTATCGCATCCACGCACTGTCAGAACTGCCAGATCTGGTCGCCTCCCACGGATCTTGAACAGGCGTCTTGAATATGAGCCTTGAATCGGTCCGCGCGTTTTTCGCGGCAAAGG
>Ga0137403_10005727_pt1 | contig 14365 bp, 21 predicted proteins | sample CZOMad2_1_16fung_FD_122057 | JGI IMG/M metagenome (GOLD analysis project Ga0137403, IMG submission 122057) | Vadose zone soil fungal communities from Angelo Coast Range Reserve, California, USA - CZOMad2_1_16fungal (Hybrid Assembly) | ecosystem: Environmental > Terrestrial > Soil > Vadose zone... | reverse complement strand
GTTTGGGCTTCGTCGAGAAGCGTTTGGGCGAATGCACGATCGCGTCGAATGCGCTCGATGACCGTGTGTCGTGAATTACGCGTGAGTGCCATGGTTATCGCCTCCGTCGCGGCGGTTTCTTGACCGTCTTTTTGCGCGCTTTGTACTCATCGTGTAACGCTCGGGCCTGCTTAATGTCGTCGTGCTGGTCCTGCTTCGTTCCTCCACCAAAAAGCACGATTAAGTGCTCCCCATCCTTGGCGAGGTACATGCGATAGCCAGGCCCCCAGTCAATCCGATACTCGCCGATACCTCCAAGCCATTTGATCGCCGATGTTAGGCCCAGCTCCAACCTCGACCTGGCCATAGCGACCTTCGTGGCCGCGTGGCGATCAAGGCTGTCGAACCATCGTTGATACGGGTTCGATGTGTCAGCTCGGATATACTCGACAACCCTGATGGTCATAGACGTATAGTCACAGAGGTGACTTGGGTAGAGAGTAACGTATAGGTTACCTAGGTGACTAATATACTATCGGCACCTTGGTTTCGCAAGTCCATCTCACTTGCCAATTTGACCCACCAAGGATTTCGGCTGATTCGAGCCCAGCGGCTGTTACCGTGGGCCCCCGCGGTAACAGCTGGCGTGGGCCCTGCGGGCGTGGGCCGAGGCCCAGACGCGCGTCGTGCTGCCGCCCCCACCGGACCCGGCGGCCGGCTGGGAGGCCTTCGCGGCCAGTCGGTTGGAGTTTACCCCTGAGGCCGCCGTGCCGGTCGACATGCTGCTCTTGGCTTATATGCGGTGGTGTGGGGCGCATGGCGAGCCGGTGCGGGCCGAGGACCAGGTGCTCGCCTGGTTGACGGCGCATGGCGCCACCGTCCGGACGGGGTCGTTGAGTCACGTCACCGCGGTCGAGGGCGTGCGCGTGGTGGTGTAGGGCGGCCTGGCTCAGGCCTGGTGGGCGGACGCCTGAGCGCCCTCAGGAGGCGCTTAGGGAAGGCCCTGTAAGGCTTGGGCGATGTGGGTGAAGACGGATGCAAGATGCGCGAGCGCGGGCCACACCACGCTGCCAAACGCGGCCACGCTCGCCCCCAGACACGCGGTGAGCAGCACATATTCGACGTGTTTCATCCGGGGCTCCTTCCGCGACAGCGATCCATGAGATCTCTCTATCGGTCCATCCACGCGCTTCTGAAGACCTGATCGCGCGGCGATGGGGCGGTCTGGTCGGCCCTGACGCGCGTGGCACCGGCACCGACGGGGGCGGTCTCCGGCCGGTCGCGGGCGATCCGCCGGGCCAGGCGTGCCGATACGGGGTTGCATGCGGCAACTCCGCTGACCCTACAGGCGATACCCGCCACAACTCTCGATTCTTCTATACTTTCTCCGCCCACTCGGATAGCCTCACCCCATGGCTCCTGTGTCTGCTGACCCGACTCCTACGACCAGAAAGAGGTCCTCACCATGCATCGCTCACTCCTGTCGGCTGTGCTGTCCGTAAGCGTCCTGTTCAGTACCCTTGTTGCGGCGCATGCCGTGCAGGCGGCAACACTCACCGTCGCGAATAACGGCCTTGATAGTGACACCTGCGGGTCGTCAGCGGCCCCCTGCCGATCAATCAGCCAGGCCATTGCCCATGCCAGCGAGGGCGACACGCTCGTGGTCGGCCCCGGACGCTATGGGGATCTCAATGGAAATGGGAGCTTTGGCGACCCTGGGGATGAGGACGCCGAGGTAGGCGGTGGGTGCACCTGCATGGTCAAGATAAACAAACCGCTGAAACTCGTGTCCAGCGACGGTGCCGCGGTCACCGTGCTCGATGTCGGTGGCGCAGACCTGGGAGCTGTGGTGATCCAGGCGGATAGCGTGGTATTTGGCAAGCAGGGGCAGGGCTTTACGCTCGCCCAAGCACGCCGCGAGGGACTGCTCCTCCAAGCTAACAATGTGACCGTGGTGGGCAACGTAGCCATTGGCAGTGGGACCAACGGGAATGATGCCTTCTCAATCGACGGCAGTGGACACGCGATTAGCCACAACGTAGCGCTCGGCAATGCGCGGGCAGGCTTCGGTGTCCACGGCAGCGGACATGTGGTCAGCGATAATGTGGCTAGTGGCAACCGCTTTGGCTTTGACCTGACGTTCAGCGGGCAATTCACCCACAACGTGGCAAGTAGTAATGGGGACACTGGCGGCATCGCCGTCAACGCTCGCGGGCTTGATATCCACCGCAACGCCATCAACGGTAACGAAGGTCGTGGGATCATGGTTTTTTCTAGCGACATGCCCCTCACCGAAAACAATATCTTTGGCAACGGCACCAATGAGGATAACTGCGGCATCATCAACAACACGGGGACCGTACTCATGGCCCCCAACAACTTTTGGGGGGCGGCAACAGGGCCGGGACCGGATCCGGCAGATGCCGTGTGCGGCGGCCACCCCGATCTGACGCTCGTCGATCCCGTCGCCACCAAGCCGTTCAATATTTCGGTGAAGTCTGGATTCTGACGTGGACTGAGCACACTTGGCCAAGACCTTCTTGACCCCCACGAGGCCGCCGTCGCGCCCTGGCGCGTGACGATCAGCGCTGGGGTCCTACCAGGGGTACAGGCCCACCGGAGATCGTCGCTCCTGAGCCCATCTGGTGAGGCGTTCAGGCCGGTCACGGGCCATCCGCCGGGCCAGGTCGTCGGCGGATGACCTTGACCGCCAGGCTTCATAGGTCTCATGGCCCTGCCGCGTGACCTTCTGTAGCTCATTTACCTGAGCGTATGAACCGATAGACATGTGCACAGACGTGGCGGGCGACTTCGCTATAGGGAGGTCTGTGCATGGTTCATCAGTCGTTTTTTCGCAGGCATTGGATCGTTATTGTCGCGGGCCTCATCGGTATGGAGGTGAGCTCTCGCGTCGATGGCCCACTTGGTGGGTCGATGGGCAACCTCGTGAGGATTTTCGTCGTGTTGGCAGGGTTTTACATTTGTACTGCGGCGATCGGGTTGCTCTTGATGAAGATCACCACATATCTCCATTGGGGCGAGTGTTATCTGTCAGCCGATGACCACGAGATGAAGACGGACGCATAGCCACACCCCCCTCGTGAATTCAGAGAGGGGGGTGACGATCTGACCGGACGCCAGACATTCAGGGCTGTCCGGTCAATGTTGCCGGTCAACCCCCCGGTGATACCCCCCGCCGCCCACAGCGAGGCCGCCGTCTCGCCCCCTCGCCTGCCGATCACACCGAGGGGCCTGCCAGGGTACACACCCCTCCGAGATCGTCGCTCCTGAGCCGATCTGGTGCGGCGTCGCCTCCCCGCCCTTCCCGCCTAAGTGATCAAGTTTTATCAATACTGATCATCCACCAGGGCCAGGGAATTGTGATCACCGCTGGTCGCCCTGGCGCAGGCGTGATCCCGGTGGCACGATCAAGCGGGCCGGCGAATCCTGACCAGGCCTGATACAGATCGGCGGCGCCGCAGTTGACAAACTGCGGCTTATGCATCTATAACGCACAGACGACGCCCGCGAGGTTTGGCCTACATCATGGTCAGACTGTATCCGTGGTCGTGCTAATCAGACGGGTGTCGCTCGCACACGGTCTCATGCCCCGGCGGCGCCAGCCGCGCCCACACTAGGGTTATGCCAGCATCCCACGCTCGGCAGCGCCTCCGTGCCGGCGGTTTGCCAGCCCCCATGTCACTGAAGGCCCGCGGGATCCTCACGCGGCGATCGGGGGGAGGCGGCCGAGGAAGGAGTAGACAGTGAGAGCCCACCAGCCGTGTTCACGTCCCGACTGGCGAGGTCAGTCCCATGATCGTAAGGGGGGAGCCGAGGCTGAACCCTGCCCGTCCACGAAGGAGATGACCCGGATGACACGTGCGCTCCCAACCGCGGTGGTCCTCATGATGTGCAGCGTCATCGCCGTCACCATGGCGACCGCCGCAGACGTGCACCCCGACCACGGACCCGAGCTCAAATCACGGGAGGGGGCCCCCGCGGTATCGTCGCCCCGTCCCGCCACCACCGCCACCGCCACCGCCGCCTGGATGTGAGGGCCTCTATAAAGGTCTCACGCCGAGTGACGAAGACCTTGAGACGGTCCTTCGCAACCATCAGGCGTGGCTAGAGGCTGGGAGAAACCCAAAAGACAAGCGGAGAGCCAACCTCTGCCAGGCCAACCTCCGGGAGGCCTTCCGGACCGTTCCTAGCAGGGCCAACCTCCAGGAGGCCAACCTCCAGAAGGCCGACCTTCAGGGGGCAGAGCTCCAGGAGGCCAACCTCCAGGGGGCCGACCTGTGGAAGGCCAACCTTCAGGGGGCCCACCTGGGCAGGGCCAACCTCCAGAAGGCTGAGCTGCGTGGGGCCAACCTCCAGAGAGCCAACCTGCTCTATGCCGACCTTCAGGGGGCCAACCTGCTCGTTGCCGACCTCCAGGAGGCCGATCTGAGCGAGGCCAACCTCGGGGGGGCCAACCTGCACGCGGCCAACCTTACTAAGGCCGTGTATGAGCCCAATTCAGAAAAGCTCCCACTCCTTTGGACCCTGACAGATCCATGCAACCATCTGGACACGCTGGTCTTCCACGACTCACCGGCCGGACTCATCGCGTTGCGAGACGCCTTGAAGAAGGGGGGGATGCGTACCCAGGAGCGCCAGCTCACCTATGCCATCGAACGCACCAAGCAGCTCCAGGCCTGGGACCCCTCGTGGCATGACCCCAAGAAAGAGGACCAGCGGAAGTGGCCAGAGCAGCTCGCGGGCAAGAGTGAGAGTCTGTTCAGCTATGTGTTGTTCGAACTCCCGTCGGCCTACGGCATGGCCCCCAGCCGTGCCCTGGCCACACTCGGGCTCCTGATCCTGGTGTTTTCTGTTGTCTACATGGTTGCGCTCTTGACGGCTCGCGGACGGGCGGGTATCTGGGTGACGTGGCCCACGGATCGCGTCTACCAAGAGGAAGGCGCTAAAGAAGCCACTCGTGTCACGAACACGTTCTTCTTCCCGCGATGGCAGGCCCGGGCCGCGGGGCGTTGGTGGGGCGCGTTCCTCCGCGGGGTGTCCGTCCCGCTGATCGGCCTCTACTTCAGCCTCCTGTCCGCCTTTTCGCTCGGCTGGAAGGAGTTAACTGTCGGCACCTGGATCGCCCGCGTGCAGCCCCGCGAATACACGTTGCGCGCCACCGGCTGGGTCCGCACGGTGTCCGGCCTCCAATCGCTCCTGAGCGTCTATTTACTGGCACTGTGGGTCCTGACCTATTTCGGCCGGCCGTTCGAATAACACCACCATGGTGAACGTAACCAATGCGTCTTAAGGGACCGTGGGGCTGGCCTCCACTGGGGAGTGGGCCAGTTGACAGAGCGCCGCTTATGGGAAGCTGCCCCGGTGGTATGCGGGCAAGTGTCCGCTACGTCTCAGTCATGCGGCTTATCACGATAGTCGTCGAGCAGTCCGGGGCTCCAATAATAGTCCGGGCTGGTTCGGTCCACAGGTGGGAGGGGTGGAGTGGTGTTCTCCTGCGTGCCATGGGGGGTCTCCTCTGGCTTATCAAAAGGGTCGTCGAGCAGTCCGGGGCTCCGATAATAGTCCGGGCTGGTTCGGTCCACAGGCGGGAGGGAATGCTTGCGGGGCAACTTCCTGGCGAAGAACACCAGGCATGACACGCACGCCACAAACAGGAGCGCGTTCCCAAACAGGCTCACGGCCCCAGGAGCGCCGGCAGACACGAGGATTAGCCCGAAGATGATGCTCCCGACGATGGCGCCGATAAGACCAACCGCCCACATCGAGGCTTCGTCGTACCGCTCGGCGCAACGAGCACACAAGAGGCGGCTCCCGAAGTGGACGCTCCGGTAGGAGCGCATGGAGCGCCCATAAGACAGCCCCACGGATGTACCGGTCCTGACCTCTCGGCGAGCGCCTCCCCCGCGTGGGAGCAGAGAACCACATTGATAACAAGTTGCCATCGTTGCCCTCCAATCTTCTCGATTTAATGGGTTTGGGCGGAGACACAGCTTTCGTCAGGAGATACGGCCATCGGCGCGACCTTGGGCCATCCTGACGAGAAGGCTAATCGCACGTCGTGCGGTACTGGTCCTTATAGGTGGACGTCCGGCAGGTCACGCGGCCAGACGGATACGATTCAATCATGGCTGCTGGCAACCGGAAGGGAATCGTCGCGAGATCGGTCAGGACTTGCCCAAGGTTCATGCTGGGACGGAAGGGTTGGTATGGACAGGGCGTCCACCCATGGGCCGCGTTCATCGTTGGGCATGGGGGGAGCTGGTAGCCCGCTGCAATGGCGCGATCGGTGGGGGACATGGCGGTTTGAGCGGCACAGCTGATGAGCAGTGCGGCGCAGAGGAGGGTGATCAAGACTTGGGTCACGGGGTCTCCTTATTCAGACCACGGGTGAACAATCAGCACGTCCTGTGGGGTCATTAGAACGCGGTAGGACAACCGGTCATCATCACAGTTGATGCGTGTGAGCCGCCCCCGCTCGGTAAACCCTTTATAGGAGATAGTACTCACCTTCGTACAGACGAATCCATACATATGGGCAATCTCAGGGAAACCCATTCGAATTTTCTCCTGCACATGAGGTGGTGTTCCCGTGGTGTCTAGCGAGCAGCTACAGACGAGCAGTGCGATGCCGAGCAAGATGATGAGTCGTCGTGTCATGAGGCTCCTTGTCAGGTTCAGGGGGAGAAGGCATCCGTGGGTGATAGGGTAGCACGGATGTGTCGTCATCGTGGGGAATTCTGGGCTGTATCGTGTGACGAGGATTGCACACAGGCCATTGACCCCTTTCGACCCATGCCGTATCATCCCCGGCATGCCACCAGACCTGACCGACGCCCAACTCCGTGCCCTCCTCGATGAGGGTCTTTCCCAGCGAGAGATCGCCCGACGCACGGGAATCCCTCGGTCGACGGTGCAGGATCGGTTGAAACGGCTTGGCCCCGGACCGGTGCAGACCCCAGTGCAGCGGACCGACACCGGTGGAGTGTCAAGTGTCGACACCGGTGCAGTGCAGGTGGTGGACACTGGACCAGTGCAGCGCCTGAATGCGCTGGAAGAGGAGGTTCAGGGGCTGCGCCTCCTCATGCAATCCGTCCTCGATCGCCTGGATCGGCCGCCAGTGTCGACACCGGTGCAGATCACGACACTGCCCCCCTGGCCGAAGGGGAAAGCCGTGCGCTGGAATCTGTGGATCGTCGATGCCATTCGTGATGAGATCACCCGGCGTGCGTCCGAGCGAGGAATCCCCCCGAGCCAGTTAGTGCAGGAGCTCCTCTGGAAGGCCTTGCAGGAGACATGAGGTGCACATGACGCCCCCACCGTCCCGACGCCGCTCCCGCCATGTGCGTTGCAAGCTCTGCGGCCTGGTCCTCCCCGCGTGGCTGCCCATTCCCAACAAGCCCGAGAGTTCCATGTTGCTGTACCACCTGCGAGCGCGGCATCTGGGGGAGGTCAAGCCCTATCTCGTGCGGATGGAAACCGAATGTATCGACACGGTGGTGATGGAACTGTTTGAGCGGGTTAGGACGCCGCCTCCCGGCTAATCGGCGGCATCGTCACCAAAAGCGACGCAGACCCAGGATGTTGTTCGGAGCTGTGGGTGGCCATGACGCAATTGTTCCATAATGCGCATTATCAAGAACGCTTGCAGCTCACGCAAGCCATCGGCGGAGCCTGGCGGACGATCTCGGGCACCTCCGGGAGCACCGTGTTTGTCACCGATCGCATGGGCAATATGGTCGGGAGCGTCAGTCAATCCGGCTATGCCCGCGTGCAGGAACGCTAGTGCCGCGAAGGAGCACCCCGATACCATGGACCCGACCGCCCTCTACTACGCCCTCAGCACCATTGCCCAGTGCGCCGCGGCGCTGGCGGCACTCATCGGGTTTCTAGGGCTGTGGCGGCTCGATCGGCTGCGGGCGGAACGGGAGCAGGCCCTCCAGCTGATTTACCGGCGGCCATACAGCATCCTGGGGGCCGATCAAGAGATTGCGCGCCTCGGTGAGGAATTTTTCGTCCAAAACGCCGAGGCATACGTCCGGGAGCTGGAACAGGCCCTCGGTGCCGATGGGCCGGCAGGGCTGAAGCTGAAACAGGCCACCGCGCGCTGGCGAGCAATTCCCGGCGAGCAACGGCAGCTCATGGATGTCCTCCAGCGCTTTCTGCGCAGGACACTTGTGATCCTGGCCCTCGCGATCAGTGGGCTGGTCGTCGCCGACGCGCTGTACGCCTGGGTATTGACGCGATGGCTCGCCCGGCTGCTCGTCCTCCTTGCCGCCTATCGTCTGTGGCGTGACACGGCCGCGGTCGTGCGTGAGGCGACCCGGGCTCCCCGTGCCTTCGCGGCCCTCGCCCTGATCGGTGTCCTTGCAAGCCTTGCCCCGCCCCTACTGCTCGCGGCTGAACCACCGCAGCGCACCCTGATCAGGAGCACGCCAGGCGGCTACAAGGTGTATTCCTATGAGAACGCTGCGGGCGAGACGGTGGAGGAGACGGAGAATCCGCTGGGCAAGCTAATCGGCCGGCGTTTCTATCGGCCGGCGTCCCCGGCTTGCGCCTACCTGCGCAGCCTCGGCCTGAAAACCGACCGCTACTGGCGCGATGACGGGGACCTGATCTTTCACTGCCTGAGCCCCTATAAGGAGGTAGGCACGATCGCCGATCCCCTGGACCTCAGCTCGAAGAACAATCTCGCCTATTATGTCGACGGCGATGCCGAGCGCATCCACCAGATGAAGCTCGTGCTCAACGTCTACCACTACAACGTCAAGCCACGCCAGGAGGCGAAGCAGGCCCATCAGCCCCTGGTACAGGCGGCCAAACGGCTCACCCAGGAGGCCCTCAAGACGCCGCTACCCAAAGCGGCGGAGCAAGCCATCGCAGCCGGCAAACCCTGGCAGGGCATGGTGAAGGCGGCGACGCTCGAACTCACCCACGACGATTGGCCGACCGGCAAGGGGTATGAGCTACACTTTCTGGTCCGACCAGCAGCGCGGACCCCGTGACCCTGCCACCGGGGCAGACCTGCACCGGGCAGCTGAACCCCAAGACCCGCCAGTGGGAGAGGCGCTGTCGATGACTCCCGAGGAGGAAGTCCTGCCATGACCACACATCTGGGCTCGGCCTTCGAGACCATCCCGTGGTGGTTTATCGCCGTGGCGCTCATCGTCAGCGTCTATCACGGCTACCGAGGGTATGTACTCCAACGTGCCTTTGCTCACTATCAGCAAGCACAATTCGGCCCCACCTATACGTTGTCGCGCATACAGACCATTGTGACGAGGCCTGTCTATGATGGTCTCTTGTTCACCGTGTGCTCGATAGCCGGTTTCGCGGCCCTCTGGTTGGCGGTGTCCCTGTTCAATACCCTGCCCAATATCCATGACATCTCCGGAGGGACGAGCGCGTTCCTCGTGTTCCTCTTCGCGCTTGGCCTGCTGGGCGTCAGTGGACAGCTATCCACGGTGCTTCAGCAGGGCAAGTTCCCGACGTAACGTCAGAGACGGAGGACGCATGACCCCCGCCGAGGAGGCCGAATTCATCGCCCTGTGGACCCAAGGGCTAGAGATCGCCGCCATTGCCCAGCGCCTGGGCATTCCCAAAGGGACGGTGCAATCGAGGGCGCATCGCCTACAGCAACGCAAGCTGATCCAACCCCGGCCCAAGGGCGGCGCCTATCCGCGGCAGAAGGCGCTGGCGCGGCCGGAGAGCAGAGGGGTGTCACCACGGGTGTCACCCGACACCCCTCCCGTGCAATACCTGCCTCCCACCCAAGACGAGATGCGCCCACTCCTCCAGGACATTTTACTGGAGCTGCGCCAGCTCACCGGCGCGCTCGCCACTCGGGTGTCGGCCGACACCCCACAGGTGTCACGTGACACCCCACGGGTGTCAGGCAGGGTGTCAACCCGCACCCCTCTCCCGGCGGAGCGCGGGAAGTCGGTGCGCTGGAACCTCCATCTCTCCGAACAGCTCCGCACCTGCATCAAGGCCCAGGCGGAGGCCCGTGGGCTGCAGGACAGTCAGATGGTCGAGGAATTGTTGTGGCTGGCGTTGTCGCTGATGGAGGAGCCTTCGTGATCGGACGTCGACAAGGAGATGCGCGATGCAGAAGCACCTGCTGAGATGGGAACCTGTGCTGATGGTGGCCCTTGGACTCTGGGTCCTGATGGGATGGCTCTCGTCGGCCGAGGCGGTGATCACCATTAGGAGTGCGGAAGTGGTCAATGGCGCGGCGGTCGTCCAGGGCGGTAACGCGGCGAGGGGCGCCGGGATCTCTTGGGACGGCATACGGGTAACACAGGCCAATAACGGCGGGAACTTCGCCTTCCAGGGGGTTGTACCAGCGGATTGTGTGGGGAGGCTGGAGGACGGCGTGCCGGCAGATGCCGTCGACGTGGCCTTGGCCAATTGCGCACCCATCTCCGAAGCTCTGGCGCCGGTGCCGCAGACCGGGCAGACACAATGTTGGGATTCCGCCGGTGTGCCTATCCCATGCGACGGGACCGGGCAAGATGGGGACGTCCAGGCGGGCGTGGCATGGCCCAGCCCACGCTTTACGGACAACCTTGATGGCACGGTGACAGATAACCTGACGGGGTTGATCTGGCTGCAGGATGCCAACTGCGATTTTTTTGGTGCCCTGACGTGGCGAAATGCCCTGAATGCCGTCAACGCTTTGGCCGACGGTACTTGTGGCCTCACCGATGGTAGCGGGCCGGGTGACTGGCGCCTCCCGAACAAGAAGGAGCTGCTCAGCCTGATCGATGATGGTCAGTATAACCCCGCGTTACCGACTGGCCATCCGTTCTTGCGCGTGGGGCCGTCCCCATATTGGTCGTCTACCACGCGAGTGGGCATCACTGACACCGCGTGGACCGTCGTCCTGCTCGGCGGCGAAGCTAACGCGAGGGCCAAGAACACAGTCGGGAAGGTGTGGCCGGTCCGTAAGGGCAACTAGCGGGGGGAGACTCCTGCTGAGACCAGACACTGATCGCTGCCGCGCAGGCGTCAGACGCGACACCGGCGGGCTGTCTAGTGCGCCAGTGGGGGTTTTTAGGCGCAGTGCCTAGAAATTCCCCCCTCTGGTGGCCTCCACACGCCACGATCTCAGCCCGCCCCTACCCCGCAGGGTTGATGCGGGACCGGATGGGCCCAGGATACACGTCTGTAGAACGTGAGTAGTAGACGGATGGGACGTGGCCATGCGCGCCCTGCGAGCCCCCCCTGTGTGGCAATTTTGATGTGGCGAACAGCGGTCATGCACTGCGAACAATGGCGACGTTCGTCTTTTAGGACGGAAGGCGAACAGGGAGAGGCGGGCCTAATGTTTTCAGGGGTGCCGAAGTCGCTCAAGACGCCTGGGGTGGAGCGTCGCGAAATCGGCACCCTTGCAATGCCATTCCCTATATACGCGGCTATGGCACGATGAGGACGGAATCAGTCCCCGTGATAGCAGCGCCCTCTACAGTTTCCCCCCTCAAAACGCCCTGGGTGCTGCCTGCCTGGAATGCCGCCGTCTGGGTGCGGAAATGGCACACCAAGTCGAGGAGCCCGTCGCCGTTCACATCTTGTGGGGTTGTGTTGCAGAAAGCCAGGCTCGGCTCAACCCCTGTGCGGCCAAAGGTCAATGAACTCTGGTCAACCTGGGTAGGGGCATCGAATCCATCGGTGGATAGGAGGGCCACGAGAATCGTCCCCTGACTTCTGGGGTTGATGGGGTTAATGTCGTTGCCGGGCCTGATGTCGATTTCAATATCTTCCGGGATTTGCAAATGGGTGATGAAATCCACCTCGACGACCCGCGTGCTAAAGCTATGTTCACCGTCATCGAAGTCCCCCGTGTTTTGGAAGTCGAATTTCAGGTTGGCCCAATCATCGAACCCGCTCAGCACGCCGAACGTGCCATCCTGATTCACACTCACCGCCACACTGGGATCCGTCGTATCGCCATCGCAATTCCAGTCAATGGGACCTGCCGCCGGCCCGACATTGATCGCGCCCCCCGGGCAAGAATAGCGCGTGTTATCCGTGCCGTCCCCGATCCCTACGGGTTCATTGAGATTATTCTCATTGAGGTCGGCCAGGTCGGCGGGCGAATAATCAATCCGGGCCGTTAAGGGACCAACTCCATCGGGATCCGTTGGTGGGATCCCTCACGTTTGGAACGCGTAATTCATGACACTGAGGTAGTTGGGCTTGAAGTTGACGTTATCGCCGCCCCCATGGCGCAGGTTCAGGTTATGCCCGAGTTCATGCAGCAACGTCCCGGCCTGCTGTTGAATCGTCCCGACATTGGCATCTGGAAGCCCATCCCCATCGAGGTCTCCCAACCCCACATTCCATCCTCCCAATGCAACCTGAAAGTCATTGCCGGGGAGCTCCGCGCACCCTGAGCTGGTGGAAGTAGTGACTTGCTGGTGAGTGAACAAGGTATGATGGTAGGCGAAGCGGCGCGGATTCGTGGTCCCGAAGTTGGCCGGATCGGCTTTCACTGTATCGAAGTTCCCGATGCCTGCCCCACCCGCAAAACACAGTCCCGGGATGTTTAGTGCATTCTGATGCGGAATGGCATTACTGACATCCACATGCAGAGTGATGCCTGTACTCCCATCAGGGTTCGTCACCGGGGCATTGGCGAAGGCCTGGATGGCGGCCGCCACGGCCGCAGCCTTCGGTTGGTGGCTATGATTATCCCCGGCGGCGCAGTCGCCTCCCGCGATGGTGCAGTCCATGAAGTCGATCTCAATGAAGAGATCCTTCCGCATAGGGTTCGCCCCCAGCACAGGAAGATCGAGGTCGATGGTCCCGTCTCCATTGGTATCAATGCCGAACCGCTCCCAGTCATCCCAGAGCCCATCCCCATCCGTATCCATATCGACTCTCACCACCGCGATGAGGTCGTTGAAATCCATGTCTCCACCCCCTGATAAGTCTTCCCAGGCCAGCTGAAAGATCCGATCGGGAAAATCCACAGGATGGAGTGGTGTCGTGATGACGTGGTCGAAGCCATCGGCATTGAGCGTGGGATTGCTCGACCAGACAAATTCACAATCCGGATCGGCGTCGGTCTGAGCGCAGAGGCGGAATTCGAATGTGGTATTCGCCGCGAAGGGTTGGATGCCCGGTGTCCCAGGATCCGCATCCAGCTCAACTCTGCATCCCCGCTGTGATGTCTTCTCGCTGAGGAGAAACACCCCCTGTGAGCCCGGTCGCTGGCTCCAGCTGACACCCGCTGACGGCGACGGCCACCGCGGGACTGACCACGGCGAGCGTATTGCGGAAGAGGGCGTCGGAGAACAGGAGTTCGATCGTGACCCTCCCCCCTGTTGTGAGCGTCAGGTTGCTGCCGGCGGCTTGCATAGCATAAAAGCTGACAGTAAGCATGAACACCACGAGGCTAAGAGCACCTTTTTTCATGGGCTGTCTCTCCATGGCTGATCCTTCAGGCGGTTCGGTTATCAGATCCCAGCTCGCACATCATTCCAGCCTATCTCACCTCCTCCTGTGGTCGGGGTTCATACACCGTTTGCGCCAGAAATAGCTTGTGATCTTGCAAGGTGATTGGCATTTCCCGGATGAAGGCGTCACGCGGTCCCCGCGGGTCGCATCGGTGGCCAGGGACACTGAACCGGAGTTCCCCAGTCTCCCCCCCTGACGTGAACAGACTCCAAGTGCCAGCGTACTGGCAGCGAGTGGTCGCAAAATAGGCGGTATATTGGCCGTCCCTATCGAATGCGTATACGTCGGGGTCACCAGGAGGCGGGGCCGCTACACTCTGCCAGGTCGACGCAGTCAGACTGCGCCACAGTGGGAAGAAACGCGCGCGCTGGTCTGTGGTCACAGCCGCGTGCTCTGCGCGACTGACGTGGGGCACCCCCTCACGGTGAGTCAAAGGCACCCCCTGATAGAGCTCTTCCCCCAGCCGCACGCCCGCTTCAAGGAATTCGACAGATAACACATGAAATCGCGACGGGGGCCGCTGCTCCTTCGACGTGCCTGCTAAGAACATGACCCCTCTTTCTGGCGACACCTCTGAAACAGCCCAGGCACCTATGTGGCTCTCCGCATAATCGGCGCTGAAGCGCCAGCGAAAACTCCCCTCCCCATAGACCTCCCAGATAGTAACCTCTGGAGTAACCTGCGGCCCGTGCTGACGGACCCGTTGCCATCTCTGCTCGGTTAGCCTCTTCGCCAATATCGAGGGCTGTACAGCCTTGTATCTTTACAGGTGATGTGGGAGCATCCCCGTCACCCAGTACCCGGACGTGACAGACCGATTGAGCCGTGGTCCGCTGAGACCGGAGCGGAGCGTGGGTCGTCACGTCCTGGACTCCTCAAGCCCGTACAGTTGTCTGGTGCCCTAGAG
>Ga0137403_10005725_pt1 | contig 14367 bp, 15 predicted proteins | sample CZOMad2_1_16fung_FD_122057 | JGI IMG/M metagenome (GOLD analysis project Ga0137403, IMG submission 122057) | Vadose zone soil fungal communities from Angelo Coast Range Reserve, California, USA - CZOMad2_1_16fungal (Hybrid Assembly) | ecosystem: Environmental > Terrestrial > Soil > Vadose zone... | reverse complement strand
TCTTCGGCAGTCGTCACTGACGCTCAACAGGGGTCCTTGCCCTTACGCGGAGCCTGCACCAGCTCGAGCCGCGTATCGTCGGGGCCGCGAAGAAAAGCGATGCGCCCGCCGTTCGGCATATTGATCGGTCCCTCCAGCCGCTGAGCCCCCAGCCCCTCCAGCCGCTTGATGTCGGCCTCGATGTCCGCCGAGTCCAGCCCGAAGTGCTCGAGCCCGTGATGCGCGGAGGCGTCACCGGGCCCCAGCGTCTCGCCGCTGCGGGCTCCCGAGATGTTCACGTTGATGCCGCCCTCGGCGCTGGCGCAGCGGATGAAGCGGTCGCCGAACACGCGCACCTCGTCCGAGTTGATCTTGAAGCCGAAGGCGTCGACGTACCATTGAGCGGTCTTGAGCGGGTCGGGGGACTTCAGGTGGATGTGGTTGATCCGATACGGCATGCGCGCGCCTCCTCGGGTGGTGGGGTGGACAAATCCCGGCTCCGCGCCCAGTATAATCGGCCGGAGGACTCCCATGGCTCCCACCTTCGACTTCGATCGCCGCATCGACCGGCGCCCCACCGCGAGCAACAAGTGGCGGAAGTTCGACAAGGACGTGCTCCCCCTCTGGGTCGCGGATATGGACTTCGCCTCCCCCGAGCCGGTGGTTCGCGCCCTGCGCGAGCGCGCCGAGCACGGCGTGTTCGGCTACGTGTACGAGGAGCCGGAGTTCTTCGAGGTGGTGGCGGACCGCATCCAGAAGCGCTACGGCTGGCGCGTCGGCCCCGAGGCGGTGGTGCTGCTGCCCGGCGTGATCGCGGGTCTGAACATGGCGGCGCGCGTCTTCGCCACGCCGGGCGACGGCCTCCTGGAGCAGGTGCCGGTGTACCCGCCCATCCTGCGCTGCCCGGGCAACATGGGCCTCACCCGCGACGAGGCTCCGCTGGCGCGCCGCGCGGACGGCCGCTACGAGGTGGACTGGGAGGCATTCGAGCGCGCCATCCACGGCCGCACCCGCGCCTTCATCCTGTGCAACCCGCACAATCCGACCGGCCGCGTCTACGCTCGCGAGGAGCTGGCGCGGATGGCGGAGATCTGCGAGCGGCGCGGCCTCGCCATCATCGCCGACGAGATCCACTGTGATCTCCTCTATGCGGGGCAGCGGCACGTGCCCATCGCCTCGCTGGGCCCCGACGTGGCGGCGCGCACCGTCACCCTCATGTCGCCCTCCAAGACCTTCAACCTCGCCGGCCTCAAGTGCGCCATCGCGGTGGTCACCGACGCCGCCCTCCGCGAGAAGTTCCTGGCCACCAAGGTGGACCTGGTGGCCAATCCCAACGTCTTCGGCTTCGCCGCCGCGCTGGCCGCGTACCGCGACGGCGGTCCCTGGCTCGATGCCCTCATGGTCTATCTCGAGGCCAACCGCGACTACACCGTGAAGTACGTGCGCGAGCACTTCCCCGGCGTGGTGGTCCATCCCCCCGAAGGCCTGTACCTCGCCTGGCTCGACTTCCGGCCGGCGGGAATCCCCGGCAACGATCCGTTCACCTTTTTTCTCGAGCAGGCACGCGTGGCCCTGAGCGATGGGGTCACCTTCGGTCCCGGCGGAGAGGGTTTCGTGCGACTGAACTTCGGCTGCCCCCGCGCCATGCTCACCGAGGGCCTCGATCGCATGCGCGACGCCTTCCGCCGCCGGCCCCGCTGATCTCCGTCCGCGCCCCGGGGCCGGTTGCCGAGCCCCGGCGCGCGTGCTAGGTTGCGCTGGTCGTAATATTCCCGGCAATCCTGGTTCTGCCATCCCGGCCAAAGGAGACCGTAGTGAGAGAGAACACCCTCCGGAAGATCTGGGCCCGCGGCGAGGCGGTGGTGAACGGGTGGCTGGCCATTCCCAGCGCGTTCTCCGCCGAGGTGATGGCCCATCAGGGCTTCGACTCCCTCGTGGTGGACATGCAGCACGGCGTGGTCGACTACCAGGTGGCGGTCACCATGCTCCAGGCCATCTCCACCACCAACGTGGTGCCGATGGCGCGCGTGCCGTGGAACGATCCCGCGCGGCTCATGAAGATCCTCGACGCCGGCGTCTATGGCGTCATCTGCCCCATGATCAACACGCGCGAGGAGGCGGAGGCGCTGGTGCGCCACTGCAAGTATCCCCCGCGCGGCCACCGCTCCTGGGGTCCCGTGCGCGCCACCATCTACGCGGGCGCCGACTACGGCGACCATGCCAACGACGACCTCGTGATCATGCCCATGATCGAGACCGCCGAGGCGATGAAGAACCTCGACGACATTCTCAGCGTGCCGGGAGTGGACGCCATCTACGTGGGCCCCTCCGATCTCTCCCTCGCGCTCGGCTGCAAGCCCCGGCTCGACCAGACCGACGCCCCGGTGGTGGAGGCGCAGCAGAAGATCGTGGAGGCGTGCAAGAAGCACGGCGTGATCGCGGGCATCCACAACAGCACCTCGGCCTACTCGCTCAGGATGATCGAGGCCGGATATCAGTTCGTCACCATCGCCAGCGACAGCCGCTTCCTGGCCCAGCGCGCCGCGGAGGAGGCGGCCGCGGTCAAGAAGACGGGCGTGAAGGCCGGCAAGCTACCGGGCTACTAGGAGCGCGTGATGGCCCGTCTCGACGGCAAGGTCGCCATCGTCACCGGCGGCGGCAGCGGCATCGGCCGCTGCACCGCCCTCATGCTGGCGACGGAGGGCGCGCGCGTGGTGATCAGCGGGCGGCGCAAGCCGCCGCTGGAGGACGTGGTGGCCGAGATCACGCGCGCCGGCGGCCAGGCGGTCGCGCATCCCGGCGACGTGTCCCGGCCCGCCGACGCCCAGGAGCTCGCCCAGTGGACGCTCGCGCAGTTCGGCCGGGTCGACGTCCTGGTCAACAATGCCGGGCATTCCAGCAAGGTCCGCAACCTCCGCTGGATCGGCCTGGAGGAGTGGGAGAAGGTGATGGCGGTCAACGTCACCGGCGCCTACCTCCTCACCCAGGCGGTGCTGCCGAGCATGATCGAGCGCGGCGGCGGCACCATCGTGACCGTCTCCTCCTACGCCGCTCTCCGACCCGGCCTCATCGGCGGCTCCGTGTACGGCGCCGCCAAGGCGGCCCAGCGCAACATGATGGGGCACGTGCACACCGTGCTCCGCGACAAGGGCATCCGCGCCACCACCATCATGCCCGCCGAGGTGGACACGCCCATCCTCGACAATCGCCCGCTGCCGCCGGATGCCGCCGCCCGCGCGACCATGATGATGCCGGAGGACGTCGCCGAGGCCATCCTTCTTTGCGTCACCCTGCCCGCGCGCACGGTGATCGAGGAGATCGTGATCAGCCCGACGCGCTCGCGCGACCAGAGCCAGGAGATCGCGGTGGCGCGGGACATGGGCGCCCCGCCGGGCGCGAAGTAATGCCGGGCCGATTGACGTCTCCGCGCGGCACGGGGGGCGAGTAGCGGTGTCCACCGCGGCGGTCGACGGCGCCCGCCTGCACTACGACACCGGCGGCGAGGGGCCCGCGCTGCTCCTGTCACACGGCTTCGGGGCCACCGGGCGCATGTGGGACGGTCAGCGCCTCGCCTTCGCCGATCGCGGGCAGGTGATCACCTGGGACATGCGGGGCCACGGCGAGACGGAGAGCCCCGATGACCCCGCTCGCTACTCCACCGCCGACACCGTGGCCGATATGCGCGCCCTTCTCGTCCACCTCGGAATACGGCGCGCGATCATCGGCGGCCTCTCGCTGGGCGGCTACGTCTCCCTGGCCTTTCACGCGCGGCATCCGGAGATGGTGCGCGCGCTGGTGATCTGCGACTCGGGCCCCGGCTACCGGAACGCGGAGGCGCGGGCGGCGTGGAACGAGCGCGCCTTCCGCCGCGCCGCCGAGCTGGAGACTGGCGGGCTCGACGTGCTGGCGGGCTCGAGCCGCGAGATGCGCGACGCGGTCCGCCACCACCGCTCGGCGAAGTGGCTGGCACACGCCGCCCGGGGCATGCTCGCCCAGTCGGACGGTCTCGTCATCGAGACCCTGCCCGCCATCCGCGTGCCCACCCTCGTCATCGTGGGCGACAAGGACGAGCCGTTCCTCGCGCCCTGCCGATACATGGCGGGCAAGATCCCCGGCGCGCGCCTCGAGGTGATCGCGGGAGCCGGTCACTCGGCCAATCTCGACCAGCCCGAGGCGTTCAACCGCGTGCTGGGCGACTTTCTGGCCGCGCTGCCGGCCGATCCCGCCTGACCGCGATGGCCGGCGCCGCGTACCGCTTCATCGTGGTCGACTCCCCGCGACCGGGCGTGCGCCGCGTGACGCTCAACCGCCCCGAGAAGCGCAATGCGCTCACCAACGAGCTGCGCGGCGAGCTCTTCGACGCCCTCCGCCGCGCCGACGGGGACGAGGCGGTGCGCGTGTCTATCGTGCGGGGCGCCGGCGTCTGCTTCTCCGCGGGCTATGATCTGGGCGCCGATCTCACCCAGGGGCGGCCGTATCCCACCGCGGGGGGCGACGGGCACTGGCCGCGCCACGTAGTGGACGGGTGGTTCCAGATCTGGGACCTCGCCAAGCCGGTGATCGCCCAGGTGCACGGCTATTGCCTGGCCGGCGGCAGCGAGCTGGCCGCCGCCTGCGATCTCGTCTACGTGGCGGAGGACGCGCAGATCGGCTACCCGCCGGTGCGCCTCATGAGCCCGCCCGACACCCAGTTCCATCCCTGGCTCGCCGGCATGCGGCACGCCATGGAGCTGATGCTCACCGGCGACCCGGTGTCGGGCGCCGAGGCCGCGCGCATCGGGCTGGCCAATCGCGCCTATCCGGCCGCCGACCTCGAGGCGCGCGTGCTCGAGATCGCGGAGCGGGTGGCGAAGATCCCCACGTCGCTGCAGCAGATCAACAAGCGGTCGGTCCATCGCGCGATGGAGATCATGGGCATGCGCGCGGCCATCCGCGCGGGCACCGAGCTTCAGGCGCTGGCCTTTCATCAGCCGGAGTCGGTGGAGTACCGGAAGGAAGTGCGGACCGACCTCAAGCGCGCGCTCGACAAGCGCGACGGCCGCTTCGGTGATTACCGGACCGCTCGGCGCGCGGTCAAACGCAGCACCAACGGACGAAAGGAGAAGGGCTCCTGATGGGACTCCTCGACGGCAAGACGGCGGTGGTGACGGGGGCGGGCCGCGGCATCGGACGCGGCATCGCGATCGCGTTGGCGAAGGAAGGGGCTAAGGTCGTCGTGAACGACCTCGGCGCCGCGCTGGGCGGCGAGGGCACCGACAGGTCGCCCGCCCAGCAGGTGGTGGACGAGATCGTCAAGGCGGGCGGCCAGGCGGTGCCGAACTTCGGCTCGGTGTCCGATTTCGGCCAGGCCACCGACATGGTGGAGCAGGCGGTGCGCGAATGGGGGCGCATCGACATCGTGGTGAACGTGGCGGGCATCCTCCGGGACCGGATGATCTTCAACATGACGGAGGAGGAGTGGGACATCGTGCTGGCCGTCCACCTCAAGGGCACGTTCAATACCATCCGCGTCGCCTCCGTCCACATGCGCGAGGCCAAGGGCGGGCGCATCGTCAACATGTCTTCGGTGTCGGCCCTGGGCTCCCCCGGCCAACCCAACTACGCCGCCGGCAAGGCGGGCATCCTCGGGCTCACCTGGTCCACCGCGCACGCGCTGGGCAAGTACGGGGTCACCAGCAATGCCATCCTGCCCAGCGGCGCCACCCGCATGATCGACTCCACTCCCCGCGGCCGCGCGGTGTTCGAGCAGACCGGCAAGTGGCCGAGCGAGCAGGCCAAGGGCACCGAGCGCGATCCCGACAATGTGGCGCCCCTGGTGGTGTTTCTCGCCAGCGCCGCCGCCGCCCACGTCAATGGCCAGGCTTTCCACTCTTTCGGCTACGGCTATACGCTCCTCGCCCAGCCGCAGGCCATCCGCCGCCTGGAGGCGGACCATCGCTTCGAGCCCGCGGAGCTGGTGAAGCTCTTCCCGGAAACGCTCGGCCACGACCTGCGGATGCCGCCCGCCATCGACTTCGGCAAGGCCCTGGACAAGCGCCCCGCCGGGGAATGGAAGGATCTGGGCAAGGGCGTGCGTGCCTGGCAGTCCAGCTTCGAGGAGAAGTAGTCCGGATCCCGTCGCGTGATGATCACCGATAGATCCTCAGCGACTTTCTGGGTTCCCCGCGCCGCATGATAGGGGGATGATAGACGCGGGAGGAAACGCCATGAGCCGCATCGTGGTCGTCGTCGCCACGGTGGCCCTGATCGTCGGGGGCACCGCGGGGTATCTCTGGTGGGGCGTGCCGGCGGGGCAGCAGACCGGCGAGCTGGAGCAGGCCCGTCACCGCGCGGAGGCGGCGACCGAGGCGCTCGCGAAGGCGCGCGAGGAGCTCCAAACCGTCCGGGGTGATCTGGAGCGCGAGCGCGGCATGCGCGCCCGTCTCGAGCAGGTGGTGACCGAAGGAACGAAGTGACGCTCAGGCGCCGAAGAGCACCCGGGTACCGGTCGAGGGCATCACCAGCTTGGCGGGCAGCTCGCGCTGGACGGCGAAGATCGTGTTGAGCCCCGTGCAGTGCATGGGAATGATGTAGTCGGGGTTGATGGTCTTGAAGGCGGCCACTGTCTTGGCCACCACCTCGTCCGGGGCGGGGGCGAGATGGAAGCCGCCCACGACGGCGTGGACCTTGTCGATGCCGGTGGCCTTCTGGACCTGCCGCACGGAATTGATCACCCCCGCATGGCCGCACGAGGTGATGACCACCAGCCCGCGGTCTCGCACGTGGAAGGCGGTCGCATGCTCCCCCTGGAAGATGTCGGGCACCAGCTCGCCCGGCTTGGTCACCACCTGGGTAAGCCCGAAGTGGGTGACCGCGCACGCCGAGTCCAGGGGCCCCGCGACGAGCCGCGCCGCCGCCGGCGGCCGCTCGAAGTCGGTGACGCGGGCGATCTGGCCCGACGTGAAGGCATGGCCCGCCACCACCGTCGGCTGCTTGACGAGCGCGACTCGTAGCCCCAGGGCCTCCAGGGCGGGCGCGTCGAGCCGGCCCTGGTCCACCGTTCCGCTGGGCGTCACGACCAAACGCTGGCAGAAGGTGTCCTCGCCGCCCGCATAGACCGTGGTGCCGGTCTTGAACTTCCCCTGCCCCACCCGCGCCAGCACCGGCAGCGCGCCATAGTGGTCCACGTGGCCGTGGCTGAGGATGAGAGCGTCCGCCGCGTAGGGATCCACCTTGAGCGACTTGTAGTTGTTGAAGAGGTTGACCTCGGTGAGGCTGAAGTCCAGCAGGATCTGGCGCTGCTCGGCGCCGCGATGCGACTCGATGTGATACGCGAGCCCGTGCTCGGCGAGCAGCGGCGCGGGTCCCAGCGGGGTGCGCTGCACGGTGATGGAGTCGAGTCGGCCCGCCTTGGCGAAGACGTCGTAGATATTGTCCACGACATTGGTGAGGACCAGCCGGTCCACGGTGGGCACCGACCCGATCTGGGCCGCGGCGGGCCGGCTGCCGACGCGCGCGAGCCCCCCGACGGCGAAGGTGCCGCTGGCGACCAAGCCGAGCTTGAGGAGCTGTCGACGGTGCATGGTCATATCCTTTCGCTGAGCGTCGGGAGGAGCCGGAGCGCGTCGAAGCGCGTGGCGACAGTATCACCTTCGGGGCGGGCGACGCCCAGGTGCTTTCGCAGCGCCACGACGTCGCCGATCACCGCCGTGACCGGCGGCGGAAGCGGTACCGGCCCGGGCAGCGCGGCCAGCGCATCGAGGGACGAGATGAGGGTTTCCTGCTCCGGCGTGGTGCCGCGATGGATCAGCGCCACCGGCGTGTCCCCCGGGCGGCCCCGCGCGATCAGGGTCCGCGCGATGCCGGGCAGCGACTCCGTGCCCATGAGCACCACCAGGGTGTCCACCGCGTGGGCGAGCGCATGCCAGTCCACCGCGGGCTCGCCCTTCGCCGGGTCCTCGTGGCCGGTGATGACGGCAAAGGACGCGGCGACCCCGCGATGGGTGACCGGGATGCCGGCGGCGGCCGGCGCGGCCAGCGCCGCGCTCACGCCGGGGACCACTTCGCAGAAGATTCCCGCCGCGGCCAGGGCCGCCGCTTCCTCGCCGCCCCGGCCGAACACGAAGGGATCGCCGCCCTTGAGCCGGACCACCTGGAGCCCGCGCCGCGCCAGCGCCACCAGGATGGCGTTGATCTCGGGCTGGGACACCTCGTGGGCGCCCGCGCGCTTGCCGACGTAGACGCGCTCCGCCTCGGACGGCGCTTCGTCGAGCAGGGCGGGTGCGACGAGGCGATCGTAGACCACCGCCTCGGCGGCGCGGAGCAGCCCGAGCCCGCGCACCGTCATGAGCCCGGGATCGCCGGGCCCCGCGCCGACCAGCGCCACGCGCCCGACTATTGTCCCTCGCTCCGCTGGCATCCCTTGCTCCGCTGGCATCGTGCGCCCCCCGGCGTCACGCGCCCTCGAGCCGCGAGCGGAGGCGCGCGCCGGCGCCGGGTTGGCCGTCGCCCACCCCACTCCCGGCCGACAACCCGCGCAGCTCGTCCTCCAGCGCGGACCGCCAGCGCTCGGCGGTCACCGGCGCGCCTCGCTCGCGGAGCTCGCGGCGCACCTCGGCCACCACCTCCACGAAGCCGCCGAAGTCCGGGGGAAAATAACGCTCCAGCTCGTCACGCACCGCGCGCGTGAGCGCGGGGCTCGCTCCGCCGCTGGACACCGCCACCGCCAGCGGCCCGCGGCGGAGCACGGCGGGCAGGAGAAAGTCGCAATGCTCGGCATCGTCGGCGGCATTCACCCAGACGCCGCGCGCGCGGCCTTCCGAACGAATCGCCCGGCTCACCGCACGGTCCCCGGTGGCGGCGAAGGCCAGCGCGGCGCCGGCGAGATCACCCGGTGTGTACTCTCGGCGCTCGTGCGCGAGATGACCCTCCGCCGCGAGGGCGGCCAGCGCGGGCGTGAGGGTGGGGCTCACCACGGTGACACGCGCGCCCGCGGCGAGCAGGCCGCGCACCTTGCTCTCGGCCACGGGACCGCCCCCCACCACCAGGCAGGGGCGGCCGGCGAGGTCGAGGAAGATCGGATAGTGAACGCTCACCGGTCCGGCGGCGGGGTCAGCCGCAGGTAAGGCTTGAGCGCCTTCCAGCCCTTGGGAAATTTGCTCCGAGCTTCCTCGTCCGTCACCGCGGGGACGATGATCACGTCCTCGCCTTGCTTCCAGTTCACCGGCGTGGCCACGCGATGGGCGTCGGTGAGCTGAAGCGAGTCGATCACCCGCAGGATCTCGTCGAAGTTCCGTCCGGTGGTCTGGGGATAGGTGATGGTGAGCCGGATCGTCTTCTTGGGATCGATCACGAACACGGTGCGGACCGTGTAGACCTCGTCGTGGGCGGGATGGATCATGCCGTACAGGCCGGCCACCTTCTTCTGCGGGTCGGCGATGATGGGGAAGTCGGGCTCGAAGCCCTGCGTCTCCTTGATGTCCCGTCGCCAGCCCGAGTGCGACTCGACGGAATCGATGCTGAGCCCGATCGCCTTGACATTGCGCCTGTCGAAATCGGGCCGCAGCTTGGCCACATAGCCCAGCTCGGTGGTGCAGACCGGCGTGAAGTCGCGCGGGTGAGAGAAGAGGATCACCCAGCTGTCGCCGGCCCAGCGGTGGAAGTCGATCGGGCCCGCGGTGGTGTCGGCCGAGAAGTCGGGGGCGGTGTCGCCAAGTCTCAAGCTCATCGTTGCCTCCTAACTATTCGAGGTGGTGAGGGGTGCCGGCCACGGGAAGGTCCCGGGCGACGGCCCCGACCACCCCGCCCGCGAGCAGGGCTCGCAGGTCGTCGTCGCTGCGGGCGGCCGCGAAGTCCCGGAAGCTCTGGCCGGGCTCGCGGAGGCCCAGGTAGGCGCGCAGCAGGCGCTCGAGCGCGGCGGGCGTCTCGCGCGCGGGCACGCGGAAGCCCACCGGGCGCGCGACGGAGGCGTGCCGGCCGAGCCCTCCGCCCACGCAGACGTAGTACGCATCCTCGAGGCCGGCGGGGCCCTTGACCTTCTTGCCCTCAAGCCCGATATCGGCGATCCAGTGCTGGCCGCAGGAATTCGGGCAGCCCGTCACGTGGATCTTCACGTGGCGGTCGAAGCCCGGCAGGCGCGTCTCCAGCTCCTCCACCAGGTGCCTGGCGAACCCCTTGGTCTCGGTGAGCGCGATCTTGCAGAACTCCGTGCCCGTGCAGGCCACGGTCCCGCGGCGGAACGGCGAGGCGGAGAGCGTGAGCCCGGCGGCCTCGGCCTCCGCGGTGAGGGCGCTCGCCCGCTCGCTCGGCACGTCGAGGACCACCAGGTTCTGCATGTGGGTGGTGCGCAGCGCGCCGGAGCCGAAGCGCTCGGCGAGGTCGGCCGCCGCCCGCATCGTGTCCGGATTGAGGCGCCCGCGCAGGATGGCGAAGCCCGCATAGACCAGTCCCGGCTGCCGCTGCTGATGCAGGCCCACGTGGTCGCGGTACACATCCTCGGGCGGCGCCTCGGGCACCGCCGGCTCCAGGCGATACCCCAGCCGCGCCTGGATCTCGGCGCGGAACCGCTCCGCCGTCCAGCCATGGCGGAGGAACAGGAACTTGAGCCGTGCCTTCTCACGATGCTCGCGGAGGACATCGCTGTCCCGGAAGATCTCGGCCACCGTCTTCAGCACCGCCAGGACCTGGTCCCAGCGCACGAAGACGTCGAGCCGCGGGGCGAGATGCGGGTCCGTGGAGAGGCCGCCGCCCACGCGCAAGGAGAAGCCGGTCTCGCCGGTGTCGGGATGGCGGATGGCGGTGAGCCCCACGTCGTTGATCTCCGGGTAGGAGCACCAGACCCGGCAGCCGGCGATGGAGACCTTGAACTTGCGGGGCAGATTGTAGAACTCGGGCGCGCCGTTGAGCATGGCGGTGGCCGACTCCACCAGGGGCGAGGCGTCGGCGATCTCATCGGCGTCGGCGCCGGCCAGTGGGCACCCGGTGATATTGCGCGTGACGTCGCCGCAGGTCCCGATGGTGGTGATGCCCACGCGGGACAGGGTGGAGACGATCTCGGGCAGGCTCTCCACCGCCACCCAGTGGAGCTGGATGTTCTGGCGCACCGTGAGGTCGGCCACTCCGCGGGCATGGCGCTCGGTGAGATCGGCGATGGCGCGGAGCTGGGGGGCGGAGAGGAACCCGTTCGGGATGCGAATCCGCTGCATGAAGTAGCGGAGGGCCTTACCCTCCCCGCCCGTCCCGCCCACCGCCCCCACGCCATCGCCTTGGGTATAGATGCCCCACCACCGGAAATAGGTATTCAGCCACTCGGGCGGGATGGAGTCGAAGCCGTCGCGGGCGAATCGCTCGATCTCCGCGTAGGCGGCCCACGGGTTGAGCGCGCCCTTGAGCCGCTCGGCCCGCTGGGCCTTGGTTTCCTTCGGCGGCACCGGCGTCACGACGGCTCCATTCCCTTCGCTCACTGGTCGTCCTCCCCTGTCTCGAAAGCCCTTTGTCTCGGAAACACGAAAGCCGGGGATAGGCTCCCCGGCTTGGTACTTGCCCTGGCCCATCGTCTAGGCGGCTGGACGCCTCCATGCGTTACATCGCAGCCATTTACAGTACGGCTGTCCCGTCGAATGCCTCATGATTGAGGAATTAGTACATTTCCCGGTCGGATTTGTCAAGCGATACTTGGCCCTTCATGAGTGGAGCGGCGCGGTTCTGATATCATCCCCGAGACCCGACGTTGCGGAGATGCTCATGCCCGATATCCTCTATGACCTCGCCGTGATCGGAAGTGGCCCCGCCGGCCAGAAGGCGGCGGTGGCCGCGGCCAAGCTCGGCAAGCGTGTGGCCGTGGTGGACCGCCGCGATATGATCGGGGGCGTTTGCATCCATACCGGGACCATTCCCAGCAAGACCCTCCGGGAGGCCATCCTCTATCTGTCGGGCTTCCGTCAGCGGACGTTCTATGGCCGCGACTACACCCTGCAGGACCGGATCTCGGTGGCGGACCTCGTGTCGCGGGTACGAACCGTACTGGACCGCGAGACCGAGATTGTCCGCAGCCAGCTCAAGCGCAACGGCATCGAGACCGTCCACGGCACCGCGCGATTCGCCGATCCGCATACCCTCGTCGTCGAGACGCCCGGTGGCCAGGTTCCTCTGGCCGCCGAGCGGGTCCTCATCGCCTGCGGCACGCGCCCCGCGCATAGCGCGAGCATCCCGCTGGACGGCCGCCACATCTTCGACTCCGACCAGCTCCTCACCGTAGACACCTTGGGCAAGCAGATGATCGTGGTGGGCGCGGGCGTCATCGGCCTGGAATACGCCTCCATGCTCACCGCCCTGGGACACACGGTGACCGTGATCGACCAGCGGCCTACCATGCTCGACTTCCTGGATCAGGAGATGATCGAGGCGCTCTCGTACCATATGCGGCGTCAGGGGGCGACCTTCCGCCTCGGCGAGACGGTCACCGGCGTCGAGCGCGACGCGCGCGGCCGGGTGCTGGCGCGCCTCGAAAGCGGCAAGACCGTTCAGGGGGATGCCCTCCTCTACACGGTGGGCCGGCAGGCCAATACCGACGGGCTCGCCCTTGAGGCGGCGGGCCTCCAGGCCGACTCGCGGGGACGGATCATCGTCAACGGCGCCGGCCAGACCGCGGTCCCGCACATCTACGCCGCCGGTGACGTGATCGGCTTCCCCTCGCTCGCCTCGACCTCCATGGAGCAAGGGCGGCTCGCCGCCTGCCACATGTTCGGCCTTCCCTGCGTGAGCCGCCCCGAGCTCATGCCCTACGGCGTCTACAGCGTGCCGGAGCTCTCCATGGTGGGGCGGACCGAGGGGGAGCTCACCCGCGCGCGCATCCCCTACGAGGTCGGCATGGCGAAGTACGCCGAGCTAGCGCGCGGGCAGATCATCGGGGACGATATCGGCTTCCTCAAGATCCTTTTTCATCCGCTGACGCGGAAAGTGCTGGGCGTCCACGTGATCGGAGAGGGCGCGTCCGAGATCATCCACATCGGCCAGGCGGTGCTGACCTTGGATGGCACCATCGACTACTTCCGCGACACGGTCTTCAACTACCCGACCTTGGCCGAGGCCTACAAGGTCGCCGCGCTGAACGGGTTCAACAAGCTCTGACCGCCGCCGGCGAAGCATCGGCCCGGACCGCCGTCGCTCAGCCGCCGGCGACCGTCACCCAGCCGCCGCGCCGCTCCGACTCGAGCACGGCGTCCAGCACCGCCTGCGCGCGCAGGCCGTCCTCGAAGGACGGGCTCGCGCTCTCGCCCTTGCGGATGGCGGCGAGCAGCCGCTTCACCAGGGGCGCCACGGTGGCCTTGCCCACCGATTCCATGGCGTCCCCTTCGCCCGCGGCGCGCGGCACCACCGGGGGCACCTTCACCGGAGCGAGACCGCCGCCGTTTTGGGTGGCGCGCAGCTCGCCGTGCCACCACCGTGGCGCCTCGCGATTCATGCGGTAGACGAGCGCGCCCCGGTCCCCATAAACCTCCAGCGAGTTCTCGTTGGCGCCGCGCGCGGCGCGGCTCGCCTGGAGCGTGACGGTGGCTCCGGAGGCGAGCTCGCCCAGCACCGCGCAGTAGTCCTCTGCATCCGCGGCCCGCTCGCCGCCGGGCACGGTGCGCGAGGGATGGGCCACGCGGCCCAGCGCCGCCACCCGCCGGAACTCGCCGAAGCTCCAGCGGACGAGGTCGATGAGGTGCACGCCCATGTCGCCCATCGCCCCGTGGCCGGCCTGGGTGCGATCCATGCGCCACGTGATCGGCGACGATATCGATCACTCGATGGCGTGTGGCGTCGATACAGGGGACTCCACGGCTGTTCAGAGTGATGTGGGGATAGGTCATGTCCTCACGCATCTGTATCCTCTTGGCATACCCAGCAGCCTGCAGGGCGTCGAGCGGGAGGGAGAGGCTTTGGTCCTGGCTCGAGATTGGGCATCGCCGATAAACATCTGAATGCCTCCGAAAGCTCATTCAAACATAGCCCTTTTCGGAGAGAAGTTTCAAGGGGCGTAACTTGCCAGGAGGGCATCGTGGTACGCCAGCTCCCTGGCAAGGGTACGACCGTTGCCAGGGGCCGTGCACACTGCGCCTCATCGAGCATGGTACCAACTCACCTATCCTTCCTGAAAATTCGATCCTATACCAATCCTTGACATTTTCTCCTTTCGCGAGCATCCTTGGTTGAGAAGCCTTTCTTCTTCCAGTGACTTGATCGTGATGAGGTTGTCGATGATACCCGATGAAACCACCCTCGCCAACGTGGAAGGTCTCCCTGAAGAACCATGTCAAGGACTTGGTCTCTCTTGAATTTTTCGTGGTACCTACAGTCTATATGGGGTATTGTTTGCGCTGCTGATCCTGCCGCATGAACGGCGCCGCATGGTGCATTTCAACGTGA